>Ga0182024_10010554_pt1 | contig 18797 bp, 18 predicted proteins | sample P32metaG_FD_120480 | JGI IMG/M metagenome (GOLD analysis project Ga0182024, IMG submission 120480) | Permafrost microbial communities from Stordalen Mire, Sweden - P3-2 metaG (Illumina Assembly) | ecosystem: Environmental > Terrestrial > Soil > Wetlands > Permafrost | place: Sweden: Stordalen... | reverse complement strand
GCGCAGTCGCTCATCCGGCTCTCCGCGCTGCCGGGGAAGGGGACGAAGCATCACGGTCACCTCGTGATCTGGATGACCAACGACGTGCGCCGCCTGCCGCTCCACGCGGAGATCGATTTCCGCTACGGGACCTTTGCGATGGATTTGACGAAGGCGGTGAAGGTGGGGGCACCGTGAGGTATGACGAAATTAAATCCACCCAAGTGCCATATGGGGGCGGAAGCTCGTCTTTACGAATTGTTGGCTGATCCCGTACTAGTTTTCTGCTCGAAATGCCATGCGGGCTTTACTCGTGGCACTCGAGAAGAAGCAATCGAATGTTGGAATAAGGAAAATCCCCCGTTGTCGCGATCAAACGCAGATGAGTTCAACGTCGACGAGTAGTCACGCCTAGTCTCGACATCCGCCGCCGGTCATCCGATACTCCACGCGACTCCGTATGCCGCTGCCCGAACGCGATATTTATTACTTCATCGACGTCACGCTGACGTACCTCAACAAGATCACGGGCAACGAGATCGTGCCGCGTGACCCGACGATCGAGTTCCAGTCCCTGGTCTTCTCCGCCTACACCGGCCTGCTCCATCTCAAGGGCGGCGCGGAGGGCTTCGTCTACATCACCGCCTCGGTGCCGTTCCTGCAGCAGTTGTACGGCTCCCGCTACGGCCGCGGCCGGTTCGCGGAGGAGAGCTGCCGCGACCTGATGAGCGACGTGACCAACGTCATCGCCCACAATGTGCGCAAGCGCTTCGGCCCGACATTGCACCTGTCCGAACCCAACATTTTCAGCACCGTCCCGGACGATCCGATTGAGATGCCGCCCGCCGTTTTCGTCCAGCCGTTGCTGTGGCGCAAGGAGCAGGCCTACTTCGTCCTCGGGCTCACCTCATCCCCCACTACCACCCCTTTGACATGACCATCATGACCGGCTCCGAAATTTTCAAACGCACCGCGGTTTACGAGCGCGAGGCCTCCTCCTCCATCCGCCTGCACGCGCCGCAGTGGAAGCTGCTCCTCACCTTCGACGGCCAGCGCGCGCTGTCGGAAGTGGCGCTGACCGCGGGCATGCCGTTTTCCGAGGCGCTGAACGAGGCGGAGAATTTTCTCAAGCACGACTGGATCGCCGAGCAGCCGATCAGCCTCGACGAGTATCTCAAGCGCGCCAGCGGCGGCGGTTCTTCCGGCAGCTCAACTCCGCCGCCGGTGCCGATGCATGAAGCGAAGCCGGACGCGAAAGTGGAAGCCAAGCCGGAGCCGAAGCTGGAGATGAAATCGGAAAACGGCACGGCGACGCCCGCGACGACCGCGCTGCCCTCGGTCATCGTGCCGCCGGCCAAGGAAGAGCCCGCGCCGGTGAAAGAGATCACGCCGATCGAAATTCCCGTCCCCGCCGTCGCGCGTCGTCCGATGCGGCTTTCCGCCATTGTCGATTACATCATCTCGCTGGCGGAAAGCATTCCGCTCGGCCAGCTCCTGGCCTATCGCATCTTCCTGCGCGTGCCGCCGGAGATTCTCCAGTCGGAGGACATCGTCTCGATCCACCTGGTCGACGACACGAGCGTGATCCGCACCGAGGCGCTGCAGAAGGCCATCGCCACCGCCGTGCACGAAGTCGTCCGCCGCCCGTTGCCTGAGAGCGTCTTCGCTCCCGCCTGAGATGGAGGTTGGCCGCCACATCATCCGGCCCTACCGGCCCGGTGACCGCGCGGCGATCCGCACCATCTGCGCCGACACCGGTTTTCTCGGCCAGCCGATCGATCCCGTCTTCGAGGATCGCGAGCTGTTCTGCGATTACCTGACGAGCTACTACACCGACGCGGAGCCCGAATCGACCTTCGTCTGCGAGGTCGAGGGCCAGGTGAAGGGCTACGTCATGGGTTCGCGCTTTCCGAAGCGCAAGGCGCGCTTCGAATCGCGGCTGCTGCCCGGCCTCATGTGGCGCGGGGCGTGGCGCTACGTCACGCGGCCCTACAACGCCGCCACGCGCCGCTACGTTCACTGGCTGTTGACGCGCGCGCGGCACGAGGTGCCATTCTCGCCGCCGGATGTCCCGCACCTGCACTTCAACATCCTGCCGGAGGCGCGCACGGTCCCGACCACGCGCGCCATGGTGGACATGTTCCTGCAGTATCTCTGGGAGAACGGCGAGACGCAGGTCTACGGCCAGGTCGTCGCCTACGAGGCGCGGCGCGGCCCTGCGCTGTTCCAGCGCTGGGGCTTCAAGGTCATCGACGAGCGCGAGGTGACGAAGTACCGCGAGCTCGATCCGCGCAAGGTCTACCTCTACACCATCCTCAAGGACCTGACGCTGGGCCACAGCGTCTACCTCAAGGACGCCGGCGCGGGCGCGTCGCACGACAGCCCGACTTTGCAGTAGCCGACCGCACGGCGGTTCGCTATTCTGCCCTTTCCGTCGCCGCGGCTATCGTCGCGGCCCGCGAGCACGCACCCGTAGCTCAACTGGATAGAGTACTTCCCTCCGAAGGAAGGGGTTTTGGGTTCAAATCCCAACGGGTGCACTCTCTGTAGAGTGCTTAGAAATCGGATGGCGTGACAAAACCGTGACACATCCTGCAAAACATGCCCGTCATGCGCTCAGGATGGCTCAAGAGTGACTTTGATCGCCGGAGGGTAACCGTTTTAAAGGGCTCCCGCGTGTCAGCGGGAAGGTTCGGCATCGCTACATGGCGCAGATTGACGACCCAAAGGCCAAGCGCGGCGGGATGCCACGCCGGCTTGGTCGTTAAGGAACTACCGCGCAAAGCTCCGTACGGAGCTCTTACCTAGATGTTGATAAAAACCTTGGCACCGCTCTTGTCGTGGTCCCAATAGCCGCGATGGCCGCTATGTTGAACAAACGGATGATGGTGGTGTTGGCTGTCAATCCAGCCCTTGTCATCATGGTCATAGGCTAGGGTGCGAGCTGCACCGGCAGTGATAAAGAGAACGGCCAGAATCGATCGCAGAAGGTTTTTTTGATATTGTTTCATTTCCCAGATTAAACCGGGAAATGCGTGCGGACGCCATGGGGTGTTCACCCCAAGGGCTTTTGCTTCAGGGTTTCCCTGCATGTCGTGAAGGTTGGCTGTCATCGTCGTCCGGGCAAGTGGTAGCCTTTCCCCATGCGTGGGCGTTTCCTTCGATCCAAGAGCCTTGGTTCGTTTTTCCTTTTTATTTTCGTGCTGCTTGTACTGATGGCGCCGTCCCGTAGTCCGGCTTCGGAGCCGGAGAGGACCGTTTACCTGGGCCTTAGATCAGATGGATCTCCGGGCCGCGGCACTTCGGATAATCCGTATGACGCATCTACCGCGTCGCGTTTCGATATGCTCATGCAGCACATCGCCCCAAACACGCAGATTATCCTCCAGCCGGGAGTCTACTTCACTCGCGGCGCGGACGCATTTAGTCTCAAGCCCGGCTGGCACATTCAAGGCGCTGGCATGGGGCTGACCACGATCAAGCTTTTCGGACATTATGCCCCTGGTGAAAAGCATGGGCATTTCACTTCGACTACGCGAACGGACGACGTGCAGATACGCAACCTGACCTGCGACGGTAATGCCACCGGATGGAAATGGTTGGCCCACCAAGCTATAGGCGGCATCTCCGTCTACGGCAGTCGAACGCTGGTTGAAAATGTCGAGATGGTCAATTGCTATGGCGATAGCGTGCTCAATCAGGAACAGTTTTCCATTCTTATTGGCGGCGCGCGGGGCGGTCCTTTCAGCGAGGCGACCGATTGCGTCATTCGCAACTGCTGGACGCATCGTTACGCCCCGGGCGCGAACTACACCAATGGACCGCTTATCGCCTATTGCAAAAACGCCCTCATCACGGGCTGCCGTGACGACGGCTCCAACCACGCCTTCGGTTTTGCCGGCACCATCAACGCGCAAATCGACCACTGCTCCACGTCGCGTCAAACCTCCGTCGCTTATTACATCGATACCGATTCGATTGACGGGCTCGTGATCGAAAATAATACCTTTCCCGCCGCCCTGATCCCCATTCAATTTTGCTCCCAAGCGCCCGCGCGGAATGTGACCATCCGCGACAACTTTCTCGAAGCATGGAATTCAACGGGATCGGGAAGCGCGGGCATCGTTCTTTGCGGCCGAACGGGAACGGACTTCAACATCGTGGGCAACACCTTCGTCTACTCCGGCACGAACGCCAGTGGACTCATCCTGGATAACGGTTCTCCCTTCAAGAACCTCACCATTAAAGGAAACAGGAGCAACGTGGGCCTCGTCGGGGCAGGCGGATCGGATATCGATATCCAAAATGCCGGGGCCCACCTGGCAGACAATCGATGGAAGCTTGGTTCTCTTGCTGCGAGCGCCAAGGCAAAATGAAGCCCACCTTGACGCGCATCTTATGACTAATCGCGTCTGATTACGTCACTCGGTCTTGGGTTTAAATCCCTACGGATGCACGCTCTGGTTTGAGGACGGGAGGCAGCGAGGTTTTTCGCAGCGGTTCGGCCCAGTCATGCCACAGTTTGTTTAACTCGCAGGTCTGCCTTTGCAGCCTGGGCTCCGGGATCGTGCGCGTTGCGGTGGGGTCAAGACAGAGGAATTCCAGCGCCCGCCCCACTTCGCTTTTGTAGCCGGCCGCCAGGGTTTCGTAGTCCATTCGCAGGGGCGTGATTGTTTCAACACGAAAGAAATCCTCCCAGGCCTGACATTGCCGCCGAAGCTCAACCTCGATCCGCAGGATTTCGTCGGGATTATAGATGGGCTGGACAGGCTGTTTGAACGGATTTTTCACGTTCGTCGCCCGCCACCATTCCCCGGTCTGGGAGGCGATGTTCAACGAGATGGCCTGGGCCAGCGTGTCCTCGCGGCTGAGATAAATATAGTGCGCGCCGGGAAACTCCTCGAGGAGGAAGACATAGGGAGGCCCCTCGTAGCCCGATTCGGGACCGATATCCTCCACCTGGTCCCAGTGAATTTTTGCCCCAAAAACGCCGTTCGCGCCGGTTCGTTCCTCGACCATGACCCTCATCGACACGGAAAAACTCATTTCGATGCCGTAGAGGGAATCGCATAGCGTCCGGCGAAATTCGGCGGTCAGCGATTCGGTCGGTCGGCCGGCGATCTGGGTGGCCTCGAGTCCTTCGCAAAGGAGATAACTTCCGGTGCGATTCGTTGACGCGATGATGTAGACGGTCGATTTGCGCGACTTGCGGCAGGGGGAAGAAGCGCGATCTTCCATGATCATACCAAGGTTAAAATCGACCCTGCAGCCGAATCAGTTTTGGCAGATGAAGGGGATTCATGTGTGTGTGGCGCTCGTGCAACCAGCGGGCACTCGAATTTCCCTAAGCAATGCACCTAGGCTGATACCGAGTCTCTAGCTTACCAACCGGTAAGTTGAAGTGATTGTTCCACTAAAATCGTCGGCTTGCGACAGATTTATAGTCAACGCTCGTAATGTCCGATAGGCGTGACGCCGGAGCCTTTGAGCCGAAAATGGCGGCTAAGCGAAAGCGGGGCCGGATTCGGCCGCCGATTCCACAGGGACGGCAACCGGTGCAAGAACCGGCGCGGGAGCAGGACGCGGCTCGGGCGGCTGACCGAGCGCGTTTTTCCACGCGATGATCGGCTGCTCGAAATAGTGCCACGACACGGCCGAGAAGGCCAGCGTCACCGCGAGCAGCACGAGGCTGCGGCTGAAGACATCCCATCCGTTGGCGATGAGGATCGGCGAGATCAAAATGATGATGAAGACGTGGTAGACGTAGACGCCGTAGCTGATGCGCCCGAGATAGACCAGCGGCGACCAGCCCAGGAGCCGCGCGTACTTGCCCTTCACGCCGGTCAGCGAGGCGACCAGCAGCCACGAGAGGAAGAGGGCGTCGAACGTCTCGGCCATGCCGAGCCAGGCGTTGTCGTAGGCCAGCGTGGTCATCCAGCGGGCGAGGAAGTAGCTGGCGATGGCCGCCAGCGCCATGGCCAGGAGAAGCGTCCGGTGCAGGCCGTGGATTTTTTCGAGCAGCTTGGCCTGCTTAAGATAGGCAATAAACGCGCCGGCTGCAAATGAGTCGAGGGTGCCCAGCAGCGTCACCCAGCGGATCACCTCATTGGTGCCGGTGGTGATGCAGTAGATGCGGAAGCCGAGCGCAAAGATCATGCAGGCGATCATGCAGGGCAGAAAGAAGCGTCGCGGCAGGGTCAGCACAAAGAGCGGCCAGACCATGTAGAACTGCTCCTGAACGGCCAGCGACCAGTAGTGGGAAATCGCGGTGGGCCAATAGCCCAGATAGAGGATGTAGTGATTGGTCTGGAAGAGCGCGAGCCAGAAGAAGTGCTGCCAGACTTCCTGGATGCCGAAAAGCGCGCCCAGCGCCAGTGCCAGGTAAAATGGCGGCCCGACCCGCATCAGCCGCTGCAGGTAAAATCGGCCCAGAAGGATAATGCGCTGCAGGGGAGAAGTCGTGTTCGCCTCGCGCACTTTCCAGAGAGAGAGCGTGATGAAATAGCCACTCAGGATGAAAAAGAAACGAACACCGACCGGTCCAATGTGGAAAAGAGGCGGCAGGGGAACATGAAAGTGATCCGCCAGCACGCCGAGGATGGCCAGCCCGCGCAGGCCATCGAGATAAGGGACGTACTTGGTCTTGGGAATGTGGGACGGCGCGGAGGCGGTTTGCGACATTGCCTGCGTTGGTAGCACAATCTATTCCGACGAGATTCGGATACCGAACGTTCAAAGCAAATGTCATTCGCCTCTTTTTCCAGCGAAGTGCTTAATTCCAATTGCGTAAATCGCCGCGTCGATGTGTCTCAGTCTATCTCAAATACCAACGGAATTTAGGAAATCATTTTGCCTCGCGGCGAACGGCGGAAAACGCACTCGCGCGTCTTGATTACCCGTAACGCGCCCGTCAGCGACGGGTTATTTCCCCGATGCGTTTATTTTATGCATCCGCTACTGCTCGTCGCTCACTTCGAAACTTCCCGCGATCACTGGCTCGAGCGATTGACGCGTCATCCAGCCGTAGTGGCCATCGCGCGACTCGATGCGGAAATAGTTGTCGTGCTTTTGCTCGACCGTCACCAACTCGCCCTCGGGCAGCGTGCCGATCTGCTCGGCGGCATCGAAAGGAGAGAGGCGCAGCGGCGCGTCCTTGCTCATGACGACGCCTTCAATGCGCAGCGGCGCGGCGAGCAGCGCGATGTAGGTCGTGAAGAGGAACAGCGGAATGGCGACGAAAAGCGTCGTCTTCACCACCTTGCCGGCGATGGCGCGGTTCCGCCCCGACGGCATGCGGTTGACGAAGAAATTGGAGATCACCGCCAGCGCAATGAGGCCGAGCCAGCCATCGACGATGCTCAGCCACTGGTTGATCGTGAGTGCGCGTAGTGCGACCTGCCACCAGCGCAGCGAATTGGGCTTGAGACCGGCCTGTTGGCGCGCGAGCTGCAGGTTGTGGTCGATGTCGCGATCGGATGGATCGAGGTAACGCGCGCGCTCGTAGTTGAGGATGGCCGGACCGATCCGCCCGGCCTTGGCGTCGGCATTCGCCAGGTCGAAGCAAAGCGCGGCGGAGTAACCGTGGGCCTGGATCAGGTCTTGGAACTGGCGCGAGGCCTGGTCGTAATGACCCTCGGTGTAGGCCTGGTTGGCGGCATCGAGCGTGTCGCCGCCGGCGTCCTGCGCGTACGCACCCAATGCGGCGGTGAACGTCAGGGTAAGGAAAAGAAAAAGGGATTTCATAGGCGGGCGGGCTGGAGCATCTCGCGCACGCGGCGGCTCCATTCCTGTAAATCGAGTCCCTCGCGTGCCGCGCCGGAATAAACTACGTCGTCGGCCTCGGTAAACAGCGGCGTCACGGCTTCCGCCAGGGCGGGATCGCGCCGCGCGATCTCGGGCAGCGTGACCGCTTCCGGCGCCAGGTTCCAGCGTTCGGCCAGGCGCAACTGCGTGGCGCGCCGCGCGGAGGTGAAGAACTGCACCGCATCGCCGTTGCGCGCGGCCTGGTCCATCGCCGCTTCTTCACGCGTCAATGATGCCTGGCGCTGGGCCCGCACGCCGCGCGTGGGATCTTCCTTCCGCCGCAGCAGCGAAAGCACGAGGCCCGCGACGACCAGCAGGACGAGCACGCCCTGCGCGATCCAAAACCAGGGATGACGATAGCTCGGCGCGAGGTCGGCCGTCAGCGCGCCGAGCGCGAGCCGGTTTGGCGAGAAGGTGTCCGCAGGCGCGGTCGACGCGACGGCCGGAGTGGATTCCGCCGCGGGCGCGGTAACTGGCGCGACGGGTGCGGCTGCGGTGCCCGTCACGGTGATGGGTGGCAGCGCCACGGGCAGGCTGACGTATTGTTTCTTGTCAGGATCGAAGTAGCTGAACGTCGCGGCTGGCAACGCCAGCGTGCCGTTGTTGTTGGGGATGACCGCCTGCTCGAAGGTTTTCGTGCCCTGCGTCTTCGCCTCGTCGTCGTAAGTCATCTTCGCGCTCGCCACATAGGTTTTCCATGCCGGGTCGTCCGCGAGCGCGGGCGCATGCACGTAATCGAAATTTCCGGTGCCGGTGACGACGAACCGGAGCGTGATCGGTTCGCCCACACCGACTGTCGTCGGCTGGGCGACGCCGGAAACATGGAACTGGCCAATCGCGCCGGTGAACCCGGCCGGCTTGCCTTCGTCGGGCAGCGGCAGCACGTGCATGACGAGCTTGTTGCTGGAGATTTCCTTGTGCAGCAACTGCGCCTGGCGGCCGAAGAGGGGCCCAAACGGATCGTTCGGGATCGCCGGGCCGGCCTTGGTCCAGTAGGTGTCGCGCACCGCCTGCAGCGGAAAGTCGCCCGCCTTGGGCGCGGAAATCGCGGTGATCCACGAGTCGCGGATGTATTCCATGTCGCCGACGTTCACACCCTGCTCATCGGGCCGCAGCGAGAGGTCGTTCATCAGGAAGTCACTGCCGACCAGCGTGGGTAGCGAATCCTGCTGGGCGTTCGCATCGACCCGGATAAACGATTCGATGCGCAGCGGGACCGATTCGCCGACATAAGCGGTGGTGGTCTGCGGCGTGATGATGTCGAAGACGGGCGAGGCGTGGCCGTCGGGCTCCGTGGGAACGGAGACGCTGCCGGTGCTCGGCGCCGGCGAGGGTCCGTTTGCGTTGGACGTGGTGTCGTCGGGCGTCGCGACTGCGGCGTTCGACGAGGGCGGTGCGGGGGAATTCGCTCCGGAAACACCCAGCACGTGTAGCGTGACCGCCTGGGTGTGCACCGTCTGGCCGTCGCCCGTGCGCACGTCGAAGGCCGGGATGACGAGATTGCCCGCACGATTCGCCACGACCAGGAACGTGTGGCTGAAGTTTTGTGTGACCGTGAAGCCGTTCATGACGAAGCTGGCCGACGAACTCGAGCCCTCGACCGTCAGGCCGTCGACGGCAGGCAGTTGAAAATCATCCGCGTTGCCGCCCTGCACGGTGTAGGTGATCGTGGCCTCGTCGCCGATGTTGAGCTCCTGCGGATCAACCGAGGTGTGGATCGTCACCGCCGCGAGCCCGCGCACGGCCAGGAGGGCCAGCAGCAAACCGGAAAAAAGGAGCCGAAGGAAAAAGGTCTTCATGGCGGGCTACCAGTCCTTGCCGGAAGGGGGCGGCGGCGGCGGCTGGTCGCCGTCCTGCAGTGAGCGGGCGGTGATGTGCTTTTCGTCGTCCTTGAGCGAGTCGAGTAGAGCCTCGGCATCCTCCCGCGACTTGGTGCCGGGATCGACCTGGTCTTCCGACCGCGAAACGGAATGGCCCTGCTTTGGTTCATTGCCGTTGGCCTGCTGGGACGGCTGCTGGCCGTTTTGCCCACCGGGTGATTGATTGGGCTGGCCATTTTGGGGCTGCTGTTGATTCTGCCCGTTCTGCGGCTGCTGGCCGCCCTTCTGCTGATCGGGATTTTGGGAGTTGGCCTGGTTCTGCTGGTTTTGCTGCTGACCGCTCTTGCCGCCCTGGCCGCTGCTGGACGACTTGTTCTGCTGCTGATTTTGCTGCTGGTTCTGTTGTTGATTCTGCTGCTGCTGTTGTTGTTGTTGCTGCTTGAGTTGCTCCAGCTTCTGCTTCACGAAGTCATAGTTGTGCTTCGCATCGGCCGACATGTGAAGCTTCATCGACGACTCGTACGACTTGAGCGAATCCTCCCAGAGCTTGATCGTCTTTTTCTGGTCGTCCTTTTCGGAACCTTCGCCCTGCCGGTACTGGGAGTTGCCTATATTATAGTAGGCCTTTTCCTGCAGGCCGAGATCGGGCGTCTCCAAGGCGCCGCGGAAGGCGTCCTCCGCCTGCGAGTATTCGCCCGCCTTGTAGGCGGCGTCGCCGAGGTCGAACTTGATGTCGTCGCGTTTCGGATGCTTGGCCGCCGCGTCCTGGTATTTTTCCTCCGCCGCCGGGTATTGGGCCGACTTGTAATCGCGCTCGGCCTGGTCGGTGGCGGCGGCGCGCGTGGGGAGAGAAGCCAGCGCCAGGAGAACGGCCATGACGGATACCACAGCGGCGCTGGTCTTCGTCACGGGCGTGGCCGAACTCGTGCCTGTACCGCCGAGCCGCACCTCGGCCGCGGTCTGGCGCGAGCGACGGCGCGGCGGCGGCAGCATTGACGCGTCCTCTTCACGGCGTCCCACGCGCTCGCTGATCAGCATGGAGCCGATCAGCAGCAGGATGCCCAGGCCGAGCGGCCATTCGTACTGCTCATACTCGATCTTCTGGCGTCGCGATTCGACCGCATGTTTCGGCATCGTCGCGATGTCGCGCTGGTAAATTTCATCGAGGCCCTGACCCTGCTGGCCGAGCAACGCATAGGCGCCCCCCGTGTCGTCGGCGATCTGCTTGAGCGTCTTCTCGTCGAGGCGCGACTTCACGATATTCCCGTCGGCGTCGTGCAGGTACATCGTGTTGCCGCTGTCGTCGGTCTCGGGAATCAAATCGCCCTGCGGGGTGCCGACCCCGACGGTGTAAATCTTCAGGCCGGTCTTGGCCGCCTCCTGCGCCGCGTTCAAGACACGTCCCTCGAGGTCCTCACCGTCGGTGACGAGGATGAGGATCTTCGCATTCGCCTCCTGGCTTTTGAAGGCGAGCACGGCCTCGTCGATCGCCGTCGCGAGATCGGTGCCGGGGCGGGGAATCGAATCGGTATCGAGTTCGCGCACGGCGGTCTGGAAGGCATCGTGATCGAGCGTCAGCGGCACTTGCAGGAAGGCGTCGCCGGCGAAGGCGATCAGGCCGAGGCGATCGTCCGGCACTTGGTCGGCGAAATCGGAAATGGCCAGCTTGGCGCGCTCGAGTCGGCTCGGCTTCACGTCCTGGGTCAGCATGCTCTTGGAGCAGTCGACCGCGACGAGGATGTCGATGCCGTGGCGGACTTCCTCCTGCCAGCGGAAGAAAAGATGCGGCCGCGCCAGCGCGATGAACAGGCAGGCCACGCCGCCGACCAGCAGCAGCCGTTTCAAGAGCCGCCGGGCCGTCGAGACGCTGCCGGTGAGTACATTGACGAGATGCGGTGCGGCAAAGAGACGGAGGGCCTGCTCGCGGCGCCGGTGCGCGCCGATCTCCAGCAACACGACGGCGATGACGCCGAGCAGGCCGACGACGAGCCAGATCGGCACGAAGAAGCCGGGATCGAGTTGGTCCCAAAGATCGTTCATGGTACCCTCCGCCAGCGGGTGTGGGAGAGGACGATTTCCAGCCCCAGGAAGAACAGGCCGGGGTAGAGCGCCCACGGGAAATACTCCGTCGCATGCTCGAAATGCTTCGCGACCACCTTGGATTTCTCCAGCTTGTTGATCGTCTCGTACACGTGCGCCATTGCGTCGGTGTCGGCGGCGCGGAAGAATTTCCCGTGGCCGATCTCCGCGATCTTCCGCAAGGCGTCCTCGTCGATATCGACCGGGATCGTGGTATAGGTACGCTGGCCGGTGAACGGATCGCGCACGGGGAACTTGGCCACGTCGGCGGAGCCCGCGCCAATGGTGTAAATCTTGATGCCGAGAGCGGCGGCCGCCTGTGCCGCGGCATACGGCGTGATCTTGCCCGCGTTGTTGGAGCCGTCGGTCAGCAGGATGATGATCTTCGATTTGCCCGGCTGGTCGCGCAGGCGGTTGGCGCAGACGGCGAGGCCCGAGCCGATGGCGGTGGCGTCACCGGCGAGTCCCACGTGCAGCCGGTCGACGTTCTGCTGAAGCCAGTCGTGGTCCAGCGTCAGCGGGCTCATCAGGAACGCTTCACCCGCGAAGACGACCATGCCGATGCGGTCGTCGGGCCGTTCTTGGATGAACTTGCCGACGGCGTCGCGCACCACGTCGACACGGCTCAGGTCCTGGCCGTTTTTGTGGTAGTCGAGCGCCTCCATCGACGGCGACAAATCGATCGCCAGCATGATGTCGATGCCGTTCGACTGCACCTGCGAGGAGGAATCGATGATCTGCGGCCGCGCCAGGCCAATGAGCAGGCAGGCCAGCGTCGCGTACATCAAGGCGGAGAGCCAGCCGCCCGCGCGCGACCGGCGCTTGCGCACCAGCGGCCCGAGCAGGCTCAGGCCGGAGTACTGCACCGCGGCCTCGCGACCGTAGCGACCGCGCAAAAACGCGATGAGCGGGATGACCAGCAGGAGCGGCAGCGCCCAGGGATTCGCAAAATGGAAGTAGCTCACGCCGGGACTCCCTCCGCGGGTCTCGTGGCCGTGACGAAGCTGACGGCGCGCTGCTGCACCTGCTCCAGCTCGTCGCGGCCCGGTTGATAATGGGCGAACTTGACGAGGTCGCAGGCTTCCAGAAAACCGCGCAACAGGTCGCGATGCTCGGCCAGGGGCGTGTTCGTATCGGCCTGCATCTGGCGCAGGAATTCCTCGGTCGTGCGGCGCGTGGAGGGCGTGTGGAAACGCTGGCCGAGATAATTGCGGATCGTCTCGGAGACGAGCACGGCGTAGGGCTCGGGATTATTTTCGTTGAGCAACGCGCGCGCCTTCTCGAGCTTTTCCAGCGCGAGTTCATAGGCCGATTTCGGCCGCAGGATGTGCAGTGGCTTAAGCCAGATCCACAGGACCACGGCCAGTGCGATGGCCGCCAGCGCGCCGAGCAGGACCCACAGCCACGTCAGCGGCTTGAGGTAGAAATAGGGCGGACGGATGTCGTAGATGTCGTCGGCCTGGCCGCCCGCAGCACCCGGAGCGGAAGCGAGCCCCTGCAGCGGAGCGAGCGCGGGATTCATGCTGGTGGACGGTGGCGGCGGCCCGGAACTGGGTAGGGGATGCACCAGCGCATCTGGAGAAGAGGCTGCGTTATCGGACGAGGCATCCGGCGCATTCGCGGGGGCTTGCGATGCATCCGGCGAGACCGGCGTGGACGATGGCGCGGGAGCCGTCATGGCGGACGCATCGGTCGGGGGCATCGTCACAGGATTGCCCTCGGGAGCTGCGGGAGCGGCGTTGCTGGCGAAGGATTGGGCGGCTGCGGAATCGGGCGCCGGGGCCGCGTTGGTGTCCGGGGCCATCTGGGTTTCCGGCGAGGAGTTGGCGGGATAGACGACCGGGCCGCGATGATTGTCCGAATCGTTGCTCTGCGCGCGGGCGGAAGTGATCGCAAACGCGGCGAGGGTGAGGCAGAAAACCAGCCGCTTCATCCCAGCCTCCGGCTCGTGCGATTCTTGAAAAAGGAATAAAGCGCGCGGTCGTAGGCTTCGCCGGTGCGCAGTTCCAGCGTGTCGACGCCCGCCTGTCGGGCGGCGCGCCGGAACTGGTCCATCCGCTCGCGGGCCAGCTGCGCGAAGGTGTCGCGCACGCTCTTGCTGCCGGTATCGATCTCCATCACTTCGCCCGTCTCGGGGTCCTCGAGCGTCAGCAGGCCGAGCGCGGGCAGTTCCTCCTCGTGCCGGTCGCGCAGGTGAAGCAGGACCAGGTCGTGACGCTTGTTCGTGGTGCGGAGCAGGCGCCGCAGACGGTCGAACGCGTCCGGCGGCTCGATGAAATCGGAAATGACAAAGATCACCGCGCGGCGTCCCAGCACGTCGTTGCAAAAATCGAGCGCGGAAGCCACGTCGGTTCCACGGCGGCGCGGCGTGGTGAAGAGAATGTCGCGGATGACGCGCAGCACATGCACGCGTCCCTTCTTGGGCGGGACGTAATGCTCGACTTCGTCGGTGAAGAGGAGCAGCCCCACCTTGTCGCGATTGCGGATGGCGGAGAAGGCCAGCACGCTGGCGACTTCCGCCGCGAGCTCGCGCTTGCTCTGCGTCTGCGAGCCGAACTTGCCCGAGGCGCTGACGTCGACCGCCAGCAGCAGCGTCAGCTCGCGTTCCTCGCGCAGCTTCTTGATGAACGGTACGCCGGTGCGTGCGGTCACGTTCCAGTCGATCAGCCGCACCTCGTCGCCGGGCGAATACTCACGCACCTCGTCGAAATCCATGCCCCGGCCCTTGAAGACGGAGTGGTACTCGCCCGCCAGCGCGTCGGTCACGAGCCGGCGCGTGCGCAGCTCGACCTGGCGGACCTTTTTCAGGATTTCACGGGTGAGGGTGGCGTCCATTCAGAAAGGCAGGAGAGAAATAAGAACGTTGAAAAATCCATCGAGGCCTGATCGGCGAAGTAAACGCGGCCGACTTGGGCGACTGAGAAAATCAAAACAATGGCCGATTCTTCGGAGGGTTTTTCGGAAACCCGAGTCCTTGTTTTTCATAATATCACAACCTCGCCGGAAGCCATTCACGGCACGGGCAGCGTATCCAAAATCTTCTGCACAATATGGCGCGAGGTCAGGTTCTCCGCCTCGGCCTCGTAGGTCACGGTGACGCGGTGCTGCAGCACGTCCTGCGCGACTTCCTTCACGTCCTGCGGCGTGACGTAGGCGCGGCCGTGGATGAAGGCATGCGCGCGCGCCGCCAGCGTCAACGCGATGGTTGCGCGCGGCGAGGCGCCGTACTGGATCCAGCCCGGGAAATCGAGCCGGTAGGCCTTCGGGTCGCGCGTCGCGATGACGATATCCACGATGTAGTCGCGCACCTTCGCGTCGATGTAGATCTGGTCCACCACCGCGCGCGCCTGCATGATCTGCTCCGGCGTGACGACCGGCTGCACGTTGAGATTCGGCGTGGTCGTGGCCATGGTATCGAGGATCTGCCGCTCCTCCTGGCGCGAGGGATAGGTCACCACGATCTTGAGCATGAAGCGGTCGACCTGCGCCTCGGGCAGGGGATAGGTGCCCTCCTGCTCGACCGGGTTCTGCGTGGCCATGACCATGAACGGGCTGGGCAGCTCGTAGGTGTTTTCACCGAGCGTCACCTGCCGTTCCTGCATCGACTCCAGCAGCGCGCTCTGCACCTTGGCCGGCGCGCGATTGATTTCATCCGCCAGCACGAAGTTGGCGAAGACGGGCCCCAGCTTCGGGTTGAACGTGCCGTCGCGCGGATTGTAGATCAGCGTGCCGACGATGTCCGCGGGCAGCATGTCGGGCGTGAACTGGATGCGCTGAAACTTCACCTGGATCGCCGCGGCGAGCGTGCGCAGGGCCAGCGTCTTGGCCAGGCCCGGCACGCCTTCCAGCAGCACATGGCCGTTGGCGATCAGTGCGATGAGCAGGCGATCGATCAGGTAAGTCTGTCCCACGATGACGCGGCTGATTTCCGAGCGCAGCGGATAAACCCACGCGCTGGCGTCCTTCACCACGCTGGCGGCGGAGGTCAGCGTGCCCTGGCCGTAGCTTTGCGCGCGGCCCTGTTCACTGGAGGGGATGGGCGGCAGGCCCGATGACGGGGGGGTGGGGGTGGCGAAGACGGGAGCAACTTCCATAAGGTTGATAGTGGGGATTGGTTAAACGCGGGGCTCGATGTATGGGCGGAACGTACAATGAGTGCGAGGGAAAATCATGTGAATTACTAAGGCGTAAGACGCTAGTAATCACGACGCAATCAGGCGGAAATGACCCGCAAAAAATTTCGCGTAAAGCTTGATTTATGCCAGCCGAGGCACATAATAGCGGGCTCCCCCTGATTCTGTCCGCCGTTCTTACCTTACCATTCCCATGAAACAAGCCCTCGTCCAAGACGCCCTGAAAGTCTGTAACAGCCCGCAAGTGCTGGTCAACATCGTGTCGCGCCGCGTGCGGCAATTGGGTCAGGGTTTCCGGCCGCTGATCATCGTCGATCCCCGCTCCACGTTCATGGACGTCGCGCTGCAGGAAGTCGCCCAGGGCAAGCTCGGCTTCGAGATGCTCGAGGTCGTGCCGGTCAGCCCGCCCGTCGTGCACAAGAAGAGCCGCCGCTCCTCGAGCTAGGCTTTTTCGCCTGTAGCTCCCCTCGCTCCCAAGTTGCACTTGGGAGCGTCCCTGCTCCCGACGAAGCTTCGCTTCGTCCACGCTGCCCTCCTCCGTCATCCTGAGCCTGTCGAAGGATCAGTTCCCCTAGCTCCCACGGTCCCCTCGCTCCCAAGTCGAAATTTTATTGGCGCTACCCCACGGCCAGTGTCGTAGGATCAGCCCGACTGCTCCATCAACCCGCGCCATGACGATTCAATCCGCCGTTCTCTTCCTCGCGGTCATCCTCGCCCTCAGCCTCAACGCGCGCGCGCGCCTGGGCGACAGCCCGCTGCAAACCATCGCCCGCTACGGCCAGCCTGTGGCCAGCACCGGCCAGCCCGGCGCGCTCACCTCCACCCGCACGTTCCAGGTCAGCGGCCTCACCGTCACCTGCGGCTACGTCAAAAACAAGGTCGAGATGATCACCTACGCGCGCGACGACCGCGCTTTCAATCCCCAGGAGGTCGAGGCGCTGCTGCGCACCAACGGCCGGAAGATCGGCTGGAAACCCGGCACCGGGTTCGGCCCCGGCACCTACTCGCGCGCCGACGGCGTCACCGCCACGGTCACCGACGCGAAAGTGGAAATCAAATCCCCCACCTGGCTCGAAGCCCTCGCCAAGGACCTCGGCGCCGTCGAAAAGGCCGTAGCCAAAGCCGTGCAACCCGCCACCTCGAACGCCGCCAAGAGCTCCGTCACCACGCCGTAATCGAAAATCGTCATCCTGAGGCTGTCGGAGGATCTCTAACTATTCCGCTCGGCGAACCCCTCCGAACAAACAGTCAGGAATCCTCCGACAACCTCAGGATGACAGGCTGCTTTTGCAGGAGGTCTAAAGGCTGCGCGAAGCTACTTCCGCGATGATGGGGCCTTCGGCTTCGCTTTGCCTTTCGTTTTGACCGGAGCGGCGGCGGGCGCCTTGCGCGTCGGCTTGATTGGCTTCAGCTGGTCGAGGCCCGTTGCCTCCAAGACCGTGGAAAAGGATTTCAGGCGAGGCTTCTTCGGCGCAACTTTCTTGGCGGGTTTCTTAGGCATGAATAAACATTGCCGGTTCCTGACAGCAAGGAAAGAAAACGTGATTAGGTCTAGCATGGCTGGGAGATTTACCTCGCCAGATAGACGTTCTCAATTTAGCTGCCTATCGCTCCAAAGTGTATAAGCAATTTGCTCCCACCGATTTTTCCAAGTTTGGGAGGTCAAAGCGGATCGGTAATTTTTCTCGATGAGTTCTGTATAATTCTCGATGTGATCTAATATAGATAAAAGTTGTCCGACGGGATCGTTAAAATCTATTTCAACCACCGGGTTGTAACCAAATAATTCGACGGTTTCACGGGGAGCATGTCCTAAAATTAAGCATTTAGAGAGCATGGATTGGAGGTACCTAATGGTCATCGTTTCGATTCCTCCTGCACGTTGCGGATGACTCATTGATAAGGGCACACAAATGGACACCTTTGATCTCGCTAATCCATCTAGAAAATTATCTCGAGTGGGGAATATTATTTGGCCGGATTGCTTTTCGAAAAGGTAGGTCTTTTGAAGTCGCGCCAAAGGTTCGACAATCAAATTATGATAGCTTTCATATCTTCTGCCCAACTGTAAAACATCAATTTTTTTATCTGATAATGAAAAGAAGGAATAAGGTTCAGGATCAATCCCTTCAGGTATCCATCTGCACTTGGTGTCCGGGAGTTTTTGACTCAATGAATCGGCTGCTTGAGATGAAGACACGAAGAGATATTCGAGATCACAGCTTTTGGCGAACAGGCGTGCTTTTTCCTGCCGGTCGGGCCAGCTATCGAAGAGATAGGCGCTCTTCCGCCCGGAAAAAAGAAACCAGGGCATTGCTTTACGAATATTTGGCCCCATCAAGATCACAAACATGTCCCTCCTGCCGGGATTATGTTGCACTCGTGATGCGTTGGATGAACTCTTGCCACGTCCCGCGAAAACCAGCGCGCGTTGAAGAATTCGCCAAAATAGATTTGGGATCTCGGAAAATGGATTAAATTTAAAACTTCGACCCGTGACGCGACCATCTGATAGAATGGTTTTTTCAAATTCCCAAACTGTGTCCAGGCTCGGGTGAAATTTGCCGGGGTTCGCCAGAATCAAATCCATGACCGGAGATACAAGCCTTTTTCATCTATTAGGCGAGCTTGAATTAGTGATCATTTTTGACTGGGCGCCCAAAAAAGTTACTCCGCATGAGTAGAGAAAGAGTGGGTATGCGCTATTTAGGTTTTATGCGCCGGAAATTTTCTTTCGATAACGCTAGCGATAGAAGCCGGAGACAGTTGGCGACAGGAATGGCTGAAATGCACGTTGGGATGCGGCGGAATGCGGGAAGTCTCTCCAATTTTACTCCCGAGACTTAACTTGGTCGGGGCCTCTTCGCTTGACAATCCGCCTCCACCCGATAGGCTACACCCACTTATCGAGAGCGGTGGAGGGGCTGGCCCTGTGAAACCGCGGCAACCGGGTGAGTGAATCGCGGGATTCGCCCATCGCCAG
>Ga0182024_10010553_pt1 | contig 18797 bp, 11 predicted proteins | sample P32metaG_FD_120480 | JGI IMG/M metagenome (GOLD analysis project Ga0182024, IMG submission 120480) | Permafrost microbial communities from Stordalen Mire, Sweden - P3-2 metaG (Illumina Assembly) | ecosystem: Environmental > Terrestrial > Soil > Wetlands > Permafrost | place: Sweden: Stordalen... | reverse complement strand
CGCGGCCTGGATGTCCAGCGCCGCTCCGCTGGCAAGAGTGATGGTGTTGGCCAGGTCGCCTTGGCCCGGCCCGCTGCTCGTTGCGCTGCCCAGGGCATTGGGGCTGGCAGCCACGACCGCGACGCCGGCCGGCACTGCCACGGCCCCGCTGGCGCTATTGAACGTTCCCGTCCAGGCGATGTTGTTCCCGCTCAGGATCACTTCCTGTCCGCCGAGGGTGCCACCATTGCCGGCAATGGGTATAAGCCCCCCTGGGCCGGTCAGGGTGTTGGCGAACGCGATATTTTGGGAAACATTATTGAAGTAGTCGCCCATACGGACATAGGTGCTGAAATCCAGCGTGATTGGGCCTGAGTAAGTGGCAGTGGAAAAAGCCGCGCCGCTGTCGCCTCCCAGCACGTTTCCGCCGTTGAATGGTCCGGCGGCGATAATCGCCTGTGGGATGCTGTTGGTTGCCAGCTCATCGGCGCCGGCGGTCGCCGCGGTCGGGCCGGTCGCGTTGTACATCGTCACGACGTTGGTCGAGGCGTTGTTGCCCAGGGCGAAGATGTTCTGCGCTTCGGTCGCCCCGCCCTCCAGATACCAGGCCCCGGAGTAGCCGCTGTTGATCCCGCCGAGCTGGAAATCGTTGGTGGTGCTGGCTGGGGCAGGCTGGCTGTAGCGAATGATTGCCGAAGTTCCGGGCCCACTGATGGCATTGTTGATACCCAGGAACCACTTCTGGTTCTGCACGTTGCCCATTTCCACCGTGCCATTCACGTAGAACGTGTGGGTATCGGTGACCTGGGCGGCGACGTTGATGTAGACGTTCGAGCCGTTGTTGAGCATGACCGGCGCGCCGGCCGCGCCGAATCCCAGATCCCCGGTTCCCGTGGCGATGAACCCGTCGGGGGTGGTGATGGACGGGGGCACCGGCGTGGCGCCGCCGGTCGCGGCGACGATCGTGCCGTTCCCGGCTCCGACGATCAATCCACCGCTGAAGGTATTGCTGGCGTTCAGGCTGATCTGGCCAGGGCCGACGACGCTCAGCACGTGTGCGCCGGAAATCACGCCGGTGATGACGTAGCCGTGCGGGACGTCGAAGGTGGAGTTGGCGGCCAGGGCGACGGTCCCGGTCATCGTCGGGTTGCTCGCGCCGCTGGTATTGGTGATGACCCCGTTTCCACTGACGCCGGTCCCGCTGACGGTCAGGGCGTTGGTCGGGTTGAAGTTATTGATGTCCAGCGTGGTGCCGCTGGCGAAGGTCGCCGCCGCGGTTCCCAGCCCGCTGGGGTTGGCCAGTTGGATCGTGCCGCCGGTGACACTCGTCCCGCCGGTATAGGTGTTGGCAAAATAGTAGTTGGCGCCCAGGGCGGCATTGTTGGCGGTGGCGTTGGCCGACAAGGTCAGGATATTGTTGACCGAGTCGATGGCGGTGATGGTGGTGCCCGCGGGAATGCCGCCGCCGTTGATCGTCTGTCCCACGGCAAGGCCGGTGGTGCTGGTGACCGTTGCGCTGTTGCTGCCGCTGGTGATGTTCGTGCTGACGTTCACCGCCGGGTTGCCCAGCACCAGCTCCGAGGGGCCGGTCATCGTCAGCTTCCCGTTGCCGCTGGTCGGCCCGGCCAAAGCGAGGATGTTCGGTGAAGTCACCGAGACGGTGGCGTTGTTCACCAGCGCCAGCGGAGCCGCGATCGTGTTGCTGTTGGTCGAGTCGGTCAACGTCACCGACCCCGTGTTCGTCCCGTTGTCGAGGTAGAGCGCGCCGCCGTTGCCCGGGACCAGCGTGTAAGAGCCCGTCCCGCTATTGGCAAAAGTGAGCGAAGCCATGTGCTGCTGGCCGTTGAGATCGATCGTCAGGGCCGAATTGGTGCCGTTGTTGATCGTCGCGATATCGCCGGCGATGCCGGCGACGCCGTTGCTCCAGTTGGGCGATTGCGTCCAGTCCGCGTTCCCCAGGCCGTCGGTCACGGGCGTCGGGTTGTTAAACACGGTCGTGATCGGAGTCGTCGAGCCGGCGGCGGTCAGATCGACGAAGTAATTGTTCCCGCCCGCCGAATCGACCGTCACGGTGTACGTCACGCGGCCGTTGCCCGAAGCCGACTGCGTGCTGAAGAACGTGCCGTCGAACGACGGAGCCGAGGAGGAGTTGAACGAAATCAGGTGATACGTGCCGGTGACAGCCGGAAGCTGCCCGAGCACGATCGGCACAGTGCCGGTCACACTGAAGCCGTTCGGATTCAAAACGTTAATCGTGTCGTAAGTCGAGCCGGCGGTGGTGGGGGTATTCAAGTCGAAGGTCAGGGAGGTGTCGGGGGTGGCCGCGAAGGCGCCCAAATCCAGCGCACCCAGTGTGCTGTTGGTCGCGCCGCCGACCGGGTAGACCCCGCCCGGCGCGAGGGTCGCGGTGCCGGAGTTCGGCCCGCTGACCGCGCCCGAGGCGGTCCCGGCTCCGCCGGCTTGCGATGACAGTGTGGTCCCGCTGGCGAGGGATACCGCGCCGGTTCCGGTGCTCGAGCCGGTGGTCCCGTTGGCCAGCGTCAGCCTGCCGCCTGACACCAGCGTCCCGCCGCTGTACGTGCTTGCGCCGCTGAGGATGGTGTTGCCCGGCCCGACGATCGTCAAAGCGCCCCCGCTGATCACGCCTTTAAGTGAAAGCGTACCCGGGCCGCCGACATTGTTATTGCCGCCGGCCAGGTTGATCGGCCCGGTTGCCGTCCCGGTGCCGGTCCCGTTGTTCACCAACACGCCCGTCGCGGTGGTCCCATTCAAAGTCAATGGCTCGGCGCCGATGCTGTTGTTGTTCAGGTTCAGCACTGCGCCCGAATTGACAAATGTTCCGGCCGAAGTCGCCCCAAGCTGGAAGGTTCCGGTTCCGATCTGCACGGTGCCGGCGTCAATGAAGATCTGGCCGGTGTAGTTGGAGAAATTGCTGGTTCCGTTGCCCAGGCTCAGGGTTCCGGGGCCGATCATGGTCAGGTCTCCCGAGCCCTGAAGCTCGGCATTGGTGGTGGCCACGCCGGCGCCGCTGCCGTCGTCGATGGTGAAGGTCGCGCCGCTGGCGACGCTGAATTGCCCGCCACCCGTCCCGATCACGAAGACCTGCCCGTTGCCCGGCAGCGTGCTGCTGACGACGTTGACGTTATAGCTGCTGGAGATGGCGAAGATCGCGTCATTATTGAGGACCACGCGCTTGAACGACGTTCCGCCGGTGAAGATGCCCAGGGGCCCGGACGTGGCATTGCCATTGGACCCGGTGATTTGCAGCGTTCCGCCGTTGATGAAAACATCGCCGGTGAAGGTGTTGGCGGTGCTTCCCAGGATAAGCGTGCCGGGGCCCGATTTGGTCAGGCCGGCGTTGCCGGCAATGACGGAGTTAATGTTCAGCGAGCTGTTGGTGGTGAAGTTCTGGACGATCAGGTCCTGGCCGCTGGGCGTGGTGACCGTACCGCCGGTGATCGTCTGGGTGCTAAAGATGTTGGGAGTGACCAGCAGGCCGCCGGTCCCGACGGTCATGGTGATGCCCGAGCCAATGGTGATGGTGCCCGCCGAGTTGTTGTCGAAGCGGATGGAACCGATGGTCGTGTTGGCCGCGAGGGTGCCGAAGAAGGCACCGCTGTTGGTATTGGTGATGTTCTGGTTGGCCGCGAAGGCGGCGACGTTGTTCTGGTCGGTGTATCCGGTATACGCCCCGAGGGTTCCGCCGGTGACGGTGGCCCAGTTGGCGCCGCCGATGGTCGCGTACGCGCCGAGGATGCCGAACGTGGCGTTGTTGGCGCTGCTGGTCGTGACCGCGCCGCCGCTGCCGAGCGTGAGGTCGATGGTCCCGCCGACCGTGCGGGTGATGGCGCCCAGGGCGAGGGTGGTGTTCTGGCCGTTGGTAATGATGACGATCGAGCCGCCTCCGCCTCCGAGCGTCAGCCCGCCCAGGGTTTGGGTTTCGGCGACGTTGGCGTTCCCGTTGATCACCAGGTTGCCGCCGGCCATGATGAACGCCGCGGGCGTGACGCCGTTGTAAAGGATGTTGCCGTTGGTGGGCGCCGTGGCGGCCGAGAAATCGAGCGTCAGCGTTCCGCTGTTGAGCGTCGTCGTGCCCGTGTAGGTGTTGGCGGCTTGGATGAAGGTGTCGTCAACGCCAGAGAAAATCACGCCGCCCGCGCCCGACAGCGCGCCGGTTACGAAGACGTTGCCGGTCACCACCGGCCCGGAGGCGCTGTCCACGAAGCTCCCGCCAAAGGTCAGCGGGTTGGCCGCCGCGGCAATGCTCATCGGCGCGCCAAGCGTCCACGTCCCGGTGTTGTCCTGCAGGATGGTCGGGTTGGCCGTGCCATTGACCACGAAGTGGAGTGAATCGCCGGCGTTGGCCGTGATCGTGCCTGTTCCTGTCGAGGTGCTGTTGAGCTGAATCTCGTTGAGGCTCAGCGCGCCGCTCAGGTCATCGTTGGCGGTGAAGGAGTTGGGATCGCTGTTACTGAAGTCCAGTTCCAGCGTGGCCGACCCACCGGCCGTGATGGTGGGTGTGAATCCGTTGCTGAAGTTTCCGCTGGCCGGCTGCTGGGCCGTGGCCCCGCCCGTGTATTGCGATTGCGTATTGCCAAGAGAGGGCGACATCAGAGTGAAGGCCGTGGCTGCCGCAGCAGAAGAGACTGCAAACCAACGACGCGCTTTACGCTTCAACGACATGATTTTCCTCCGCCAACCGGAAATGGACCAGACGCAAACCGCCGACTCCCACGCAGAGAGACTTGCGGCCGCGCCGTGTAGACACACGTTTTGTAGACACAAATTGAGGGAGACCGGAGAGCGCCGCCGAACCGAGGCGGACGTGCATTTTCCCCGAATCTTCACACCCTCGCTCGCCTGGAACCTAACGCCGGCCCGGACGAGCAGGTTTTACGCCATAGCCCTGAACAACTGCATCCAATTACTCGTAATCTGAACGCAAAGAGTTTTCCCGCATGTCAACCGTAACGCAACCGACAATTTGTCCTCTTTTCAATGCGGCGCGCCCGCAGGGAACAGATTGAGATTTCTTCGGACGACGTTAATACGTTGTCGCGCGAAAAAGGCTCACTCGAAATCTCCGCGGTTTTTCAATCGCAATTCATTCCCGCCAGGCAATCCGCCAAGCCGCTGCCGCTTGCCGGGTCACCGCTTGCGGTGAATCGGGAACCGCAGTCTAATCGATACTCATCGATTAATCGCCCGTCAAGAAGAAAATGTGAGCGATCGGTTAAGCGCTAACGTATGTCTCCCAAGGCAGCTCGCTGCCACTTCGCACGCACTGTATAATTCATATAATGCCCTGACGAGGAATTGTTGACCCCCACGACACTGCACGTGCTGGCGGTGATCTTCATCGCTACGCTGATTCGTTCCACCTTCGGCTTCGGCGAAGCGCTCTTCGCGGTGCCGCTGCTGGCGCTGCGCATCCCCGTCCAGGTGGCCGCACCGTTGGCGGTGCTGGTCTCGATTACCGTCGCGGCAATCGTCATCGCCCAGGACTGGCGCGACATTCACGTCCGCAGCGCCACCGGGCTGGTGCTCGCCACCGCCGCCGGCATTCCGCTGGGCCTCTGGATGCTGACCAGCACCCCGGAATCGGTGGTGAAGCGCATCCTGGCGGTCATCATCATCAGTTTTTCGCTCTATTTGTTATTTCGCCCGCCGCTTCGCCCTTCGCGGCACGGCTTCGCCTGGCTGCTCGGCTGCGGTTTCGCCGCCGGCATCCTCGGCGGCGCCTACGGCATGAACGGCCCTCCCCTCGTCGTCTACGGCTCGCTCCGCGGTTGGTCGCCACAACAATTCCGCGCCACCCTGCAAGGCTACTTCTTCCCGGCCAGCCTGATCGGCCTGTTCGGCTACTGGCTCGCGGGCCTATGGGTGCCGGCAGTCACGCATTATTTCCTGATCTCCCTCCCCATTGCCCTCCTCGCCACGCTGCTCGGTACAACTCTTAACCGCCGCCTCGCCGGCGGGGCATTCTTTCGCTATCTCTACGTCGGATTGATCTTGGTTGGTTTCATGCTGCTGACGCAGACCGTCGCTCGATAAGCGATACAAACGTTTGTCCGCGTTTGTGCCAAAATGTGGGCTTTGCACAATATCCCCGTCATTCCGTCCGTCTGCACATTTAATCGAGGGGCTGCACAAAAAGCTCATTCGATCGGCGGTTCGTTCGGAAGTGATCGCGGGGACTGTTTGTCCAGTTTCTTTTCGATTTTCTTAATGCATTCGCCAGCCGGAAGACTCTCCGGCATCGTCCCGCCAAGCTCCTTTATGGTCTGCCGAACTTTCCTGCCAACGTCGTGGTGAATCTGATTGGCTCCCGCCTTACCCGCTGGTTTTTCCCTCCGCAATTTTTCTTCCGCTTGCGTGGCGCGAAACAGATTCGCAGCAAGTTCAGTGCTTCCCATATGGTCCAGAATCTTCTGGCTCTTTTTCAAGCTTCGCCGCGCGTGAAGATCCTTCGCCGAAAGTCCGCCGTACAGACCTTTGTATCCGTGGTCCTGAAAAATTGCATAGTCGATCGGATCAACGACGCCGCAGTCGCTGGCGGCGCTAGCCAATTGGACGTTGTGTGTTCGGAGTTCCCGACGAAGAAAGACGCGGCGATCATCCTCTGTGGAAAGGTCGTTGAGTTCTTGGCGTCGCGTCTGTATTGCAAAATAGGTTTGCCCGATCGCAATGATTTCCTTCCCCGGATCGGCATTTTGAATGATTAAGTAGCAGGCGTAACGCGACAGGAGAGACACGCCGACGTTTCGTTTCGCTCCGCTGCCGAGGTCCACCATTTCGGTGGTCTCACCAAAATGCTCCTCAATGGGCTGATCGCTGTTACCGCAGGCCGTCTTGGCTTTCTCGATGACGGCTTCAAAATTTCGGTAGTCTCCGTATTGGAGCGCTACCGCCAGTTCCCGACTTTGCCAGTATTCAAAACCATCTTCAGTGACCCGCCTCAACTGCTCAAAGACAGACACGCGCTGCATTGACATGGGTTCTCCAAATCTGATCTGCAAGATGTGAAGATAGCAAGCAATTGCGCACTGTCAATCACGCATTGGCGCATCGCCCAAAAGTGGACGCTTTGAACCTTTTCCCTAACACATACGAACATTGTCCTAACATAAGCGGCGCGAATTGGGCGAAACGGGCTTTGACACAATCGCACGCGGGAACTATGTTGGTCACCATGATCGAACTTTCCGATGTCGATGAACTTTTGAAACAAGCTTCCGTTGATCGAGACCGAGCGCGCGCATTGGCTGACGCCGAGTACGATGCCACGGTTGAAGCGATCCTGCGGATCAAGAAACTGCTGAAGCGCCGTGCCGCGTCAGTCCCGGCCGTGGCATCTGCCGAGGCACCGCCGTTGTCTGCCACGCCACCAGACGTGTCCCGTAGTAACCAAAGGCAATGGCGTGGTTTACGTGCATCCATCCGCGAGTCAATCGCTGAAAGTCCGCCATTCGGTTTCACGCTCGATGATGTGATGAATTACCTTACCGCGACATACCCGCGCGCGGTCATTAAGCGGGTAGCAGTTAGCGGTGAACTCTGGCGTATGAGCAGGTCTGGTGAAATTGAGATCTTGGAAAAGGGGACTGGCAACAAGCCCCACACGTACGTAAAAAACTCAACGTCTAACGGGGACTACACGATCCCGTCCGAAGATCGCGACTTGATCTCGAATAACCCTTAGCTTGGAAAGGACTTGTCCCCTTTGATTGAGTCTCTGTCAGTGGATGACCCGCAACTCCCCGACAGCCAAAACGGACTCCTGGATTAGCGGCCCCGCGCTTATCGGCTTCCCGCTGCGGTCGGGGCGTCATTCACCCCAATGTCGGCAAGCGTCGTCAGTGGGCGATAAGGAATGCCGCGGCTCGATAGCGCTTCGGTCGCGCCGGCGTTTCGGTCCAGCAGCGAGATGGCCAGCAGGACCTTGTGCCCCGCTTTTTGAACGGCGTCGATCGCCTTGAGGATCGAATCGCCGGTGGTCACCACGTCGTCAATAATAACCACTTTGCTCGGTGTTGATGGAATCGGCCCTTCGATCAGCTTCATCGTGCCGTGGGCTTTAACTTCTTTGCGGACCACGAAGGTCGGCAGCGGCCGGCCGGCGCGGAAGCAGGCGACGGCGAATGAGCCCACGATCGGCGTGGCCCCCATGTCCATCCCGCCGACCGCGTCCACCGGCAAGTCGCGAATTTCCTCGAGGATCGCCTCGGCGATCAGCGTCGCGCCCTCGGCGCTCATCGAAGTCAGCTTGCCGTCGATGTAATACGTCGAGGTCTTTCCGCTGGCGAGGGTGAAGTTGCCTCGCCGCAGGCTCTTCTCTTCAAGCAGTTTCGCTAATTTCGGGTGTCGGGGCACGGGCAGTCCTCTTCCTTTCAATCGGTCAGCCCACCATACGAGAATTGCCGTGCAAACTCCATTGACGGAAGCGGCCGGAACAACCGTCGAGAGGAAAACGAATTGGGAGGGCGAGGCGACTGCCGAGCCTTCTGAGCGACAGTGGGGTCACTGGTAATGTCGAGGAACATTCGCGCCAGGCAACGTCACTCCTTCCGCCGCTTGCGGCTTCGCGAATCAGCACGTGTGCCGATTCGCGAAGCCGCAAGCGGCGGAGGGAGAAGTGATCCATCGCGGAATGAAGTTCCTTGGAGGCCGAACCCCGCTCGAAAGCGCGGCTCGGCCCGAGCCTGGCCCTCCCGGAGAATCGCTGCGATGCAGGAGTCGAAGGAGTCTTTGTCGAAGCAAAAACCCTATTTCTGCCGGATGTCGTAGCAGAGGAGCAGGTCCTGGTCACGAAGATACAGCCGGCCGTCGGCAATCACCGGATGCGGCCAGGCTTTATACTTCTTGTCCCGATCCGGTTGCTCGAACTGGCTCACCAGGTGATATCCGTCCGGCGTGGCGTCGATCAGGCCCATGGTGCCGGAGTTACGGTAGTCGCATCGCCCGGGTGCGTTGACTTCCCGCCGCGATCCGGGACGGCGCGGCGGGGAAGGCGCGCGCCGATTCAATGGTGTTCTAAGCGCCGCTCTGTCCCGGCGTGGGAGAACATTGTTGCAGCAGATCATCCATCGGTCAGCGGATGATCGAAAACCTGCTTGCGCCGGTCGATCGCTCGTCCGTCGATCGGACGCTTCGCTTCGCGCGTCAGCTTTAGCGGCTTCATGTCCAACGTCGAGCGGGTTTGTCGGACCGCTTTTTCCCCGCTGATCTGCGGCGCGGGCCGGCTCTTGGTTGCCGCGACTGGCTTTCGAGACGCTCCAGCCTTGCCGCCCTTGATTCCGCTTGATCGCGTCTTGGTCGCGCTCAGCCCGCGCTTGCTCTGACCGGCCATGAGGTCCTCCATTGTGTGAGATTACCCTACCCCGCCCGCAAGGCCCGCCACAACGCGAAATCGGTTGCGAATCAATCACCTGGAGCGGCCGAGATCGACTCGAACCTGGCGACCGCCGTTCGCAGCGTCGTGATGACGGTGTTTCTCGTCGCCGTGTGCAGCTTGCTGGGCGTCTGGTCCAAAATCGGGACGCTGCACGGCAAGGCAATCCTGATGATCGTGCTCTCGGGAATGGCAGGGGCGATCTCCTGGCTCTTCTATTTTCGCGCAATTCAAATTGGCAAAGTCTCGCAGGTCGCCCCGATCGACAAATTGAGCATGCCCTTCGCGGTGGTCCTCGCCGTCCTCATCCTCCGGGACCGCCCCAGCACCCTAAACTGGCTCGGCGTCCTCTTGATCGTGGCCGGCGGATACCTCGCATCCCTTCCGGCGACGAAGTAGCTCCGTAGAAAACGCGATGGAATGCCGCGCTTCGCGCTGGCGGTGGTGTAAGCGTGGACAATGAACTGACGAAGGCGCGATGAATCGCCATCAATGATGCCCCCCGTTCGACCGATCGTTCGGCCGTTTCAGCCCGACGACGGCTCCGGGAGCATTCCGCCAAAGCCGCCCGGTGGGTGCCTTCGCAGTCGAAGCAGAATGCCAAGCCGATACCCGATCAGCTTGTGTCGGAAAGGACGGCCCACCTGTTGAAAAAGCCGGATGACGTGACTCATTTAGGTCCATGAACGGCCAAACTGATCAATCCGACGATCCCAATCACCAGAAAGAACAAACCGAAGAGAAGAAACCACAAAACAAACCCCCAGAAATCGACCGGCCGCTCGGCCCGGGTGAAACTGCGCTGCCGACGCTTTCCGACGGTAAGGGAGCCGGACCGGATGGCCTGGACAGACACACCGACCGATAGGCTTCCCGCGATCGGAAAGAACAGCCGCGAAACAATGTTGGCGGCCAGTGAGTGGGCATACTGGGGCTGAACCCGCGTGGCGACAATCACACCAGAAGACGCCGCGAGATAAGCAAAGAAAACTCCGGTGATGACTCGCGACCTCATGGGCTTCATGGGGGCAATTATGCGCGGTTGGCCATCCACCTGCGATGCGTCCAACCGCGCTATTTTGGCCAAAGTGATCGGTCCCAGTGTTTCACCTCGGAGATGCGCTTCGTTTCGCAATTGTGGCGTGAGGGGTTCGTGAGACAGGGCGGCAAGACAGGGCGGGACGTGTCTCGCGAAAACGCGGGTGCGACAGAATGGCAAAACCCGGCCTCGCCGGGACTTATCCACGGAATAGATGGGAACCAATGTTACAAACGAGGCGCGAGGTACAGAAAACGGGACATTCCGATGCACGGCCGAAGAAGAGCCGGAGGTCGCATATGGACAATCCTCTCGTTCCTATTCATTAGCAAGAAGATGTTTTGGCAGCTCAACCGACTTTGGAAAATCCGAAAAAAACTCTTTAAGAACATTTGCATCCAAAAAGTCGGCAATGACGAATTCCCACTTCGCATCGGGGGTCTTAACGCCGAGCAGAAAACCCGATTCATGCTCCTTGTGCCCCAGGCGTGTCCGGTGCGAATCAATGGGGATGATGGCGTACTTGAATTTCTCTCCAACGATATACTGATAGGGTTTCTTGGCACTCCAAGAGGTGTAGCCGATATCCATCGGGGCACTCTTCAACATCGCAATCGCCTTTTCTTTACCGCCCATCTTTTCCAGAATTGGCGCGTACATGACCTCGAATTCGCATACAAGCGGATTTCGCTCCATATGGCCCTTCTCGAGCTTGCCCATCACGAGATCAATAGCTTTGTCGTCAGCCCTGTCTGCGTCACTGGGCACTGTTGCAGGACCGGGATGACGGTCTTCGCCGACTTTGGTGCTGTCGGTTTGCCCGACTGGGAAAGCCACGCCCGTAAAGTCGCAGGAAAGGCCATAGAGCTTGAACTTTGAACCGTCTTTTGTTGAAACAACGAGCTGTCCGGTCTTGAGGTCTCGGTCGCTAATCTCAATGAATTTGTCATCCGTGGTGGCAACGCGCAGAAAGTTGTCCGCGCCTGCGGAAATGTTGCGGCTGGAATCCCATCTCACTTCCCCCCGCAACTCGACGATTAAGAGAGGCTTTCCGTCCTGACCTCGAAAGAGCACTTTGTATTTTGCGTCCTTTTCGCCTTTCCAGAAGCCTGCTGTATCGGTCTTCAATCTGCCCTGATTATCAAATGAGACCTTGTCTCCGGCTTTGACAGTAACGCCTCCCTTAACCGTGGCATTCCCATCACGCCCTGTCTGTACATTGAGCGCGACATCTCCATTCAGCCCGTTGGCGATATTAATAGTGGTGTTTCTAAAGTCGCCACCCAGTACCTGGGATCGGGCGGTTGCCTGGCAGAGCAATACCACCAGCATCAACGAAGCGACAGCCCCGTGACGAACCAGGATCTTTCGGATCGACATGGTGTAACCCTTCCTTCCAAAAAAGGCCTGAAAATCAGCAGGACGAAGAAAACGTGACAGTCACGATTGCGCTGCTCAGCCGTGATCTCTGCCGGTATCTCGGTAGGTGAACTCACCACGATCGTTTCGGTGGCGCATTGCGCTTCGAAATACAAATACCCAAATTGCGGAGAAGCCGACAATCGCGACGGCGAGGATGAGCCAAGTCCACCACATGTGCCGCATTCTACCACGGCCCTATCCTGGTTAGGCCACGCCGGAAGAGAATGCGATTGCCATGCCGCATTCGGGGCAGCGGTTTTTGCTGGTGCGGAGGCGGAGGTCGCAGCCGCACGTCGGGCAAAGACCGCGGATTTGCGGCGGCGCGCCGGGGCTCGGCTTCGGTGCGCGAGCGGTGTTACATCATCCCGACCAGCGCCGCACAAGTGCGGCGGCTACACGAATGGGGGGAAAAGGGGTGCCTCAAATGTCCCACATTTATATCTTATTGTTGCTAAAAATATTGCAAAAAGCGAGACATTTAGAGACAAAGCGGGACATTTGGGGCTCGGCCCGAAGCGCCGGCAGACCCGCTTCAAGCGGTTTTGGCGTGGCGGCGGCGGGGGCCGCGTGCCACGCGTTTGCGGCCGAAGGCATCGGTTTCGGTCATGACCTTGGAGGCTCGGTTGGGGTCGAAGAGGGGGGCCTGGGCGTTGGCATTCCCGTCGCCATTGCCTTTCCCATTGGGGGTGGCGGGGGCGTTTTGGAGGGCGTGCTCGAGGCGCTGGCGGGCGTAGCCGACGTAGGCGTCGGATTGGTCGATGCCGACATAGCGGCGGCCGAGGAGGGCGGCGCTGACGACGGTGGTGCCGGAGCCGTTGAAGGGGTCGAGGACGATGTCGTTGGGGTTGGAGCTGGACTTGATGATGCGGTCGAGGACGGCAATGGGCATCTGGCAGCCGTGCCAGCCTTCGCGTTCCTTGAAGGTGCCGCAGACGCGGCTGACGTTCCACGTATCGCCCTCGGGGGCGAAGTGCGGCTCGGGGGCTTCCTGGGGGCGAAGATACCAGACGTCATCGGGCAGCTTGCCCTTGGGGTTGGCGCGGGCGTCGCCGTAGGTGGTCTGGCGGGCGCTGGCGACGCGGATGGCGTCGGGGTTGAAGGTGAATTCCTTGGAGTCCTTTGTGAAATAAAGGATGTGCGTGTGGCTGCGGGCGAACATGCGCTTGGGCTGCTGGCCGAAGGTGTAGTGCCAGATGATCCAGTTGCGCAGGTGGAAGCCGATCTCCCGCCGGGCGATCACGCACAGGTCGGCGGCAAAGGCGTCGCCGATGGCCAGGTAGAACGATCCCTGCGGCTTGAGGGCCCGATGCACCGCCTGCATCCAGTCCTTGCTGAATTTGAGGTAGTCGTCGGCCTTCAGCTCATCGTCGTAGCCGTGGTATAGGTAGCCAATGTTGAAGGGGGGATCGGCAAAGCAAAGGTCCACCCACTGCTCGGGCCCGGCATTCAGCACTTCGATCGAGTTGCCGCAGATAATTTGATTATGTTCAACCATTCCGGCGGCATTGTAGAGCCGCGGCCCGATCGCGTACACCTGCCGCCGATTGCGCGTCAGCCCCGCTAACCCCTTTTTGAACGCCAGCTTGCGGTTTGCCATGTGGTGCCCTTGTCTGAAATAAGATTCACCGCAGAGGCGCGGAGGACGCAGAGGGGAGAAAAGAAGAATGCGTTTGATCCGCAGATTGCGCAGATTTACGCAGATTGAATGCATTGGAAATCTGCGAAAATCTGCGCAATCTGCGGATCTATCTCTGCTGTGTTTCCTCTGCGTTCTCCGTGATCCGTGAATCTTGGCCAATACGTCCTATAATCGGCCCCCTGTGGCGAATCCCATGAACGGAGCGGTGTTGCGGCTGCTGGACGCGAATGCGAATCGCGCCCGGGAGGGACTTCGCGTCGTGGAGGACTTTGCCCGGTTCGTGCTGGATGATCGGGAACTGTCCGCTGCTCTGAAGGAAATCCGCCACGAACTGGCGGGCATCCTTGGCCCGCTGCTGGGGGAGGCCATCCTGCATCGCGACACACCGGGCGATGTGGGGACCGTGAATACAACCCAAGCCGAGCAGCGACGGGAAGATGTGGCGGATGTCGTGACCGCGGCGGGAAAGCGCCTCGGCGAGGCGCTGCGGGCCATTGAGGAGTATCTCAAGACGCTCAATCCCGCGGATGCCGGGCGAATCGAGCGGCTGCGCTACCGCTTTTATGAGATCGAGCAACGCCTCGCCCGCACGCTTTGTCCCGCAAAACGCTTTGCCGATGTGCGGCTGTATGTATTGATCACCGAGCGTTGCTGCCGGCGCGACTGGCTCGAATCCGCCGAGGAAGCGCTCATCGGCGGGGCGGATTGCTTGCAGCTTCGGGAAAAGGAACTGGAAGGCGGCGAGCTGCTCCGCCGGGCCCGGCGGCTGGTCGAGCTGTGTCGGCGATATGATCGGCTTTGCATTATCAACGACCGCGCGGACATCGCGATCCTCAGTGATGCCGATGGCGTACACGTTGGGCAGGACGATCTGCCCGCCGTCGAGGCTCGCAAGCTGATCGGCCGCGGCAAGATCCTGGGCGTCAGCACGCACCGCATCGAGCAGGGCAAGCGCGCCGTGCTGGACGGCGCCGACTACATCGGCGTCGGGCCGATTTACACCAGCGCCACCAAGCCGCGGGATTTTGTCGCGGGTCTAGACTACGCCAGGCAGGTCGCGAGGGAGATCGCAATTCCGGCAGTCGCGATTGCAGGTATCACGACAGCAAATGTCGATGAAGTGATGGCGAGCGGCGTTCGAGCCGTCGCGGTGACCGCCGCGGTGCTCGATTGCGAGGATCCGAGGAAGGCTGCCGCGGAGCTGAAAGCAAGGCTGACGGGAACGGTGGGGCAGACATTCTTGTCTGCCGGTGGCGAAGCGGTGGGGCAGACATTCTTGTCTGCCGGCGAGCGAAGCTCGCACCCCGCCGCCATCCAACACCCCGCGACCGATCGGACGCTCAAGAAAGCTCATCGCCGCCTTCCGCATTGGACCCGCGATGGAAGCACATATTTCATCACCTTTCGCCTGAATAATGGGGAGTTGGCCCCCAAGGAACGGAAGATCGTGCTCGATCATGCGAAGCACGGAGCAGGAAAGTTTTATGCACTGGCCGCTGCGATGGTCATGCCCGACCACATTCATCTGCTGCTCCAGCCGCGGCGGGCGTTTGAGCTCTCGCGGGTGCTTAAGGGAATGAAAGGCGTCTCCGCGAAGCTGGTGAATGAGAGCCGCGGCAACAACGGCTCTCTTTGGCAGGATGAGAGCTGGGATCGGATCGTGCGGGACCAGGCCGAATTCGATGAGAAACTGCAATACATGCTGAATAATCCGGTAAAGCGTGGACTGGTAGCCGATCCTTGGACGTATGACGGCTGGTATTACAACGCCGATTGGGAGACAGAGCTCGGGTGACCACCGACCTGCAAGGGTGTTGATTGTATTTTGGTGGGGCAGGCAGGCAGACAAGAATGTCTGCCCCACCTTATTTATTAGGAAGTGTCTTTGCGTAAGGGAAACGGATGTCCCAGCAGGCAATCCCATTCATCGTTCAGTCTCAGTCGCTTCCGAGTAAAACGGCCGCGGCTAAATCCTTCGTCGGCCACGCGAAGCTCATCGGCGGGTTGACGCTGGTGAGCCGGGTGATGGGCCTGGCGCGGGAAATCGTGGCCGGCCACTATCTCGGCACCGGCATGGTTGCGTCGGCGTTCACCGTCGCGTTCACAATTCCGAACCTGTTCCGAAAACTCTTTGGTGAGGGGGCCCTCGCGGCGGCGTTTATTCCGCTCTATGCGCAGGCAGTGAAAAAGGAGCAACGGGAGAAGGACTGCGCCGCGACGGAAGAGGGCACACGGCCGTGTGCCCCTACAACGCAGGCGGTCAAACAGGGACAATCACAGGAGCAGCCGGGCGGCCTGAACGAATATGGAAGGGACAAGAATGTCCCTGCGGCCAATGGACAGACCCGCTCGACAGGCTCGGGGCGGGCAGGAATGTCTGCCCCACCAACCGAATCCGCCAACGGCTTTGCCGCGGCGAGCGTCAATCTTCTGTGCATCATTCTGGTGGCGCTGACGATCGTCGGTGAGCTGATCATCTGTGCGATGGTGCTGCTCGATCCGCACATGCTGCCGGACCGGCTGCTGACACTGAAGTTCACCGCGATCATGCTCCCCTACGTGCTGCTGATCTGCGGGACGGCGTTCCTCGGGGCGATCCTTCAAGTGCATAAGCGATTCGGCGCACCGGCCGCGGCGCCGATCATTCTCAACGTCTGCCACGTCGCGGTCGTCCTCATCGGCGCGCGGATCCTGCACCTGCACGGCCACGCGCATTCGCTCCAAACCGAGAAGCTGCAAACGACGCTGGCCTATTGGCTCAGTTTTGTCGTGCTAGTGGCGGGCCTGTTGCAGGCCATGATCCTGCTGCCGGCGCTGCGCGCGGTCGGCTTCCACTTCGAGCCGGTGCTGCATTTCTGGACGCCGGCCATTCGCAAGATGCTGAAGCTCACGGTGCCGGTTGCGATCGGCGCGGGCGTACTGCAGCTTTCGGTGCTGCTGGACAAGGGCCTGAGCCTGCTGCTCATGCAGGGTGTGGACGCAAGCGGAAGTGCCGTCACGCACTTCTCGTTGCTCGGCCACTGGGTGAGGTATCCGATGGAATCGGGAGCGCCCGCCCGGCTGAATCTCGCGCAGTTTCTTTACCAATTCCCGCTGGGCATCTTCGCCATCGCGCTGGCCACCGCGATCTTCCCCAACCTCAGCGCGGTCGCGCTGGAAAAAGACCGGACCAAGTTCAAAGGCGTGCTCCGCCAGGGGATCGAGGCGACGCTGTTCGAAGGACTTCCCGCCAGCATCGGCCTGATCCTGGTTCGCGAGCCGGCGGTTCGCCTGCTCTTCCAGCACGGCCAGATCGGCGCTCACTCGGCCGACCTGATCGCACGCTCGGTTCTATTTTTCTCCGCGGCGATCTGGGCGTTCAGCCTGCAGCAAATCCTCAATCGAGCTTATTACGCGTTGCACGACACCGTCACCCCATTGGTGATGTCGATGGTGACCCTGGCGATCAACCTGGTGGTCGAGTTGCCGTTGGTCTGGACGCATCTGGGCGAGGCCGGCATGGCCGCCGGGACGCTGGTGAGCTTTTCGCTTCAGGCCGTCGTGATGCTTTATCTGCTGGATCGCCGGGTGGGCGGACTTGGGCTTCGATCCAGCGCTCCCACGATCTCCAAGATGATCCTCGCGACCGGCGTTATGACCGCCGCATGCATCGGCGTGCAGCATGTGCCGGGCTATCCCCAAGGACAAACGCGGCTGGCGTGGGCAGCGCAGATGCTCCTCATCATGGGCGTCGGCGCGGGCGTTTATCTGGGTGTCTGCGCCGTTCTCCGCGTTGGGGTCGTCGAGCATCTGCTTCCCAAGCGCAGGAACAAGTCGAATAATCGGGCGATTGAATCCGTGTGAGCCGAGCGGAGCCGAAGAGAGAAGGAAGGGACAGGAATGTCCCTGCGGGAGATTTGGCAGACAGGAATGTCTACCCCACCAAGGGAAGGAAGGGACAGGAATGTCTGCCCCACTCAGATGAGTCGATGAATCGTTACGACGCCATCGTGATCGGTTCCGGCCCGAATGGACTGGCGGCGGCGATCACGCTGGCGCGGGCCGGACGATCCGTCCTGGTTCGCGAAGGCGCGGCGACGATTGGCGGCTCCTGTCGATCCGCGGAGCTGACGCTACCTGGATTCGTCCACGACATCTGCTCCACCGTTCAGGCGATGGCCGGGATCTCGCCCTTTCTCCAGTCCATCCCACTTCAAGAGCACGGCTGCGAGCTGGTGCGTCCACCCGCCGCGTATGCCCATCCGCTCGACGATGGCACCGCCGCGATTGTCGAAGGATCTGTCGAAGAGACCGCTCAGCGACTGGAGACCGACGGGCCTGCGTATCGAAGGTTGTTCGCCTCGCCGCTTGCCGCTTGGCGTGAATTAACAGCGATGCTCCTCGGCCCGCCGCGATTTCCCGCGCATCCGCTTCTCATAGCGCGCTTCGGCCTGCACGCGATTCGCTCCGCGTCCGCTCTGGCCAACGCTGAATTCCGAACCGATCACGCCAAAGCACTCTTCGCCGGCGCCGCCGCGCACGCGGTGCTTCCGCTGGAATGGAAGGGGACGGCGGCTTTCGGAATGGTGCTCAACATTGCCGCCCATGTCGGTGGTTGGCCGGTCGCGAAGGGCGGCACACAACAGCTCGCCGACGCCATGGCCTCGTATCTGCGATCCCTCGGCGGTGAAATCCAACCGCTGGCCCCGGTGGAAACACTTGACGAACTTCCCTCGGCCCGCGCGATCGTGTGCGATGTGACGCCGCGGCAACTCCTTCGCCTAGCCGGCAACCGATTGCCCGATTGGTATCAGCGCCGCCTGCGCCGATTCCGGTATGGCCCCGGCGCGTTCAAGATCGACTGGGCGCTGAACGGCCCAATCCCCTGGCAGGCCGCCGAATGTGCCCGGGCAGGCACCGTTCATCTGGGCGGAACGATCGAAGAGCTGGCCGAATCGGAGCGAGCGCCCTGGGAGGGCCGCGTCTGTCAGCGTCCTTACGTTTTGCTCGTCCAAGCGAGTCGATTCGATCCTACCCGCGCGCCTCCCGGCAAGCAAACCGCCTGGGCCTATTGCCACGTGCCCAACGGCTGCACGATCGACATGACCGAGCTAATCGAGAATCAAGTCGAGCGCTTCGCTCCCGGCTTCCGCGGCCGCATCCTGGCCCGCCACGTGATGTCGCCGGCGGATCTGCATCGCCACAATCCCAACCTGATCGGCGGAGACGTCGGCGGCGGATCGCAGCAACTCTCCCAACTCTTTGCCCGCCCGATTCTGCGGCTCGATCCGTATTCCACGCCGGTCGAGGGCCTCTACCTCTGCTCCGCCTCGACTCCGCCGGGCGGT
>Ga0182024_10010552_pt1 | contig 18799 bp, 21 predicted proteins | sample P32metaG_FD_120480 | JGI IMG/M metagenome (GOLD analysis project Ga0182024, IMG submission 120480) | Permafrost microbial communities from Stordalen Mire, Sweden - P3-2 metaG (Illumina Assembly) | ecosystem: Environmental > Terrestrial > Soil > Wetlands > Permafrost | place: Sweden: Stordalen... | reverse complement strand
GGCTTCGGCGGTGGCGTTCGTTTTGATCGCGGCGATGCGATTGCGAGTCTGGCTGTTCGTCCCGATAACCGTGAACGTACCCCCGACGTACACGACTTCACCCGAGACTGCAAGCGCATTGACAGCGCCGCTCGTGGCGTTGGGGTTCCAGGTGGTTGCTTCGCCTTCGCCGGCGACGCCGCTCGCCTTGAGCGCCGCGAGGCGGGCGCGGCTCGCGTTATTGGTGCCGATGGTCGTGAAGGTGCCGCCGACGTAGACAATTTGGCCCGACACCGCCAGCGCATAGACTTCGCCGCTGGCTTTGGGCAGCCAGCCCGTGTCGACTTCGCCGTTGGACTTGATGTGAGCTAGGTTTTCGGCTGGGTGGCCTGCCACTTCGGTGAAGCTGCCGCCGATGTAGTAGCCGCCGGAGCCGTCGCTCACCACCGCGGAGATCGATCCGCCGCCACCCCAGACCCGCGCCCACCCCAAGTCGGCGCCCGTAGATTCGTTGATCCCTACGCCGGGGCCGGTGGCGGGCCCGACTTCGGTGAAGGTGCCGCCGATGTAGGTGATGCTGCCGGAATGCGCGATCGCCTTGACTTCGCCGTTGGTCACGTAACCCGAGTCGGGGATGGCGCCGCTCGCCCACGCTGTGGGCGCGAGCAGCAACAGCGTGGTGAGCGCAACCAACGAGGCAAGCGTCGTCGTCGTCGAGCGATGCCAAGCGCAGGCTGTTCTGCCCACGCTACGCGAGCGTCCCAGCCGCGCGGTATCCGGTCGGCTGATCATCGGCTCTTTGATTGTTGACTTGGGCGATCAGCTGCTCGGCCTCGAGTCCGGCGTCGGCCGTCAAGGCGTGTGTGGGGCCGACCATGTGTCCGAGACCCGCTCGGCCGAGCACGGCGGTGAGCTCGCTCGCCAGGCCCCGCGCGAGCTCGTCGCTTGTCTCGGGAAGGATCACCAGCAGGCGTCCGTTCCCCAGATCCCCGATCGCATCGGCGCCTCGAAGCGCCGGCCGGAGCACCTTGACGAACCGGCGCTTGACGCCCCGTGAGGCCACGACATCAAGATATATGAGGCTCAGCGGCGCCCCCTGCTCGCCGCTGACGGCAAGCCGGCGCCGTAGCAGCGACAACGTCGCCTTCGGGCTCAGCGGGTGGCGTCGCCGGCGCCGCCACCACAAGGCCACCAGAGCCAACGCCAGCAGGCCGGCGACTGCGGAACCGAGCGCCGCCCACGGGACGCCGCCGGCGTCACGGCCGCGGCGGGGCGTGTACTGCGACTGTACGTAAGCCGCATGGCGGCCAAACCTCACGTACGTGTCGAGGTAGGCGACGCCACCGCTGTAAACGAGCTTGGCCCGCACGCGATAGACCGTGCCCGCGCGTGGGTGCTCGCCTGGGGTCGACAGCGGGATCTGGATACCCGTGTGCGAGACGAATGTGTCTGGTGGGATCGTCATCGATCTCACCTGCCGGCTGCCCTGCGTGATCCTCGCGTTGCCATAGACGTTCTTGAGGATTACGTTGCCGCTGTTGGTAGCCGAGAGCAGGAATACCACCGACGCCGGCCAGCGCACCACGCGCGCGCCGGTGAAGTGAATGTCGGGCCGGCGCCGACCCGGCAGGAGAGTCTCGACGCCGATGACGTAGCGGTAGGTCTCCCCGATCACCATGCCGCGAGCCGGTCGTGTGACCTGTTCGCGTTGCAGCGTCTGGATAGAGATGCCGCTGAGGTAGTCGCCAGGCTTGGCGGAGCCGGGGACAAGGATGGCGACTGCAACGCTGCTACTGCTGTGCGGAGGGATCGTCAGGCGACGAGCGCCGAGATCGAGCCAGCGCGTCGATCCACTGGGTGCCTTGCCGGCGAGCGCGTAGTCAGAGCCGAGCATGCTGTCGGTGAGTCCGTTGACCGGGTCGAGCCGGACCTTCACGGGACGGCCCGTCGGATTGGCGACCGTGATCGACCCGGCGCGCGCCACTGTGCCCGCGTGTGCGTTTAACTTGAAATAGCGCAAAGACGAGCCGGAAGCCTGATGGATGCTGAGCTCCACCCCCGGACCCGCGGCGCCCGCCACTCCCGGCGCCACACAAAGGCCGCCAAGCGTCAACGCCACGACCAAGAAGCGCCGGAGGTCCCTCAACCGGGGCTCAAGACGGCGCGAGCAGCGCTTACGATCGGTAGAAGGTAGGCAGGTAAGCATACGTATGGATCCCGATGACCAGATCGGCAGATCACAGGGCGGCCTTGAGTCATTTGCGCTTCTGCGGGGAGACCCCGCTTCGCCGTACCCTCAGAAGGTGTTTTGAGCGGTCATTTCGGCCCGGGCTTAGTTGACCATGGCCTTTGGGCCGGGTGGTGGTGCGAGGCGGTTGAGCAGATCGCGACCATCGCGTTCTCCACGACGACCTCGAATCGCGAGAGAGCTCAAGCCGAGTTGCCGAGAAAACTGCCGACAGGCCACGCGCACAGCGCCACAAACCCTCAACCACCCGCAAGTTTTAGGACGTGAAAAGGACGTGGGGCGAAAAACAGCCCTTCATCGCCCCCTCAAGCCGCTTCGTCAGCCCTCTTGAAACACGCCCACGTGCAGGCATCGTTAGAAATGGCGAGACTCGGAATCGAACCGAGGACACCACGACTTTCAGGGACTGGTATCTCGGCGAGGGAACGGCAGGAGAGTCCTGCAAATCGGCGGGTCGCAGTCGGAGCACCGCGCCGCGATACCCGTGGTTTCCCCTGGGTGCGCCCCGCATTAGCGGTCTGCGCGACGCGAGAGCGAACAGCACTCGCTACGGTTGCACGAGCATGCGTCAGCTCACCTTCCTCGCGCCGGGCGAACTCGAGTGGCGCGAGGTTCCTGAGCCACGCCTTCAGGCAGCGGACGACGCCTTGGTCCGGCCGATCGCAGCCACGACCTGCGACCTGGACTTGGCGATCATCCGCGGTCAGACACCGTTCGTCGGTCCGCTGGCCCTGGGCCACGAGTGTGTGGCCGAGATTGTTGAAGTGGGCGATGCCGTTCGCGGCGTGCGTCCAGGTGATCTGGTCTGCGTGCCTTGGCATGTGTCGTGCTGGTCGTGTGATCGTTGCAAGCGGGGCGTGCCCGTGAGCTGTCGTGAGACCCCGGCGGCGATGTATGGCCTGCCGGTCGGCGGGGATTGGGGCAGCATGTTCTCCGACCTCTTGAGGGTGCCTCACGCTGAGGGTGCCTTGGTGGCGCTGCCGCCCGCGGTCGCGCCCGAGACGGTGGCTAGCGCCAGCGACAACCTGCCCGCCGCCTGGGAGGTCACCGTGCCGGCTCTCGCCGAGGCTCCCGGAGTCGACGTTCTGATCATGGGCGGCTGTGGCAGCATCGCGCTGTATGCAGTCGCCTTCGCGGTCAGCGCCGGCGCTGGACGGACTGACTATGTCGATACTGACGTGGCTCGTCTCGCTGTAGCTGAGCAGCTCGGGGCCCGTCCGATCGAGCGTTCGGCGCCGGTCAAGATGCACGACGAGTACCTCATCACGGTCGACGCGAGCCTGAATCCGGACGGCCTTGCGTGCGCGCTGCGCTCCGTCGCTCCGGAGGGACGCTGCTCGAGCGTGGGCATCTATTTCACAGACACCGCGTTGCCTCTGTTTGAGATGTACCTGACAGGCGTCGACTTTCACATCGGCAAGAGCAATGCCCGCCCCAACATCCCGGAGGTTCTCGCGCTGGTCAGCGCCGAACGCGTAGAGCCGCAACGCGTGACCACCGAGATGCTCGACTGGGATGATCTTCCGGCTGCCCTCGCCGAGCCATCGATGAAGCCCGTCTTTACGCGCGATCCGCTATCCGGCTGACCGGGCCGGCTCGTAGCGCGAGGTGGTCCGCACACGTCGTCGAAGGGAGCTCTAAACTCGCCCAATGGCGCTTCCGCCCGGCCCTCGCGCACCGGCGGCTGTCAATTCCGTCCGCTTCGCCCGCAGGCCGCTTGAGGTACTGCGCAAATGGCACGCGCGCTATGGCAACGTGTTCACCGTGAGCATGATCGGCTTTGGCACGGGCGTCTACGTCGTGGATCCCGACGCGATCCGCGAACTGTTCACCGGCGATCAGTCCGATCTTCGCGCTGGCGAGGCTAACTCGTTCATGGAGCCGGTGCTCGGGCCGCACTCCGTGCTGATCCTCGACGGGCCCGAGCACCTGCGCCAACGAAAGCTCTTGCTACCGCCGTTTCAGGGCTCGCGAGTGGCCGCTTTTCGGGAGGTCATCCACGATGTGGCCGAGCGAGAGATCGCGCGGTGGCGCCCAGGCGCACCGCTGGTGCTCCGCGAGCGCATGCGCGCACTTACATTCGAGGTGATCTGCCGAGCCGTGTTCGGTGTCACACAGCCCGAGCGGGTCGAGCGCCTGCGCGCTAGGTTGGTCGCGGTCATCGACAGCAGCCCAATCTTTGTGCTCGCGGCCGCACGTGCAGACTTGGGACCGCTGAGCCCGGGCGGGCGCTTTGCGCGGCGTTTGCGCGCGGCGGACGCCGTGCTGTATGAGGAAATCGAGCGACGCCGGCAAGAGCCGGACCTCGAGGAGCGCTCCGACGTGCTCTCGCTGCTGCTGCGCGCACGTGACGAGCAAGGCCAGGCGATGACGGACGCGGAGCTGCGCGATGAGCTGTTCACGATGCTCGGCGCTGGGCACGAGACGACCGCGACGGGTCTCGCCTTTGCCTTCGAGCTGCTGTTGCGCAACCCGCGCGTGCTGGCCCGCTTGCGCGAGGAGCTTGAAGCCGGCGACGACGACTCCTACCTCGACGCGGTCGTCAAGGAGACCCTGCGACTGCGCCCGGTGATCGATGCCGCCGAGCGCACGCTCACCGCACCCCGGACGGTCGCGGGCTGGGAGCTGCCTGCCGGGGTGAAGGTTTACCCGGGGATCGCGCTCGTGCACGTGCGCGAGGACCTGTACCCGCGGGCGCACGAGTTCCGGCCCGAGCGGTTCGTCGAGGACGGTGCCGAGTCCTACTCGTGGCTCCCCTTCGGCGGTGGGATTCGACGTTGTATCGGCGCCGCGCTCGCACACGCCGAGATGGCCGAGGTGCTGCGCGTCGCAATCCCGGCAGTTGAGCTTCGACCGCTGCGCGATCGCCCCGACCCGGTCGTTCTTCGCGGGATCACGCTCGCGCCCAAGCACGGCGTGCAAGTGGCCGTGGAGCGGCTCTCCCCGCGACTCGCCCGCCCGTCGCCGCGGTCCTCCAGTAGCGGCCGCTTCGACGCGCGACGGCCACGACTCACTCGAGATCGCGATGCGAGATCACAGCGAATTGCGGCGCTTGCTCCGCGAGCCTCGCCCGCTTCTGATTCTGCGCCAGCTCGCCGACACTCCGCGCGCCGGCGCGCCTTGCGCGACGCTGCTGCGGAGCGAGGCGGTGGATACGAGCGTGTGTACGCGGGAGCGCGGATCCAGCGCCGCGGTTTGCTGCGCGCCGATCAGACGACCGCAGGAGCGGAAAGCCAGGAAAGTCCCGCAAATCGGCTGGTCGCATGGTCGCAGATCGAGCGCAGTGCGACTCGATACCCGTGGTTCCCGGTGGTTGCGGGTCAGTTAGGACCTGGCGGATCCGCCAGGTCCTTTTCGCTCGGCACCGAGCGACCCCCCCTTGTCGGTTCCAGCTCGGATGCGGGAGGGGCCGGGGCCGTGTGCACGGCGGATGCCACGAGCGCGGGGTCACGCGTTGTCGCGTCGAGCGCCCCGCGAGCGGCGTCGAGCGCCTCGTCGAGGCGCGCCCGCTCGGGGCCGTCCGTGGCGGAGGCGCGCCGACCCTGCGCGGCGGCCAAGAGCGGCTGCAGCACGTCCATCGGCAGCGGGAAGACGATCGTGGAGCTCTGGTTGTTGCTCACCTCAATCAGTGTTTGGAGGTAGCGCAGCTGGATCGTCACGGGGTTGCGGCTGATCACGTCGGCCGCGTCATTGAGGCGAGCGGCGGCCTGAAATTCGCCCTCGGCGTTGATGATCTTTGCGCGGCGCTCGCGCTCGGCCTCGGCCTGGCGCGCCATCGCGTGCTGCATCCGCTCCGGGATCTCGACGTCCTTGATCTCGACCGAGGTGACCTTCACCCCCCAGGGCTCGGTCTGATCGTCGATGATGTGCTGGAGGTGCTCATTCAACCGCTCACGCTCAGCGAGCAGTGCATCGAGCTCGGCCTTACCCAGCACCGAGCGTAGCGTCGTCTGCGCGATCTGCGACGTCGCGGCCAGCACGTTCTCGATCTCGAGCACCGACTTGGTGGGATCGATGACGCGGTAGTACGCCACAGCGGTGACGCGCGCAGGTACGTTGTCGCGCGTGATGATCTCCTGGGCCGGAATCTCCAGGGTGACCGTGCGAAGGCTGACGCGGACCATGCGATCGATCGCGGGCAGCAGGAAAATCATCCCCGGTCCGCGCGGGCTCGTCACGCGACCGAGACGGAAGACGACGCCGCGCTCGTACTCCCGCAAAACACGCACGGAGATGCCTGTGAGCACGAGCGCAGTTACGGCTAGGCCGATGAGTACAAGGACGAGCGCGAGGATCATACGATCAACTCCCACTCCTCGGCGCGACGCACCGACAACGTCAGACCGCTCACGCGCTCGACAACGACGGAGTCGCCCTCGTGGAGTGGCTCGCCGTCAGTTTCCGGCGATTCGTGCCGGGCGCGCCACAGCGCCCCGTCGACGAACACCTGGCCGGCGGACTCGCTCCAGCGACGCACCACGCCAACCCGGCCGCACAATGCCTCCGTTCCCGCCTGGATGCGCCCGCGCCGCGAGCCGGCAGCCGTTCGGGTCGCCACGAACGCCCAGCCGCAAGCCGCGAGGCCGAGACCCGCGCCGATCGGCACCGCGAGCACGGCGCCGCCACCCAGCGCGGCGATGACGATAATCCCACCGGCGATCAGCGTCACGCCCCCGGCCACGCCTAGAACTCCGCCGGGCAGGTGAGCCTCGGCCACCACGAGGATGGCACCCACGAGCAGTAGCGCGAAGCCGAGCGCAGTCATGTCAAATCTCCACGCCGATCATACGCCGTGCATCGGGAAGCGCGCCCGGTTCACACTCCCCGCATCTGGCTCCGGTTGGCCCGTGACGTTGGGGTCCCGGTCAGTGCTTTCGTTGGTCTCGTCCGCGGTCGACGTCTGGTGATGGAGACGATCAGAGAGAGCGGGCTTCCGGACATCGCTCAGGTCGAGCAGCGTCGCCGCGAAGCCGTCTTTTCGGCATCTCGGTGCCGTAGAGCTTGGCAATCGACGCCGCGCTGCGAGCATCCTGGCCGTGGTCGTGCGTGTACGCGGCGTCCCACGTCAGATGGCGGGCGGCGTTGATCTCCACCCGGGCGTCCGCGATCGCGAACTGCACCGCCTGGCGGGTGGCCAGCAGCGCGCCAAAGGTCTCGCCGGATCTCGCCCCGCACGAAGTCGCCCACCACACCGGCGAGTATCCACAGCTCATCCGGCAGGCCGAAGCCGTCGAAGGGCACGCCTACCGGCCTTCGAAGACCGGGGTGCGCTTCTCGACAAAGGCTCGGTAAGCCTCCTGTGAGTCGCTGGTGGACTGAACGACGGCCATGTGCGATGAGATCAGGTCGAGCGCGGTGCGCAAGTCGCAGTTGGCAGATTGATAGAGGGCGCGCTTGATCATCGCGATGGCCACCGGCAGTCCGCCGGCCAGACGCTGCGCCAGGGCCATGGTCTCCTCCATCAGGCGGTCGTCGTCGTAGATGTGATTGACGATGCCGATCCGCTCGGCTTACATCGAGCGGCGGCGACCCCGCTGGTTGAGGGCGTCCAGGTCGACCCCCGAGCAGAAGCCGTCGCCCGCTCGGGTGAGGACCAGCGCGCGCACGTCTGGATCGGTCCGCGAGCCAAGCGTCGCCGAAGATGAGGCCGGGGTAAGGGCACTTGGCGCTCGTCCTCGACTCGGCTCTGGGTAAACCGGTCGCTCGAGCTCGGCGTACGATTTGAGTGTGACGGCGGGTGTCATGCTCTACTTGTTCAGCAGCGGCACGCTTGAGGTCGGCGGGATCGAGGTGCCGGTGCCGTTCTTCCTGATCCGTCACCCAGAGGGCGACATCGTCGTCGACGGCGGCAATCCACTCGCCGTCGCCCGAGATGCTCGCGCGCACTGGGGCGCGCTCGCAGACCAGTTCCGTGCCCATATGACCGAGGAGCAGCACTGCGTCGCCCAGCTTCTCAAGCTCGGCGTCGCGCCGGAGTCGGTTCGCCACCTCGTGCAGACCCACCTGCACATCGACCACACCGGCGCGCTCGGACACTTTCCCGGCGCGACGGTCATCGTGCAGGCCCGAGAGCTCGATGCTGCACACGCCGCAGAACCGCCTCACGCTCATGGATACGTTCGCGAGGACTTCGAGCGAGCCGGACTCGACTGGCGACCCGTCGAAGGCGAGCTGGACCTCTTCGGCGACGGGGCGATTCGCCTGCTCCAGACGCCGGGGCACTCGGCAGGCCACATGTCGCTCTTGCTTCACCTGGACGAGACCGGCCCCGTCCTTCTCACCGCGGACGCCGCGGACAATCTCCCCCAATGGGACGGACGCCAACCCCCCCGGGCGCTCTGCTCACGCGATGATGCCAAGCGGTCGCTAGAACGTCTCCGCGGGCTGGCGAACGAGACCGACCCTCTGGTTGTCTTCGGGCACGACCCGGATAACTGGTCGCGACTCAGGCACGCGCCGGAGCACTACAAGTGAGACCGCCGATGGGTCGACGCGCAGGCCGCTCGTGGCGAGCCGCGCCGCCATGCTCTGGAGGGGGGTTGCAACTGTCGATTACATTCTGCCGGCCGAGCCTGGTCTTGCGGCTTCTCAGCGCTTGGGGCACGGCACCTTGTCGGCGACCGTGACGGTTTCGCCGCTGAGGAACTTCAGCTCCATCTTCACCGGAAATCCACCCCTTGGGCACTTCTTCGGCTGGGTGATGTAGGAGACCACCTTCCTGCCCTTCCGATACGCCGCGCCAACCTTGACTTTGAACGAGAGGACCGATGCGTCGTCGCCGCCGGGCACGGTTTCGATCAGCGGCACCTCGACAATCAGCTCAGGTCCAAAGGGAGCACTCGCCATGATCCAATGGGACCTTTCGAGGATTTGAAATGACGCAGGCGTCTTTCCTTCGACGTAGAAGCTCAGGCCACCGCCAGGGGCGAAGAATTGCTGGATGGAAACGCTCTCCGGGACACGTTCGCCACCGAAGGTCACGACCCCGAGCCCTACGCCCTGCGGTCCGGCGCTCGAGTTCTTGGGACAACCCGCGGCGCCGCTCACTTCGAGCACCGACGGCGTGCATGTCGCGAACCCCTCAGGGGCCAGCTTGATCCCTGAGGGCGCGTAGACGTTGAGCCCCGTCATCGGAGACGGATAGCCCCCGTATTCGGTTCCGCTAATCGTGACCTGGATTTCCACGTCGGCGCTGGCACCCAGAATGTCGCCTGTGCCCGGGAATCCCGGGATGGGGATGGCCTTGGCTTTGAGCGTGGCCGTAGGCGCCGCCGAGGTGCTCCCCGCAAGCACGAGAAACACGAAGGCGAGCAACGTCAGGCAAAGGAATCCCCTGCGCGATACTCCAGCCATCCGCGTCGCGCTGCTTCTTTCAGCTTCAGCCATCTCACCTCGCCTCCGCCCGCCCAACCAGTTTCTTATGCTCCGAAGCATACCATCCAAAAAGAAGCATAGAGCGGGACCGCGCACGTGAGCGGCGAGATCGAGCTCACGCCCACCTCCCACATCGTGCTCGGCCTGCTGTCGATGTTCGGAGAGGCCACGCCCTACGACCTCAAGCGGATAGTCTCGGCCTCAGTCGGACAGTTCTGGACCCTGCCCCACTCCCAGCTCTACGCCGAGCCGGCGCGCTTGGCCCGCGGCGGCTACGTCACCCAGCACCAGGAACCGGACGGCAGGCGCCGCAAGCTCTACAACCTCACCGACCGCGGTCGAGCCGCGGTCGATGACTGGCTGAGAGCCCTCACCCCCGAGCCTTACGTGTTACGAGACCCCGCCCTGCTCAAGCTCTTCTTCGGAGCCGACGCGCGCGAGCTCGCCGAGATCCAGCTCGAGACCCACCGCCAGAAGCTCGCTGAATACGACGCGCTGCGCCAGCAGGACCCCGGCACCGGCCCACGAGGCCCCTGGCTCGCACTCGACCTCGGCATTCGCCACGAGCGCGAGACAGTCCACTTCTGGGCGGAACACGCCCAGACAATCGACGAGAAGCCCGGCTAATTGGGCAGGATGCCTCACCCCAGCGCGATACTCGCGCACGCGGGCCGGAGGAATAGGAGTATCGTTCGAGGGGAGCTGGCCCTGCGGCCAGAACGCCGGCCGAAGCCCGTATGCCGCCGAAAGCGCCTCTGGCGCGGACGAGGAGATGGAGCCGAGGCAAACAGCGTCCTCTGCGGGGCCAGCACGTTAGAGACGCGACGTGCAGACTGCTGGTTGGGCCCGAGCGCGAGCGCAGGTCGGCGCCGACTCGGACTGCTCCTTATCTTCCGGACCGATACGACGCGCCATCGGCAGAGTGGCGCAGATGGCGGCTCACGTCGCCGACGAGATCGGTTCGGACGCGCCTCTCCACGAAGCGCCACTGCCCGTCGCGACGCTCGAAGCGGTCTTGGTACCGACCGCTAACGATCGGTTGCAGAGGCAGGTCGGGCAGCGCTTGCAGCGCCGTGAAGTACGAACGCGAGACCGCCGTGCCCGCCTCTTCGTCGACGTCGATGGCGACATTGGTGGTGACGTGCTTGGTCCGTGGCGTGCCGTCGTCGTAGACGATCAGGCTGTCCCGGAGCATCGTCTCGATGGCGTCTCGGCCGCTGACTGACCCGGCGCCGCCCGTAAAGGTGGCGTCCGCGAGCAGGATGCCGACCCCTGCGAAATCGCCGTCGTCCACGAGTTCGGCGTAGGTTGCGATCAGGTTCTCGATAGCCCGGTAGCTCGACGGTGGATCGGTGGATGTCGACATGGTCGCGCCTCCAGGCATGTAGATCAATCGAAGGTCGCCTCGCCCCGTGCGGCGGTGTGCTCGTGCGATGCGAGAGTAGGCGAAACCAGCACACGCGCCTGGAAACGTGCCGCGCGAACGTGGTGAGGACGACGTGCCTCGAGCGCCGGCACGCCGCCTGACTATGCCTCGCCAACGAGTCCGTCGAGTAGTGCCACCCAGCCGTCCTTTAGCCGCTCTAGCGGCATCCCCAGCACACGGCGCTGATAGAGAACGACTTCCGCGGCGAGCGCGCCCAGGAGCGCATCGGCAATGTAGTCGGTATCGCCGACGGGGACGGCGGCGCGAAGCAGCACGGCTACGTGGGCGCGGTGGGCAGCGTAGACGCTGTGAAGCAGACGCTCGCCCGGCGCGCCACTCTCGGCGGCGACCAGCAGGTCGCCCTGGATCTCGATCTCATCGAGCAGCCGGTGGCCGAAGGCCACGAGACGCTCGCGGGGGGGGACGCCCGGTCCGACGGGAGGAGCGCCACGGATGAAGTCTTCCTGAAAGGCCCGCTCGCGCTCGTCGAGGAGCGCGCGGAGCAAACCGATCCGATCGCCGAACCGGCGAAACAACGTTCCCTTCCCCACCCCTGCTGCACAGGCGACCTCGTCCATCGTGACGCAGCCCGCGCCTCGCTGAGAGACGAGACGCTCGGCGGCACAGAGGATCGCGGTTCGGTTGCGCACAGCGTCGGCGCGCTGCTGCCGGGTGGGCTCGAGCAGCGGTAGTTCAGGCAGCCCAATCGAGGGATCCACCGTTTGACGCCGAGTCTTGGCTGTTTCCGGACTCTGGTCCACTTGTGGTATTCTAGCTCCTATACGGACCACAGTCCGCAAATCAAGAACAAACGCAAAGAGAAGGAGCATCTCATGTCAGCAACCGCCGTAGACACCGCCACCCGCCTGCCGGTGGGCACCTGGAAGCTTGATCCCACCCACTCCTCCGCCAGCTTTGCCGTCAAACATATGGGCGTCGCTACCTTCCGGGGGCGTTTCGAGGACTTCGACGCCGGTCTCGACGTGAGCCAGGACGGCTCCGCGGCGATCGTCGGCATCGTCCGCGCCGACTCGATCGTCGTCAAGGACGAGAACCTTCAGGCCCACTTGGGCGCCCCGGACTTCTTCGACACCGAGCGCTACCCGGAGCTCCGCTTCGTCTCGAATTCTCTGCGCCGGGATGGCGAGGAGCTGATTGCCGACGGCGAGCTGACGATCAAGGACCAGACCCACCCGGTCGAGGCCCGCGGCACGATCACCGACCCGACCGAGACGCTGGGCGGAGCGGTGAAGATCGGGGTGACGCTCGAGACGATCATCGACCGCACGAAGTTCGGCCTGAACTTCAATGCGCCGCTGCCCAAGGGGGGGGTCGCCCTGGCCAACGAGGTCAAGTTGACGGTCGAGCTCGAGCTGGCACTCGCCGAGGACTAGCCGGATGCGCGTCTTGGGCATATCCGGCTCTCTGCGGCGCGACTCATTCAACCGGCGGCTGCTTCGGACAGCGGCGGGAATGCTGCCATCCGGAGTGGAGCTGGTCTCCTTTGAAGGGCTGAAGGCGATACCGGCCTTCGACGAGGACGACGAGAGCGCCCCCGCCCTGGCGGTGGCGAGTTGGCGCCAGGCGATCGCCGGTGCCGATGCGCTCCTGTTCGCGACGCCCGAGTACAACTCCTCGATCCCCGGGCAGCTGAAGAATGCGATCGACTGGGCCTCGCGCCCGGTCGCCACCGCCGCTCTGCGCAACAAGCCCTCGGCCGTGATCGGAGCGAGCACCGGCATGTTCGGCGCCGTCTGGGCACAGGCCGAGCTGCGCAGGACGCTCGCCGCGGCGGGCGCGAGGGTGATCGACAGCGAGCTGCCCGTCGCTACGGCCGATGAGGCCTTCAACGCCGACGGAACGCTCGTGGAGCATGATCAGGTACTCGAGCTCGACGGGATCCTCCTCGAGCTGCTCGAGGAGGCCGCCCGGAGCGCCGGGCCGGACGGGGTCCATGCGCAACGCCAACATCACGGCCCTGAGTTGCAGGGGGCTTCAACATACGATGTGCATGCCGTGTAGACGACCACTTAAGGGGCGATGTGTCACGTGACAAACCCAGCCCTCCTTGGAGTGGCCCCGGTATGGTCGGGGCGCGATGTTTCAACGATTGAGGCTGCGCCTGGAAGACAGGCGCTATCGCCGTTCCCAGCAGAAGCATGAGATATGGCGTCTAAGGCAGCAACAGCGCAAAGACACCGGCAGGCTGCGCGTCTATCACGAGGGGTTCAACGCACGGATTTCGGGCCAACCCTGCAAACCGCCGGGGTACCCGAGCGGAGCGGACTACTACCCCGACGATGAGCCCCTCTACGCCATGAGACATGAAGCGTGGATCGAAGGATGGGAAGCCGCCGACAAGGGGGCCGGATAGCGCCGCTGTTTGCCGATCGGCCGCCGGAGCGCCGCCTACCATCTACCTACATGGGAATGCATCGCGCCATCGCTGCGCCTGCCATATGCATTTGTTCTGTCCGCTCCGCACGCGAGGATGGCCTAGCCATGCACGCCATCCCAAGGAGGACAGAGATGCCAAAGACAGAGCAGCAGACGATGCTCTCGGTACGAGTGCCGAGGGACTTGCTGCGGGAGCTAGAGCAGGTGGCCGTCAAGGAGGACCGCAGCGTCGCAGCGGAGGTCCGTCGCCTGATCCGCCACCACGTCGAGGCGTTCCGTGACCGCTTGGAGGTGGCAGCGTAGCCGTAGCTCGGGGTTCGTCCAACGGCAGGACACTGGTCTTTCAATCTGGAAATCTCGGTTCGATTCCGAGGCCCCGAGCTACGGTTATGCGCCGTTTCGTCCGATACAGTCTGCGTTGAAAGACCAGTGTCTTGCAGCCTCTCGGGGCAGCGAGAACTTGGCGTTGAGCCCGCTCCGGCGGGCTCTTCGTCTTTCCGGGCTACCCCTTGTAGTGCACGGCGTGGCCCTCCGGAGTCCGTTTCGCGGCCCACTGCGCCGCCGTTTCGCCCGGTGGAATATGGGAGGCGATCTCGCGCCAGTTGTAGATGCTCTGACGGCTAACGCCGAGCAGGGCTGCGAGCTGTTCCAGTGGGACGCCAGAGCCGTCGGCATCCCGCAGAAGATCGATGATCTCCTGGGTATTACGTGCGAGGCCAGTCTCATAGCCTCGGCGCTGAGCGCCGAGCTTCGCAGCGCGGTCCTCGATTGCGCGCCTAGCTTGGATGTTGGGCGGTAGATCATTCATGCCATCAGCATACATGTCTTGACACAGGCCGTCAAGTCCTGTACAGTATGCGTATGTCGATCAACGTTCTGAAGCTCGCCGACGAACTCCGCACCGAAGCGGACGCCTACCTCTACCTAGAGCGGATGCGCTGGGGCGACCGTCCGGTCTGCCCGCATTGCGGTTCGGTGCGCGAGCACTACTTCCTGAAACCGGCCAACGGGAAGGCCCGGAAGACACGCACCGGAGCGCCGTCGGAACGCCGCGTCTGGAAGTGCGCCGACTGCCGCAAACAGTTCACGGTCCTAACGGGAACGATCTTCCACGGCACGAAAATCCCGGTCCGCTCATGGGTGTTCGTGATCTTCGAGATGGCGTCGAGCAAGAACGGCGTTGCGGCCCGCGAGATCGAGCGCAAGTACGGTCTGACGCCGAAGACCGCATGGTTCATGACCCATCGCATCCGTGAGGCAATGAAGCGCGAACCCATTTCGGGACTGCTCTCCGGCCGAGTCGTCGCTGATGAGACTTGGTACGGCGGCAAGCCGAGCAACCGGAAAGGCCACGACTCACGCGGGAGCAAGAAGGGCCAGCACGACCGCACACCGATCATGAGCTTGGTCAGCCGCGAAACCGGCGAGGTTCGCTCTCAGGTGATCCCGAACGTCCGTGGCGAGACCCTGCGAAGCGTCCTGTACTCGCACACGAAGCCGGACGAGACCCACCTACACACCGACCAGCTTCCGAGCTACCGCGCGTTGGGCCGCGAGTTCGCCTCGCACACAACCGTCGACCATGAAGGCCATGAGTACGTGCGCGATGGGGTCACGACGAACCACGCGGAGGGCTATTTCTCGCAGTTGAAGCGCTCGCTCGACGGGACGCACCACGGCGTCAGCGTCGAGCACCTGGACCGCTACCTCGCGGAGTTCGATTTCCGCTTCACGACCTGCAAGCAGACCGACACTGAGCGCGTCGGGATGCTCGTCGGTCGCGTCGGCGGTCGGAGGCTTACGTACCGCGAACCCGCCGGGGCGTGAGGCGTTCGGCGGTTCCACCTGCTCGTTAGTAGAGCCGCCCTAGCGAAGTGCTGATTGACACAAGGACCAGAACTTCGGTACGATTTGTGGATGGTTTTGAGAGGCCGGATGTTGATCGCGTTCCTTGCGGCACTCGTCGTGATTTTCGTGCTCTCCAACGTTGTGTCGGAAACCAACGCGCACCCGGGCGCCGCGAGCAACATCTTGTGGGTGATCTTCCTGATCGGCGTCGTGGCGCTGATCGTGCTCAGCGTCATCGCGCTTGTCCAGTCGATGCGCTCGCGACGCACTAGCGCCTGAGCTAAGCGACGCGGTCTAAGTCAGCGGATCGCCCTGATCCTTGACCGGCTCGTCCTGCGGAACGGGCGCGTCAGGATCAACGTCTAGTAGCGCTCGCAGCGCGACCTCCGGGTCTAGGTCGATCTTGACCGGCTCGTCTCGATCTCTTTGTTGCTGGTTCTCCGTGTTAGGCATATTCCAGACGATAGCGTCCGATGCAGGCATATAGTTCTTGGTGGCGACCGTTCGTGAGCCGCCGCTTTCGGCGACTACATCGGCCGCCACCTAACTTCAAGGAAAGGTCGTCAAGCCCTTACCTCCGTAGTTCGGATAGCCATCAAGTCTCTGCTCGATTCGCGGCCAGTAGACAGCGCTAGCGCCCCGCAAGCGGCGCGCGGCGTAGTAGGCAACCACATCGATCATTTGCAGCATCCGGGACCAATGCGAGGGCGTAAAGAAGGGCGTCTCAATCACGTGGTCAATGACCGCCATGCCTGTGCCGATGCGGCGGTACCGCGAATGGGCCTTACGCGTAGCGCGCTCGACCTCCTTTTGCTCGTCGCACACCACGACGCCGAGCTTGTCCGTCTGCCGTCCAACGTAGGTGTTAAAGCGCTCTAGCATCAGCCGATAGGCAACATCCTCCACAGGCTCCGGAAAGCGGTACTTGCCATCGTGGGCCTTCTTGTCCACGCCGACGATGATCAGCTTTGCGCCAAAGCGATCGAGCACGTCGAAAACCGCGTCCACAAGCCCGAAGCGCGTTGTGGCGGGCATCCCCGCGAAGAACCCCTTCCGGTGATGGATATGAGCCATATGAAGCTCCCACGTGTCCGGCCGCGGCGGCGGAATGAGGCGATCTATCTCTGCATTGAGCGCCGCCTCCATCGGCTGCCATTGGGTCTCATGGATGATCAGGCCACAGAGCACGTACCACGGTTGATCGAAGTCTTTCGGCCCTGACTTGCCGGACTCGTCGAGGTAGCCGAGATGCATTGGACGCATCGTAGAGCGGCTTGGGTTTGTCACGTGACACATCCCCACTTAAGGAGACTCCGTGCATGGACCGGTGCTGTTCTGCTACGACGGGTCGGAGGGGTCGAGTGCAGCCATGGCCGCGGCGACAGAGCTCGTCGCCCATCCGGTACCTGCGGTCGTGCTGACGATCTGGCAGCCCGCGTCGGTGCTGCTGGCGCAGGCCGGAGGCTTCGGCGGCAGCTACTTGAGCGACGAGGAGCAGGTCGACGGGGAGCAGGCACAGTTGGCCCGTAACGCTGCTGAGGAGGGCGTGGAACGCGCACGTGCCCACGACTATGACGCGAGCTCTCGCGTCGAGGAGGCCACGGAAGGCGCGGGACGCAGGATTATCGAGATCGCCGACGAGCTCGACGCGCGGCTCATCGTGTGCGGTCGCCGCGGGCGCGGGGCGGTCACCTCGGCGCTGCTCGGCAGCGTCTCGCACATGGTGCTCGCCCACGCCCGGCGCCCTGTCCTCATCGCGCCGGAGCGCTGACACAAACCCGCCCGCCACGACCCCTCAGAGGCGGCAAAGGCGCGGGTCCCGCCTGGAGGGCTACAGCAGCCCAACCTGACGGAGGATCGACACCGAGTCCGAGTAAACGTCCTTGCGCTTGACCTTACCCTCCTCGAACGGGATCACGTCCATACCCTCCCACTCGATGCGCTTGCCTGAGGGCTCGGCGACGATCTCACCGCGGCTGAGCGGCTTGACATGGGTTGCCCTGGCGGTCCACTCCTGCACCACCAGATCCTCGCGCACGTAGAGCCTGCGTGTCTCGAACTCGATGTCGGGCCAGGACTCGAAGATCCGCGCGATGTGCGTCAACGCCTCCTCGCCCTCGGCCCGCTCGCCGGCCGTGTGGTTCTCGAACACCATGTCCGGCGCGTGCATCGAGCCGATCAGGTCCAGATCGTGCGCGTTCCAGGCGTCGTTGTAGGCAGCGATCGTCTCCTGCAGCCGCTCGGTTGCGCTCCTCATGCCCAGTCCATCGGTGTTGGACTGCCACGGAGGCGTGGAGGAACGAGGCGCAGCGCTTCCTCACCAGTCGCGATCGGTTCCACGCGTGACATCGTAGGGGTGGCTCACACCGGGACCGACGGCTCGATGTTCTGGTTGACGCGAAAGACGTTCGCCGGGTCGTAGGTCCGCTTGGCGGCGGCGAGGCGGTCGTAGTTGTCGCGGTAGGTTGCGCGGACGCGCGCGTGCCCCTCATCCATCATGAAGTTCACGTACGCGCCGCCGGCCGAGTGGGCGTGCGTCGCGTCCCAGTAGTCGACGGTCCAGTCGCGGATGACGCCGGCGTTTGCGGGATCGGGGTCGACGCCGACGATCACCTCGGCCCAGTTCACGTCGCGATAGCTGAACGGAGTCTCGCCAGCGCCGATGTCGTGCACGGCCCCGTCGATCGGGTAGAGGTGCATGGTTGAGTGGAGCGTCGGGAGCCGCTCGCCAAAGCGGGCGTGCTCCTCGATCGCAGCGTCCGCGAGCTCACGGACGAAGTCCGCGCGCCAGTACCACTGAAGTCCCGGGACGTAGAAGCCGTCGAAGAGGCTCTGGAGCGCCGGGAACGGCATCGGTCCGACCCCGTGCAGGAGCGGCGTCCCGACCTCCTGTACAGGCGCGAAGAGGTCGGCCGCCGCGTCCTCCGGGCCTGCGTAGCACCACACCACTCCACACACCTTGCGGAAGTGCAGCTCGGCGGGGAGGAAATCCGCGGGGGGCACCGTCATCAGCGCGAAGAACCCGTTCAGCTCGCGCGGAGCCGAGGGGAGGAACTCGCGGTAGAACCGCATCACCTCAGGCGTCTGCTCGAGCGGCCAGAACGTCGGGCCGGCGAGAACGGTGGAGACGGGGTGCGCTCGGAAGCGGAACGAGGTGATGACGCCGAAGTTGCCGCCGCCGCCCCGCACCGCCCAGAAGAGCTCGGGGTTCTCGTCGGCGCTTGCGCGGGCCTGCGTGCCGTCGGCGAGGATGACCTCGGCCTCGATCAGATTGTCGATCGTGAGCCCGTGCTTGCGCGACAGGTGGCCGAGCCCGCCCCCCAGGGTGAGGCCGCCTACGCCCGTGGTGGAGATGATTCCCGACGGCGTCGCGAGGCCCGCCTCGTGGGTTGCGGCATCGACCTGACCCCAGGTGCAGCCGCCGCCCGCGCGAACGGTGCGCGCGGCCGGATCGACCTCGATGCTCTGCAGGGGAGACAGGTCGAGGACCACCCCGTCGTCGCAGATCCCCAGTCCGCCGCCATTGT
>Ga0182024_10010551_pt1 | contig 18800 bp, 17 predicted proteins | sample P32metaG_FD_120480 | JGI IMG/M metagenome (GOLD analysis project Ga0182024, IMG submission 120480) | Permafrost microbial communities from Stordalen Mire, Sweden - P3-2 metaG (Illumina Assembly) | ecosystem: Environmental > Terrestrial > Soil > Wetlands > Permafrost | place: Sweden: Stordalen... | reverse complement strand
TTCGGCGATGCGTTTATAAGGTTTGAGGAAACCGAAGATTCCGATCAGAGGCGTCCTCTCATGCAAACCGAGTTTGACGCGATACATCATGCGGTCCGCGTTTACGATCCAGGATCCATGCGGGATTTTCGCGACCGGGCCGGTGTATCCGAGACCGCGCAGTTCGCTTTCGACCGCGGCGCTGTGAACGATGACTCCACGCGACCGCGCGAGCACCGGTTTCAGCATCGGAATTTCGTAATCCGGCCCGCGCTCAAGCGTCCTGACGTAGCGCTCGGCGTACGCTTTCGCTTCCGCGCCGCCGTTGAGTTCCACTTCACGAATATAGGCGTCCCAATCGCCGCGGCCAATGGTCAAATCCGCGATCAGATGATGCAGATTCGCTTCATGCATGACGAGGACGCCACGGTGCTCCATCGCCATTTCATAGACGAACGAATGATGCGGGTTATTGCCGAGCTGATAAACGATAGCGTCGAAATCGGAAGCATCGAACCGCGCCGGCCGCGATGCGAACGCCTCCACGTCGGCGAAGTTTTTCAGATGATCGAGAAGGACCGCGGAATAATCGGCGATGCCGCTTTTTGCGGGCGGCAGAGGAGAAAAAAAAGCGATTTTCACCGGATCAATTCTACCGTGAACGAGCCGAGCGATAGCGGAATTCGCGCAAGCAGGGGAGTCCTCACGGCGTCGCGGGCGAAAAATATCTCGACGGTCAGTTCCGTGGTCGGCCCTTTGACGGTTGCGAGGATGCGATCCGCGTCCACCGGCTGATCGCCGACCTTGATCTTTTGCGCGCCGGTGAACACGATGCGAACGTTATAAAGGGCGCCGAAATCCACCGGCTGTTGCGGCGTCAGGCGGCCTTGCGCGAGTTCGTTGCGAGCGAACTGCATGAAGGTTAACGCATCCTTGGTGCAAGCGGAAATGGAAAGATCCGTCTTGCCCCCACCGTTCAGAGTCTCGCGTGTCGCCGTGTGATTCTGCTGATCGAACGTGACCGTCTCGTCGCCCTTGCGCGGGCCGTGCGCAAAGGTCTTATCGAGTTCAAGCGAACAAAGGTCCGGCGTGGCCGAGGAGCGATAATCGTCGCGCAACGCGAAGCCCGGAATGCTGGCGTCCAGGGTTACTTCGAAATCCCAGCGTTGTTTGCCTTTATCCGCGCGCAGAGTCGCTTCGCCGAGGCTGAGACCGCTCGCCCAGTTGATGGAGTATCGCAACGATTCCGCGGACAAGGGAACGAGGCAGAGGAAAAATAAGAGGGACTTCATGAGGATGACGACGCGCGAACCTTTAACTGCGGCACCGCTTTACTTACACCCGCAACTTCATAATAGACGTCCAGAGTCCGCTGCGCTGCCCGCTCCCAGGTGAACGACGCGGCGCGGTGCGTGCCCAGCCGCTCCAGGCGCACCCGCAACTCGTCGTCGAGAAGAACATCGGCGATCGCGCGAGCCATTTCCGGCACCGAATAGGGATCGAAGAGAATTCCGGCGGCATTAGCGACTTCGGGCATTGCCGTGGAACTCGAACAGGCCACCGCGCGTCCGCACGCCATCGCCTCCAGAATCGGCAGGCCGAAGCCTTCATAAAACGACGGAAACACGAACAGGTGGCAAGCGCCGTAGAAGTGCAGCAAATCCGGATCTTCCACGAAATTCGTGAAATGGACTCGCCCGGCAACGCTGCTGCGGAGCACCGCCCGATGCAGCTCCTTCGAATACCAGGTTTCTTTGCCCACAAATACTAGACGATGCGGAAGGTGGGGATGTTGACGAAGAGTCTCCTCAAAGGCGTGCAGCAACCCGAGATGATTCTTGCGTGGCTGCAAATCGCCCACCGTGAGGACGAACGGGCCGCGAATTCCGAACTTTTCTTCAAGGATCGCAGCGGCGGATTCACGCTCGACCGGCCGGAACGAGGACGATACCGCGTTGGGAACGACGACCACTTTTCGCTCGTCCAATTGGTAATGCCGTAGAATCGCCTTGCGCGAAAACTCACTCGGCGTAAGGATGCGCGCGGCAGCTTCGACGGTGCGCTTCACCGTATATCGAAGCTGCGTCGATCGGAACCGCCTGAAATACTGCGGATGCTCCAGATAGCTGACATCGTGGACGCTGACGACGAGGGGAACTTTGCAGCCGACCGGACTGGTATATTGCACATGAAGCAGGTCCGGCTTATCGCAGCGGAGCTTCATTGGCAGGTCTAAACCTAACCTGCGAAAGGGGTTCTGGGAAACCTGGCTGGTTTCAACGGACTCCGGGACCTGGAGATGAGCGCCGGGCTTTGAGACATAAGCGATGAAGTCATTGGACCGGTCCAGCCTCGCAAACTCATGCAGCAAGTTGCGAATATAGACTTCATTACCCGTCAGGTGACAGCCTATAGCGTGAGCGTCAACCGAGAATCGCATGCTCGAACACTTATAAGTATAGCTGCGTCATTGTCATACTCAAAAGCCGATACTGCCGTCTGGCTGATTATTGACTCCTGTTTTAGTAAACCCTTTGTAAATTATGAAGTTTCGATCAGGTCGAATGTGGGCGCATTACAAAATAAACGACAATCGCGGCGATAAGGAGTACCACCGCACCCACCACAAGGAGCAGCGGCAGCCTGGAACTGTTTCGCTTTATGGGAGCTGGCTCGGGCGCACGTTGCGTTGGCGGACCCGCCGGCGCCTGGCCGAAGGTGAGAGAGGCAGGCTTGGCGAACATTTGGGTATACTCGCCCGGTCCCTGCATCTGGAGTGGACTCATGGGAGGGGCGGTATTCGGCGCCGCCATGGGCGACTGAGGGGCAGGGCGAGGAGTGGCGAACACCTGGGTCGCATTGGCATTCACCGGATTGGACGGCGTTGACGGAGGCGGCGGAGAGGGCATGTCGCCTGGTCCGAAAATCTGCGTAAATTCTCCGGCATCTTTGGGATGCGGGGGGGGCCGCGTCGGCATCGGCGGCGCTATGTGTCCCGGGCTGCCCTGCGCGGAAGGCGTCATCGGGGACTCGAAATAGCGTGTAAATTCGCCCGATTGAGAAGGCTGCTTCACGGAAGGCGCCGGCGCGGCAGGGCGCTGCGCCTGGAGCATCTGCGTAAATTCGCCGGCCTCGCGAGCGGGCGGCGCGTTTTGCGATGGCGGACCCACTTTAGGCGGAATCGCACTAACCGGGCGCTGTGGCGCTTGAAACTGTCTGGTAAATTCGCCGGGAGGCGGCGCGGGCTTTTGCGGAGCCGCGGGCTTTGGCGCAGTAGCGGGAAACATTCGCGTGAATTCTCCAGGCTCCCGCGGGGCCGGAGCGTCTTTAGGCACAGATGGCACGGACGGCCGCAGCACGGGCGGAACGAATTGACGCGTGAACTCGCCGGGTTCCTTCGCTGCTGGAACGGAGGGAGGCGGGGTCTCCTGTGGCGCGGTCGGCGGTGAGGGCCGCAGCACCGGCGGAACGAATTGACGCGTGAACTCGCCGGGTTCCTTCGCGGCTGAAGCGGAGGGAGGCGGGGTCTCCTGTGGCGCGGTCGGCGGTGCACGCCGGAACGCGCCCGGAACGAATTGACGCGTGAACTCGCCGGGTTCCTTCGCCGCTGGAGCGGAGGGAGGCGGGGTCTCCTTTGGCGTGGGCGGCGGTGCGGGCCGCAGCACCGGCGGAACGAATTGACGCGTGAACTCGCCGGGTTCCTTCACCGCTGAAGCCGGAGCCGCCGGCGGCTCGGCGGACGTGGGTATTTGTAAGGTCTGCACGCCCGAATTTCCTAATGTCGAAACCGGCGGTGGCGAAGCGATCGAGGGCTCGAGCGCAGGCAGGGGGGCTGTGTCAAAAGGGGCCGCGGGTGGTTCGTCGACCGGGAGTTTCGGAGGCACAACCAACGGCGGCGGCTTGAGCTGCCAAGCGCCGCCCGCATCCAGGGGTTTCGGGCGATGCTCATTTTTCGCCTGCAGCCATTCGCGCAAGCCTGGATACTCCGCTAAGCGGTCCGTGACCACATAAAGGCCGCTTTCATGATCACCCCGATCGATAATGCGATGGCGTTCTTCCTCCGGCAGCGTATCGATTTTGGCGAGCAGCGCTCGGTTCAAGGGCGAGCTGCGATTGACGAACAGGTGCACGAACACAGGACGGCCCGTGGCGATTTCGCGCGCCTCAAACGTGCGCGCGCCCTCGTCGCGTTTCAGATCGAGAAGCTGAAACCGGTCCGTGAAGGGCACTCGGTCTTATTGTAATGCGGAATGCACGTTAGGTCCCCTCCCTCACGGTCGGGGCTCGGTGTCAACATGCAGAGGGTGCTCCCAACCGAACCCCGACCGTAAGGAAGGGGATAGCTGAATCTACGCGCCGAAACAATACAACTTCCCGTCCTGCGACCCGATCACGATACGGCCTTCTGCCACAGCGGGCGAGGCAGAAAGCGGCGCGCCCGCATTAAACTCCCACAGCTTCGCGCCGGTCGAGACATCGAGCACGTAAAACCGGCCGTCGTTCGATCCGATATACACCCGCCCGTCGACAACAGCGGGCGACGATTCGACCCTTGACCTGGTCTGCACGCTCCACAGCTCTTTTCCGGTCTTGGCATCCAGGCAATGAACGAACTTGTCGCGTCCTCCGAGAATAATTTTTCCGCCGACAATCGCCGCTGAGGAGTAAAAAGGAAACGGCCGCGCCGGATTCTCATACTGCCAGAGAGGCTTCTTCGTCTTGAGATTGAAGGCGAGGACGACATTATCGAACGTTCCGAAATAAGTGGCATCGGCGGAGAGCGCGGGCGACGCTCCGGTGTAGGACCCGGTCTTGATCTGCACCATTTCCTTGCCGTCGGTAATGCGAATGCCGCGCAGCACTCCATCGCATCCGGAAATATAGGCGAGCCCGGCGGCGACGCTCGCGGTTGCATGCACCGGTCCATTCGTCCGGAACTGCCACGCAACTTTTCCATCCTTGAGACCCAGCGCGTAGAGGTTCCCATCGTAAGATCCGATGATCGCTTTCCCGTCGACGATAACGGGCGAGGCTTTCACTTCACTGCTGGCGGCGAACGTCCAGATGCCTTTCCCGTCCTGCGCGCTGACGCCGTGAACGACGCCCGAGAGGTCGCCGACAACCACAACGCCGTCCTGCACCGCGGGCGACGATTCGCCGATCCCGTCGTTCACCTTGTATTTCCACTTCAATTTGCCGTCGGCGAGATTGACGGCTATCAACTCAGATGTCTGCGAGCCCACATAGACGGTGCCGTCGACAATCGCGGCGGAGGACTCGATGGAATCGCCGGCTTCAAAGGTCCAGATAAGCTTCAATGTTTTGGGAACAGAGGAGGTGGCAATGCCGGTGAGGCTCGGATTGCCGCGGAATTGCGGCCAGGCATCGGCGGCGTGGAGCAGGGAGACCGTGAGAAGAAGCGCTAAGCTCACAGGCTTAAGAATCCGCTCCCTATGATCACGGCTCGTATGCGATTGACTGTAAATAACGCCGATTACGAGCCGCGACCACAGGGAGCGGTTTCTGTGAAAGGTGGCACAGACTTCAGTCTGTGTTTTCCCTAGTACGCGCATCGATAAATCTCAAGCGCCGCCGCGGAATCGAAGACGCGCGGGTTGAATTTGCCGGTCCACTGCGCGCTCGCTTCCTCGGCCAGACGCGGCAGCGCTTCTTCCGGCACGTTCGCATCGCTCAGCGATAAAGGCAGATTCGCCGCCTCCGCCAAATCCCGGAGACGGCCGGCCAGGTCGCCGGGGTGAAGGTCGCCATACACCTCACCCGCGACCGGACTGTTGAAATCGACCACATGCGAGAGCAGCAGAGCGATCGCCACGCCATGAGGAATATCGTAATTCGCAGTCAGCGGATTGGCGCAGGCATGGGTCGCCCCGAGCATGGAATTTTCAATCGCGAGACCGGCGAAATGCGCACCGGCGAGCATCGCGCCGCGAGCGTCGAGGTCGGTGGGATGCGTCAGTACACGCTCGAAGCTCGAGTTCAGCAACCGCCACGCCTCGCGCGAAAAGCATTCGGAAAACGCGTTGCCCCGCGTCGAGACCAGCGTTTCGACCGCGTGCGAAATCGCATCGTAACCGGTGGCGGCGGTGACGGCGGGTGGCTGCGAGACTGTCAGCCTAGGATCGAGAATCGCGGCGCGGACCGCCGCCTTTGGATCGCCGCAAGCCATCTTTACGTGCGTCTCGGAATCGGAAATAAGCGCGTAGCTCTGCGCCTCGCTCCCGGTTCCGGCGGTGGTGGGCACGGCGATCATCGGCAGCATGGAACGCAGCGCCTTGCCATAACCCCAGTAATCGCGCATCGTGCCGCCGTTGGTGAGGACGAAGTTAATGCCCTTGGCGCAATCCATCGAACTGCCGCCGCCGAGGCCGACGATCAGATTGATTTCGAGCGGCGCAGCGAAAACGCGTCCCGCCTCCACCATCGCGACCGTGGGATTCACCTCGAAATCGTGAAAACCGAACACGTCCATGCGGCGAGCCTTCAGCGTGCGCGTCGCCTCCTGCACATAACCGGCATCGATCATGCCCCGGTCGGCAACCAGCAGGCAGCGCGTGCCGCCGAGTTCGCGCGCAAGTTCACCGAGGCGAGCAAACTCGCCTGCGCCAAATATAACTCGGGTACGGGAACGAAAGTCGAAAGGGGTCATGAAGAGGGAGCCAGTAGCCAGGAGCCGGGAGCCAGAATAAGAACGCGCACTACTCTATTTTGACTCTTTCAGTGCCAAAAGGTGATGCTGCGTGCGATACAAAATCATATCGCTGGTGATCGCCGCCGTCGCCATCTGCACTTCGCCCAGGTGATTCTGCGCGAGCAGCTCGTAAACGGGACCCGCCTTGAGCACGTAAACATCGCCGTCTTCATTGGCGAAATAGAGTTTTCCGCCCGCCGCGACCGGCGACGATGTGAACGTGCCTCCGTTGCCAAGCCGCTGCGACCAGATCTTTTCGCCCGTCTCCGCGCGATAGCAGGTCAGGATGCCGTTCCCGAGCACCACATATAAATAGTCGCCATAAACCACCGGAGTCGGCAGATAAGGCGCGCCTTTTTGCATGGTCCACGCGATGTGTTCGGTCGAAGTCGCGTCCTTCGGCGGAGTAATATCGCCGCGCGAGCCGGGTTTCACGACGTAAATCGGTTGGATGTAGCGCGAGTAGCCGGTGAAGCAAAAAATCAGGTCGTGCGCTACAAAAGGCGTGGGCACCGAAATCATAGACGTCCCTTTGATGCGCCACAATTCCTTGCCCGTAAGCGGATCGTATGCGCGAATCGACTCCGCGCCATTCGCGATCAGCTCCGCCCCGGTCTTCCCTTCGTAGATCCCAGGAGTCGACCAGGAGGGAATCGTATCGCGTTCCGCGCGCCAGATTTGTTTCCCCGTTCCCACGTCGAACGCCGCGATGAACGAGCCCTGGATCTGATCGCACTGCACGACGACTTCATTTTTATAAATGACCGGTGAACTGGCCGAGCCCCACTTATACTCCGGCAAATCGAACGCGGCCTGATCGAGCACGCCGAGATCTTTCTGCCACAAAAGAGTGCCGTCCATATCGAATGTGTACAAACCTTCCGAGCCGAAAAACACGACGATGTGTTTCCCGTCGGTCGCGGGCGTCGCCGCGGCATAGCTGTTATGAGGATGCCGCGATAACTTCGGCTCGCCCGAATACACCAGTTTGTTCCAGATAATTTTTCCAGTGGACTTGTCGATCGCCATCACTCGAAATTCGTGTTTCGACATATCGGTGCGCGTGTCGAGATTTCCTTTGAGCGGAAATTGCAGCACCGAATTGGGATCGGCGCTGATCGCGGTGACCAGATAAATGCGGTCGCCCCAAACAATCGGGCTCGAATGCGAGAGCCCCGGCACATCGAGCTTCCATGCGACGTTGTGTCCTGTTTCGAGGTCCCACGAGGTCGGCGTCGACGCCCGTTCGACCACACCAAGCGCTCCCGGCCCTCGAAACGACGGCCAATTCTGCGCCCACGCCACCCCCGCAAACAACAGTGCCAGCACTGGCGCCCGGCGCCCGGCGCGCGGCGCCTGCTTACGACCCGCCATTCGACCCCTTTTGCGCGCGAGCCTTCGCCACCATCTCTTTCACGTCGCTCAACATCGTCGGAGCGTGGTACGGAATGCCGTCCTTAATCGTCCATTCGACGCCGCCGCCATGCACCGGTTTGCCGTCGACCCAGGTTTCAATTCCGGTTGGATACAGAACCTTCAAATCTTCCACCGGATTCCCGTTCACGACGATGAGGTCGGCAAGATAACCGGCGCGCACTTTGCCCATCTTCGTTTCCTGCCCGAGAATTTTCGCGTTATTGGTGGTCGCGTGCTGAATCACTTTGAGTGTTGGGAACCCCGCCTCCTGCTGCAACTCCATTTCGCGAATCAGGCCGAAGCCGTAAAGCGAGTATAGGAACCCCGCATCGTCGCCGACGCCGATCAATCCGCCGCGCTTGTCGAACTCGCGCAGAGCCGCCATCCAGATGCGATAGTTTTCTTTCCAGTACGCCTCATCCGTCGACGTCCAGTGGTCGAAGTACGACGCATGATTCGCCGCATTCGGCTGGAAATATTTCTCCAGTACCGGATGCAGATAATCCTTGAACCACGGAACCGTTTTCGATCGCTGCAAGTCGCGATTCGCCTCGTAAATGCTCATCGTCGGATCCCACGCGACATTCGCCTTCACCATCGCGTCCAGCACTTTCAGCAGCGTCTCGGGATTCGCTTCTCGGAACAGGTGCCCCCCGTAGCGGAACCGGTCGCCTTCATTCGAATAGTTGTAAGTGGTCGGAAAATGCTGCACGCCGTCATCTAATGCGGCATCCGGAATTCCATACCAATGCTCGATACTCGTCGTGCCGAACTTGATGTCGTCCCAAGCGGTCGTCTCCTCGACCCCAACGTGGTGCGCGATCCGAAGCCCGACCTTGTGCGCCTCATCCTCGGCCGCTTCCATCACATCGCGATTAATTCCCGTGAACTTGATCCCGTCGGCAGTCAGCGAGTGAAGCTCGCGCACGCGAGCCCTCGCCAGCTCGGGCGATTTCGGCGCCCCGAACATCGGATAAACAAAGATCCGAGGCGAAGCCACTTCGCCGTCCGCGCTCTTCCGCCGCAGCTCCAGCGTCTTCCGCGTATCGCTGCCCACGTCGCGAACGGTGGTGATGCCGCAGGCCAGCCAGATTTTCAGCTCGTAATCGAGCGGCTGAGGAATCCCTCCTCGCTCATCCTGCACATGCGCATGCGCGTCGATCAGTCCGGGAAGCACGTACTTTCCCGTCGCGTCGATATTAATATCGCCGGCGGTACGGCGTCCGCCTCGTCCACCGTCGGCTGAAACGACATCGGTGATCATGTTATTTTCGATCACGATATCTTTGGGACCGGAGGCAGGCGTGCCGCTCCCGTCGACCACGATCGCGCCTCGAATCACAATCCGCGGGTAGCGTTTCCCGCTTTCGACATTAGTCCTCGGTGCCTGTGCGAGCGCAAGTGTCGCGATCACGAACGGAAGCAAATAACGGAGCATGTTAGGTTCAGGATACTGCATCGCTTCGGTCCAAACACAGACTAAAGTCTGTGCCACCAAAGATCAACTTGTGCGAAGTATGGTGGCACAGGCTGTGCTTCACAAAGCGATCTTCACCAGCACCTGCTTCACCGCGTCCACACAAAGCACCGCGGCATGCTTCGACGCCGGCTCCAACCCCCCGACCGCGTCCTCGATCAGAGCCGCATTGACCGTCCTCAATTCCAGGCGCGACTTGCCCGTCATCCATTCGGTGAGCGCCGAACTGGCGGCGATTGAAGCGGTGCACCCGCGCGTCTTGAATCGCGCCTCCGCAACCCGGTCATTTTCAAAGCGAACGGAGAGCCGCAGCATATCCCCGCACGCCGGATTCGTCACGTCGACCTTTACCGCCGGCGGCTCAAGCTCACCTACATTGCGGGGATTCTGAAAGTGATCGAGCAGACGCTCTCTGTCCATTTCGTGCTTCAATTATCGCTAAATGGAAGTAGTAGCCGCGGTGATCGAACGCGATGGCCAGGTATTGATCTGTCAGCGCAAGCGCGGCGGAAGGCACGCGCTCAAATGGGAGTTTCCCGGCGGAAAAATCGAGGCCGGCGAGGATTCCGCGTCCGCCCTGGCGCGAGAACTCCGCGAGGAATTGCAAATTGAGGCGGTGATCGGACCCCTGATCCACACTGAAACCGTTCGTTATTCGAACGGCCCTCCGATCCGCCTGGAGTTTTACCAGGTGACCGAATTTTCGGGCGAGCCGGTAAATCTGCAGTTCGAGCAAATCATCTGGGAAGATCGACCGAACCTCGCCGGATACGATTTTCTGGAAGGCGACCTCGAATTCGTAAAAATGCTAGCCGCCCAGTAAGGCAGGCCCCCGACCTGCCCTTTTCGCCAAAAAAAACTTGTTTTTGGATGAAACCAAATGCCCGATTCACCGTATTACCTCCAAAGGAGTTTTCGATGAAGGTGATTTTGGTCCTGATGCTGGTCCTCGGCGCTGCCGTCTGCTCGATGGCCAGTCCGACACGCTCCTGCCAGAGAAGTTCCTGGGATACCTGGCGCGAGGAAACCCGTTACGCCCGCGAGAGAGCCCGTCAGGCCAGAGACGACGCTCGCCGCGCAGCGCAGCAGGCCAGAGACGACGCACGCCGGGCGACCGGGGAAGCCAGGCGCATGGCTCGGGAAGCACGACGCGATGCGTTCGAAGGCAGAATGGAAATGCGCCGCGAAGAACAGCGATTCCTGCGCGAAATGCGCCAGCAGAGAAGGGAAGTGGAGCGGGAAGTTCGCGATACCTTCCGCTTCCGCTAGAGCAATTTCATAGTTGCTCTAGACCAGGATGTTCCCGCATGCCAGTCCCCTGGCTGACGCCAGGGGTTATAACCCCGTCCCGTCAGGGCGGGGATTCCGCTAGCCTGCCTTAGCCTGTGTTGTGTTGGCCGGGCTGGGTCTATAGCAACTGTGAAAATGGCTTAATCAGGCGCTTTTAAAAAGGAACGACGCGCGCCCGCATCCGCTTCCGCTGGTAATCTGGATCCGTCCCTCGGCTGGTACGCTTTGTTCCGGGACGCGGTAGGTCACGTCAAACCGGTTGATCGATTGCGCGTAGATGCGCTCCACCTCGCCGGCGACTCCCTCTGGCGCGAGTTCGGCGAAAGATCCGCCTTCCGTCCTCAGGCAAAGCCCTTGAAACTCTTCGGAACCGGCGGCGCCCTTGGGAGCGATGCCATGGAGAGTAATCCGCTCGTTCGCGACAAAGGAGTTCAGCCGCGCAAGGTGCCGGTCGAGACCGCCCGCGCAGTCGCGCGCAAGGAACAGGAACAGCTTTCGTTTCCCGGAAAATTTGATCATGGCGTCGCTCTGGCGATCGAAGGCAGCGATGGCGTTGTCCGTCGCCCTTTCCTTGGATCCGGGACTTTCCACAACTTTCCGGAGCGCCTCCGGGGACGTCAGAAAACCACGCTGCTGAGTCCTGGCAAACACCCCGAGAACCAATTCATCGTAGGGGGAAGAGGTTTTCTCAAGCGGCTCGCCGGACGCGGCTCTGGGCTCGGTCAAATAACGGTCCAGGCGCCACAAGTCGTCGGCCCGCTTGTACCGCAGGCATCGCCCGATCCCGTCCAGGACAGCCATCCCGTATGGGTCGTCCGCCGAGCCGAAGCGCGGTAGAACAAAGCCGGAGATATCCATCCCCGGATTCTGCTGCGCCGAGATCTTATAATCCTTCACCAGGGTTTCTCCCTCCCAGATGGCGAACTCGGTGGGTTTCAGCGCACTCAAACCCGTTTGATTGGTCGACCACAGGCTGAGGATCAGGCGCCGGTCGGAGCCGTCCACCTTGGCATCCCAGCTACGAATCTCAATCGTCCCGGTTTCGGCGAGCGATTTCTCGCGCCGCCGTATGCGGTTGAGCGCCTGAAGAATATTCACCCTCTCGTTGCCGCTGCTGCTCGAAAACCGCGCGGTAAGAAACGGCAAAAAGCGGGGGTCGCCCGTCTCTCCCATCGCCCACGCCGCGCTAATCCGGCGGTTCGGATCGGTCCCCTGCGCCATGCCGAACAGTAACCCGAGACTCGAAAGATTGCCGATGCGATAGAGACCTACGGCGGCGTTTGCAGCCACGCGCGGCGTCTTCGAACGGACCCCAATGAGCAGAAGCGGAGTCGCTTCCCCCGGATCGAAGGTCCACAGCGCTTCCATCGCATTCGCCTGTACGCGCGGGTCTTCATCGAGCATCATCCGGCCCACCAGCGCCGCACTCCTGCTGTTTCGGCAGATCAGGAGGGCGGATCTCGATCGCACCCCTGAGTCCGGGTAACTCAGCAGCTCCATCTGGAAGAGATAGAAGCGCGGGTGCGGCGACGCCGCTTCGAGAAGTTGCAGAAGCCGCACCACGCGCGATGCGTTCGCGCCCGAGCTTTGCTCCCCAAGAGTCGCGCCGAGCACTCCTTCGAGGTCCGTATCGATGGGCGAGCCAATCTGGGAGATGACGCGAGCCGCGGCAATGGCGTCCTCGCTCCTCGATCCGATGGGATCGGCCAACGCCGGCAGCAGCAGATTGCCTTTGCGCAGCAGATGCAGCACATACCGCGATCCCGCCGAACCTGTGGCGCGGGCCAGAACCCGAATGGAAGCCCGGCTGAACGCCTCTGGATCGGAGGACACCATCTGGTCCAAAGACTGCTTGGAAGCGGTGCCATCTTCCGAAAACGACTGCACCAATGCAGAGATATCCTGAGCAAAACAGGCAATAAGCTCCGCCTCGCTTTGTGATAAAACCGGCAGCATCAGATTCCTTATCGGACCGATACCCCCGGTTGAGGAGGGCTACTTTGTTACTTGGACGCCGGTGCGTCCTGCACGATACCGCCAGTGGCGGGAGTACGGGCGGCCTTTGCTTTCTTCGTATCCAGATTTTTCTGGACCCAGGCATCGGCAATTTCAATCTGCTTCTTATACTCGTCCGGGCTGTCGAGCAGGTCGGCGCGCTCCCGAATCAGCAGGTTCATATAAGCCATTGCGTCGTCGTACTCTTTATCGATGTCCAGAGCTTTTTGAAGATTCGCGATCCCGTCGTCGACCATCGCCGAGTACTTCGCTCTCAATTCCTCTTTGACCTTCTTATCCTTGATCGGCCCCGGATCTTCCGGCTTCATACGCAGTTCCGCGCGGGCGGTCATCAGCACCGGATACCATTTCGCCCACACGATAACGCCGAGGCTATAATACGCCTCCTTATTCTTCGGATCGGCCTCGATCAGCTTCTTGTACCACCCCGCCGCCTCGTCCAGCTTTTCAGCTTTCTTATCCGGCGCCAGCGATCCGGCCTGATTATACGCGATGGAAGCGAGCGACGCGAGCGCCGTGGTATTTGCCGGGTCCTTTTCAATGACCTTCAGGAACTCTTCCTTCGCCATCGAAGCGAAAGCCAGATTCTCCGGAGACTCCGCACCCGGAATCCACTGCGACATGTAGGACGTCGCGAGATACAGGCGCGCATTCGGATTGGTCGGATCGAGCGCGGCGGCTTGCTTGAACAACTCCACCGCATCCCCGTATTTGGCGTTCTTAAAAGCCGCGATGCCCTTGTTAATGTCGTCCCGGGACTTCAACTTGTCACAGCCCGCGGCACCCAGAATCAGAATGCCAGTCAGTATCCCGGCGCTTACGGAGGAGACTTTGCGCATGCGATTATTTGTCCTTAGTCCTTACTGGCCTAGTTCAATCTTGGGCGTCATCAGACCGATCTTGTCGATGCCCGCGCCCTTGGCGATATCGATGGCCTTTGCCACGCTCTGAAAATCCAGATCCTTGTCGCCCCGGATAAAGACTACGCGCTCGGCGCGAGTCTTGAAAATTTCCGTCAACCTGTCGCCCAGCGTAGCTTCCGTGGTGTCTTCCTGGTTGATCTTCATCGATTTGTCCTTGGCGATCTGAATCACAACGGTGCGATCCTGATCGGGCGGCGGAGGCGTATTATCCTTCGGCGGCTGAGGCGCCAGCGCCTCCAGGCCATGCGGGGTCAACGGCGTGATCACCATGAAGATGATCAGCAGCACCAGTAGAACGTCGATCAGCGGTGTAACGTTGATCTCGGCTTTTTGTCCGCCGCCACCGCCCAAATTCATTGACATAAAATTCTCCTCACTTCGTTCCTCGAAGAAACCATCGGATCCAAACTAATTGCTGGCCGGCGCTGGTGCCGCAAGGCCAGTGGTCGGAGCAACCTGCTCGGTCAACAGTCCAAGCTGATCGACACCCGCCGCCCGCAGATTATCCACCACATCCTCCACCAGTTCGTACTTGGCTCTCATATCGGCCTTGATATAGACCGTCTTGTCGAGCTTGTTGGTCAGCAGGTCCTTCACCTTGTTCGGCAAATCGGAAGGGAGCAACTGGATATTCCCAGGGCTCAACACGACTTTGCCGTCGCGCGTGACCCCGATCAGGACCGCATCCTCCTTATCCGCATCCTTCATGGCAATCACGTTTTTCGCCTTCACCATCTCGACGGTCACGCCATGCTGCAACATCGGCGTGATCACCATGAAGATGATCAGCAGCACGAGCATTACGTCCACCATCGGGGTCACGTTAATGTCGGAGACGACCGCCTGCGCTACCATTTTTTTCATAAGGCTCCTCTTGCGACCGTGCGCGTCGCTCCAAATCGAACCACACCCGTCTCGCGCCGCGGCCGTTAGCCAAGTAGAGCGGCGCGATCCGGAATTTCAACTCGCCAGTGAACTTTCCAACTACTTTCCAGCGTTAGCCCGCTGCGAACGCTTCAGGAAGTAGTCGATCAGTTCGGAGCTGGAGTTCCCCATCTCGACGTCGAACGCTTCCACGCGATTCGTGAAATAGTTGAACGCCCAGACGGCCGGAATAGCTACGAACAGACCGACCGCGGTGGTAACCAGCGCTTCCGAAATACCGCCCGCGACCGCGCCCAGACCAGTCGATTTTTCCTGCGAAATGCCTTTGAACGCGTTGATAATTCCCAACACCGTTCCCAGCAACCCAACGAACGGCGACGACGAGCCAATCGTCGCCAGACTCGAAATGCCGCGCTTCAGTTCGGCGTGCACGATCGCTTCGGCGCGCTCCAGAGCGCGTCTCGACGCATCGATTTCCTCACCCGATATATCCGAACTTAACTGATGGGCGCGAAATTCCTGCAAACCGGCAACAACGACCTTGGCCAAGTGGCTCTTGCTGTAACGATCCGCAATCTTGATCGCTTCATCGAGCTTGCCTTCACGCAGCGCGCCGGCAACCGCCGGAGCAAACTGACGCGACTGCGTCCTGGCGCCGTTGAAGGCGATGACACGATCGATCATAACGCCGATCGACCATGCCGACATAACAAACAGTGTTAGCACGATGAGTTTGGCTGGCCAGCTCATCTGCTTAAACATCGACGTTACGTCGAAGCCAACGGCGGGCGCTGCCTCCTGAAGAAGCAATAGCGCCCAGACTTGTAACTGTAGAATCATAATTTTCTCCTGCGAGTTGAAATTTAAAAGCGGACCTTTTCGCGCCCGCTTCCCGTACCTACTGACTCAAAGTGAAGTTCACATCAATCTGAGTGATGACTTCCACCGGCTCGTTGTTTAAAAGAGTCGGTTTGTAAATCCATTGCGTAACAGCGTCCCGCGCGGCCGCAACCAGCAGCGGATGTCCGCTGACCAATTGCAGATTCTGAATGGTGCCGTCCTTGCCGATAATGGCCGTGAACCGCACCTGCCCCGAAATGCGCGCCTGCTTGGCGAGCGGGGGATATGTTGGCACCACCTTCTTGATCAGGTTGGCCGCTTGCACCTGGCCGCCAACGCGGATGCGCTGCGGGTTCACCGGCTTCACTTCCTTTACCGCCGGCGGAGGCGCGGCCGACGGGATACCGCCGATGATGCCGCCGATCACTCCACCCGCGCCCGGTACGCCGCCGGGGACGCCGCCCACCACGCCGCCCGCACCCGACATCGGCGGCGGCAGATCCTCTTCCTTAATCACAGCGATATTTTTCGGAATCTCTTTAGGCGCGATCAGCTTGCCCGCGTCGAACTGCCGCGGAGCTACCTTGACAATCTTCGGCGCCGCCGGAGGAGGAGGAGGAGGCGGCGGCGGAGGAGGAGGAGGCGCCGTCAGAAACGTCGTCAGCGACGCTTTCGGCAGCACGTCCGTCCAAATCAGCGGGATCAGCACCAGAATCACGACGACCAGCATCTGCCCCCCAAAGGAGAGCATCACCGTCCAAGTCTTGTTAGTTTTACCGTCTACGAAGGTTTGTTCGAACATATTTCTTTCCCTCCCCGTTCCAAATAACTCGCTCGTTACGCCGCGTTCTTCCGCTTCGCGTCCTTCTTCCGCGCATCCACAAAGTTCTGGAAGAATATCAGGATTGGACTGGCAATGTAAACCGACGAGTATGTCCCCACCAGAATCCCCATCACCAGCGCGAACGAAAATCCATTCAAAACTTCACCGCCGAACCACCACAGCGATAGCGCCGTCAACAGCGTCAAACCGCTGGTCAGCACCGTCCGGCTCAACGTTTGATTCACGCTCAAATTCACGATCGTTTCCAGTTTTTCCCGCCGCACGATTTTCAAATTCTCGCGAATCCTGTCGAACGTCACAATCGTATCGTTCATCGAATAACCAACCAGCGTCAGCAGCGCCGCCACCACCGTCAGCGAAATATCTTTGTGGAACAACGAGAATAACCCAATCGTGATGATCGTGTCATGGAACACCGCCACCACCGCCGCGACTCCGTAAATCCACTCGAACCGGAACGCGATGTATACCAGCATCCCCGCGAGCGCGAACAGAGTGGCGCGCAAACCTTGCGCCTTCAGATCCGCTCCGATCTTGGGACCAACCATCTCGGCGGAGAGAATCGTGAACGGCCCAAGATTGCACTCCTGTTTTAACGTAGAAATCAGCGCGGGAGTTACTCCCTTTACAGAAGAAAGTTCATCGAAGGAGTTCAGGATCCCGCCTTTCGACGCGCGATACTCCTCAATCGCCTTCACCGTGTCGTCCAGTTCCTGCTCCGCCATTGCCACGCCCGCGTTCAGCAAAGGACCGCGCAGCCGGGTCGCAAGTTGAGCCGCGGAACTATTGTTCACATCCAGCTTGCCGCCCGGATCGGCGAACATACTGCGGAGCGTGTCTTCAATCTGCTGGCGGCTCTGGTTCAACTGCGTCTCGCCTTGAATCTCGGTTTGCACAAGAACTTCCTGCGTACGCGAAATCTGTTGAACTGTAATTTCACCCTTTATACTTTTCCCCAAGGCGGTCCGGATCTGCTCCAACGGAGGCTGTTGATTAAACTTCAATCTCATCTCCGCGCCGCCCTTAAAATCGATCCCGTACGTCGGCCCGCCGTGTATCGCCAGGCTGGTCAATCCAGCCCCAGTCAGAATCAACGAGGCAATGATGAACGGCCATTTCTTGCCGAGAAAATCGTAATTCGTGTTCTTGAATAATTCCATTAGCCTATTCGGCCGGCTTACCTATAACAGACACCGGCCACCGTTCTAAAGTTCCCGATCGGTTACTGCCTTACATCAATGAGACGCCCACTGGGTTTCCCAAAATACCACAAAACCAGTGGCAGTTCAAACCGCTTCAGATACTTATAGTTACCTCTCTCTTTTGCCCGCCCAGCTCCCAATCGAAAATCGTTCTCGATACGAAAACCGCGGTGAATATGTTCGCGCACAACCCGATCACCAGAGTGACCGCAAATCCCTGCACCGGCCCCGTTCCGAACAGAAACAGGAACGCGCACGATACCACCGTCGTCACGTGTGTATCGATGATCGTCAAAAACGCTTTGCTGAAACCGGCATCGACAGCCGCGATCACCGCCTTGCCCGCCCGCAGCTCTTCCCGGATGCGCTCGAAAATCAGCACATTGGAATCGACCGCCATGCCGATCGTCAAAATGATGCCCGCGATTCCCGGCAGCGTCAGCACCGCGCCAAAATAACTCAGAGCCGCCACCAGGATGATGGCGTTCAAGATGAGGGCCAGCGTCGCGTTGATCCCGCTCTTCTTGTAATAAATGAGCATCACGAACACCACCGCGATCACGCCCGCGACGCCGGCCCACATTCCTTCCTTGATCGAATCGGAGCCGAGCGATGCGCCTACCGTGCGCTCGTCCAGATACTCGACGCCAGCCGGCATCGACCCAGCCTTTAATTCCAGCGCCAGATCCGCCGCGTTGTCGTGGCTGCCCATCCCTTCGATCACTCCGTTATCGCCGATCTTCGCGTTGATCACCGGAGCGCTCAGCACCACGCCATCCAGCACAATCGCCAGCCGGTCGTGAATATGCGCGCCCGTGAAGCGTTCGAACCGTTTCGCGGCGTCCTGCGCCAGAACAAATTCCGTTTCCCATCCGCGATCCTGCGATTGCTGCGGCCGCGCATCGCGGATATCGCGATTCAAAATCACCGGCGTCCGCGCCAGCAGCCACATCAGAGGCGGCTGACTCCCCTGCTGCTTTTCCTTCACCAGCATCGAATCGAGCGGCAGAACCCCGCCCTTGGCCTGCATTGCTTCCTGCGGCGACGCGAATGGCTTGTCGCCTTTCACTTCATATAAACCGAGCTGCGCCGCAGTGCCCAGGATCTGTTTGACGTGCGCCGGATCGTCGACGCCCGGAAGCTGCACCAGAAGCTGCGCTTCATTCGCTCCACCCCCGCGCTGCTGCACCGTCGCCTCGGTCAACCCCATCTGGTTGAT
>Ga0182024_10010550_pt1 | contig 18801 bp, 14 predicted proteins | sample P32metaG_FD_120480 | JGI IMG/M metagenome (GOLD analysis project Ga0182024, IMG submission 120480) | Permafrost microbial communities from Stordalen Mire, Sweden - P3-2 metaG (Illumina Assembly) | ecosystem: Environmental > Terrestrial > Soil > Wetlands > Permafrost | place: Sweden: Stordalen... | reverse complement strand
GCGTCGTAAACGAAATCGAAAAATCCAATCCCTCCACCAGCGATCGCAGCTGGCTCACCAGCGTCGATTTGCCCGAACCCGAAGGCGCCGAAATAATAAAAAGTATGCCTGCCATGCGCCCCGAATCACCCATCTTCTGCCAGTGTATCAACCGCACTCTTGCCGCTACTCCAGATTCTGGACCTGCTCCCGCGCCTTCTCGATCTCCGCCTTCATCTCCAGGCCAAGCTCTGTAATCCGCAAGCTGTTCCCGCCCGAAGCTCCACTCGTCTTCGACAGCATCGTATTCGCCTCGCGATTCAGCTCCTGCAGCAGAAAATCCAGCCGCTTACCCAGTTCCCCGCCCTCATCCACCATCGCAACAAAGCGATCCACATGCGTCCGCAACCGCACAATCTCTTCCTCGATATCGCTCTTCTCCGCCAGCACCGCAGCCTCAGCCATCACCCGCTCCTCGTTCACCGGAATACCCTGCGTCAACTCCAGCAACCGGCTCCGCAGCCGCTCAAACTGAGCCTCCCGCACACCATTCCTCAACCCCGCCATCTCCTCCCCAAACGCACGCAGCCGCAGCATCGAACCGCGCAACTCCCCCGCCAGCACTGCGCCCTCCTGCGCCCGCCCCTCATTCAACCGGCCCACCAACTCCGCCACCTGCGACAACACCGCGCCCTCAAGCCCCGACGTCTCCTCAACTGCCGCACCGTTCTCCGCGCTCATCACACCAGGAATCCGCAGCATCGCATTCAAGTCCGGCTCATACGCCAGCCCATGCAACTCACACGCCTTCCGATAAGCCAACAGGTAAGCACCCAGCAAACTCGCGTTCAACTGAATCTCCACGTTCGCCCTGCGCTCCAACTGCAGCGTCACCTCGACATGCCCTCGCCGCAGCCGCTCCTTCAGCATCTTCCGCATCTGCATCTCCAGCCCGTCGCAGTTCGAAGGCAGCCGCAGATTCAAATCGAGGAAACGATGGTTCACACTCTTGATCGCCAACGTAAAAGCCGCTCCGTCCCGCAGCGCACCACGCACACTGGCGTATCCGGTCATCGAATAAGTTGCACTCACGCAATTCCCTCCAGCCCCACCACAAGCGGAGCATCTCCATTGGCCGCCACCGCCACATCATCCTCGCTGAACTGCATGTTATACAACCGCCGATACGTCCCCGAGTGCTGCATCAGCTCCTCATGCGTCCCAATCTCCGTAATCTCCCCTTGCTCAATCACCGCAATTCGAGAGGCCCGCCGCACCGTCGACAACCGATGCGCAATCACAAACACCGTCCTGCCCTGCATCAAATTCGCCAGCGCCGCCTGCACAAACTGCTCGCTCTCCATATCCAGCGCCGAGGTCGCCTCATCAAGAATCAGTATCGGAGCATTCTTCAAAATCGCCCGCGCAATCGCCAACCGCTGCCGTTCGCCTCCACTCAGCCGCGTACCCTTCTCGCCGATCTTCGTGTTGTACCCCTCCGGCATATTCAAAATAAAATCATGCGCCAGCGCCATTCGCGCGGCCTCTTCCACCTTGCTCATCGGAACATCCGGCTGCCCATACGCAATATTGTTCCGCACCGTGTCGTTGAACAGCACCGTCTCCTGCGTCACCTTCCCAATCTGCTCCCGCAGCGAAGCGATTGTCACATCCCGCAGGTCATGTCCATCCAGCAAAATCCTGCCCTCATTCACATCGAAGAATCGCGGAATCAGATTCACCAGCGAAGACTTCCCCGCCCCACTCGGCCCCACGAACGCAATCACCTCACCTGGCCGCACCGTCAGATTGATCCCATGCAGCACCTGCCTCGTCTCACCATCCTCGCTCGCATAGGCAAAGCCCACATTTTCGAAGCGAACCTCCTCCCCAAACCCCTTCAGCACGAAAGCCCGTTTCTTCTCCTGCACATCATCCACCGCATCCATAAACTTGAAGATGTCTTCACTAGCTCCGAGCGCCTGCTGAAAGCTGTTGTAGAACGCGGCGAACTTCCGCACCGGGTCATAAAGAGTGAAGACCGCAATCAGGAACGTAACGAAGGATCCCGCCGTCATCGCATGTTCCTTGATCCGCCACCTCCCCAGCAGGAGAAGAAGAGCGATCGCAACGGATCCAAGCGCATCCATCAGCGGCGAACTGATGGCCTGCACGCTCACCGACTTCAGGTTGGCTTGGAACAGGCGCCGCGCCGCCTTGCGAAAGCGGTTCATCTCCCACAACTCCATCCCGAACGCCTTCACAATTCGATTTCCCGTAATCGTCTCGTGAAGAATGTTCTGGATCTCGGCGAGTTTGTCCTGCCCTTTGCGTGTCGTCTGGCGCACACCGCGGCCAATGCGGCGCGCCGACAGGATCACCACGGGGACAAAGAGCAATAGCACCCACGCCATTCTGCCGCCCACCACCACCACCACGCCTGCCGTAAAGATCAGCGTGAAGAGCTGTTGCAGAAAATCGCTCAACACTGTCGACATGGCAAACTGCACACGCTCGATGTCGTTAATCAACGTCGACAGCAGCGTTCCCGTCGTATGCTTCTGAAAAAACGCGACCGAACGCCGCAACACCGCGTTGTACAGATCGTTGCGCAGGTCGGTAATCATCCCATACCCTGCATAGTTCACCAGGTACGTTCCCAGATAGTCACACACCGACTTGACCAGCGCGGAGACAACCAGCGCGTACGCCACGACATTCCACGCATTTTGGAAGTGGCTGGGCACCAGAAAATGCAGGTTAAGCGCCTGCTTCATATGGGGCAGATGGAAGACCAGCACATCGTGCGACACGGTGTCCGGCTTTAATACGTTGTCGAAGATGGGCTTAACCAGCAGGATGCGGAACGCGGCCATCGCGCCCACGACCGCCATCAATGCCACAGACGCCAGCGAGTACAGCGCATAAGGCCGAACATACTGCAGCAACCGCCAGATGCGCTTCAAGCCTGACCGCCCCTCTGCGTATCTGGAATCATGCGTTTCATTCTACCTAGCAGGACAAGTGCTCCCTGTCCTGACCTTCGTTCGCGCCGTCTTCCCTGTCCCTGCCTCACCGCGGCATATCCCGGTGCGTCGTCTTCACCCGATAGCCCTCCGCGGCCATCCGCTTCTTCATCTCCTCCGCGATAAACACCGACCGATGCTGCCCACCCGTACATCCAAACGCCACCGTCAAATAGCTCTTGCCCTCTTTGATGTAATGCGGCAAAAGAAACTTCAGCATGTCCGCTGTCTTATCCAGAAACTCCGCCGTCTGCGGAAATTCCCGAACATACTTCGCCACCTTGGGATGCCGTCCCGTCAGCTTGCGAAACTCCGGCACAAAATGTGGATTCGGCAAAAATCGCACATCAAACACCAGGTCCGCCTCCGCAGGCACACCATTCTTGAATCCAAAACTATTTGACGAAATCATCAACCCGCGACCGCTCTCCTCGCGTTGAAACTGCGAGTTAATGTGCGCCCGCAGATCGTGCACATTGAACTTCGTCGTATCCAGCACGATGTCCGCGACGTTGCGAATCGGATCCAGCCGCTTCCGTTCCGCCCGAATCGACTTCACCACCGTATCGCTTCGTCCCATCGGATGCGGTCGCCGTGTCTCCGAGAATCGTCGAATCAGCGCATCCTCACTCGCCTCCAGAAACAACACCCGAGTCGGCAACACCCGCCGCACCTGTTTCAAAATCTCAGGAAACTCCTCCAGCCGCATCCCCTCGCGCACATCCACGACCAGCGCCGCCCGATCGATCCCCGCCGACTGCCGCACCAGGTCCGCAAACTGCGGCACCAGTTCCAGCGGTAGATTATCAACCGAGTAATACCCCAGGTCTTCGAACGCCTTCAGCGCAGACAGCTTCCCCGACCCCGAAAGCCCGGTCAGAATCACGAGTTCGCCATGGCTCTCGGAAGCCGGGAGAGCCCTCACCCTTTTCACTACCTTCTTCTTCGTGGCTAGCTTCTTCGCGATCGTCGCACCGTTCTTGCGTGGCATGCTAGAAATCCTAGCACCCGCCGCACCCACGCATCCTAGGGAACCTCAATCAGTTCCATCTTCCCATCGCGCTTACGATGCAGCACCATCGCCTGTCCCGCATGGTTGCGAAACACAAATACATCGCGGTCTCGAAACGCGGCCTCCTTCACCGCCTCCTCCAGCGACATCGGCCGCATGGCAACCCCATCGGTCGACCTCACCACATGCGGCTCCGACAGCGGCGAGTGCGATGGAAACGAATGCACCAGCATCGGCACTGCCTTCCGCCCTACACTGTTCTTCACAGCCACCTTTACGGCAACCGTCTTCCGCGCCACAGGAGCAGCAGCCGCCTCTCCGGTCCCCTTCACGTCCGTCTTCGGATGCCGCTTCATGGTCGCCGACTTCTTCTTATGTCGAATCGCCTGCCGTTCCAGCTTCTCCAGCGCATCGTGCAGCACGACCTCCATCTCTGTCCCCTCACAGCGCACCACCAGCTTCTGTTGCCAGGTCTGCACGGTGATCTCTGCAATCTGCCGGTATTTGTCTGTGGACAGAATCACATGCACGCTGCCGGAGTTTCCGACGATCTTCGCAACCCGCGCCAGCCCTGCCTCGGCCTGTACCTTCAGCCTCTTCGTAACAGTGGTTTGTCTACCGGTGTACTCAACATCCATCCTGCTCACCTCGTCCCCGCGGTCTAATGGATCAACCGCAGACGATCAGCGTACACGACGTTGGTGCGTACTTGGAATCTGCATATCTTCGCGATACTTCGCAACCGTTCGCCGGGTCACCTGGATCCCCTGACGCTGCAGCTCCGCCGCCAGTTGATCGTCCGTCAGCGGCTTCCGTTCGTCCTCATCTTCAATCAGCTTCTTCACCTTGCGCTTCAGCAGAACCAGCGGCAGATCCCCACCCTCCGGCCCATTCACGCCCTCAGAAAAGAAGAACCGCAGCTCGAACACACCCTGCGACGTATGCACATATTTGTTAGCAACCGCACGGCTCACCGTCGAAGGATGCACACCAATCTCTTCGGCCACTTCTTTGATCATCATCGGCTTCAGCGCATTCACGCCGTGCTCCAGAAACTCTGTCTGCCGCCGCACGATCACCTCGCACGTCCGCACAATCGTGTTCTTCCTCTGCTCGATATTCCGCAGTAGCTGGATCGCCGATTTATATCGCTCCTTCACATATTCTTTGACTTCTTTTTCCGTCTGCTTCAGCTGCAGCATCTTCCTGTAGCCCTGGTTCAACCGAAGCGTAGGCAGATCCTCTTCATTCATAATCACAACGTAATGATCATCGCGCTTCACAAACGCCACATCCGGCTCAATCAGCCGCGTTTCGCTCTGGTTATAGCGTTGCCCCGGCCTCGGGTCCAGCGTCCGAATAAACTCTACCGCCGCATTCACCTCTTCCGGTGTCCGTCCGCAGCTCCGTGTCAACTCGCGCATGTCTTTCTTCTGCAGCAGCGGCAGGCAGTGCGTCACAACGTGCGTCGCGATGCCGAACACATCCGCCCGGCCCAAATCCGCGACCGGCGCCGCAGCGCAATCGACCGCCGCATAGTCCTCATCCCGATGCGCATGATTCGTAGAAACCCCCGCCGCCGCCTGCCGTCTTCGCAGCACAATCGCCGCCTCGCGCTGTTGTGCACAGATCTGAATCAGAAGGCACTCCCGAAGGTCTCGCGCTCCTACGCCAACCGGATCCAGAAAATTGACGATCGTGCGCGCCTCCCCCACGGCCGCCAGTAATTCCGCCCGAACCTCGTCGGCCTCCGCCGCGATATCCAGCGCCCCATCCAGCGTCTCGCCCTCTTCGCCGTCCCACCGATGCGGCAACTTTCCCTTCACGCCGCGCTCGAACGGAATAGGCTCCGACCGCGCCGGCTCCCTGAACTGCAGCAGCGACTCGACCATCTCCTCATCGCTCGCCGTCAGGTATCCCGTCTCATTCAGGTTGCCGATCACCAGCTCCGCCGCTGCCAGAACCTCCGGCGTCAGCGTCAGCGAGCCAAGCTGCCACAAAAGATGATCGCTCAGCGTGCTCGGCTGCGAAAGAAAGTTCTCAAACGAAGGCTTGTCATACTCCTCGAAGTTCGAGGCCGTCTTGAACCCAGGATCAAGATAATCCTGGAAGTAGCTCCCAAAGTCGATCTCGTCGAACGGGTCTTTCTCCACCCTCGCCGTCTCCGCCGCCACATCCTCCGCCGAGCGCTCCCGGTCCCCCTCCAGACCCGACTGCTCGTCCAGCGACACCGCAGACTCGTCCAGCTCCTCCAACACCGGATTCTCCACCATCTCCGTGTTGATCATTTCCTTCAACTCAAGCTTGTTCAGTGCCAGCACGCTGACCATCTGCACCAGACCAGGTGTCAGCACCTGCCGTTGCGAGACTTTCAGATTCAGCTTAGGTTGCAGCAGCAATTTTGACCTCTCCTACCTTGTTACACCAAAATGTCAGTTCACGTGCGAGTTTGGAGCTTCACGTGCCTCCAACCTCTACCAAATAGTCCGCACTGGGGGTTGGCCAAAGTTTACGCCTTCCCTCTGCTCGCTGTAAGTCTAACTCTGGCAAAGGCTGCGCGAACTGCACAGATAGCAACACCCGCTTACAACTGAAGTTGTAGAATCGCTCTCTTTTGGCTTTCATCCTGCTCACATTCGCCCGAAAGGGGCTTTTCCCGCCTGTTTCGGCCCAATCCATGCAGAAAATTTTTACCCGGAGCCAAGCTCCCACACTTTTGTTCAGCCAATTTAAATAACGACCTTTAGCTTGAACTTAAACGATAAATTGACAGGGAATCGTCATCCTGAGCGAAGCCAAAAGGCCTGGATCAGGTCGCATCTTGGCTTTTTGGCCTTGCACCACCGCCCTAACCCATCGAAAAATTCTCTCCCAGATAGATCCGCCGCACCTCAGGATCGCGCCCCAGCTCACCCGGCGTCCCCGTCCGAAAGATCTTCCCCTCCGTGATGATGTACGCCCGGTCCGTCACCGAGAGCGTCTCCCGCACGTTATGGTCTGTAATCAACACCCCTATCCCGCTCTTCTTCAGCCCAAAAATAATCTCCTGCAAATCCAGCACGGCAATCGGATCGATGCCCGAGAACGGCTCATCCAGCAAAATAAACGCCGGTTCAATCGCCAGACAACGTGCAATCTCCACCCGCCTGCGCTCTCCACCGCTCAGCGCATACCCCCGCGTCTTGCGAACATGCCCCAGGTTGAGTTGTTCAATCAGCTTCTCCGTTCGCGTCCGCCGGCTCTCCCAGCTCAGGTCCTGCGCCTCCAGCACCGAAAGAATATTGTCCTGCACCGTCAGCTTCCGAAACACCGAAGGCTCCTGCGGCAGATAGCTGATGCCATAATTCCGCGCCCGCAGATACATCGGCAACCGGCTGATGTCGTGCCCATCCACCAGCACCCGTCCCGCGTCCGGCCGCACCAGCCCTACAATTATGTAGAAGCTCGTCGTCTTCCCCGCGCCGTTCGGGCCCAGCAGCCCTACCACCTCACCCTGTTCGATCTCCAGGCTCACGCCCTTCACCACCTGGCGTCCGCCATACGACTTGCCGATCTCCTCTGTCGATAACGTCTTCATTCCTTGTTCTTCACCCGCGTCTCCGTGCGCACTCTCTGCCCAGCACTATCTCCTCCATTAGAAACCACAACGTTCTCATCGCCCGCATGGAAACGCAGCGATGCACCTGTGACGGTTCCCTGTTGCTGGTCGACAACCTTTGGCAACACCGCTGCCGTCCCGGTCAAAACGAACATCCCATCGCTGGCCGTATACACCAGTTGCTCACCCGTCGCCCGCCGCCCTGGCTGCTCTATCTCGATATGCCCCGTCGCCACCACCCGCTCCACGCTTCCCCCCATGAACCCTCCAACCCCTGCCTTGGCTCCAGGAACGGAACCAGTCGCCGCTGCCTTTCCCGCACCATTCGCCGCCACGGGCTTCCCTGCCACCGGCGCGCCCTGCAGATAAACCACCGCCTGCTGCCCCCGCATCGTCCCATCGCTGCTCTCCACCAGCACCCCACCGGTAAAATCCGCCCTCCGCGCCTCATCCGAGTACACCAACTCCCGGCTCGCCACCCGAACCACATCCGTCTTCCCGCCCCCAACACCAGACCGACCAGCCACGCCGTTCTTCCCTGCGGCCGTTCTCCCCGAATCGCCCTTAGCAGAACTCACCAGCACCGTATGCACCACCATCCCCGCACCCAGCCCCTCGCCATGCGCCAGCAACCGTCGCTGCTTCTGCTCAAACTCCAGCACCGGAGCCTCTACCTGCGAACCCGCCTGCCACAACCGTGCCGGTTTCCCCGCAACACCATAAAAGATCGCCACCTGCGAATCATGCTTCAGCTCCGCCCGCGCCGCCATCACATGAACCGGCTCCTCCCCGCTCCCAGCCTGCCTATAGTTCGCCTTCACCGACCCATCCGCCGTGGCATCCCCGGTTGCCTGCTCGCTCACCACGCGGTCCGCCCACAACACGTTCGTACCTTCGTTCACCTGAACATTCCCAGTCAGCGTCGTCCTCTCCAATTCACCGTCGTAGGCCGCCCGTTCCGCCGTAGCCCGCTCTTCCTCAGGCGGAGGCGCGGCAGCCGAATCTCCCGGCTTCCTCACCGGCATCTGCGTCATCACCACGTGCCCCTGCTCCACCGCACTCACAATCTCATCCGAGCCACTCGCCACCCGCTGCCGCCCTTGCGGCGCCGCCCCGGTTGCAGGCCGAAACTTCGCCACCAGCGAGTCCCCCGAGCTTGTATTCACCACCCCCGTCCCCCCCACCTTTCGCAACATCGTATGTCCCTCGCCCTGCACCTCTGCGATATGGTCCCCGCCATTCACCCGCACAAAGTGCGCCGTCAATATATCCCCCGACAGCGCCGAGCTAGTCGCCCCTCCACCCTTCACCGCCGGGGTCATCACCGTCAACCGGGCGTCGCCAACAGCCTTTGCATCCCGCATCTCCATCTTCCCTGCCGCATCCGCAGCCATCGCGAGCTCCGCAGCCTCCGCACTCAAATCCCGCTCGCTCCACGCCTCCCCAACAGCGTTCGAAATCCGCACCCGCTCGTGCAACCGCACCGTCCCGTTCATCGCCACATGCTCCACCCGCCCCGCCTTGTCGAACGCCAGCCGTGTCTCCGCCGACTCGCCCTGCGCCTGCCGCAGCGGTCCCTGCTCCCCATACTTCACCCCACCTGTCAGCACCGCCGACTCCGGATGATTCGCCGCACTCAACATCATCTCGCCCTTCGGAGCCGTCACTGTCCCACCCTCTCCATTGGTCAGCGTCACCGCACCCTCCGCCACCAGCCGCTCCGCCGTCCCATCCTTCCGCAGATACACCACCACATGTTGCGCCTGCGCCGTCTCCTCCGCTCCACCCCGCGCCGCATCACCACCCACCGCCACATACCTCGCCTGCGTCAATACCGCCGTCCCGCCCTGCCGATCCAGCACCGCCTCCGACGCCGTCAGCACCACCGGCTTATCGTGCTCGAGCCCATTCACCTTCACCGCCGAGTGCAGATTCACCACCCCCATATCCGAGCTATAGTCCGCCCCCACAGCATGCCCAACCATCCCCCCGCTGGTGAACTCAATTTCCTTGTCTGTCGCAGCTACCCCCAGCTTCTGTAGATACACCAGCCCACTCGTCTTGATGTGGATCAACCGTCCGCCCGTCCCCGCATGCTCCCCCGCTGCATTCGCACCAGCCGCGGCGCCCGCACCAACCCCAACCCCAGCACTATGCAGATCCTTCCCTGCCGCATAGTCCATCTTCGCGTCCCGATCCTGGGCCTCCGGCGCCTGTAGGTCGATAAACACCTCTCCCATCGCCCGAATCACCTGCGCAGCCGGATCGTAGTCAAACTCGCTCCCATAGATCCGATCCGCCCGGTCCTGATTCTTTCCATACACCACGATCCCCACATCATGCAACGTGTACTTCCCGTCCTTGTGCTGAATCGATTTGGCCGCATGAATCGTATAAATCGTCTTCCCACCCGCCGTCTGCGAATACGTCCAGTTGTTCGTCTCCTGTCGCACATCGATGCCCAGCTTGCCCGGCAGCTCGGTCAAAAATCGATGTGCTCGATAGTGTGCATAGCCCAGAAACGCAGCTACCACCATCACCAGCAGGCCCGCGCCCACCAGCAACCAAACCCGCAGCCGCTCTACCGAAACCGAAACACTCATCCCCAAATATCTTCTCACCCAATCGCCACAAAACCGCGTGCCCCATCTTCGCGGCCTATTGCGCTAAGGTGAGCATCATGCAAAACGCGACCGTCCTCCTCCCCACTCCACCACCTTCCCATCCCCACCGAATCGGGTGCCCCATCTTCGGCGCGCACTTTGCGCCTAAGGTGGGCATCGTGCAAAGCACGACCGCTCTCCTTTTCCCGCCCGCTAATCTCGAACAAAAATGCCATAAACTAGAGCCATGGCCGATCAGCTCTACCTCAGTCTCTGGTTCCCCAACTTCCGCTTCGACACCCTCCCGGCCTCGTTGGTCTCGGTCATGCGCCAGTTCGCCCTCATCAGCGGCACCAACTACTCCCCCGGCAAGCGCGTCCACGCCGCCTCCGTCTACCCCATCAGCTTCACCGAAGCCCCCACCTACCAGCGCATCTACGTCAACGACGATCGCGCCGAAGAAAACCAGGACACCTCCGGCTCCATCATCGAAAGCGCCGTAGCCGAAGCCACCGAGCAGCTTCACGACGACATGGCCTATGAGTTCGAAATGCGCTGGCGCCTCTGGTCCCCCGAACTGAATGAAGCCCCACCCAACCCCTACGCCGAAACCAAATCCGACCCCGACCCCGACCCCGAATACGAATCCACCGCCCTCGACACCCTCTGGAAGCTCCAGCCCGCCACGGTCCGCATCCTCGGCTTCGGCCCCCAGTTCGACGACGCCAGCTTCGAACAAAACGGCCACATCCGCATCGACTTCGGCCTCGACACCCCCTGGCTCGCCGAAACCCTCGCCGACGAGCAACTCGACGAAGACGCCACCAAACACATCCAGCAAAATGTCGAAATGCTTCTGGCCTTCACCCTCTCGGTCGAAAAAAACTGCGGCATCAGCAGCCGCCTCCTCTGGACCGAATCCGGCGAACCCCTCGCCCAGAAGCTCATCGACCGCCTCCAGCGCGTCAACTGAATCCACTCAGCATCCCCGCAAAACCTGTCGGTTTCGATCTGTAGTCGCGCAAAGACGTGGGCTTTTAGCGCCGGGCCTTCTCTCGCCAAACCCTGCCGCTTCCGTAACTCGAAACAGCAGCAAAAAAGCGGCCATCCAATCCTGCTATCATTTCCCGTCCATCCTGACACATCACAAAGTAGACTATCTTTCCGGAATTTGAGTTACGAGTGAACGAGTAACGATGGATACCACCGCGACCACCAGCGCCACGCCCGCCGCAAGACCGCCAGCCAACCCTGGCGACCCCGCCAGTCAGCCTGACTCCTGGTTCCGCCTCCTCGTCACCTTCCTCGTCCTGCTCACCTTCTCCTGGCTCGGCATCGCCCTCTCCCGTCAGTCCGAAGGCGTCGCCACCATCTGGCTCACCAACGGAATGCTCTTCGCCTTGATCATCACCAAACCCCGCAGCATCTGGGTCCGCTATTTCCTCATTGGCTTCCTCGCCGACACCTTCGCCGACGTCATCTACGGCGACCCGCTCCGTCTCTCCGTGGGCGTCGCCGTAGCCAACTCCGTCGAGGTCATCACCTCCTCCCTGATCCTCACGCGCATCTTCGGCAGCCCCTTCAATCTCTCCAAACGACGCCCCCTCCTTTGCTTCCTCGGCGTTGCCGTCGTCGGCGCCACCGCCCTCGCCAGCGCTCTCGGAGCATCATGGACGCTTCTCTTCGTCAACGCCGGCCCTTGGCTCACGCTCTTCCGCACCTGGTATCTCGGCGACATTCTCGGCATGGCCATCATCGCCCCTCTGGTCTTCATTCTCCAGAGGCCGGGTTTTTTCGTCATGCTGCAACGTCAGCAGCTTCTTAAAACACTCTGCCTCATCGCCGTCCCAGCCATCGCCACCATCCTTGTCTTCAACCACAGCGCCGACCCGCTCATCTTCTTCATCTTTCCTCCGCTCCTGCTGGTCGTCTTTCGACTCGGCTTTCCAGGCACGGTCCTCTCCATCTTCGTCGTCGCCGCTATCTCCATCGGCTTCACCGTCGAAGGTCGTGGCCCCCTCATGCTCATCGCCAGCACAACTATGCTGCGGCGCATCGTCGTCGAGCAGATCTTCGTCGCCGTCGCCCTCTTCACCACCTTCCCGGTCGCCGCCCTGCTTGAGGAGCGCAAAGCCCTCGAAATCTCCCTGCAAAAGAGCGAACAGCGCTACCGCGAGTTAGCCAACGCCGACGCCCTCACCGGCCTCGCCAATCGCCGCGGCTTCGACGAGCAGCTCGAAACCGAATGGCAACGCGCCATCCGCGCCCACGAATCCGTAGCCATCCTGCTCATCGACGTCGACCTCTTCAAGTCCTACAACGACATCTACGGACACATCGGCGGCGACGAATGCCTCCGCTGCATCGCAAACGTAATCGCCGGCACGCTCCAGCGCAGCGCCGACCGAGCCTCCCGCTTCGGCGGAGAAGAGTTCGCCGTCATCCTTCCCAACGCCGACCTGGACCGCGCCTTAGTGGTCGCCGAAAACATCCGCCACGCCATCGCCGCCATGAACATCCCTCACTCCTGCAGCCCCCACGGTCGCCAGACGATAAGCGTCGGCGTAGCCGCAGCGATCCCCATCCACGAAGAGTCCGTCCTCTCTCTCCTCACTCAATCCGACCGTGCCCTCTACCGCGCCAAAGACCTGGGCCGCAACCGAGTCGAAGCCGCCACCCCAACCCTCGCCCTCAACTAGCCGGAACTCCCACGCCCACAACTTGTTCCTCTCACCCAAGAGCTGGGTGCCCCATCTTCGGCGCGTTCTTTGCGCCTAAGGTGGGCATCGGGCGCAAGCCCGACCGCTCCCGCAGCCCAAGCCCATTCTCCACGCAACAACGCAACTCACCCGCCGCCACTGTTGTTCCGTGTTCTTCAAAGTCGAGCCTATTGCAACTTTGGTTACACCCCCATCCGGGGGATAGCACACCAGCCAGAACATTGCTAAATTCGGTGACACCCAATGACGGTGGCCAACCCGGCCTGTCTTCACGGCAAGCACCAAAGTCAACACCCACAAGCGAATCGAAAGACCTGCGCCAATACGGCCACGCTACGAGACGCTGGAAAGGAGGAGGGAATGGAATACAGCAAATCAAAAGATGATGCTTCAATCTACCAATCCAACTTCCGCGCCGAAGACGGAATGCAGCAGCGCAGCCGCTGGAACGCCCTCTGTGAAGGCGTACTCATCCCGCTAGGCTCACTCTTCACCATCTTCCTGGCCATGCTAGGCATGATGCTGCTCAACAAATAAGCACCTGCTACGCGCTCTTAGCACACCACCGAAGCCGGGTGCCAATATCTCGATTCTGAGATGTGGGCATCGGGCGCAGCGCGACAGCTCCCGCCCATCTCACACGTTGTCGTTGCTGTTGCGTCTAGGTAGCCCAAGGCTTCAGCCTTGGGTCTCTCCCCGCGAAAGAAAGAAGGGCTTTAGTCCCTGGGGTATGCCTTCCTAACCAGCCACCACAATCTCCGAAAAGTCGGCAATCCCAGAGAAATCCCCCAGCACCTTCTCCAACAACGCCAGTCGATTCGCTCTCACCTCAGCCTCCGGCACCATCACCATCACCCCCTCGAAGAAAGCATCCACCTGCGGCCGCAGAGTAGCAATCTGCTCCAACGCCGCCGTGTAACTATGCTCGCCACGCAGCACCGCGACCCGCCCCGCCAACTCAGCCGACCGCTCCACCAACGCCTTCTCCGTGGGTTCTCTCAGCAGCGCAGAGTCCACAATCGAGCCAGAAGGAATGCCCTTCTCCTTTGCCTGCGAGAGAATATTCTTCATCCGCTTGAACGCCGCCGATACCGCCGCAAAATCCTCGCTCCCCCTCACCGCCGTCACCGCTTCAGCACGAGCCACCGCATCACGCACATCATCTTGCCCAGCCGCAAGCACAGCCGTCACCACGTCATAAGCCTGCCCACGAGCCTCACGCAAATAAAACTCCAGCCGCTCCGCAAAGAAGTCTCGAACCTTAGCGGCAACAGAATGATCGTATGTTGCCATCCCCGCAATCTCGCTCAGCTTCAATGGGAGCGCCACCACGCTCTCCGCCAGAATCTTCACAATCCCATTCGCCGCACGCCGCAGCGCAAACGGATCCTTCGACCCCGTAGGCTCCAGCCCCAACCCGAACATCCCGGCAATCGTATCCGCCTTATCCGCAATCGCCAGCAGCGCCCCCTCCACCGTCCGCGGTACAGCATCCTCCATCGACACCGGCTTGTACTGGTCGTAAATCGCATCACCCACCGCAGCAGAAAATCCCTGCGCCCGCGCATACAGCCCACCCACCACACCCTGCAACTCCGTAAACTCTTTCACCAGTTCAGCGGTCAAGTCCGTCTTCGCCAACAGCGCAGCGGTATCCAGCGCCGAAGCATCCACCAAGAACCCGCGCTCGGCAACCAACCCGACAAGCGCCCCCGCGACCTTCCGAACCCGCTCCGTCTTCGCCGCATAACTTCCCAAATCTTTCTGAAACGTCACATGCTCCAGCAAAGCAACGCGATCCACAAGCGGCACCCGCTGATCGAACTCCCAGAAAAATCTCGCATCATTGAACCGAGCCCGCAAAACCCGCTCATTCCCATGCCGAATCACACTCATCCCCGCCTCATCGGCCTCCATATTCAGCACCGCAAGAAAATACGGAGCCAGCCTCCCATCCTTATCCTCCACCGCAAAATATTTCTGATGGTCCCGCATCACCGTCACCAGCACCTCTTCCGGCAGCGCAAGATACTCCTTCTCAAATCCACCCATCACCACCGAAGGCCACTCCGTCAACTGCGTCACTGTCTCGACCAGCTCATGGTCCTCCCGCCACCGCAGCCCCGGCACAGTTCGCGTCACATGATCCAGAGCCTTCCGAATCTTCTGCCGCCGCGTCTCCACATCCGCGACCACAAACCCCTTCCGCAGCGCCTCCTCATACTCCCCCGGAGCCTTCAAAGAAATAGCCGCATCCCCAAACAACACTCGATGCCCATACGTAACCGCACCAGCCTCATACCCGCCGAATGTAACCGAAACCGTTACATTTCCCAGCAGCGCCACCATCCACCGCACTGGCCTCACAAACCGCTCCGGCCGCCCCGCCCGCCAGTACATATTCTTCGCCCAATAAATCCCCGCCAGTTCCTTCGGCAACTCTGCCGCAATTACCTCAGCCGCGCTTCTGCCCGCCTTCACTGAGGTCGCCGCCAGATATTCCCCTTTGGCATTCGTAACCGTCTTCAACTCGGAGATCTCCACCCCAGCCTTCTTGGCAAACGCCACCGCCGCAGCCGTCGCGACCCCATCCTTGTACGCAATCTTCGTCGCCGGCCCCAGCAGTTCTTCCGACACATCCTCCTGCCGCGCAGCCACGCTCGCAACCCAAACCGCCAGCCGCCTCGGCGTAGCAAAGCTCTTACTCTCCACACCCGGCCGCACCAACCGTTCCCGCTCCAGCATCCCCACTACGCGCCGCCGCAACTCCGCCTGCGCCCCTGCAATCATCCGCGCCGGAATCTCTTCCAAGCCAATCTCAAACAAAAATTCAGCCATCGTCCTCAACTCAAATCCCGCCGTCAGGCGCAACAATCTCTACTCATCAAAACCAGGGGTCACGGAATCACTCACCCAGCCAAAGCCTTAGTCTCCGCACTCTGCAAAGCCTCTCCCTGCGCCGCATAGGCCTTCGCCACCCCTACCACCAGCGTGCGAATCCGCGCCATCACTCCCACCCGCTCCGTCACCGAGATCGCCCCGCGAGCATCCAGCAGATTGAAAAGATGCGAGCACTTCAACGCCAGCTCATAAGCCCCCAGCACAGGAAACCGCTTCAACCGCAGCCCATCCATCTCCTCAAATCCCTTCGCCTGCGCCAGCAACCCCAAACACTCTGCCTCATACAGTTCCAGGTGTTTCCATAAAGAACTCACATCCGCATAGTCGAAGCTGTAAGCCGAAAACTGTTCTTCCTCGGCCAGCCGCATCTCCCCATACGTCACCTTGCGTCCAGTTTCCGGTTCCACCGCCCAAACAATGTCATAGATCGAATCCACATCCTGCAAAAATCCAGCAATCCGTTCCAGTCCATAAGTAATCTCCCCGCAAATGGGATCAAGATCCATCCCGCCGCACTGCTGAAAATAAGTGAACTGCGTAATCTCCAATCCATCCAGCATCACCTGCCACCCCACGCCCCACGCGCCGCCCACCGGCCACTCCCAGTTGTCCTCTTCAAATTTAATATCATGCTCACGAAGGTCAATCCCAATCGCCGCCAGCGACTCCAGATACATCTCCTGAATCGTGATCGGTGGCGGCTTCAAAATCACCTGCAACTGCGTATGCCGAAACAGCCGGTTAGGGTTCTCCCCATACCGTCCATCCGCCGGCCTACGCGACGGCTGCGCATAAGCAATCCTCACCGGTTTAGGCCCCAACACCCGCAAAAACGTCTCCGGCGACATAGTCCCCGCCCCGACCTCCACATCATAAGGCTGCTGCAACACGCAACCTCGATCTGCCCAGAACCGCTGCAGTGTAAACAGCAACTCCTGAAACGTCAGCGCCTTCTTCTCAGCTATCACAGTCATGCATCTCTCTTCGTAAGCGGCAATCCCCTGATTCTAATTCGAATTCACCCAGGCGAAAGATTGCTTTGCTCTTGTTTGGTTCACGTCGTCCGCCGCGTCACTGCGGTGCCGTCAGTATGCGGCGTTTGCCGTACTCCGGCGTGCGTGACGGGTCAGCAGGAACCGTCATCGGATCGGCCAGCACAGCCGGGTCCGCCATCGGCACAGCGATACCCGCCGACCGAATGAACGCATCGCTCTTATCGATTGTGACCACAAGGCCATGTTCCCCAGCCGTCGAGTGGTACGGACGGGGAAACTCTACAATGTACCGCTCCCGCAGTAGCGTCGTAAACCGCTTCAGCACAGCCCCCACAGTTCTCCTGCTCGCCGTCAGCAGCATTCCTCCGCTCAGTTCGCACACCGAATTGAACGGGCTCTCGTACCCTACATCCAGAAAGTGAAGACGCCCAGGTTCCTCAGGCACGTACGACAACCCGAAGATCGCCACTCCCGAGGCTTGGGCATAAGTTCTCAGCGCATTCCATGAGTGTTTGCTGCCCTTGTCATTCCCCTCCGATACAACCAGAATGACGCGTCGGCCCGGAAGGCCGTGCAGCACATACGTGACATATGTCAAAGCATCCCAAAGGTGAACAGTCTGCCGGCAGCCCGCTCCGTGCTTGCCCCCTCCGCGATTCGTCCACGATTGCAGCGCCGCATCCACCGCGCGCTTCAACTTCCCTTGCTCCGCTGGCACGTCGTCGGAAGAGCGAATCAGAGCACAGTCCAACGCGTAGATCGAAACATGGTCCCGCAGGGTCAACGAGAGTGGCGCAAGCCCCGCGATCGCCTCACCAATCTTCGGCATCAATTCTTTCCCAGACCCACCAACATCCAACAGGATGGCAAGCGAAATCGGGTCGTCTCCTTCCAGCCGAACATGCGTAGCCCGAAACTTCGGGCCGTCATCGAGACTCACCCTGAATCTGCTGCCAGCGATCGGTGCTGTCGGTTCGCGGTTGGCGCCCAGCACCAGCACCGGTATCTGAATCGTATTCTCGTAAACATGCAGCGTAGGCGTAGCCCCATCCTGCGCGAGCAGGACTCCGCACAACCCCACGGCAAGCCCGACCCCCCACATCCAACGCCCCGGGGCGCGCCCAGTCGAGCAGTCATCCTTCCGTCCCAGCGAGAAGACGGGTGCCCCACGCCCAGCCTCTCGGACGTGGCTTCCTCCTCGCCCCGCCCTGCACAGCGCAACTAGGCTAAAGCCCATCTCGGCAGTATGCCAGAACGACCCTGCACCGCCAAAATTCACCCTGCGTGCCCACCTTCGCCAAACGCTCTCCGCGCACGAGCAATCTCATCCGAGTGCTCCTCCGCCCAGATCCACACCCCACAGAACGCCGCGCCCAGGCTATGCCCAAGCTCCGTCAACCGATACTCCACCTTTGGCGGAATCACGGGATGCACCGTCCGCGTCACCAGCCCATCCCGCTCCATCTGGCGAACCGTCTTGGTCAGCATCTTCTGGCTGACGCCGCCCACCAGCTCCCCAAGCCGAGTAAACCGCACCACGCCATTCTCCTCCAGCACCTCAAGCACGAGCATCGTCCACTTGTCCGCCACGCGCTCTATAATTTCCCGCACCAAAGCTTCCAGCTTCGGGTCTGTTTCCACCGGGGACGCCGCGCACATCAGCTTCGGCTTCTGCACCTTCTTCTTCGGCCTTACCACCGCTTTCGCCATACATTCCTTCACTCTCTTTCGGGTAAGTATCAATCTTAAAGGTGCCTACTTCCCATCGGATACAAACAATCCTACGATGAGTTCAGGAGAGAGAACCCACCATGAAAACCACCGGAAACACCATCCTCATCACCGGCGGCGGCTCCGGTATCGGCCGCGGCCTCGCAGAGGCGTTCCACAAGTTCGGCAACAATGTCATCATCGCCGGCCGTCGCAAGCAGGTCCTCGACGACACCACCGCCGCCAACCCCGGCATG
>Ga0182024_10010549_pt1 | contig 18802 bp, 28 predicted proteins | sample P32metaG_FD_120480 | JGI IMG/M metagenome (GOLD analysis project Ga0182024, IMG submission 120480) | Permafrost microbial communities from Stordalen Mire, Sweden - P3-2 metaG (Illumina Assembly) | ecosystem: Environmental > Terrestrial > Soil > Wetlands > Permafrost | place: Sweden: Stordalen... | reverse complement strand
CGGGCGCATGTGGGACGTCTAGTCTTCGGCTGCGCGGGCCGGTAGCTCAGTTGGTTAGAGCAGCGGACTCATAATCCGTCGCGCCCAGGTTCGAGTCCTGGCCGGCCCAGTTGATCCGGCCCGTGTTTGCGGGCCGGATCGTGTGAAGGCGGCCGGCGCGGGCGCATCGTCTACCGAAACCGTCTACCGAAGGGCGCATCGGGCAAGTTGCGCCTTGACCGCACGGGCATGGTGGTGAGATAGTCCGCGCACTCAGACGCTCGCCGAAACGGCCGATACTTGAAGCGAGGCAGCCATGTCGTCGTCCGATCCGCAAGCCATAGCCGTTCCTGTCGTCTGGCTGGGAGCCGACGAGGCGCCCGTCAACTTCGCCAACGCGTTTCTGTCCGTTGTTCAGCCCAACGAGATCTTCTTGACGATCGGGAGCTACACGCCGCCTCCCATCGTGGGCGCGACCGAGGAGGAGCGGGCCGAAATGGCCAGGAACGTCGCGGTCGTCCCGATCAAGCCGATCGCCAGGGTAGGGATGACCCCGGCGCGGCTCAATGAACTCATAGGTGTCCTTCAGGAAGCCCTGCGAAACTACGAGCAGATGATGACCGCGCTGGAACAGCGGAGGACCGAGACATGACGACGATGACGATCACATTCGATGCGAACGCGAGCGCCGCCGGCGGCCCGCAGGCAACGGGCGGACGCGCGTCGCTCAACCTCGCCGTGGACAGCCGCCGCACGATGCCACTCGAGATCCCCGAAGGACAGCTGTACTACTGGTCGGCGCCGTGGCAAGACGCCGAGCGACGCGCGCTGGCGGATGTCCACGCAGGCCGGACCGAGATCTTCAACGACCCGGCAGCGGCCGTGAGGCACCTGTTCCACGTTGACTGAGCGCGAGTGCCTGACCTCGAGATCCCCGAGAAGTTCACCGAAGTAGCTCGCGGCAAGTCGAAGGATCTCGCTGCGGCGATTGCCGAGTGTGTGTTCCGGCTCGGCACCGATCCGCGACACCAAAGTCTCCAGACCCACCACATCAAGGGCACCAGGAACCCCAAGATCTTCGAGGCGTACGTGGATATGAAGAACCGCGTGACGTGGTGCTACGGGGAGGCTGGTCGCATTGTGCTCCTCAACAACTGCAACCACGACATCATCAACCGCTATTAGCGTGTCGGTGGCGAGTCGCGCGTAACCTAGCCCGTCCAACGCCAAGGATTGGCGTCGAGCTCGCGTAGGGCCGCGTCGCGCATCGAGCGCGGCAGCGGAATCGAGATCCCCTCGACGTACTGGGCCGCGAGATCGCGGAGCGCCTCAGCCGTTCTCTGCATCAGCGGCCTGGGCGGCGTCTGGGGATGCAGGATCGCTTCGCGGTGCCAAGTATCCATGGCGCCGGCGAATGCGTCCTCGAGCCACCATTCCGACCGCGCCAGCGGCCCGTTGGGGAATGCCGCCCAGGGGAGAACGCCGTCCGCAGCGAGCCGAGCACGGCCGGCGCCGAGATCGCGCGTCACCTTGGACTTGGCACCCTGCGCAGGTACGCCGTCGCTGTAGAGCACACGCGCGAGTTCGTACTCCGTCATGCCCAGCACGTCAACGCCCCGGGCAACGAACTCGGCACGGTCCGGACGGGACTCCTCGATTCGTGGGCGACCGTAGCCGTGGTGGCCTGCCGAAGCTACGGTGATCTGGGGGAAGAGAATCGGGCCGAGCTCCACGCAGAGCGTCCCGTCTTCGAGGTAGGTGCTGTCGGGCAACTCGGCCCAGCGCGCCCCGTCTGGCATCGGCAGCCGGTCTGGTGATCCGATCTCGGACGTGGCTTCGAAAACGTGTCGAATTCGCGTCTTTTCGCGTTGTCGGTGCGGAGGGACGATGGAAGCCGTGCCGGAAGTCACTCACGAATCATCCGGGTTGGACCGGATGCCGCCGCTCCTGAAGATCAGGACCGAGCGCGGTCTCAGTCGCGAAGTTCTCGCCGCCGAGGCGGGGCTGAGTCCGCGCACCATCTATGCAATTGAAGTCGAGGGCGTGGAGCCCCATCGCGCTACCCGGCAGGTTCTCGCGCGTGCGCTCGACTGCGAACCGGACGACCTCCGATGAGACAAGGCCGAGCGATTGTGCGACTCGACGGTGCGAGCTTCGAGGGCCTTGTTGAGTACGACGGCGCCGCGGTCACGCTCCTTGAGGGTGCCGTTCGCAGCACGTCGCACGTTCAGGGCGAACTCACCGTCCGCCACGGCGAACCGACGGCGCGGACATGGCCGATCGCTCGCGTCTGTGAGATCCACTGGCTCGACGGTGCAGCGTGAGCAAACTCGCGAAAGCGCTCTCGGAACTACTGATGCACGAGTTCCGCGAGGCCGTCGTCGTCAAGGCGGAGGACGACACCGGTGGCGTCGCGCTGATGCTTGACGGCTGGTATTCGGCCGACGCCGACGAGCTGGGCATGGGCGCGGCGGCCGCTGTCGACTTCTGGCAGCACCTTCTGGATCAGGTGTTCGCCGAGCTCGAGCGGGAGAGGACGCGCGCATGAGCACGCCGACCTCGATCCTTGCCGCGAGCCGCGTCGACCTGATCGAACGCATCCGCGCCGGCATCCCCGAACCTGCGCACGTTCCCGGCGGGGAGCCGTGGCTGCGGGCCGGCAAGCGCTACCTCGTGCCGGGACCCGCCGGCACGGGCAAGAGCCTTGCCGGGCTCATCATCAGCGTGACCGTCATCGAGCACGGCGGCACCGTCGTCATCCTCGACGTCGAGAACGGCGCCGACGAATACGCCCGCCGACTCGAGGACATTCTTCGCGCCCGCGACCACGACGGCAGGCTCGCCGACGCATGCCAACAGCGACTGCGCTACCACGACTGGCCGCGGTTCAGCCTCGCATGGAAACCGGAAGCGTGGGCCCAGGCGATCAACGGCGCCGACCTCATCATCTTCGACAGCAGCCGACTCTCGCTCTCCAGCGTCGGCCTGGCCGAAGACAGCAACGACGACTACAGCCGATTCGTCAGCGCGCTCGTCGTCCCGCTCGCCAGGGCCGGCGCCGCGACCATGATCCTCGACAACACCGGCCACACCGACAGCGACCGTGCACGCGGCGCCAGCTCCAAAGCCGACCTCAACGAAGTCGTCTACACGCTCAAGGCCGGCGCACCCTTCGACCGCGACCAAGCCGGACACCTGAAGCTGATCCGTACCCGCACCCGCTTCAGCGGCCTACCACGAGAGCTTCACATCCACGTCGGCGCCGACACCTACACCGCGCCCGTCATCGCCGACACCGAAGACACCGCGACCGGCTTCCGCCCGACGCACCTCATGGAGAAGGCCTCCCGCGTCATCGAAGAGACACCCGGCCTCGCACGCAACGCCATCCTCGCCGCGATGGGCGGCAAGAAGGACTACGCCGCCCAAGCCGTCGCGATCCTCGTCGCCGAACGCTACGTCTCAATCCAGACCGAAAACCGGGCGCACCTTCACTACTCCGAGAAGCCCTATCGCGAGCTAGATGGGTCCCCGGGTCCCGAACGGGTCCCAGACGGGTCCGGACCCAGCGGGCAGGTGGGTCCCGACGAGGGTCCCCCCTTAAGGGGACCCGCCAGGGACCACCGCCAAACCACCATCGCCACGGGTCCCGACGAAAACCGCGCCGACAAACTCCTCGCACGACACCAGGACGAGGCCTGAATGCTGCCAACAGGCTCTTCCCATTCATCGCCGCAGTTTTCCGCGAATCTGAACGCGTCCGAGCGCGAGCGGCTGTTGACGGCGGAGCAGGTTGCACAGCGCTGGCAGATCAGCACGGCGGCGATCTATCGGCTTGCGCGTGAGCGCTCGATTCCGTCTGTGCGGTTGGGTCGCTACTACCGCTTTCGCGCCGAGTCGATCGAGGCGTGGGAAGACGCCCAGGAGGCGATGGCGGATGGCTAATCCGTCGCTGATCCAACACTGGCGGGCGTTTGCAGCATCCGTCTACCGGTTGGCTACCCGATTCGACATGTGGAGGCGTCGCTGATGCCGGCGAAACCGGGCACTCCGGGCCGTGAGGTCAGCAACGCGAACCTCTCGCGAACCGCGCGACGCACACACGGTGCTCACTCGTCTGAGCTGGTCGATCCGCTCGCTGAGATCCATCGCACGCGGCTCGCCGGCCAGTTCGCGAATCCGGACCCGGAGCTGTTGACGACACAGAGCCGTCGTGCGGCGCAGATGGAGTTGTTGCAGGCGTGGCTCGCGAAGCACGGCCTGATGCGCCGCTCGCCAAAGGGAACGGTCTTCCAGGCCGCGGAGTTCCATGAGCGGCTGACCCGCCAGTTCGAGCAGACGCACGTGGCGATGCTCGACCAGGACCGGAAGCACGGGAACGGTTCGCCGCATCGGGCGCTCGCGGAGATCCTTGCGGAGCACGCAGGCGGCGAGTCGTGAGCGCGTCCGAACGCCGCAAGGGTGCAGATGGCGAACTTGAGGTCGTCAAGCTCGCTCGCGCCCACGGGTGGCCGGCGTCGCGCAACCTCGACCAGGTGCGCGATGGTGGCTCGGACATCCTCGGGATCTCAGCGGTGGCGCTCGAGGTCAAGCGGTGTGAGCGAGCCGACGTGTGGGCGTGGTGGGAGCAGATCAACCGTGCGTGCGGGTCGAAGCTGCCGGTCGTCGCGTTCCGTCGTTCCGCGTCGCCGTGGTTGGCGATCGTTGAGCTTGACGAGCTGTTGGCGCTGCTCCGTTTCCGGGAGCGAGCGTGAAGAGATGACCGGTGATCTCCGGGACCGGCGGACGCGGCGGCAAATCAAGCGCGAGCAGCAGCTTGCGGAGATCGCCGAGCAGGTTGAGCGCGGTGAGTTGGTCGTTCGTCAGGCGACTGCGGACGAGCTCGAGGCGCTTGAGCGTGCTGCGGCTCGGCGTCGTTCGCCGATCGAACAGGCGGTGTTCGATGGTTGACGGTTGGGAGTTGCTGCGCGCTCGGTTGCTGGTCGGCTCCAGCGAGTTCTTTGGCGAGACGCACGAACGACTGTTGGCGTTCCATGTGGCGCGTGGTGCTCGTGATCCCGAATGGGCGGCGATGCGCGGCGCGGCTGCGGCGCTGAAGCTCAGTGAGGGCTGCACTCAAGCGGAGGCTGCGGCGGAGATTGGTGTGAGCGAGCGGTTGGTTCGGAGTGACTTTGCGCTGATCGTTCGGATGTGGCGGCCGGGCGATCCTGACGATCTCGAGGCGGCGGCGTGAGCGCGCACGTGTCGCTTGTCGCGGCTGCGAAGGATCGCCGGCTGCTGGGTGCGTCGATCGACTGGCGGCAGCCGCAGCTCGACGTGCTCGAGGTCTTTGGCGGCCCGATCGGGAAGGTGCTGCTGGCGGCTGGCAGGCAGGGCGGTAAGAGTTCGATGGCGGTGGCGACCGGGGTGCATAACTGCACGATGCGGCCGGATCTCGATGGGATCTTGCCTCGTGGTCGGACGCGATATGCGTTGATCGGTTGTCCGTCGGAGGATCAGTCGCGTGAGGACGTTGCGGTGGCGGCGGCGTTGATCGATGCGAGCGATGTGCTGCGCCCGTTGGCGAAGGTGTCGGCGGATCGGATTGACTTCGCGTTGCCGAACGGTGCGAAGTCGGCGATCCGGGCGTTGCCGGCGAACAGTCGGAGTGTGCGCGGCATGTCGGCGTCGCTGGTGATCGCCGACGAGCTGGCGCACTTCAACAGCGAGGCGATGGGCCCGGCGAATGACCGGCGGATGCTTGAGGCGCTTGAGGGGTCGATGACGCCGTTCGGCGAGTTGGCGAAGTTCATCGGGATCTCGACGCCGTACGGTCAGTCGGGCGAGTTCTACCGGTTGTTTCAGTTGGCGCTGGACGGCTTGCTGCCGGATGCGGTGGCGTTGCAGATGGCGGCGTGGGTGTTGAACCCGTCGCTCGACACGGATGCGTGGCGGGAGAGCCGGATCGCGTCGATGGGGCTCGATTCGTTTCTGCAGGAGCATGGTGCGGAGTTCACGGTGGGGGGTGGCTCGCTGTTTGATTTGCGCGAGGTCGAGTTCGAGGACGAGTCGGCCTCTCCCGGGGATGGCATGAAGTGGGTTGCCGGTCTGGACCCTGCGTTTAGCTCCGACCATTTCGGGGTGGCGTTGGTGGGCGTGAGCCGGCACGAGCCGGGTGTGCTGGTGGTGGGCGCGGTGGATGGGATCGTGCCGGGGAAGCGTCTTCATTCGTTTGCGCAGCGTCGGGCGCGGGAGGATGCGACGCTGGCGAAGGTGTGGGAGTTGATTGCGCCGTATGCGCCGCGGGTCGTGACTGATCAGCATCAGGCGGATGCGATCCGGTCGTTCTTCGGCCGGGAGGGCGTGCCGGTGCAGGTGGTGAACTTGACGGGGCCGGTTCAGACGCAGGCGTTCGTGTCAACGCGGACGCGGCTGTTGGACGGGTCGCTGCGGTTGTGGCGCCATCCGCAGTTGATCGAGGAGTTGCGGCGGGTGCGGGTGCGGGAGGGGAGCGAGGCGATCCAGCTCACGCGGTTTGGTGGCAGCCACCTGGATATTGCGTCGGCGTTGGCGTTGGCGACGTGGGCGCACCGGAACGTGACGGATGCGCCGCCGGGCCGGGCGATCGGTGGCGGCTCGCCGATCGTGTCGTGGGGCGAGTTGGACGCCGTGTCCGTGCGGCGTGAGCCGTCGTCGCTGCGTTCCGGCCGGCTCGACCCGGATGGCAGGACGCAGCCGCGCGGGTCGTCGATTCGCAACCGCCAATTTTGATGGCCGCGAGTTTGCCGGTTTTCAAGCGATTCGTGGAACGCTGGAAAGCGATGAGATTTCGCCACCGAACCGTCGACCTTTCGTCCGTGCCGAGCGAGGCGCTGATCGTCGAGCTTGCGCGTCGCGGACGGACGGTTGCTCCAGTGCCCGGACCCGGGCAGGTCGAGATCCCCGAGAGTGAATTCTGGGGGCATATTGGCGAGCTAAGCCGCCTCGCGGGCGTGGTGTTGCCGGAGGCCGTTGGCGAACTCCGCAAGGCGAACGCGACGAGCCGGGAGCTACGGGGCCGGCTTGGGGTATGTGAGTCGCTGCTGGGCTGTGCGTTTGAGGAATACGTGGCGAGCGGCCTGGACACCTTCACCGAATACCTAGAAAGCGAGTGAGCGCATGACTGCGAAGACCGCCGCTTGGGCGAGAACCGAAGTGGAACACAAGAGCCGCCGGTTCGCGAGGGGCGAGCGTGTCGACGCCGGCACGGGAGGCATGTTGCCGTCCGATGTCGAGACGGGCGTTCGGAGTGGCCGTGTGACAGTTGTCCAACCTGATCAGGTGCAGTTCGATGCGCCGCCGGCTTGGGCGCTCGTCCAGCAGGGCCATGCCGGTCGCACATGGCTTCCCGGGGAGCGCGTTGATATCGGCGAGAAGCCGATGCCGATCCCGGTGATCGACATGGCGGTGCGGACGGGTCTCGTGACGCTCACGGAGCCGGTCGACTTGGTGACCGACGGACCGGAGGGAAAGTAACTCATGGACAACTCGATACTGCTCGACACTGATCCTGTCGCGCTCCGCGGCACGGTGACTTACACGCATCTGATCAACGAGGTTCAGCGTGCTAAGGGCTGCGACTTCCAGGAGGCGTTCAAGCTGCTGGGGGACGGCGAAATGTGGGCAGAGAATTCTTTTGGTCCGAGGACGTTGCGGCGGGCCCTTGAGGCGATCGGCGGCGTGAACGCGGACGCGGTCGGCGATGGTGTGATCTTGCGCGACCGGGTTTTCGCTGGCGTGGAGAAGGTGCGTGAGCGTGAGATGGCGCCGATGATGCTCGATCGGCTTGACGCGCAAGGTCGTGTGATGCTCGCCACGGGTGACGGCATTGCTCCGGGTTATGGGGCGATGCCGGGGCACACCGACCCGAACCTGGCGGGCAACTTTGCGAGGGGCGCCCAGGACGCTGCGACGCCGGTGCCGTTGAAAGCGGACATCGGCATGATCCTGGGCGATCCGCCGACGTTCGAGCGTCGGCTCCAGCGGGCTCGCGCGGCAAAACCGGGAGTGTGGGACGGCGACGACGGCCGGTCGCGGTTTAGGAGCGCCGGCCGGGAGAACGCCGAGGCCGGCCTTGATTTGGTCGCCACGCTCGAAAGGCAGCGCAAGTTCGCCGACGCGCAAGCGAACGCCCGGGCGGCGGAAGTCACCCTCGAGCGGGCTGTCGCCGCCGGAACGGACACGGCGTCGTCATTACGACTGTTGGATCAAGAGCTTGTGAAGCTCGGTCTCGCGGACGCGGAGATGTCGCCGGCCGGCGACGGTCTGCGCCTCCTCGACAGCCCACGCGATGCGCTCAACGAGCATATGCGCAAGCTGAAGCTCGACCAGGAGGTGCGCGAGCTCAAGACGCTTGAGGAGGACTACGCGGCCGGGACCGGCGAGACGGACAGCCTGCAGATCAGGGCTCACGTGCTGCACGGGCACCCCGAACTTCGTGACGCGTTTATCGTGCTTCACGGCGCGGGGCTGGCCATGCCGACGACGCCCGTTCCCGACCCGGACGCAACACCGCCCGGCGTCGACCCGCGCAGCCACCAGCTTCATCAGCGGATCAAGGCGCACATGGCGGCCGAGGGACTCAAGCCGGCGGATTATCCGCGCGTGCTCGAGCAGTTCATGGCCGACGGCAGCGGAATCTGATGGCCAACCCGAACGCAATCAACTTCGCTGACTTCGGCATCCCGTCCCAGATCGGCACCGGCAGCAGCTACCAGCTCGTAGCCTCCGGAGCGCACACGATCCTGTACCAGGCGCTCAGGGATGTGACCGGCCAGTCCTCCGCCGTCATTTTCTACGACAACGCGTCCGGCTCCGCGATGGGCACGCACTACGGGCCGATCACGTTGGCCGGGAATGAGAGTGTCCGTGACTGGTTCGCACCGAACGGGCTGACCGTCGTGACGGGCGGGATTTTCCTGGACGTGCTTGCTGGGGCTGTTTCCGGGGCGATCGGCTACCAGTGAGCCAGAGCGGAGTAGCCGGACGCGTCGGCATGACCAAGCGAGCTGGGAGAAGCCGCTCCGGCGTCGGGCCAGCGGTGGCGGGATCGTTCAACCCGCTGTCGCTGGGCCCTACCGTCTGGTTGAAGGCTGATCTCGGAACGGGGCAGACGGTGGACGGCGCGTCGGTCACTACATGGAGCGACCAGTCCGGCAACAGCAACAACGCCACCGGCAGCGGCACGCCCCCCGTCTATAAGACCAACGTACAGAACGGTCTGCCGGTAGTGAGGGGATCGGGACTGGGACCGTTCTTCACGCTCCCTTCGCTTGCGTCGCTGACGGTCGCAACGGTCGTCATCGTCGTCCGGTCGATCGACAACGGTGTGAGCACCAACAAGGATGGCCTGTGGGCGATCGGCACGAGTGCGAACGAGACACTGTTTCCCTATGTCACCAACACCATCTATGACGACTTTGGGACCAACAGTCGCAAAACGACCGTTAGCCCACCAACCTCGCTCGGAGTCTTCAACGTGTACGAGGTGCAGACGGCCGCGGGGGCGTGGACGAGCTGGCTCAACGGGACGCAGCTCTACACGACTGCATCCAACACGGTTGCTTTCTCGGCTACCCCCTTGCTCTTCAAGGCCAACAGCACGGGCAACACGTTTGATGGAGATCTCGGCGAGCTGCTCCTGTATCCCACGGCGCTGTCAACCGCAAACCGTCAAGCGGTCGAGGCATACCTCAAAGCAAAGTGGGCGACGCCATGAGCGATGACACCGTAGTCGTCGTCGTCGAGACGGCCTCACCGGTCGCGGCGGTCGTGGGGCCCGGGATTCCCGGCTCGACGGTCAGCTACCCAAACTCGAGCGGCACGGCAACGGTTGCGCAGCGCCCGATGGTGTATGACCCACGCGACTACGGCGCGAAATACGACAATACTCAGGACGACAGCACGGCCATCCAGGCCGCGATCGACGCGTGTGAAGCGGCCGGCGGCGGCATCGTAGATCTGTACGGCTCGGAGCAGATCCAGTCCCCGACAGCTGGGTCGCGGATCAAGATCAACACCACGATCCGCGTAAAGTCGAGCGTATGGTTTCGCGGCCGTGGACCCCAAACCTCCCTGACCGGGACCGCGAACCCGATGATCGCGTTTCCCACCTCTGGGACGGTTATTGACCGGATCACAATCACCGATCTGTTGATTCAGTCGGCTGCAGGTATCGGCGTACTGCTCGACTCGACGGGACTGACGGGCGCAACACAGATTGGCTGGCCGCGCATCACGTTGAGCAACATTACGATCGTGGACGCGGTGGGCGACGCTTTCAAAGTGATCTTGTCAGGTATTTTTGAGACGAGGTTCCTGAACTGCGTGTCAGCTCGAGCTGGCGGACACGGCTTCAACCTCTCCATGACCGACAGCGAGTTCGTGATGTGCAGCGCAGGAGCGGGCTCAGGCCACGGGTTCAGCGTCGCAGGAGCAAACAACAAGTTCTCGGCATGCAAGGCGTACGGCAACACGCTCGACGGGTTTCTCCTAGCGGGGAGCGGCAGGCACTGCCTCTCGGCATGCGAAGCCCAAGACAATCTCCTAAGCGGCTACCACATAGCCAGCAGCAGTGTCAATACTTCCATTGCGGGCTGCCTGTCTGACACCAACAACATCGCTGGCTTCAACATTGACGGCGCGTTTAAATGCACGATCGCCGGGTGCAGCGCGATATGGGGCGGCGGCGGCAGCGGACAGGTCACGAAATGCGGGTTCCTTTTTTCCACGAATTCCGGATCTGGCGTTCCGTCGCAGAACGTGGTGAGCGGCATATCAAACTGTCCCGCACCGGTCGGCGGCTATGTTGTCGGCAACACAGTAACGGTCAACAACGGCCCCGACGCAGTGCAGTATCCAGCGTTTGCTTCGACGTTCACGCCGGACCCGTTCGCCGGTGGCACGATCGAGCAAACGCTCACTGGGAACACCACGATCAACCCACCGGTGCTCTCCGGCTTCGTCGGGCAGAAGATGCGGTTCATCTGGACGCAGGACGCCACAGGCGGGCGAACCGTCACGTTCACGGCCGCCTACCGGACGAACTGGACGCCGACGACAACCGCGGGCGTGACCAACATCATCGACTTCGTGTTCGACGGCCGGTACTGGCGGCAGGTCAGCTACACGCCGGGCCTGTCGTCCGTGGCGGCGATCACCGACAGCTTCACGCGCTCCAACGGCGCGCTCGGAACCGCTGACACAGGACAAACGTGGTCGGTGATCACCGGCAACGTGCAGATCGTCAGCGACACGGCCGGCGGCGGCGGCAGCGGCTTTGCCGAGTTCGGCAACAATGTTGCGGTATTGCCGTGCGCGACCGCGGATGCCACTATCTCAGCCACGATCGCGCATAACTCGTCGGGTGCGGGAATCGCGTTCAGATGCGTCGACTCAAACAACTACTGGTCGTTGCAGGGCTCCACGCTGAAGAAGAAGGTTGCCGGCACCATCACAACACTGATTGCGGGCGGCCAATTCAACCTGTCCGACGGGGACACCGTGACGGTGATCCTTTCCGGGCCGAGCATCACGGTGTTGCACAACGGCACGGTTGTCTACGCCGTAGCCGACGCGGCCTTGGTAAGCGCAACCCAGCACGGCGTGTTCATCAACGAAACGGCGGACTCCGTCGACAACCTGAGCATCGTCTGAGTGCGCGATGGTGGTCGCGTGAATTACCGCCGTGAGTCGCTGATGATCCGGGAACGCCGGGACCGCGCCATCGAGCAGGCGCGCCGCGAACTCCTCGAGCTGCGTGCGGCGCGCAACGCGGAGATCCTGAGGCTTCACGCCGAGGGCTTGAGCGGGCTGAAGATCGCGGCCGAGCTCCACTGCGAGAAAACGACGGCGTACGAGATGTGCGATCCGGAGCGTCACGCGAAAGCCAACGCTCGGCGCCGTGACCACTGGCGGCGCCTGAGACTGGAGATGGCGCCTACGAAGGACGTGGCGGCTACCCAGCTCCACGGGGTCATCGCGTTGGGCGATCGTCGTTGGGGTGTGTGATGAGCGCGGCGATGCCGTGGTGGCGCGGACCGGGAGATTGGGCTCTAGCGGCGGACCAGGGACTGGAACCGTTCGATTATGCCGAAGGCATGGAGAATGATTCGATCGAGGTCGCCGAGCCGGACAATTTGGTCCCCGCGGAACGCAACGTCGAAAACTGGCGTGCCTACCACTGCCGAGCGCAATTGCACTTTTCGGCCGTGGTGCCAGTCGTATCTTGCTGGTGCGACTATCGCGCCGTCTCTGATGGCCTGTGTTGGCTCTCCGGTCTCGCGAATGTTGCTCCAGTCGATTCCCGCGCCGCTTGGAGTGAAGCCATCGGGATTCAGAAATTCGAATCTGGCGTGTCGCACGTAGACGAAGGCGTCGCAGCGATCCCGGTGTTTGTCGCGGTCGCTGAGCGCTCGGAGCAGGGCGAGTGGGTCACTCTCCACGCGGACCCGGCGTTGGAAGGGCTGAAGGTTGTCGATGATGACGCGGTACTTGTCGGCGACTCCGCCGAGCATTCGCGAGCGCGGAGAACGGCTGCCCCCATTTCGATAGTCGCCCTCATCGATGAAGATCGGGAACTGCGTTCGCGGGCGTTTGGTGACGCTCGCCCCACTGTCGAGCGCGAGCTGGTAAACCAGATGATCGAGGGCCGCACGGATCGCCCCGGCGATTTCGCCGACGTCGTCGGCCCAGTCATCGAGGGATGGTGTGCGCATGATGCGAACCACGAGCGGCAGCAGGCCATCCGCATCCTGCTCGGGCACGATGCGATAAGGATCGGCATCAGCAAAGAAGTCGCGGACGGCCTGCTCAAGCGCATCGAGCTTTTCTTTGCCCCGTTTCAGTCGTGCGCGACAACTATCGAGATCGGCAGTCGCCATGCCCTACCCCTCGGGGCCGACAGCCGAGAGACCGAAACCCAGCGAACCGACGGTGTCCACGCGCGGCCGATCGTAGCGCGAGAAACCCCGACGAGGGCGGCGTGACCGCTCAGGAGACGCACGACCGTCGGGCGACGCTGGTGCACAAGTTCATCTACGGCTCCGGGGCGACGAGTGCCGCGGCGTATGAGGAGTATCTGGCGACCCTTGAGGCGCCGCCGGTCGAAGCAAAGGTGGACGACATTCGCGCCTACCTCAAAAGCCGGCCGAATCGCAGCTCCCAGCTCCACGGCCAGCGTCATTGGTACGCCGTCGCGGCGGCCGGACTGGAATTGTGCAAGCGCCTGCCGAAAGCCGACCCGATCGTCGTCTTTCACTTCGCGTTGGCGCACGACGCCGAGCGCCTGAACGACGGGGTCGATCCAGACCACGGCGCCCGCGCGTCGAAGGTGTTCTCCGCGATGGCTCCCGGTATGCGCAACCTGGCGCTGTTCAAACGGGCGTGCCGGGAGCACACGTCGGGCACGACGAGCAGGAATGCGACGGTCGGCGCATGTTGGGACGCGGACCGCCTGAACCTGTGGCGTATCGGCATTCGCCCCGATCCGCGATTCCTTTCGACCGCGGCGGCGAGAGACCCGGAGATGATTGAGATGGCGCGCGGCTTCCACGACAAGCGCTACACGTGGGACCGGCTGACGAAGGGTTACTCGACCCTCATCGTCCCCGGCATGCTCGAGGAGCACTACGGCCCGATGCACGAGCGAGGAAACGCGCACCAGGCGCCGGCAGCGGAATCGCTCCCGCTCGACGAGTGCGGCCGAGCTGTCCTCTACCACGGCACCGACGAGCAGTCCGCCATGAAGATTGCACGGTATGGGCTGCGACCGGGCGACCCGTGGTTCGGCGAGAAAGGCAAAGGCGTCTACCTCACAGCCAACTTCAACGAGGCCATCTCCCACGCGTTCACGATCCAACACCTCAAAGGCGAGACCTCCGGCATCGTCGTCTTCGAGGTCACGATCGATCCGAAGCGGCTCCGGTACGACCCGGAGCCGATCCCGGACAGGCTGTGGAATGAGAACGAGGACGACTTCTATGTGAAGACCCGGATCGGATGCCCGGCTATTCGCGCCCACTGGGAGGGAACGTTCGAGGAGGCCCGGGTGCTGGCACGCTCACGGTCCGTGGCCCCCGGCATCCAGGCGGGGCTTGTGAGCGTCTTACAAGCGGCTGGCCTGGTGTAGTGCCAGCACGCGTTCTCAGCGCGCCTCGCTGGCGTCGTCGTGCTGCCGTGAGGGAAAGGTGGCCCCCGGCCTCGTCGCGCGACCGGGGGCAGGCGAGGCAGACAGGAGTGAGAGCCTCGCAGGCCTGTTATCGGCGCATCGAGCCGTGAGCCCAAATCCTCGCTTTCCGTCCCGCGAGCGGATATGATCCGGAGCGTAAATCGGGGCCGCGACGTGGTTAGCGCCCGGCCCCATGGCAACGATGGGATTAGCATCGATGCAGGCGCAACGCTACAGCCTCGCGCACACAGAAACAGCCACCCGACCGGGCAGGCTGCTCGATGCTCTCCTTTCGTCAACAGCAATCGAAAGGCAGGGACAATGGGTATTCGAGTTGAGTGCGACTGGTGCGGCGAGGACATCGACACCGATGTAGGGTGGGCGACCCTCAAACTTGAAGGTCAGTACACGAGTGGTCGTAGTCGTATCGAGGCGGAGTCTCCTCGCCACTACCACGCTGGTTGGGGATCGGGGGATCGGTTGGCATGTCTCACCCGCGCGCTGGAAATGCTCGACGGCGTGGAGCTCGAGAAGCCCAGCGAAGCGTTTGAGTGGCAGCTCGTACCGACGACCGAGTCACCGAGGTACCGCGGCACCCGGATCGTGCTCGGGACAACGCCGTTGTCTGTCCTTGGTCTCAAAGCCTCCACACGGCGCACCCTCGAAAATGGAGGGGTCTTGACCGCGGAGCACGCTGCCGACATACGCCAGCGTGGCGACACGCCGCGGGGTCTCGGTCCGGCGCGGACCCTCGAACTCGACAAGGCGCTGCTCGAGCACGGCTTTCTTGGGGAGTTGGCCGACAGCGAGGCGGTGGCGTGATGGCTGCCACGCGCGTCACCGGCCACGTGCTGCTGAGGGAACGCCAGCGCGGCGCGGTCTTCTATCTCAAGTACCGGCTCACGGACGGGCGGCAGGTGATGAAGCTGCTCGGCCCGGCGTGGACCGAACGCAGCCGTCCGCCCGCCGGCTACTACACCAAGCGCACGGCGGAGGAGGAGCTGAACGCGCTGCTCGCGGACGCGCGGCGCGGGACGCTCCCGGACTCGCAGGCGCGCTCGGGCCGCACGTTCGGCAACGCGTGCGACGAGTGGCTGCGCTACATCGAGCACGACCAACAGCGCGCGTCATCGACGGTTGCTGATTACCGCAACGTCGTGAACGGGAGCCTGCTCCCGGAGTTCGGCCGCGACACCGCGATCGAGAAGATCACGACCGAGCGCATCGAGAAGTGGCGTGAGGAACTGCTCAACGACGGGGAGCTGTCCCGGCGCACCATCCAGAAGATGCTCGTCCTACTGCATGGCGTGATGAAGCGGGCGAAGCGTCGCAAGTGGATCTCGAGCAATCCGGCTGAGGACGTCGAGCGCGTGACGGTCAAACGCTCCGGCGACTTCAACGTGCTCTCGCCGGTCGAGGTCGCCGCGGTCGCTAGGGGCACGGAGAACGAGCAGGACGCGGCGATCGTCACGGTCGCGGCGTTCACCGGGCTGCGGCTCGGCGAGCTGCGCGCGTTGCGCTGGCGTGACGTGGACTTCGCGAAGAGCACGGTCCACGTGCGCGGCAACTACACGCACGGCCAGAAGGGACGCCCGAAGTCAGGGAAGGTCCGGTCGGTCCCGTTGATCGACCAGGCCGCTCGCGCGCTCGACCGGATCAGCGGCCGCGAGCACTTCGCCGAACCCGACGATCTCGTGTTCTGCTCGGTGGCCGGTGAGCACCTGAACGACGCCCCGATTCGCGCGGCGTTCTATGACGCGCTCGACGCAGCCGAGCTGGGGGAGAAGCGCACGAAGGATGACCCGATCGTTTTCCACGATCTGCGGCACACCTTCGGGACGCTCGCGGTCGAGGCGTGGCCGCTGCACGACGTGCAGGCGTACATGGGTCACGCCGACATTCAGACCACCATGATCTACGTGCATCACACGCCGAAGACGGCTGCGGCAGACGCGCTGACGAGGATCGTCGACGCGGCGTCGGGAGCGCCGTCTACCGAACCGTCTACCGAAATGCCCGATCTGACTGCAACTCAGAGCAACTGAGCGACACTGAAACGCCCGGAAGCACTGGGCTGACCCGGGATCGGCGCAACTCATAATCCGTCGCGCCCAGGTTCGAGTCCTGGCCGGCCCATCAGGGGAGCGAGCAGACTTCGTTCATCGCGCGGCTCGACACGGCGCCTGTACGAAGCTCCCGTAGCGGTGCTCCGCATCAGCCTCAGCGAGGTGTCGGCGGCATCACGGCCGACGGTCGTGTATCTCGACGGCTTTGCTTCTCTGGCTCGACGCGTACCCTGGGCCCATGCTGATCAGGCGCGCATTGCTCGCTGCGATGGTGGCCGCGGCCGCCGTTCTTGGCTCGATCTCAACCGGAGCGGCGGGCGACGCCACCCAACCGACGCCGGCGAGCGCCGCGGAGCTGGTGCAGCTGCAAACGATCCTGCTGAACCAGGCGGCGCTCCACGGCGATCCGACTCCGACGCGCACCCTCGGAGTCGCAGCGAGCTCGCACGCCGCCGAGGGTCTCCTGTCTGGAGGCTCTCACGACGGTCAAGCTCCAGTTCCCGCCTACCTACTCTGCGCGAAGGGCAGGTTTACCCTCGCCGCCAATTCGACGCCGCCCGGGTTTGACGCAACCGGCAAGATCCCGACGACTCTCTGCTTGGTGGTGCTGGCGCAGGGACTGGGCGTGGCCGGACTCAGTCTCGGTCCGCATTACCCGGAGCTACGGAAGCTCGGCACCGTGCAGGAGCTCAACGTGCAGCCGGTACTGACCGCGACGGAACTGGCGCAACTCCGAACCGTGCTGCTGGCCCAAGCGCAAGGCACGGGCGATCCACATCCGACGCGCTTACGGATCGTCGCTGCCACGTATGGTGCGGCACTTAGCGTGCTGACTCCCGGGCAGGGCGCGGACGGCGACACGACCCCGGTGTTCGTGTTGGAGGCCTCCGGCCATTTCCGGAGCCCCTTCGAGCTCCCTCCAACACCGGGGCGGCCTCGTCCGGCGCCCGCGGTGGTCGGCACGCTCTGGGTCATCGTGCCGCAGACCGGAGCGGGCGTGCTCACCGACGGTGGATCCGAGCACGCACCCGATCTCGGCAAGTTGGGCAGCGTGCAGCCGCTCTGACGACGAGAGGTCAGGGTTCGCGGGCGCCAGTCGCCCAGTCGGCGCCGGTCGAGAACGCGACGTCCAACGTCTGTCGGGAGAACCTCGGCCGTCCGAGGGCTCTTGCGGGCATGATTGTCGTTTGCGGCCCGCGGACGCGACATTGTAATACTCGGCACAAGCCAGTAGGGTGTCGCCTGGACGGTCGCTGACCAAGCCGACCAGCCGTCGCTGCAGCCGATTGTTGGCGTGGCTGCGACTTGCCGATTCGATTGACCTCCGCCCGCGTGGATCCCGTTCGGGGTTCGCGACCCGACGGGCCTTGCTCGCCGGGACCGCAGGGCCAACAGGAGGTCCCCATCCATGCTCAAAGCCAGGCCTGCACGGTCTGGTTCCTCGGCCGAAACGGAAGGCTGGGCCGATCAGCGAGCCACGACCGCGGGCGAGCGTGCGGTCAGCCGCCCACTCGCGGGCAAACCGATCGTGCGGGCAGTCGGTCGCACGCATAGCTGACGCCCATCTGGGCGCCCGCCAATTCGCAATCAGGAGGGTCTATGACCAACAAGAACTTCGACACGGTAATGGGGCGCGTCAAGGAAGCGTTTGGCGCGCTCAGCGGAAACAAGCGCCTGAGGGACGAGGGGCGCGTCGACCAGGCGAAGGGCTCGGTCAAGAGCGCGGTGGACAAGGTTGGCGACGTGTTCACCGATCACCCCGCCGACCACACCGACAGCTAGCCATGCGCGAGCCAAGCCAACCGGGCCGCGGGCGCTGACCGTGGTGACAATCCTGCTCATCGTCATCGCGGTGCTGCTGCTCAGCGGATTCGGATTCGGCCGTCGTCGGGGCCGGCGCGGCTTGTAGGGGGGAGCGCCACGATCACGTCGGGGGTGCCCCGACGTGATCGGCCGTGGCTGCCGTGATCCGCGGTCGTCAGGCGATCTTGAACGTGTGGCGCGCGGGGGAGGTGTCGGTGCCGCCAGGCCCTACGGCGCGCGCGTAGACGACGTAGGTCCCGGCTTTCAGGCCGGTGAAGGTCTTCGTCGAGGCGCAGCGGGAGTAACTGGGCGACGGCGGCTTCGCGCCCCGGCGGCTCGGGAGGCGAACCAGCGCACAGCGGAAGCCGGTCGCCACGCCCGTCGCCTTGATTCTGAACCGTGCGCTGCGGAGTCTCGAGCTGATCTGCTCGACGACGAGCCGCGTGTTCGGAACCGCCGGACGGGCGCCCGCGCCAGGTGAACCGCGCACGGGGCCGGTTGCGTTCGACGTCGCCGGGCCACTCGTTCCGGCGGCGTTGCTGGCGGTCTCGACGATCCGGATCGTCGCGCCGGCATCCGCGGCGGCCAGGGTGTAGGTGCGGCCGGTCGCGCCGCTGATCGTGTGACAGCTGCCGCCGGTGCTGTTGCACCGCTCCCACTGGTAGGTGAATCCGGTCGGGCTGCTCGACCAGACACCGTGGGACTCGGCGAGCGGGTGGCCCTGCGCCGCGGTACCGGAGATCGACGGCGGTGCGCTGCTAGTCGGAAT
>Ga0182024_10010548_pt1 | contig 18808 bp, 14 predicted proteins | sample P32metaG_FD_120480 | JGI IMG/M metagenome (GOLD analysis project Ga0182024, IMG submission 120480) | Permafrost microbial communities from Stordalen Mire, Sweden - P3-2 metaG (Illumina Assembly) | ecosystem: Environmental > Terrestrial > Soil > Wetlands > Permafrost | place: Sweden: Stordalen... | reverse complement strand
GCGGCCAAGCAGGCTTTGGTCAATGGCGGCGTTAGTCCGGATCGCGTCCGCACTGTGAGTTACGGCAAGGAGAAGCAATTCTGCACCCAGGCTGACGAGGCCTGCTGGCAGCAGAATCGCCGTGCCGGTTTCTCGCTCGATCAGTAGCGGCGGACTAGACTTAGGAAGGAGCGGTTTTGGCCGCTCCTTGAATCGTCACGGGGGACATCATGCGTAACCATATCGTCCGCTTCACAGCCCTTGCCCTTTTTGCTTTGCCTGTTGGATTGCCTCATGCATTCGCGGTTTCTAAGGAAATGGTCCAGCTGCAAACCCAGGTGCAGCAGCTACAGGACATGGTGCAGCACCTGCAGACCTCGAACGACGAACGCATGGGCGTCATCGTCAACCTGGTGCAGCAGAACACCGACAATGTGAACCGGATGATGGCCGCGGTCAACGCTTTGCAATCGACATTAAAAGCGGAGAATGAGCAGCGCGGTTCCAGCAACACGCAAATCTCCAGTCAGATCCAGTCGCTGAACGACTCTGTCGACGAACTGAAGACCCGCATCGCCAACCTGACCGCGCAGATGCAGTCCATCCAGGGTCAACTGCAGAACGTGAATGGGATGCCGGCGCAGCCCGGCGGCGCACCACCGCCGGCTGCAGGCATGCCGGCAAACCAGGGTCCGGGAGGTCAGGCAGCGGCACCGCAATTGGCGCCTGCGACCCCGGCTGCGCCTCCCGTCGACCAGCTCTATCAGAGTGCTCTGCGTGACTACAACTCGGCCAAGTACAACATTGCGGTATCTGAATTCGGGGATGTGATTCGCTATTATCCGCAGGATCCGATGGCTGGAAATGCCCAGTTTTACCTGGGTGAGATCAACTACCGGCAAGGCAAGTACGCGGCGGCGGTCAAGAACTATGACGCAGTTCTGGAACAGTACTCAGGTAATCCCAAAGCCCCAGCCGCCGAATTGCGCAAGGGACAATCGTTGATCGAAATGGGACAGAAGGACGCCGGGGTTCGTGAATTGCGCACCCTGGTTCAGCGTTACCCGCAGACCCCTGAGGCCCAGGAAGGCCGCAGCAAGTTGAATGGGATGGGCGTACGCATTTACGCCGCCAAGCCTAGTGCTTACCCTCCCACCTCGCCCTAAACAAGCTGCGGAAAATCCAATTTCGCAGGTCTGGCCGGTATTTTCGGGCTTCACGGGGCTGCGGAAAAAGTGCCTACGGAAAAACCCGTTCCCTCAGCGGCTAAAGCCGCATTCATTGCAAAGCAGATATGTACGGCCTAAAGGCCGTACCCTTCAGACGGATGAGTTTTTCCGCAGCGTGTGAAGCCCGTACCCTTCATCATTTTTGGCCGGACTCGATTGGCCTTTGCTAGGAGGATCCCAGGTCTCAAAAGCGAGACCTGGGCCACCCTTCGCGTGTCCAGTCTGCATAGGTGTGGGAAGCCGTGCTCTTCGTTCGGAGTTTTTCCGCAGCCGGTTCAGCCTGTACATGAATCGTTTCTTCAGCCGCGGTCGCTCCACTGGACTGCTATTCCGCTGCGGTGCTATCGTTTCCTTCGGCGTTCGACGTCGGCAGCGTCCCACCCCCAAAACAATTCCTGCCGGCCGCGCCGGAGGTATTTAATGGCAACCATCCCCGTTGATTCACGTTTGAATTCGAAAACCGCGGAGTTTTTCACCCGCCAACACCGCATGCTGATCGATGGCCGCTTTGTCATGGCCGCATCCGGCAAGACTTTCCCGGTCTACAATCCGGCCACCGGCGAAGTGGTGGCAAAAGTACCGGAAGCTGAAACGGAGGATGTGGACCGTGCGGTGATCGCCGCGCGCCGGGCCTTCGACGAGGGGCCGTGGACCCGCAAGATGTCGAATTCGGAGCGCGGACAGCTGCTCTGGAAATTGGCCGATCTGCTCCAGGAGAACCTGGAAGAGTTCGCGGAAATTGAATCGCTCGACAACGGCAAACCCCTATCGGTCGCGCGGGTGGCGGATGTTCCCTTGGCCGTCGACATGTTCCGTTACATGGCTGGCTGGGCAACCAAGATCACGGGTTCCACACTTTCCTTCTCCACCCCGGGCGCCTTCCACTCCTACACCATGCGTGAGCCGATCGGTGTCGTGGGCCAGATCATTCCCTGGAACTTCCCGCTGTTGATGGCAGCGTGGAAGCTTGCCCCCGCCCTGGCAGCCGGCTGCACCGTGGTGCTGAAGGTCGCCGAGCAAACGCCGATGTCGGCTCTCCGCCTTGCGGAGCTGTTCGATCAGGCAGGCTTTCCTCCGGGCGTGGTCAACATCCTCACCGGCTATGGGGAAGGCGCAGGCGCACCGCTTGCGGCGCATCCTCTGGTCGACAAGATCGCCTTCACCGGCTCCACGGAAGTGGGCAAGTTGATCGTGAAAGCTTCGGCCGGCAACCTCAAGAAGGTGAGCCTGGAGTTGGGCGGCAAGAGCCCGGCTATCATCTTCCCCGACGCCGATCTCGAACGAGCCATTCCAGGAACCGCCAGCGCCATCTTCTTCAACCAGGGACAATGCTGCTGCGCCGGCTCACGGCTCTTCGTGCATGAAAGCGTCTATGACAAGGTTCTGCAGGGCGTCAGCGATATCGCCAGCGGCATCAACATCGGTCCCGGCCTCGACCCGCAGACAGGAATGGGACCATTGGTCAGCGAGGAACAGTTCGACAAGGTTACCGGCTATATCAACTCCGGCGTGAAAGAAGGAGCAAAGGTAGCGGCCGGCGGTAAACGGCATGGGGAGCGGGGATATTTCGTTCAGCCGACCGTACTCACCAATACCAAACCGGACATGAAGGTCGTGCGCGAGGAGATCTTTGGACCGGTGGTATGCGCCGAATCATTCTCCGATGCCGATCTGGATCGCATGGCACGCGAGGCCAATGAAACCATCTATGGGCTCGCTGCCAGTGTCTGGACTCGGGATCTGAGCACCGCTCACAAGATGGCGAGACGCATTCGCTCCGGTACGGTGTGGATCAATTGCCACAACGTCTTCGACGCTTCCCTTCCCTTTGGCGGATACAAACAGTCCGGCTGGGGACGTGAGATGGGCGAGGAAGTGCTTCACAACTACACCGAAGTGAAGGCCGTAACCGCAGCTTTATAAACGGAAGTACCCTCGGGGCCGGTTTATCTCCGGCCCTGGGGACAACGCCACAGCCCAAACCTTCATCTCTCAAGGACGATGCCAAAACAAGAACATCCAGACAGCGATCTGCACAAGGGTGCAGTCGAAGAAGAAACCACCGTACCCGCCACGAACGGCGAGCCGCATTTGCAGGGTCAGCTAGGCCACAGGGACGAGGATGAACTGCTCAAAGATGCGGACACTGACTTTCCTGAGCCGGGCAATAGTCCGGAGCATAGCGGAGAGCACCGCTAGCATTTTGCTGGGTGGGTGTTTTCTTACCGCGCTGATCGGCGCTGCTGCGCCTCCCGCCACAATTCAATTCCGGCTTTCTCCGGGACCGCGTTTGGTGGGAACGCGCGCCGAGAGTTCTGGCGTTGGTACCGTTACCGCCGTGCTCCAGGGTAGCAAGCTCACGCTCAAGGGTTCTTTCAGCGGGCTGCTTGCGGTTCCTACTGCTGCGCACCTGGCCATGGGTTCGCTTCCTGGCGTGCGCGGACCGGTCATTGCAGACCTCGCCGTCTCGCCAGGCACAAATGGCACGTTGAGCGGCACCGTTCAGCTGAACTCCGACCAGCTCGCCGCCCTGCGCAAGGGGGGCCTGTATGTGGAGATCGATAGTGACAAAGCGCCCGAAGGCGATCTTTGGGGTTGGATCATGCCGCTGCAGGAAAATGAGCCGAAAGGGGATGGGCCGTACGGATTGGCCTTTACTAGGAGGATCCCAGGTCTCAAAGGCGAGACCCCACGGCATGCCGGGGCAGGCTGGGGCACCCTTCGCGTGTCCAGTCTGAATCGGTGCGGGCGAGTTGAGACGTTTTCGCAGTATGCGCGGCTTGCGTTACCCTGATCTGCGCGTGAGAAACATGTCCAGAAGGGTTGCGTTGGCGGCGTGTGCTTTCGCCTTGCGGATTTCGAGCGCCGTCGCCCAGCAGGATACCGGCCCATTCACTGCGGCTCAGGTCGCCCAGGGCCGTACCGATTACTCCGCTGCTTGCGCCTCCTGTCATCAGGAGAATCTTTCTGGCGGCGGCGAAGCACCCTCCCTTGGTGGAGGAAATTTTCTGAAGTCCTGGGGTGGCCGTTCGACACGGGAATTGTACGACTATCTCCATTCCGCCATGCCTCTGGGCAAGGGCGGAAGCCTGAGCGACCAGAGTTATCAGAACATCGTCGCTTTCCTCCTCGAAGCCAATGGCGCAACTGCGGGCGGCAAAGCATTCACGGCTGAGACCGATGTGAAGATCAGCAATGTCGCTAACGGCCAGGTATCCCCCGGGCTCATGCTTCGCGGCCAGGCAATGCCACCTCTTCGCAGCGGCGTCACCGTCGCTGGGCAGGTGCGGGACTACACGCCGGTCAGCGACGCGATGCTGAATCATCCACCGGATAGCGACTGGCTTATGTTCCGGCGGAATTATCAGGGTTGGAGCTTCAGCCCGCTCAAGCAAATCAACGCAGACAACGTCAAAAATCTACAACTGAAATGGGCCTGGGCGATGAACGAGGGCGGCGCCAATGAAGTCACACCCATCGTCCATGACGGCATCATGTTCCTCTCCAACACGGACAACATCGTGCAGGCGCTCGATGCCAGAAGCGGCAAGCTGATTTGGGAAAACCGTATCGGACCACGATCGCCGTATCTTTACGGCGGCAATCGCAGCCTGGCTCTCTACCAGGAAAAAGTATTTGTAGCTACCACGGATGCACATCTGGTCGCGCTCGAAGCGCGTAGCGGCAGGATTGCCTGGAAGGTGGCGATTGGCAGCAAGGGCCACAACCAGACGGGCGGGGTGATCGTGATTCACGGCAAGGTGCTGGTCGGCCTGACCGGTTGCAGCGCTTATGGGAAGGAGAAATGCGCGATTACCGCCTACGACGCCGAGACCGGGGCACAGGATTGGCGCTTCAGCACCATCGCTCTCCAAGGTACTCCGGGTGGCGATACCTGGAACGGACTGGACGACCTCTATCGCGCAGGCGGCGAGACGTGGATCGCGGGTACTTACGATCCCGAACTCAATCTCACCTACTGGGGTGTGGCCCAAGCGAAGCCCTGGATGCGGGCCAGCCGCGGCACTGGGAACGGCGCGGCGCTTTATTCCAGCTCTACGGTCGCGCTCGATCCCGACACCGGCAAGCTGAGATGGTATTACAGCCACTCGCCGGGCGAATCTTTGGATCTCGACGAAGTCTTCGAGCGCGTTTTGATTGATCAGGGAGCGCAGAAGACGGTCATGACGATCGGCAAAGCCGGCATCCTGTGGAAACTGGACCGGGCCGACGGCAAGTTTCTTGGTTACAAGGAAACCGTGCTGCAAAACGTATTCTCGAGCATCGATCCCAAAACCGGAGTGCCGACCTATCGCGACGACATCGTCAACGGCAAGACCAACGAGTGGATACAGTCCTGCCCCAGCGAGGAAGGAGGCCACAACTGGCAGGCGATGAGCTATTACGTGCCCAGCGACTTGCTGATCATCCCGCTCTCCCAGAGCTGCAACGAGCTGAACGGACACGATGTCGAGAGGAAGACGGGATCAGGCGGTGTCGCCGCCGCAGTACGCGTCTACGAGATGCCGGGCACCAACGGCAATATGGGCAAGCTCGCCGCCTACGACACCAGGACGATGAAGGAGGTTTGGTCTTTCCAGCAGCGGGCACCGTTTCTTACTGCTGTGCTTTCGACCGGCGGAGGAATTGCTTTTGTTGGGGATTATGACCGTGAGTTCAAAGCGGTGGACGTGAAGAGCGGGAAGACGCTGTGGAAGACTCAGTTGGGGACAACCGTGCAGGGGTACCCCGTTTCCTTCAGCATCGATGGAAAGCAGTATATTGCGGTCACCACCGGCCTGGGCGGTGGGAGCCCGGAGAACATGCCCAACGTGATCCTCACCGAGGTGCATCGTCCGGATACCGGCCAGCAGCTCTATGTCTTCGCTTTGCCTGAGGGCCAGTAGGTTCTAGCCGATTTTGGTGAGTTGCCCCTGATTGAGTTCTTTCCAGTTCCGCCCGTTGTCTTCGCTGAATTCAGTACGAAAGTGCATTACCTTGTCGGAAAGAAACTCGTCATTGGTCTGGAACATGATGGTCTTGTCCTGGTTCTGTACCTCAGTGCCGAAGCTCCAGACGTTTCCATTGACCTGCATCGGCACTTCCCTCGGTGAATCGTCCTTGTTGACGCCGAAGAACTTGTAAGCCTTTGCGGTCTCGTCGTAGGTATACACAGACAAGCTGTTGCTGACGCCGGTGGGGCCGTTCATCAGGTGGTCACACAGGATGAAGCCGTGGTGGGGCGACCAGGTGCAGGTCATCTCAGAAGTCATGGAGGCGGCTTCGCTGTAGGGTGTGGTCATTACCTGGGTTTGGGACTCCCAGGTTCCCACCCAGACATCCATCTTGCTTATTTCAGGGGCTATCTTAGGGACTGCCAAATGATCGCTGCCCAGCGCCAGAGTGCTAGCTGCCACGACCGACAAATATATCCCACGTAGGAAATTCTTACGCATCCTATCCCCTTGCTCTTGCTCTGTCTAAGAGAAACGAGCTGATGATACAACTTTTAGGGGATGGTTGAACAACTATTGCTGCATTAATTAGTACCCAGTTCGTCCAGGAGGCCCTGTCCCCAGGTAACCGGGTGTCAATTTTACCTGGGGACTATTGGCACTATCTACTGGTGCCTCTTCATAATCTGGTCGAGAACCTCGCGCGAGGGGCGAACGCGCGACTCGGGGAGGGTGGCCAGGGGTTCATCCACCAGGTTCAGCATGTCAGTGAAGCTGGGCTTAGTGGTATCGACGTAGAAGACGCCGGTTAAAACCTCACCATGGTCATGGGCCTGCATCAGGGCCGTCACTGCGCCAATCCGGCTGGTCGGGTCATAGTCCGGGTGGAGCTTGCGCAGCCGCATATGGGATCCGTCGTGCATTTTCACGTCGTAGGTTGTCCCCGGGTCGTAATCAACCGTGATCTCTTCGAAAGAAGGAACGAAACCGACCTCGTTCACTGCCTCCTCGTGCTCCTGTACATACTTGTAGCTCTTGGTCGAGCCCTCATGGTCGTTGAATGTGACGCACGGCGATATGACGTCGAGCATCACCGTACCGCGGTGGGCGATGGCCGCCTTGAGCATGGCCAGCAGCTGCTTCTTATCCCCGGAGAAAGAGCGACCGACGAACGTCGCGCCCAACTCGACCGCCATCACACAGGTGTCAATGGGCGGCAGGTCGTTGATGACCCCCGTTTTTAGCGTCGAACCAAGGTCAGCGGTAGCCGAGAACTGGCCCTTGGTGAGCCCGTAAACACCATTGTCCTCAATGATATAGATTAGGGGCAGATTGCGGCGCATGACGTGAGCAAACTGGCCGAAACCGATGGATGCGGTGTCTCCGTCGCCGCTGACACCCAGGCCCATCATGGTGTGGTTGGCCATGAGCGCGCCCGTGGCTACGGAGGGCATGCGCCCATGGACGCTATTAAAGCTGTGGGCTCGGCTCATGAAATAGGCTGGGGTCTTCGAGGAACACCCGATGCCGGAGAGCTTCATCACCCGTTCGGGCGCAACCCCCATCTCATACATGGCATCGACAATGCGCTCGGAAATCGCGTTGTGTCCGCAACCGGCGCAAAGTGTGGTCTTACTCCCTCGGTAGTCCAACACCTGCAGACCCAAGCGGTTTTTCTTGGGACCGGGAGCTACCGGTGGATTGCTTACGGTCGTCGCCATTAAATCTCCTCCTGAAGGGCCAGCTTGTCGGTCACGGTGCGCGCGTCGAGGGGCAAGCCGTCGAAGTGGCGGATGCTTCTTAGTCTGGTGATGTCGGCAGCGGGCAGGTCGAGCTTGAGCAAGCTGAGCATTTGCCCATCGCGGTTCTGCTCGATCACGTAGACCCGTTGGTGAGCAGCCACAAACGCTTGCACTTCGGGTGAAAAGGGAAAGGCCCGCAAGCGCATATAGTCGGTCTCGAGCCCGTATTCCTTTTTCAGCTGATCGCGGCTCTCGCGCACCGCGAAATCAGAACTGCCGAAGGCAATCAGTCCAATTTTGGATTTGCCTGTCTGCACCACTTCCGGCCGAGGCACCAGGGTGCGCGCGGTTTCGAATTTCCTGGCCAGGCGCTCCATCAGGCTCTGGTATTCGTCCGGCCGCTCGGTATATAGCGCCTTTTCATTGTGGCCGCTGCCGCGGGTAAAGTAGGCCGCCTTGGGATGATCGGTTCCGGGCAGGGTGCGGTAGGGAATGGCGTCGCCGTCCACGTCTTTATAACGTTCGAATCCACCCAGCCGCTCCAGATCTTCGCGGGAAAGAACCTTGCCCCGGTTCATAGGCTTCTGGGGATAGACAAACGGGTCCGACATCCAATTGTTCATGCCGATGTCGAGGTCGGAGAGAACAAAGACCGGCGTCTGCAATTGTTCGGTGAGGTCGAAAGCCTCCATCGCAAATTGGTAGCACTCCTGGACCGAGGCGGGCAGCAGCATGACGTGCTTGGTATCGCCGTGCGAAAGGTAGGCAATCGCCAGCAGGTCTCCCTGCATGGTGCGCGTGGGCATACCGGTGGAAGGGCCAACCCGCTGGATATCGAAGATGACTCCGGGCAACTCAGCAAAATAGCCCAACCCGGCAAACTCCGCCATGAGGGAAATGCCCGGGCCGGATGTGGAGGTCATGGAGCGGGCGCCCGCCCAGCCGGCGCCCAGCACCATGCCGATCGCGGCGAGTTCGTCTTCCGCCTGAACGATGGCGAAGCTTGCTTTGCCATCGTCTTCCACGCGGTACTTCTTCATGTAATCGATGAGGCTTTCGACCAGCGAAGAAGAAGGCGTAATGGGATACCAGGTCACCACGGTGACCCCGGCGAACATCGCGCCCAGGGCGGCGGCCGCATTTCCATCGATGATGATCTTGCCCTCAGTCGCGTGCATGCGCTCGAGCAGGAGAGGATCCTGCTTGGTCAGGGAGCTGGCTGCGTAATCAAAGCCGGCTTTGATCGCCCCCCAGTTCAGGTCGGCGGCCTTTTGCTTTTTGGCAAACTGGCGCCGCACGGCCTTCTCCACTTCGGTGAGATCCATGGCCAGCAACTGTGCCACCACGCCCACATAGATCATGTTCCGTACCAGCTTGCGCAGCTTGGCTTCAGGGCAAACGGCCGCTGTGAGCTTGTCGAAAGGAACCGGATAGCAGATGACATCATCGCGGTACTGCTTGAGGTTCTGGCTCTCGTCGTAGATGGCGGCGCCGCCAGTGGGCAGGGAGAGGATGTCTTCGCGCGCGGTCTCCGCATTCATCGCCACCAGCAGCTCGATCTCTCTTCTGCGCGCGACGTATCCCTGTTTGCTGGCGCGAATGGTGTACCAGGTGGGTAAGCCAGCGATATTGGATGGGAAGAGGTTCTTTCCGCTTACCGGAATGCCCATGCCGAATATGCTTTTGAGCAGCACCAGGTTGGCGGACTGCGACCCGGATCCATTTACGGTCGCTACCTGGATGCTGAAGTCATTGATGATCCGCTTCGATGTTGGCGTCTGCAGTGCCGCTGAGCTACCCGCTCCGGGTGCTCCTACGGCAACGTTTCCTGTCGGCATTTTGGCCGGATTCCTTCCCCGATGAATTGAGCGGCACCATCGTCGGCCAGACTTCTGATTGCCGTCTGAATCAAGAAGGACCCTGATCTCCGCTCAGAACATTATAGTTCAGTGCTTTGCCCCGATTTTGTGTGGGTCATTCAATGGCTCTAATTTGCCACTGAGAGGAGAAATCCTGATCTGAGACGCGTTTGGCGGCCGGTAATACAATGATTTCATGCTGCTCGAAGGCATTTTCGCTGCCGTAACGACGTGTTTCTATCCCGACGGACGCCCCTACTGGCGCAAGCTGGAAGCCAACATGGACCGCTATTCGCTCACCCCGATGAGCGGGATGGTTTTGCTGGGTTCGACGGGTGAGGCGGTGATGCTGAGCGACGAGGAGTCGCGGGAGGCGCTGCGGGTGGCCCGGAATGCCACGGCGCCGGAGAAGGTCCTGCTGGCGGGCGTGGGGCGGGAAAGCGTGGTTGAGACCTTACGCCTGGCGGATTATGCCGCGGAGCTGGAATATGACGCCATCCTGGTGCGGACTCCGCATTACTACCGGAAACAAATGCGTAACCGGGAGATGTTGACCTATTACCAGGCGGTTGCGGACCGTTCTCCGTTGCCGGTGCTTCTTTACAGCGTGCCGAGTTGCACTGCATATGACTTGCCGATCGAGGTGGTCGCGGAGTTGGCGATGCATCCGAATATTGTGGGTATGAAGGACTCGAGCGGGAACGTAGCGCGGATCGCGGAGCTGGTCAAGGCCACGCGCTCCGCGAAAAGGCGCACGGTTACCGTAACGACCGTCTTTGCTGCGGTGACGTCGAGGATGCTCTCACCCAAGACAGGACAGCAGGAGGGCGATGGAGGGGCTACTTTTGTAACTGCGGGGCAGCTTGTTTCCGGCGCCACGGCGCTGGCCGCGGCGCCACCCCGGCCTCCACTGAAGACACGCACCAAGGAAGTAGGATTTCAGTTGCTTTGCGGGTCGGCTCAGACGCTTTATCCCTCGCTTGAAGCCGGGGCCACGGGGGGTGTGCTGGCGCTGGCTACGTTTGCTCCCCAGGCTTGTTGTGAGGTGTATACGGCTTGGGCGGAAAAGGATCCTGTGCTGGCAGCGGAAAAGCAGGAGCGGATTGCCAAGGCGGGGATTGAGATTGCCGGGAAAATGGGGATTCCTGGGGTGAAGTATGCGTTGGATGTGAATGGATACTATGGCGGCCGGCCACGGATGCCACTGCTACCGCTGACTGGAGACGAGCAGCGGGTGGTCGATGAGTTGATGGCGGATATTCGTAACTGAGACGGGATCGCTTGTGGGAAAAGTGAAACTGCAGATCCTCGGCTACGCTCCTAATGACAGAGGGGAGAGTGGGATTTCCATTCAGGATCGGTTGCGGGGATCCCAGGTCTCAAAAGCGAGACCTGGGGCACCCTTCGATTTGTTGCCGGGAGCGCGATGTTTGTGACAAGGAGGAGTTTGGCGTCGGCATGTAGCCCACTCAAGCCAAAAGAAGGCTTGAATGGGGCACCCAATGCGTTGGTTGCTCTTTAATGGGCTACTACGGGTTCCCGGCGAAGTTCCTGTAGAGCGTTGACGGTGATCTGGCGGCGCTGAATGGCGGCTATTCCTTCGGCTGCTGCCCTTGCCGCCGCTATGGTGGTGATAGTGGGGATCCTCTGGGTCACCGCTGCTCTGCGAATCGCTTTTTCGTCGAAGAATGTGTCCTGACCGTGTGGGGTATTCACGATGAGTTGAATACGCTCGCCTTTGATCAGATCCACCACATTGGGACGACCTTCTTTCACTTTGTAGACGCGCTCCACCACCATGCCGGCCCGCTCCAGCACGTCCGCAGTACCCTGGGTCGCTACCATGTGGAAGCCCAGCTCGACATATTGCCGGGCAAGGTCTACGACCATTGCTTTATCGCGGTCATTCACGCTGAAGAAGACCGTTCCCTTCACCGGCAGAGCTTGTCCGGCGGAGAGTTGCGCTTTGGCGAAGGCTTCGCCAAAGTTATCAGCGACGCCCATGACTTCGCCGGTCGACTTCATCTCTGGTCCGAGAACCGTATCCACACCGGGGAATTTGTTCCAGGGGAAGACTGGAGATTTCACGAAAAAGTGGCTGCCGGTGGCGAGATCGGTCCGCTCGGCCACTTGCTCCGGCATCAGTTCGCGTAACGTACGCCCGGTCATCAGGCGGGCTGCCATTTTCGCCAGCGGCACTCCTGTCGCCTTGGAGACGTACGGGACGGTTCGGGAAGCGCGAGGATTCACCTCGATGACGAACACCTTGTCTTGCTCGCCGGAGCGGCGCTGAATGGCAAACTGCAGGTTCACCAGGCCCACCACGTTCAGGGCCAGAGCGAGTTCACGGGTGTACTTGCGAATGGTTTCGAGGGTCGAGGGTGCGAGATCCGCTGCCGGCAGCACGCAGGAAGAGTCGCCGGAGTGGATACCTGCTTCTTCAATGTGCTGCATGATCCCGGCGATGACGACGTCTCTTCCGTCGCAGAGCGCATCGACGTCGACTTCGACTGCATCCTCGAGAAAGTGATCGACCAGGACCGGGCGCTCCTGGGAATACTCCACTGCTTCGCCCATGTAGCGGCGCACTGCTTCGGCGTCGTAGGCGATCACCATTGCCCTGCCGCCCAACACATAGGAGGGCCGCACCAGCACTGGATAGCCTACGCGGTCGGCGCCTTCCAGGGCTTCTTCAATGGTGGTCACCATCGCACCCGGCGGCTGCGGAATATTGAGATCCTCGAGCAAGCGACCGAAGCGCTTACGGTCCTCGGCCAGATCGATGGATTCAGGAGACGTGCCCAGGATGGTGATGCCCGCTGTCTTTAAGGGGATGGCCAGGTTGAGCGGGGTCTGCCCGCCGAACTGCACGATCATTCCGATCTCGGCGCCAGAAGAGGCCTCGTGTTCATAGACGGCCAACACATCTTCCAGGGTCAGCGGCTCGAAATATAGGCGGTCACTGGTGTCGTAATCGGTCGAGACTGTCTCGGGATTGCAGTTGACCATGATGGTCTCGTAGTCGTCTTCTCTCAAAGCAAACGCCGCATGGCAACAGCAGTAATCGAACTCGATTCCCTGCCCGATGCGGTTGGGTCCGCTGCCCAGAATAATTACCTTGCGCCGCGGAGTGGGTGGCGCTTCATCCTCCTCGTCGTAGGTTGAATACAGGTAGGGGGTTTCGCTATCGAATTCGGCCGCGCAGGTATCCACCTTTTTGAAAACCGGCGTGACGCCGTGGCGCCGGCGCAATTCCCTCACGGCGATTGCTCCGTCGAGGGTATCCATGCCCCACACTTCGGCGATCCTGGCATCGGAGATGCCCATGCGCTTGGCCTTACGCAGAACATCGGCCGGCATGGTTTCGAGCGAGTAGTCAGCGAGCTTCTGAATGGCGTCGGTGACCTCTTTGACTTGATAAAGGAACCACGGGTCCATCGACGTCATGCGGGCTATTTCCCGTACCGAGAGCCCGCTGCGTAAGGCGTATCGGATGTAATTCAGCCGCTCCGGCTGCGGGGTCACCAGGCGCTGGGTCAGGCGGCGTGGCTCGATCACCTCGGAACTGATGCGTTTGCCGGTGTCGAGCGAGCGTAGCCCTTTCATCAGCGCTTCCTTGAAGGTGCGGCCCAGCGCCATCACTTCGCCGACCGACTTCATCTGCGGTCCAAGGTTCTCGTCGGCGCCGGGGAATTTCTCGAACTGCCACTTGGGAATCTTCACCACCACGTAGTCGATGCTCGGCTCAAAGCATGCCGGGGTCTTGCGCGTGATGTCGTTGGGAATCTCATCGAGGGTATAGCCGACGGCCAACTTGGCGGCGATCTTGGCGATGGGAAAACCAGTTGCTTTGGAGGCCAGAGCCGAGGACCGTGAGACCCGCGGATTCATCTCGATCACGGTCATCCGCCCAGTGGAGGGGTTTACCGCAAACTGCACGTTGGACCCACCGGTCTCGACGCCGATTTCGCGCATGACGCGGATCGCCGCGTCGCGCATGGATTGATATTCGCGGTCAGTCAGTGTTTGCGACGGCGCGACCGTGATGGAGTCGCCAGTGTGCACACCCATCGGGTCCATGTTCTCGATGGAACAAATGATGATCACGTTGTCGGCGAGATCGCGGATGACCTCCAGCTCGTATTCCTTCCAGCCCAGCACAGACTCTTCGATCAGGCACTCGTGCACGGGAGAAAGATCGAGACCGCGGCCCAGGATATCCATCAGCTCTTCGCGGTTGTAGGCCAGGCCGCCGCCGGAACCGCCCAAGGTAAAGGATGGCCGGACGATTACGGGAAAGCCGATCTTGGCTGCGAATTCCGCGCCGTCGCGAATGTTGTTTACCAGCGCGGAGCGCGGAACATCCAGGCCGATGCGGGCCATGGCGTCTTTGAAGAGCAGGCGGTCTTCCGCCTTCTTGATGGCTTCCAGGCGGGCACCGATCATTTCCACGTCGTATTTTTCGAGAATGCCGGCATCGGCAAGATCGACGGCAAGGTTCAGGGCCGTCTGGCCACCGACGGTAGGCAGCAGGGCGAATTTGCCCGTGCGACGACCGTTGCTATCGGTCATCCGCTCGCACTCACGGCGGATGATCTCCTCTGCGTACTCCGGGGTCAACGGCTCGATATAGGTGCGATCAGCCAGCTCCGGATCGGTCATGATGGTGGCCGGGTTGGAATTCACCAGCACCACCTCGTAACCCTCGGCCTTGAGGGCCTTGCACGCCTGGGTACCCGAGTAATCGAATTCCGCAGACTGCCCAATCACGATCGGCCCGGAGCCAATCACGAGAATTTTGGTTATATCGTTCCTGCGTGGCATTTTTATTCTTCCGTTCGAAGGGGCCGAGCTTGAGCCCGGCCGTGAGGCCAGGCCAATGAGTGCAGCTTCATCACTTCCACTCTTCCATCATTTTTCGGAAGTCGTGAAAGAGGTAATTGGAGTCGTGGGGGCCGGGGCTCGCCTCCGGATGGTACTGGACGCTGAAGAGCGGCATGGTGCGATGGCGTAGGCCCTCGAGCGTGTTGTCGTTCAGGTCGACGTGCGTGAGTTCGACTTCGCTCTGGTTGATCGAGCCGGGATCGACGGCGTAGTTGTGGTTGTGCGCGGTGATCTCCACTTTGCCGGTTTGTGTCTGTTGGACCGGGTGGTTCCCGCCATGGTGTCCGAACTTGAGCTTGTAGGTTTTGCCGCCGAGAGCCAGACCGATCAGCTGGTGCCCAAGGCAGATGCCAAACATCGGCCTTCGCCCAGCCAGTTTGCGGATGTTCTCCTGGGCATAGGTCACCGGCTCGGGATCTCCCGGCCCGTTGGACAGAAAGATGCCGTCTGGATTCAGGGCCAGCACATCCTCTGCCGAAGTTTCCGCCGGCACCACGGTGACGCGGCAGGCTTCGCGCGCCAACATGCGCAGGATGTTGTGCTTGATGCCGAAGTCATAAGCCACTACATGCAGATCTGGTTCCGGCAGCTTCAGGCTCTCGTCCCCCAGCAATAAGGGATCGCCATTGAAATTGCGGCGGTCGTTGCAGTCCCATTGGTAAAGAGCCTTGGTGCTCACGACCTTCGCCAGATCTGTGCCATCCATCTTGCGAATGCCGCGGGCTTTCAGGATGAGCTTATCGGGATCCGTCTCAAGCGATGAGATGACTCCGCGCAGCGAGCCGTGGGTGCGCAGATGGCGAACCACCGCGCGGGTGTCGATTTCAGCGATCACCGGAACGTTAAATCGCTCAAGGTATTCTTCCGTCACCTGCTGGGAGCGCCAGTTGGAGCTGATGGGCGAAAACTCGCGCGTCACCAGCCCTTCGATGTAGGGGCGGCTCGCTTCGTTGTCGGCGGCGTTGGTGCCGTAATTTCCAATTTGCGGATTGGTGAGGACGACAATCTGTCCAGCGTATGAAGGATCGGTAAAGATTTCCTGGTAGCCTGTCAGGGCGGTATTGAAAACCACTTCGCCAAAACATTCTCGTTTGGCGCCATAGCTCTCACCGCGGAAGATGCGCCCGTCTTCGAGCGCGAGGATTGCCTGCATGGCTTCTCCGTGGAGTGGATTCAGTCAAGTTTAACAGGTATCGGCGGCGAATCAGTGAATGATTCCCATGTCTTCCGCAGGCCAATAGACAAAGGCTGCTTTGCCGTAGATCAGGTCGCGGGGCACCGGTCCGAAGTCGCGGCTGTCGCTCGAAATGGAGCGATGATCGCCCATGACGAAATACTCGCCGGGGGGAATGACCATCGCGTCCTGCGACCGGCTGTCGTGAAATTTCCTGGGCACGTAAGGCTCGGGCAGCAGCCGGCCGTTGATGTAGGTGCGGCCGTCATCAATGCGCAGCTCGTCGCCCGGCTCCGCAATCACGCGTTTGATATAGCTCTTCTGGGGATCGCGCGGGTAATGAAAAACCACCACGTCGCCGCGATGGACACTGGCAAAGTGGTAGAGGAATTTGTTGATGAACAGGCGGTCCTGGTCCCCCAGGCGAGGCAACATGCTGGTGCCTTCCACCCTCACCGGCTGATACAGAAACGTGATGATGAAAAAGGAGACCGCGAGCGAAAAGAGCATGTCGCGACCCCACAGCCAGAAACTGCGGCCCGGCAACTCTACCGGCGTACGCTCGGGTGCTTGCTCTTGTTCTACCTGACTCATCAGTCGCAACCCGGGCTTCCGAATGGGCACAGAATTCTCTGCTTCCGCTTGGGCAATGGTTGCTGCTGGTTGGCGGGCGTCATCTGCGCCTGGCCGTGGGTTTCATCCATCCCGGCGAGCTGCGATTGCTGTAGAACGAGCGGGCGCTGCAAAACCATCTCTACCGATGTTCCGGAAGGAATCACGATATCGTTGCCGCGGGTGAAAAGGGTGTAAATGGTGCCTGCGGCAGCTCCGGCCAACGAGCCATAGCCGACTCCCTTGACCACGTCTCCCGTGGCTGCCCCACCAAGCACGCCGCCTTCGGCTCCTATCGCGGCCCCTTTGAGCACATTGCCTACATCACGGCCCTTGTTCCCGGCCTGCTCTACCGTGCCCTCATTCCCCTTCACCTTCGGTCCGTCGGAACCGGGCAAACTATTAAGGACTCCAGGTACGTCAACCACCTGGCCATTGGGAAAGATCATGGTGGTGAAGTGCAGGTCTAGTTGTGCCCGTCCCTTTACCCTGCCTGGCCGCACTACCCGGTCGACGACACCCTGTACGTATACACCGACGGGAATCATGATGCGCGCATTGCCAACCACGGGAAAAGAGGAAACCAGATAAACGCCGTCTCCCTGCTGTGCAGTTTTGGTATTGATCGCGCTCTTGAGCGATAGCAGCACCTTGGTTCCCGCAGGAACGGTGAAGGTCGGGGGCGTGGCGGCTGCAGCCGGCTGGGGTGCGACTGATGACGAAAGTGCGGTCTGCGCCGGCCCCTGGGCAAGGGACATTCCGGCTAAGAGCGCGACTGTAGCGACTTGCCCCCGAACGCGCATCGCGCCTTCCTCCAAATGCCTTTTCTACGTCGAGACTCTTTTCGGCCAGCGCATGACGCCGCCGCTAAGAAATGATTTCGCCTTACAAGTCTCGAAAAAACGTACCTCAGGGGCCTTAAAGCCCTCATCAGTTCCGGCTCAATGCCGCATGGCTGAAGCCGTGCCCTTCGTCAACAGTATAGACGGGTGCGGAGAGCCATCGGCGAGCGCCTTTTCCGGATTTGTCCCGAAGTGGACCACCCTGAGGGCGCGCGTCGGGTAACATCGCTGTGGTTACCATGCCTCCACCACAGCTCTCAACGCCAGCCTCCGCTTCCGCACAGCGCCTTCAGTTTGCCGCGGCCTACTCAGTTCTCGAGCAAGCAGTTTTGGAGCGGGCTTTCCCAGGAGCGGTCTTCGGTGTGCTCGCGCAAGGCCAGGTGCTGGCGCTCGATGGTGTTGGCCGATTCACCTATGACCAGGCGTCGGAGCCTGTTACCGCATCCACGGTCTACGACCTGGCCAGCATCACCAAAGTGATCGCCACCACTTCCATGGCCATGCTGCTCTACGAGAATGGGGCGCTTTCTCTCGACCAACCTCTGGCTGAGTTGCTTCCTGGCTTCGCCCAGGGAGAAGCCGCCGGAAGCGCACGGCGCGAAGTGACGTTGCGTATGCTCCTCACCCACGCGTCTGGCTTGCCTGGCTATGTCCGGCTTTTTGAAGGGCCGGGAGGTCGTGAGCAATTGCTTGACGCCTGCTTAAAGCTTCCCCTGGAAGCACCGCCTGGCAGCCGCGCCGAGTACTCCGATCCAGGATTCATCCTGCTGGGCCGAGCGCTTGAAATCATCGCCGGCGAGGAACTGGAAAGCTTCTGCGCGCGGGAAGTTTTCGTTCCCCTTGCCCTGACCAGCACTTGCTTTCGGCCGCCGGCGGATTGGCGATCGGCTATCCCGCCGACCGAGGAGGATACGACCTTCCGCCATCGCGTGATCCAGGGAGAGGTTCAGGATGAGAATTGCTTTGTCCTGGGAGGGGTCGGCGGACATGCCGGGCTATTCTCCAACGTCCTCGATCCATTGCTCTACGCGGAATGCCTGTTGAGCAAGCATCAACGTTTTGCCCCGGCGACCGTCCAACTTTTTACGACTCGTGCGGAGCTTCCGCCGGGAAGTTCTCGAGCCCTGGGATGGGACACTCCTTCCCAGCCTTCCTCATCGGGCCGCTTCTTCAGCCGCCACTCGGCTGGCCATCTTGGCTATGCGGGAACTTCGCTATGGATCGACTTTGAGCGCCAGTTGGCGGTGGTGCTGCTTACCAATCGCACCTGGCCCCATCGCCATAGGCAGGCCATTCGCACCGTCCGTCCCGCCTTCCACAATGCGGTGATGGAAGCACTGGAGCGGGGTAGATTGCCATAACCCAAAAGTGTTTGCGTGGAGGGCACGCTGCGCCCTAATTTCAGAGCAAAGTTTGGTCGGTTAGAGATAAAATCATTTAGTTGAGTGGGAGCAGAGTAAACCAACATGGCCACAACAAGTACTTTTCATACGGAGACAGGGACCGGCCAGGACGCAAATATCGATCAGCCG
>Ga0182024_10010547_pt1 | contig 18808 bp, 21 predicted proteins | sample P32metaG_FD_120480 | JGI IMG/M metagenome (GOLD analysis project Ga0182024, IMG submission 120480) | Permafrost microbial communities from Stordalen Mire, Sweden - P3-2 metaG (Illumina Assembly) | ecosystem: Environmental > Terrestrial > Soil > Wetlands > Permafrost | place: Sweden: Stordalen... | reverse complement strand
GTGGTGCCGCGCTCGCGATGTGCAGCGCGACGTCGTGGGCGACTGCGCGCACCCGTGCATCGGCCGGGTCGACCCCGCTGAGCTCGACGAGCACCCCGACGACGCCCCGCTCGTTCTGCATGTGGTTGTAGCCGTCGATCAGGCCGTCGGTGCTCTCGAACCTGACGACCCGTCCGACCTCGATCTTCTCGGCGAGCGTCCCCGACAGGCCCTTCACGAAGTCTTCGACACTCTCGCCGTTGATCTGCTGCGCCCCGACATCGTGCTCGCCGTGCTCGACCACGAGACGAGCGAGCGCGGCGACGGCCTGCTTGAACACGTCGCCCTTGGCGACGAAGTCGGTCTCGCAGTTGAGTTCGACGAGCGCACCGACGTTGGCGTCGATCAGCACTTCGATCGCGCCTTGGTCGGCGTCGCGACCGGCCCGCTTGGCCGCGCCCGCGATCCCCTTCTCGCGCAGCCAGTCCTTGGCGCGTTCGACGTCGCCGTCAGTTTCGGTGAGGGCCTTCTTGCAATCCATCATCCCGGCGCCGGTGAGCTTGCGGAGCGCGGCGACGTCCTGGGCGGAAATATCGGCCATCGTCACACTCCTTCGGATTCGACGGGCACGTCTGTTCCGGCGCCGGCGGCGGCAGCGACGCCGGCGTCGGCAGACTCGGGCGGCGGCGGGATCGTCTTGGCGGCAGCGGCCTGGGCACGCACTTCGATCTGGCGTTGTTTTTCTGCGGCTGCGGCCTTCGCCCCGCGCTGAAGTTCCTGGAACTCCCGTTCCTGCTCCGGCGTGCGTGTCAGGCGCGGCGGTGCAGCCACCGCGGCCGGTGCCGGCTCGTCGGAACGGGTGCCGGGTCGGGCGTTGCGACGGCGGCCCATCTCCCGGCCTTCCTTGACGGCGTCGCTGATGACGCGACACATGAGGTTCGCGGATCGGATCGCGTCGTCGTTGCCGGGGATGACATAGTCGATGACGTCGGGATCACAGTTCGTGTCGACCACCGCGACGACAGGGATGTGGAGGCGGTTCGCCTCGGTGACCGCTATGTGTTCCTTCTTCGTGTCGATCACGAAGATAACGCTCGGGAGCTTCTCGAGGTTCTTGATACCGCCGAGGTTGCGCTCAAGCTTTGCGAGATCGCGCCGAACCTTGAGCCCTTCCTTCTTCGACATCAGATCGACCTCGCCGGAGTCGACCTGACGCTGAAGTTCGCGCAACTTCGCGACCCGCGAGTGGACGGTCTGAAAGTTGGTGAGCATCCCGCCCAACCAGCGGAAGTTGACGTACGGCATGCCGCACGCCTCGGCTTGGCGTTCGACCGGCTCCTGCGCCTGTTTCTTCGTCCCGACGAACAGGACGCTGCCTCCTCGGGCGACGTCCTCGCGCACGAACCGATATGCGGTGTCGATACGGTCGAGTGTCTGGTGCAGGTCGACGATGTAGATCCCGTTGCGCTCTCCGAAGATGAAACGCCGCATCTTCGGGTTCCAGCGACGGGTCTGGTGACCGAAATGGACGCCAGCTTCCAACAACTGCTTCATGCTTACGACGGCCACGGCCGTGCCTCCCTGAAGGTTCGGTCTTCCGTCCGCGAGAGCGCCGGCCGCAACTGCAGTCGGACGCCACCTCGGGTTCGCGGGCGTGCTTGGTCCGGTTTCGACGAGTGGGGACACGCGAAGTGTAGCGGTCGACCTCAGTACACGACCCGGCCGCGAACACCCACCGTCAGTCCGAATTGTCCGGTTGTGGGCTGCGGTTGCTGGACGCGCCCGACGGGCGATCCGGATCGGCATCCGGGGCGGCCATCACGTCACGTCCCCGAACCAGTTGGGTGGCCGGTGCGACCGAACGACCGGACACGCCGATCTCGTGCGCGAGTTCGGCTGCGGTCTTGGTGTTCGCACCACGACAGGTCGGTCGGCACTCCTGCGAACAGAACGTGCCTGGGTGCTGGCTGGGCGCGTGCGTCGTCGAGCGTCCAACGACACCCGGCCCCGCCCGTTCGGACCGCCCTCCAACCCGGAGGGCCGACCGTGGGAGCGACGTGGGGGAAATCGACTCCCAGCGCGCCGGCTTCTCGCGGGGTGCAATCGCGCGTTAGGTGACGATGCCGCGTTCGGGGAGTGGCTCTGACAGCCGGGAGCGAAGCTGGAAGAACGCTTTGGTCTGGATCTGACAGACGCGGCTCTCCGTCACGCTGAGCACGTTGCCGATCTCGGCGAGGGTGAGCCCTTCGTAGTAGTAGAGCGTGAGCACGAGACGCTCGCGATCGGGCATCCGGTTGATGGCGTCGGCGAGGACCTGACGCATCTCCTCGGATTCGAACGCTTCAACCGGATCGTGGCCGCCACCGGCGATGGTGTCGCCGACGGTCGCACCGCTGCCGCGTTCGGAACCCGCGCTGAGCAACTCGTCGAGCGCGACGACTCCGACGAAGCTGATCTGGCCGAGCACCGTCGCGAGCTCCGACTCGGTCATGCCGAGTTCTTTGGCGACTTCGGAGTCCTCGGGGCTGCGCTTCAACTCGTTTTCGAGCCTTGAGTATGCGCGTTCGATCGAGCGTGCCTTCGCCCGGACCGAACGGGGAACCCAGTCGATCGACCGGAGCTCGTCGATGATCGCACCTTTGATACGCGAGATCGCGTAGGTCTCGAACTTGTAGCCACGGGCCAGGTCGAATTTGTCGATCGCGTCGATGAGTCCGAAGATGCCGTAGCTGACCAAGTCGGACTGTTCGATGTTCTGCGGTAAACCGGCTGCGACGCGGCCCGCGACGAACTTCACGAGCGGCGAGTAATGCAGGATCAAGCGCTCGCGCGCGTCCGCCGTGTTGCGCTCTTTGTAATGTTCCCAGAGTTCGGCAATGTCCGCCGTTGACTCGTCCACGCTGTACTGCCCGCTTCCCTAGGCCCGAGGGTGCGTCCGTTCGTACACCGACCACAATCGGTCACGAGTTACATGAGTGTAGACCTGGGTGGTCCCCACGTCGGCGTGCCCGAGGAGCTCCTGAACCGCCCGGAGATCAGCTCCGCCCTCGAGCAGGTGGGTTGCGTACGCGTGACGCAGCGCATGCGGATGCAGGGTCCGCCCGTCAGGCAATGGGTGGCGGGCAAGCACCCGCCGCGCGTCTCTGGGTGTCATACGGTGACCTCGAGCATTGACGAACAGGGCCGGTACCTCCGGGTGGACCAGCGCGCCCCGCGCATCAGCCAGATACCGTGCGACGGCGTCGCACGCGGGCCGGCCGAGGGGGACGCGACGGACCTTCATGCCTTTGCCGAGCACGGTCACCGTGCCGCGACGAAGATCGACCGAACCCACGTCGAGCCCGCAGCATTCGCTCACGCGCAGACCTGCGCCGTACAGGAGCTCGAGGATCGCCACGTCCCGGGCGACGCGGGGGTCGTCGTCGGCGAGGTCACCGGCTCGGTCGAGCAGCGCCATCGCATCCTGGCGACGCGGCACCCGGGGCAGCTTTTTTGGCCCGCGGGCGGTGTGGAGACGAGCGGCGACATCTCGGTTCACGACACCGTGGCGGCGAAGAAACCGCACATACGCGTGCACTGACGCCGCCTTGCGTGAGATCGTCGCCCGACCGAAGGACCGGGTCTGAAGATACGAGAAGTAACGCCGCAACGAGCGGTGCTCGAGATCGGCCGCGTTCGGACATCCGCCACGCTCACACCACGACACGAACTCGTCGACGTCGTGGGTGTATGCGCGCCGCGTGTGCTCACTCACACCGGTCAGCGACGCTGCGAAACCGCCCGAGTCGTGCCCCGATTGATGGTGCTCGGCCATGGACACCCGACGCTAGTTGGCCCGCAGGCAGCGTCGCGTCTCCCTCGGGCGGCTCCCTCGGGCGGCTCCCGCCGGCGACGCTCGCCCGGGACGGCAGTCGGTCGGGGGTCCGTTCGACACGCCGGACCGTCCCCGCGTCGGCCTGATCGGGTTGCTCATCGACGGTCGGCGCACGTCCCGATCCGGGGCTGGGGCGTGTCGCGCCGGGCCCAGGACGCGGCGGCCCCCCTCGCAGGCACGGCCGGACCGTCCGGCCGGGGGATGCTGGGCGGCGCGGGCTCGGCGGACGGTCCGTGCGCTGGCGCACAGTTGGCGCTGCCCCGCCGACCTCGGGGGCGTTGCGGCGCCCTGACCGGGCCGGGCCGGGCCAGCCCCGACAAACCTCAGGTGGGCGAAGTGACCGAACTGCCCGAATTGTGGAAACGAGTTGCTTCAGCTTCGGCGCAGATTGCCGAGATGTGAGTCGTGGAGCTGACCCAGTGCCCGTATGACGCGACACCGATCGAGGCCGAAACGCTCTCAGGCGGCTCCATGCTGCTCACCTGTGCCCGTTGCTCGGCCGCTTGGGAATGGCACGGGGCGTGGTTGCGCCGGGTGCGCGAACCCGACCGCGACGCCATACGCGCGGCACGCGAAGAGCGCAGCAGCGAGACGACCCAGTAGCGGCGAGCGGGTCCGGGCACAAGGGCCAGGATCAGGAACCGTCCAAGCGCGGCTCTCGCCGCTCGAGGAACGCGAGGATCGCCTCAGCCGTGTCGTGCGTTGTCGACATGAGCGCCTGGGCGAGGTTCTCGGCGTCGATGGCCTCCGCCATCGAGACCGCCAGCGACTGATCGAGGAGCCGTTTCGACGCGGCCAGCGTCAGCGGGGCCATGTTCGCGAGGCGGCTCGCAAGCGAACGCACCGTCTCGGCGAGCTGGTCGTGTGCGACGACCCGATTCACGAGCCCGATGCGCTCCGCTTCCACCGCGTCGATCACATCGGCGAGCAAGACGAGCTCTTTCGCACGGTGCATGCCGACGAGGCGGGGCAACAGCCACGATCCGCCGAAGTCGACGACCAGTCCCCGCTTGGCGAAGATCTCGCTGAACCGCGCCCGGTCGGACGCGACGATCAGGTCGCAGCCGAGCGCGAGATTGCAGCCGGCACCAGCGGCGACACCGTTGACTGCCGCGATGGTCGGCTTGGCCAACGCGTGCAGCGCGAGCGCGGCACGACCCACGATCCGCATGCCGGCCAGCGCGCTCCCGACTCCGGTGCCGGCATCAGCGGTGCCGCTGTCGGCGAGGTCGGCGCCCGAACAGAACCCGTCACCGGCACCCGTGATGACCAGCACACGATCGTCGCGATTGACCGCCACCTCCTCGAAGAGGTCGATCATGGCGAGCCACATCTGCTGTGTCACGGCGTTCTTCTTGTCGGGACGGTTCAGCGTGCACGTCACCACCCCGTCTGCGCGCTCGACGAGTAGCGGGTCCATACGATTCCTCCCCGGATCCGACGGTGCGCGTCGTCAAGCGCAGAGCGTACGCTCGGACATTCGCACAGCTCTGCGTGCGATGCACGGCCGGAACGACTGCCCGACTCGTTAACGTACGCGGGTGGGCTCCAAAACGTTCTGTCCGATGGTGCGTCGGCGTGACGACATCGCACTGGACGCGACCGCGTCGGTCGTGGTGACGAACGTGTCCTTTCGGGTGGCGGGGCAGAGCCGATGACCGAGCACGACTGGACCGACGCCGACAACCACGACGACGCGCCGATCGACGTCCGGCACGTGCAGCCGTACCAGGCCGACAAGACCTACCGATGTCCGGGCTGTGACCACGAGATCCGCCCAGGCGAGGGCCACGAGGTCGTCATCCCGCTCGACGCTCCCCAGGAGCGACGCCATTGGCACACGGGCTGTTGGCGGGGCGAGCAGCGACGTCAAGAACGCGCGCAACGCCGGCGCGGCCGCGGCAACTGAACGCGGCCGATCGGCCCGGCACCGGACACGTCGCAACACCGATCCAGGTCGGGGCCACGACGCCGGGGGACATGCCGAGGCGATGTCGCAGCCGCCGACTGTTGCGGGTCGCCCGGCGCCGTTCGCCGTTCGCCGTTCGCCGAGGACGGTCGTCGCCGGCCCCGTCCAGCCGCGTCGCGGCGTGGGTCTTCGCCTCGTACGCGACGGCCCCGCCGCAGCTGCCAACCGAGGTCACGTCGCCGTCGGGAACGGCCCGGTTCGTTCGAGAAATGGGGCCGGCGGTCGTGTATTCGGCGACCGTGATGTGGCCGCGTCGCTGGTCGGCGACGCGTCGGGCGTTGCCCGACGTTAGAGATCTTTGCCGGGCAGTTCCTCGACGTTGACGTCCTTGAACGTCACCACCCGCACGTCCGCAACGAAGCGGGTGTTGCGGTACATGTCCCAGACCCACGCGTCGCGCAGGCGGAGCTCGAAGTAGGTGCGGCCCTCATCGCGGCGTACTTCGAGATCGACCTCGTTGGCGAGATAGAACCGACGTTCGGTTTCCACGACGTACTGGAACATCGGCAGGACGTCGCGGTACTCGCGGTACAGCTGCAGCTCGATGTCGGTTTCGTAGCGCTCGAGGTCTTCGGTGCTCATGAAGACGCAAGTCTACGCCCGGTTGCGGCCAATCCGATCATGGCTCGACGGTCCGCGGCGCGAACGCAGGGCCGATCAGAAGCGCTTCTCCTTGATCTTCGCGGCCTTCCCGACGCGGTCGCGCAGGTAGTACAGCTTGGCTCGCCTCACGTCGCCACGGGTCACGACCTCAATTCGGGCGAGGATCGGCGAATGCACCGGGAACGTGCGTTCGACACCGACTCCGAAGCTGACCTTGCGGACCGTGAACGTCTCGCGAGCGCCGCTGCCCTGGCGGCGGATCACGGCGCCTTGGAAGAGCTGGACCCGCTCGCGGGTGCCCTCGACCACCCGGACGTGGACTTTGAGGGTGTCGCCGGGACTGAAGTCGGGAATGTCGTCGCGCAGATACGCGCGGTCGACGAGGTCAGTGCGGTTCATGGTGGAAGTACTCCAGGTCGCAGGCGCGAGCCCGCGATGCTAGCGGCCGTCCTCCTCGGGCGGGAACTCGGCTCGGAGGGCCTCCTCTTCGGCGCTGAGGGGCCCGGAGATCAGATCCGGACGTCGTTCCCGGGTGCGGCGCAACGATTGCGCGTGCCGCCACCGGGCGATCCGAGCGTGGTCACCCGAACGCAGCACGGCGGGAACCTCCCAGTCGCGAAAACGCGCCGGACGCGTATATTGCGGATATTCGAGGAGGGTCCTGTCGGGATCGGCGTTGAACGACTCCTCGGTCGACGACGCCGCGTTTCCCATCACGCCGGGTACCAATCGGGTGACAGCTTCGATCACGACGAGCGCGGCCGCCTCCCCGCCGGCGAGCACGTAGTCGCCGACCGAGAGCTCCCCGTCGCAGCAGTGGTCGCCAACGCGTTGGTCGACGCCTTCGTACCGTCCACACAGCAACGAGAAGCCGTCACCGGCCGCGAACTCGCGTGCGCGAACCTGATCGAAGCGCGGCCCACTGGCCGACAGCATCAGCAGCGGCCGTGCCGGTTTCACCGCTTCGACCGCCGAGAACAGTGGTTCGGGCATCATGACCATGCCTGCCCCCCCACCGAACGGTGCGTCGTCGACCGCGTGATGCACGTCGGTGGTGAACGCTCGCGGGTCGTGGACGCGCACGTCGAGCAGACCGGCCGCGCGGGCACGACCGACCAACGAGACCGACAGCGGCGCCGACAGGTACTCGGGAAAGATTGTGAACAGGTCGATTCTCATCAGAGGTCGAGGAGACCGTCGGGCACGTCGACCACCAGCATTCCGGGCTGTTGATCGACGACGAAGACGATCGGCACGAGCGCTCCGTTGTCGAGCACGAGGAGATCGTGCGCCGGGTTGGCCTGTACCGCTTCGACGCGGCCGATGACTGTCCCGGCCCGGTCGTGTACCTCGGCGCCGATCAGGTCGTGCACGAACACCGCTCCGTCGGGGGCGGTGTCGAGGGCGCTCGCTTTCACCGACCGGCCGCGCAGGAGCTCAGCCGCGTTGCGGTCGTTCACGTCGGCGAAATGTACGACCCATCCGTTTCCGGCCGTCCGGGCCGACTCGACGACGAGGGGAACGTCACCGACGAGCAAACGCGACCCGGGAGCGAAACGCTCCGAAAGGTTCGTCACCGCAATGACATGAACCTCGCCGCGCAGTCCGTGCGCCCGACCGACGCGTCCAACCTCGAGGAGGACGGGTTCGTCCGTCATGTCGGCTGGTTCGCGTGCTACTCCGCGACCTCGACCGTGACCCGAACACCCTCGGTCGCGCCGGCCGCCCGACCGACCTGACGCAACGCCTGGATCACACGACCCCGCTTGCCGATGATGCGGCCGAGGTCGCCGGGACTGGTGTGGATCAGGATCGCGACGTTGTCCGAACGCTCGGTCGTGTCGACGAACACACCGTCGGGGTCGTCGACGAGCTGCCGCGCGACAAGCTCGATCACGGTCTTGGCGCGTGCGCCTTTGACCCGATTTCCTTCGGCGCCGATCTCGTCTTCTTCGAAGTCGTCGTCGTCTTCGAAGTCGTCTTCTTCGAAGTCGTCGTCGACGAGATCGTCGTCGGTCACTCGGACACGTCCTCGGTGGCGGGCGTTTCGGTCGGTGCGTCGGCCGCGGGTGCGTCCGAAGCCGGCGTCTCGGGCGCGGGCGACGGCGCAGCGACGGCCTCGACGGCCTTGGCTTTCGGTGCGGTCTTCGCCTTGGGTTTGGCGACGGCGTCTTTGCCGACCGCGGCTTTGTACGCCGCCCACACGCCGGTGATCTCGAGCAGTTTGGCGACCTGCTCGGTCGGCTGGGCGCCGACCCGGAGCCAGTGCAACGCACGGTCAGCGTCGATCGAAACCACCGATGGCTCGGCGCGGGGTGCGTACTGGCCGAGCACCTCGATGAACCGGCCGTCGCGGGGGCTGCGCGCGTCGGACACCACCACTCGGTAGCTGGGCTGTTTCTTTTTGCCCACGCGCATCAAACGGATCTTGACGGCCAACGAAACTCCTGCTCGTAGGTGTGCTCGCTGAGAACGGCGAGTGAGTCTAGAACATGGCGACTATCGGCCCTGCAGGCCGGGAAGGTCCCCGAGCGACAGTCCGGAACGCTTGCCCTTTTTGCCCCGGCCACCGCCCATCGACCGCATCATTTGCTGCACCTGCTTGAACTGCTTGAGCAGGTTGTTGACGTCGGACGAGTTGACTCCGGCGCCTTTGGCGATGCGCCCGCGGCGCGAGCCGTTGATGAGGTCGGGCTTGCGGCGTTCGGCGGGCGTCATCGACTGGATGATCGCCTCGATCCGTGTGATCTCGCGGTCGTCGATCTCAGCCTTGCGGACCTCTTTGGGCATGCCCGGCAGCATCCCGATGACGTTCTGGATCGACCCCATCTTTTTGACCTGCTGCATCTGGTCGAGGAAGTCCTCGAGTGTGAACGTTCCTTCCCGAAGGATCTGTTCGGCGCGTTGTTTCTGTTCGGTGTCGAACGCAGCCTCGGCCTTTTCGATGAGTGTCATCACGTCGCCCATACCGAGGATGCGGTCGGCCATGCGATCGGGATGGAACGCTTCGAACTCGTCGAGCTTTTCGCCGGTACCGGCGAAAAGGATCGGTTTCCCGACGACTTCCTTCACCGACAACGCGGCGCCGCCGCGGGCGTCACCGTCGATTTTGGTGAGGATCACACCGTCGAGTCCGACGGTCTCGTGGAAGGCGGTCGCAACGTTGACGGCCTCCTGTCCGGTCATCGCGTCGACCACCAAAAGCGTGTTGTTGGGGGTGACGGCGTCGCGGATGTCGCGCAACTCCTCCATCAACTCGACGTCGATCTGGAGTCGGCCCGCGGTGTCGACGATCACGACGTTGCGGCCCAGTCGTTGCGCTTCTTCGATGCCGGCGCGCGCCGAGACGACCGGATCGGACGGGTCGGAGAAGAACGGGACGTCGACGCGCTCGGCGAGGACGCGTAGCTGCTCGACCGCGGCCGGACGCTGGAGGTCGGCACCGACGAGCAGCGGTTGCAGGCCCTGAGACTTGAGCAGGCGCGCGAGCTTGCCGGCGGCGGTGGTCTTTCCCGAACCTTGCAGGCCGGCGAGCATGACGACGGTCGGCGGCTTCGGGCTCATCGTGAGCTTGCCGGTCTGGCCGCCGAGGGTCTGCACGAGCTCTTCGTGGACGATCTTGATGAACTGCTGCCCGGGCGAAAGGCTCTTCGAAAGGTCGGCGCCGATGGCGCGTTCTTTCAGCCGATCGATGAACGCGCGCGCGACTCGTACGTTGACGTCGGCTTCGAGCAGTGCCCGACGAATCTCGCGGGTCACTTCGTCGATGTCGTGTTCCGACAACCGTCCGCGGTTGCGGACGCGACTGAAGATGCCTTCGAGACGGTCGGACAGCGCGTCGAACAAGGTTTCGTACTTTACTGGGGGGCCGCGTCGAACAGGGCAGCGGCAAACTCTTGCGGATCGAACTCCACGAGGTCTTCGACGCTTTCGCCCACCCCGACTGCCTTGACCGGCAACGCAAGCTCGGACTGGATCGCGAGCACGATGCCTCCTTTGGCGGTCCCGTCGAGCTTGGTGAGCACGATGCCGGTCACGTCGACGGCGTCGGCGAACTGCTTGGCCTGGACGAGTCCGTTTTGCCCGGTCGACGCGTCGATCACGAGGAGCACTTCCTTGCATGCACCCTCGGTGCGGTCGACGATCCGGCGGAGCTTCTTCAACTCCTCCATCAGGTTCGATTTCGTGTGGAGGCGTCCTGCCGTGTCGACCAGGACGAGATCGGCGCCTCGGCTCGAAGCCGCGGCCATCGCGTCGAACACGACCGACCCCGGGTCGGCGCCATCTTGCCCGCGCACGAGTTCGGCCCGGGTGCGTTCGGCCCACAGGCCGAGCTGGTCGGCGGCGGCGGCCCGGAAGGTGTCGGCCGCCGCGAGGACCACCCGCCGGCCATCATGTACCTGGCGGGCGGCCAGCTTGCCGATGGTGGTGGTCTTGCCCACGCCGTTGACACCGACGAACATCCAAACGTTCGCCTCCCCCGGGACAGCTCGCAAGCCGCGGCTCGGGCTGGCTTCGAGGATCGCGACGACCTCGTCGCGCACGAGGCCGACGAGGCCGACGGCGTCGACGATGTCGTCGGCCTTTGCCCGCGCCCGTACCGCGTCGAGAATGCGTTGCGTCGTCGCGAGACCGACGTCGGCGAGCAGCATCGCTTCTTCGAGGTCGTCCCAGGTGTCGTCGTCGATCGTGCGGCCCCGCAGGCCCGTGAAGACACCGGAGAACGCGGCCCGTGTCCTTCCCAATCGGTCGCGCAACCGAGGTCGGGGTCCGACCGGCTCTTCCACCAGCTCCTCGAGCTCTTCGGTGGTGACGAGCGGTGTGAGTTCCGGCACTTCGAACTGCGGTGCCAGTTCCACTTCGAGTTCGGCGATCGTGTCGTCAACGTCCGGTGTTGTCGCGACCGCGACGGGCTCGGCCGGTTCTCCGGGCGCGACCTTCGACCCGCGGTCGGCGCGGTGCACGAACCGGAGCGCGAGGCCGCCGAGCACGACGACGACCACGACGGCGATGACCACAACGACCACAGTCACGCCGCGCACACTACCCATGCGTCTGCGGCGACGACGTCCGGTGCGCTCACGCCCGCGCACCGGTCGTCGAATGACGGGCCGACCGATCTGGGCGGGTTACGCCTCTTCGAGCTGGAGGTCGCGGATGCGTTGACTCACGACTCGGCTCGAACCTCCCGGCGGCATGGAGACGCCGTAGAGCACATCAGCGGCTTCCATCGTACGTTTTTGGTGCGAGACGATGAGCAGCTGCGCTTCGTCGCGGAATTCGTGGACGAGGTCGAGGAAGCGGTGCAAGTTCACGTCGTCGAGCGCGGCTTCGACCTCGTCCATGAGGTAGAACGGCGACGGGCGGGCCCGGAACACGGCGAAGAGGTACGCGAGCGCGGTGAGCGACCGTTCGCCACCGGACAACAACGAGAGCCGACGTACCGTCTTGCCCGAGGGCCGTGCTTCCATCTCGATGCCGGTGTTCAGGAGGTCGTGGGGATCGGTGAGTACGACCCGTCCGGACCCGCCTGGGAACAGCATCGCGAACAACTCGGAGAAGTGGCGCGCGACGTCGGCGAACGCGGACTCGAACACATTGACGATCTCTTCGTCGACGGCCTTGATGACCCGCGCGAGTTCGCGACGGGTGTTGCGGACGTCGTCGAGCTGTTGCTGCAAGAACTCGTGCCGCTCGACGAGCGCGTCGTACTCCGACACGGCCAGCGGGTTGATCGGTCCCATGAGTCTCAGTTCACGTTCAAGTTCGCGCGCACGTCCCGACAGTGTGGTGCCGTCTGCGACGTCTGGCATCGGTGCCGAAACCGCAACGTCGGCCTCGCAGTCGAATTCTCGCCGGACGTTCTCGACGGCTTGTTCCAATCGCAGCCGGAGCTCGGCTTCTTCGATCTCGAGCCGGCCGACGCGCTCGCGTACCTCGGCGAGGAGCTGTTCGGCGGCGGAACGGTCCGTGCGCAAACCGTCGAGTTTTGCGCCCGCAGCCCGGGCTGCTTCGGATTGTTCCCGACGCCGACGGCGCAGACGGTCAGCGAGCCGTTCGGCTTCGGTGGCCCGTTCGGCCAGCCGCGCCGCTAACGCGTCGATTGCGTCGCGTTTGTGCTCGAGCTGTGAGCGACGGGCACGGGCGCGGGCCTCCTCGTCGGGACGCGCCGCGAGTCGCGCCTCGAACTCGGCGAGACGGGTCGTGAGTCCCGATCGCCGTTCGGCGACGGCCGCACGTTGGATTTCGAGTTGCTGACGGAGCTGCGCGGCGTGCACGTCGCCTTGTTCGACCTCGTCGCGGCTGGCGGCGAGCCGTTCGGCCGCGGCGGTCTCCGCGGTGCGGGCATCGTCGAGCGCCAACACGGCTGTACGTACCCGTTGTGCCGATGCTTCGCGGGCGGCGGGATCTCGGGGCTGGTCGGCGAGCAGTTCCTCGACTCGCCGGGTGAGGAACGCGTGTCGCTCGTCGAGTGAGGCGGCGCGTACGTCGACCGTGCGGCGCATGTCGGCCGCGCGTTTGGTCAGCTCTTCGAGCTGTTGGCTGCGCCGCCGGTCGGCCTCGGTCGCGATGAGCTCGGCCCGGCGGGCGGCGGCGAGCCGTTGACGTTCGGTCTCGACGCTCCTCGCGGCTGCTTCGCTGTCGGCTTCGGCGACGCGTGCACGTTCGGTGGCGTCTTGGAGGGCGGCTGGAGTGACGGCCGACACACCGGGAGGCCCGGCCCGCCATGGGCTCGGGCCGCCGAAGCGGTCGCCTTGTCGTGTGACGGCGATCAGATCGGGCGACGCGAGCCCGATGTCGAGCGCGGCGGTCCATCCCTGTTCGACGAGCACGAACGGCGCGAGCAGCCGCGTGAGGAGACGGTCGAGGGGCGGATGGGTCGAGCGGACGCACGACGCGAGTCGCCGCGCGCCGGGCGGCACCGAGGCCAGCACCGGAGTGCCGTCTGTGGGGCGAAGCACCACCATCAATGCCGACACGTCGGCCGACTTGAGGCGTGCGACGGCGGCCCGGGCCGCGGCGTCGCCTTCGATCACGATCGCGTGCAGCGCGTCGCCGAGCGCGGCGGCCACTGCGACCTCGGCGTCGGTGTCGACGTCGATGTGATCGGAAAGTCGGCCGATCATGCCGTCGAACGCGGGCGCGTCGACGGCCGTCCCGCCGTCGGCGAGCGCGAGGGCGAGGGTCTCGGCACGCGCACGCCATCGGGATGCCTCGGCGGCCGCGTTGCGCCAATCGGCGTCGGCGCGTTGGACGGCTTCTTCGGCGCCGCGCAGCGCTCTGGCCTCGTCGGTGAGGCCGGGCGTGATCGACGAACGTGCATCGACCTCGACGCGCAGCGTCGCCGCCGCGCGCTCAGCTTCGTCGGCGTCGGCCCGATGCGGTTCGATCGTCGTCAGCTCGGCCGCGACGGAAGCGAGCTCCTGTCGCAACACCACCAAGTCGGCAGCGATCGCGTTGGCGTGCGCGTCGCGCTGGTCGACGTCGCGCTGGGCCTCGGCGAGCTCTGTCTCCGCCTCCCGGCGAAGGCGGGTGGACGGCAGCTCACCGGCCGCGAACGCCCAGTCGTTGGCGGCGTGGAGCTGCGCGGCGCGCCGCTCGGCCGCTTCGACGTCGGCGCGCAACGGCACCAACCTTTCCGCGTCGATGTCGACGGCCGACAACTGCTCGCGCGTGCGGGCCGCTTCGGCGACGAGTGTCTCGACGACACCTTCATCGGCGACGGCTGCCAACTCGCGTTCGAGTCCGCGCCGGCGTTCGGCAACGAGGTTGGTCAGTCCCCGACTCCGTTCACGCAACGCTTCGGTGCGCGCCAGCAGATCGGCGACATCGTCGCCGCCGGGCACGGCCAGGGCACGTTCGGCGCCGATCACGTCGTCGTCGAGTCTCGTCAATGTGACTCGAAGGTCTTGTTCCTCGCGCGCCAGGTCGCGGCGTGCGTCGACGCGGCGTTGCTCGCGGTTTTGGAGGCGGTCGATCTCGCGCCCGGCAAGGTGCAAGGTGATCGACCGCAGCTCGACGACGATTCCGTCATGGCGGCGCGCCGCGTCGGCCTGCCGTTCGAGCGGCCGCAGTTGGCGCCGCACTTCGCGCAGAAGATCCGTGAGGCGCAGCAGGTTGCCCTCGGTGGCTTCGAGTCGCCGCTGCGCTTTCTCGCGGCGTTTGCGGAACTTCAAGATGCCGGCCGCTTCTTCGATGATCGCTCGGCGGTCTTCGGGACGGGCGTTCAGGACGGCGTCGAGCTGACCCTGCCCGACGATGACGTGCTGCTGGCGACCGATGCCGGTATCGGAGAGCAGCTCTTGGATGTCGAGCAGCCGGCACGGGGCGCCGTTGATCATGTATTCCGACTCGCCGGTCCGGAACAACGTGCGGGTGAGTGTGACTTCCGAGAACTCGATCGGGAGCATGCCGGCCGTGTTGTCGATCGTGAGCGCCACCTCGGCGCGACCGAGCGCGGGGCGTTCGGCGGTCCCGGCGAAGATGACGTCGTCCATCTTCCCGCCTCGCAGGGCACGGGCGCCCTGAGCGCCGAGCACCCACGCCACCGAGTCGACGATGTTCGACTTGCCCGACCCGTTGGGCCCGACCACGACACAGACACCGGGCTCGAAATCGAGCGTGGTCTTGTCGGCGAAGGACTTGAACCCCTTCAGCGTGAGTGATCGCAGGAACACCGGGCCCCCTCCTCCTGATGCCGATCGTAGGGGCGTCCGCCGCACCCGGCGGGGACTCCCGACCGGCTGGGGTGGGGTCCGCCTCCCCCGTCGTCGGTGCCGATCACCGGATTCGGAAGGAACCGTCGCCGACGGTTGCGATCCGCTCGACGTCGACGCCGTCGACCTGCGCTCGGGTGGGGCCGGTCCGGCACCAGGCAATCATGCGTTCGACGGCCGGCTCCGGACCTTCGAACTCGGCCTCCACCGCGGTGTCGGCCCGGTTGCGCACATATCCGTGCACCCCGGCGGCCTTGGCCACGTCCTGGCAGGTGTCCCGGAACCACACTCCCTGCACCCGCCCGGTCACGACCACGCGGACGCGGATCGTGGTTGTCACACCTGGCACGCGTCGCAAAAGAACGTCGACCGGTTCGAGTAGCGGGCCCGTTGGATGGGTCGGCGGCAGCGCACGCAGGCCTGACCTTCGCGGCCGTACACCTGGTGGTGCTCCTGATATTCGCCGGGCTTTCCGAACAGGTCGACGTACCCCTCGTCGGCCAGTGACGAGCCGCGGTACTTCACCGCGCCTTGGAGGGTCTCGCTGATCGCGCGGTACAGGCGCCGAACTTCTTGCTGGGAGAGCGAATCGCTCTGCCGTTCCCATTTGAGTCCGGCTTCGAAGAGGATCTCGTCGCTGTAGACGTTGCCGATACCGGCGATGAACTTCTGGTCCATGAGGAGCGGTTTCAGTTTGGTTTTCCGTTCGGCGAGCATCCGTCCGAACAGATCCCACGACAGTGCAGTTTCGAGCGGGTCGATGCCGAGGTGGGCGAGCTCCTCGACCTGTTGGTCGATCTCGTCGTAGGCCGTCACGAACATCTCGCCGAACGTGCGCGGATCGACGAATCGAAGCAGGCCGCCCTGCGTGAACGTGATCACGACGTGCGTGTGCTTCGGCGCCTTCTCGCGTGCGGTCTTCGCGCGTAACAGCTGCCCTGACATTCCGAGATGGACAACGAGTGCGTCCGCGCCGTCGAGCTTCATGACGAGATACTTGCCGCGCCGTTGGACCGCGACGATCTTGCGGCCGCCGAGCACTTCGATGAACTCTTTGCGGTTGCGGTGACGGCGAACCGAGCGGGTCCCGGTCACCTCGACCGATTTGATCTTCTTGCCGACAACCTCGCGTTCGAGGTCGCGTCGCATCACTTCGACCTCAGGTAGCTCCGGCATCCCCGTCTCCCCGTTCGCCCGTGTCTTCGTGTCCCTGCCCGCCGGCATCGGCGCCCGGTTCGCCTGCTTCTTGCAGACGCGACCAGGCAAACCAAGCAGCCCCCTGCTCGGCGAGCTTTTTCGATCCGCCGTCGCCTTCACCGAAGCATTCGTCGCCGAAGTACACCGCAGCGAAGAAGTGCTTGGCGTGATCGGGGCCCTCGTCTCGCACGACGTAACGGGGTCGCCCTATTGCGCGCGCGGCAGCAAGCTCTTGCAGACGTGTTTTGTAGTCGCGCCCGCCCGGTCCGGCGACGGCTTCGGTGATGCGATCGCCAAGGCACCGCAACACGAGATCACGGGTCGTCGCGAGGTCTGAATCGAGGTAGACCGCGGCCACGACCGCTTCGAACGCGTCGGCGAGGATCGATTGCTTCGCCCGCCCGCCGGCGGCGTCCTCGCCTTTGCCTAACAGCAGGTGGGCGCCGAGGTCGATCTCTTGCGCGACCTCGGCGAGCACGCGTGCGTTGACCAGACCGGCGCGTACCTCCGACAGATGCCCTTCGGGCAGATGGGGGAAGTGTTCGAACACGTAGTGCGTCACGACGAGTCCGAGTACGGAGTCGCCGAGAAATTCGAGGCGTTCGTTCGACGGTGACCGCTCATGCTCCGCGCACCACGATCGGTGCGCGAGCGATCCGAGCAGCAGTGAACGATCGTTGAAGCGGACACCGAGCGCGGCTTCGAGCTGGTCGAGGCCGCCGGTCGGCTTGTCGGTCGGCGTCGGAGCTTCCGTCGAAGCGGTCATGGGTTCGCCTCGGCGTTCAAGCCGGCCGCGACGCAATCGATCGCGTCTCGTACGGTGCGCCACTCCGCGACGTCTTCGTCGTCGATCGTCAGACCGACCATCCGTTCGCCGAGCTCCGCCTCGACGGCCTCGACGAGCTCGAGGAGCGCGTAGTCGTCGGCGTCGAGATCATCACGGAGGCGTGCGTCGGGCGTGACCGCGTCGGGATCGACGTCGAGGATCTCGGCGAGCTGCTCCCGCACGATGCGTTCGAGCTCGGGATGGTCGATCGGCCCGCGGTGGCTGTGCGTTTCGGCCGGCATCGTTAGTCCCGACCTGCCCGAGCCCGGGCCGCGCCGGTGAGACGCTCGATCACGCGGGCCGTCACACAGTCGCGCGCGACCCGGACCGCGTTGACGATCGCCGTCGCCGACGACGCGCCGTGCGAGATCACGCAGACGCCGTCGACGCCGAGCAGCAGTGCACCGCCGGTGTTGTCGGGCAACAAGGGTGCGGCGGCGTCGAGCATGCGAAGCTTCAGCGGGCCGGCAACCGACGCCCACTCGGGCTCGTCGAGCACCCCGAACACGAGCCCGGCGAGACCGGCGAGCGCTCCTTCGACGGTCTTCAACGCGACGTTGCCGGTGAAGCCGTCGGTGACGATCACGTCGGCCGATGCCCGCAGCAGATCGCCGCCCTCGACGTTGCCGACCCAGCCTTTCACCTCGGACAGCAACGGCCATGCAGCTTTTCGGAGTGCGTCGCCTTTGCCGGGTTCCTCGCCGTTCGAGAGCAACGCAACGGTGGGTTCGTCGACTCCGAGCCGTACCCGGGCGTATTCGTGGCCGAGGATCGCCCATTCGACGAGCCACTCGGGCTGCGGGTCGACCGTGGCGCCGCCGTCGATGAGCAGCTGCGCGCGTGCTGCGCCGAAGATCGGTAACGGCACCGCGATCGCCGGTCGGTGCACCCCGCGGATACGCCCGAACCCCAACAGCGCCGCCGCCATGGTCGCACCCGTGTTGCCTGCTCCGACCAGCGCGGCGGCGCGGCCGTCGCGCACGGCGCGGGCGCCGACCACGAGCGAGGAGTCCTTCTTGGCCCGTACCGCTGATGCCGGCTCGTCGTCCATCGCGATGACCTCCGACGCGGCGAGCACCTCGAGGTGGTCGGGCGGCACACCGTCGGGCAAATGTTCGGCGATGACGTCGGGGGCGCCGACGAGCAGGATCTCGACGTCGAGCTCGGCCGCGGCGCGCACGCCGCCGGCCACGATCTGCGCGGGCGCGCGGTCGCCGCCCATCGCGTCGAGCGCGATCACGGGCCTCATCGCGGGGTCCCGGACATCGCGGCCGCCGTTCGCCTCGACATGGTGTCGGTCAGTCGACGTCGAGAACCTGCCGACCTCGATAGAACCCACAATTGCCGCATACCGTGTGCGGGAGCTTCGAGGCCCCGCAGTTCGGGCACAACGAGTGCGCGCTCGGCACGAGCCGCATGTTGGCGGACTTGCGCGAGCGGGTCGAGGAACGACTCATCTTGCGCTTCGGGACAGCCATCGCAGCACTCCTGTCAGATCACAGCTCGAACGACCGTAAGGCCGCCCAGCGGGGGTCGATCTCGGTGGTGACGCATTCACATGCAGTCAGATTGCGGTTGACACCGCAGGTTGCGCACAGCCCCGCACAATCGGGATCGCACAGCGGGGCGAGGGGCAGCTCGAG
>Ga0182024_10010546_pt1 | contig 18808 bp, 12 predicted proteins | sample P32metaG_FD_120480 | JGI IMG/M metagenome (GOLD analysis project Ga0182024, IMG submission 120480) | Permafrost microbial communities from Stordalen Mire, Sweden - P3-2 metaG (Illumina Assembly) | ecosystem: Environmental > Terrestrial > Soil > Wetlands > Permafrost | place: Sweden: Stordalen... | reverse complement strand
TGCACCTTGAATAGGACCTGGGGCCGGTGTGTTGGCAGCTCCGCCAGGGACTGGATATGCGGGTGACGCTCCACCGGTCACTCCGTTTGCGCCCGGTGCGGCGGTGCCTGTCGCGCCTGTTGTTCCTGGTGTGCCAGGCGAGCCCGGTGTTCCCGGAGTACCCTGTGCGCCCGGTATTCCCGCCGCACCGCCCGATTGCGCTTGCGCGGCAGGTCCAGCTGCGCCGCCCGCTGGAGCGGCCCCGGCTCCGCCACTGCTGCCGCCGGTGCCAGCCGCGTGGACTGTTGCACCTACTGATATAGTGAGTACAAAAAATGCGGATGACAACCCAATGATGATGCGATTATTCATAGCCTTTCTCCTGATCTCATGGCTTCCGTTGTGGTTCGACGTTGAAGCGCAAATAGCAATTGGCGGACGGCTCCAAACACAACAAAGCCGGGCTCGGCGAACCAAGCCCGGCTTTGTAAAAGTGGAACCAAACGGGCGGTCGCCAGTTTGATATCCAATTTGCGTGCTAACCGGCCGTCGAATGTTGTTCTTTTTTCTGCGGCTGGTTTTCGGTCGTTCCCACCTTGCCAGGCTGTTGCTGAGCACCGCCCTTTTGGTTCTGACCTTGACCAACATTTTGTTCTTTTCCGTGACCTTGATCTCGATTCTTATCCGTGGTCTGCGAAGAACCAGATTGATGGCCTGTTGAGCAACCTTCACCTTGGTTCTTAGGGTTATTGCGATCATCTTTATTCGGCTGATTCATCTGACACCTCCCGAGAGTAATTAATGGCCCTTTGTTGCTGCCACAGGCTAACGAAGCAAACGGCATACCTCTCGGCAAGATTTGCTGGGAATTGGGCGGGGGAAAGACGTGCTGCGGAGCGTGCCCTCGCGCGATACTTATGAGTTATGAATGTCCATATTTAACCGATGTCGTCCCCGCCTGGGCTCGCTGCCCGAATCTCTACGGGCTGCAATCCTTTCAATCGTGGCATCAATCGCTGGTTAGGCTACATCGAACCCAACAGACGATTATATTCTTCCACGACAATTCTGTAGCACTCGCAAGAGGTTGCTTCCAGCCCAGCACGGTTGACAATGGTAACGGTACCTCTACTGTTTGCAATTAAACGCTGTTCTTGCAAAGCTTGGAGGGTTTCGGTCACGCCCTGTCGCCGGACCCCCAACATAAATGACAAAAATTCGTGCGTAAGCTGCAATTCGTCTTTCCCCACTCGGTCGTGCGTCATAAGCAGCCACCGGCAACAGCGTTTGAGTAACGAGTGCAAACCATTGCACGCGACGGTCTGGGAAAGTTGTGTCAAGAAAGCTTGGTGATGCTGTAGCAATAGATCGTGCAGCTGCCGATTGTTTCTTGCCTCTTCTTCGAGAACGGCTGCCGCAATGCGCACCCCGTCACCAGGGACCTGTGCAATCATGCGATGTGGGGAGATCGACGGACCAATAAAGGCTGTGAGTCCTGCCGCCCCCTCATTGCCAATGGTGCCGACCTCAATGCCACTTCCATCCAATATTGTTACGGCGGAGAGCACACAGTTGTGGGGAAAATAGACAAAATCAATCTGGGAGCGGGCTTCGTAGACGATGTGGCCCGACTCGAAAACGACATCTTTGAAATGCGGCCTGAGCCGCACATACTCTCGGGATTGCAATCGACGTAAAAGCCGATTTCGCACCCCCTCAGCAGGTTCATTCTTCATCGGTGAGCGTGAGTCGTTGGACCTTGGCGTAAGGAGGGTCACCGGGAGAATGGGGCGGCCGTTAATGCCGACCGGTCGAAGGTGATGGCTCCTATGAGAAGATAATCAATTAAGCGTCGTCTGTCCGGTTGCGGACAGAATGCAAAACTAAAAAAAGTGTAAAAATACACTTGCTTGGCAAGCTGGCCATTTTTCGCTTTTAAGTAACCGGTGTAAAGCGACCGTTTTGGCAATGTCTGCATACGAGCCGCCGCCAATAGGATAGTCGGCCTGGCATATAGGAACTGCATGTTCACCAATCTAAAACCGGGCGACTACGTAGCAATTATGCCGACAGAATCTTCGCCGACAGCAGAAGTGTTAGAGATTGCGCAAATCGTAGTCGCGAGCAATGTCTACATCCAACTGAATGAAGGACGGATGTATGCGACAATTGGCGGCAAGTCGCTATTAAAAAAGCCGGTGACATACATCGTGCCTGCGACGGACGAACATCGCGCGGCACTGGAAGCCAAGCGGTCCAGGTCGGCATAACGGCGACGCGCCATCTAGCGCTAGTCGTCGATCGCCTCTTTGAGGACTTCGATCTGTCTGCAAAAGCCGCCCACTAGATACTGAAGCCAGCGGCTTTGGTAAGATAGAGAACAGCTTGGATCAATTTAAGCTTATTTTAATCGTTCTAGGCCTGAAGGGAAATCATGAACATCGCTGGCGGCAATGCTAAAGGAGAGCGATCAAAAACGGGTGTCTCCGGACTCGACGAAGTTTTGAACGGCGGTTTCATTCCGCATCGGCTTTACCTTCTGGATGGCAATCCTGGGGCCGGAAAGACCACGCTCTCGTTGCAATACCTGCTGGAAGGCGTGAAAGCGGGCGAGAAATGCCTATATATTACACTTTCGGAAACTAAGGAAGCAGGGCAAGTCCGGGTGCAGCAGGTCGACCCGGCGGAACTCTCCCCTGGTGAATTCGCTTGCTTGGTTCGCGCGTCAGTAGAACAGGACAAGGCGCGCGTGGTCGTCATCGATAGCCTGAATGGATATATGTACGCGATGCCGGAAGAAAAATACCTTACCGCCCAGCTTCATGAATTGTTGACTTACCTCGGTCGACAGGGTGTAACCACTCTCTTAGTGGTCGCTCAACACGGCATGGTGGGGACCAATATGCTGTCGCCCGTTGATACGAGTTATTTGGCCGACTCGGTAGTTCTATTATGTTATTTTGAATACGCCGGTAAGGTGAAAAAGGCTATCTCTGTGGTGAAAAAACGCAGCGGAGCGCACGAACAAAGCATTCGGGAACTACAATTCGACGGGAAAGGCATTCATCTCAGCGAGCCGCTCACGCAATTCCGAGGCATTTTGACAGGGGTGCCCGTCGAATCAAAGTCGGCGGAAAACGATGCGATCAGGGAGCCGAGGAAACTTTAATGAGCCCCGACGTCAGTCATAAATCTGAGGTACGCGTGCTGCTTGTGGCTCCGACGCGGAGAGACGCGGAGGTAACGTGTTCGCTTTTGACCCAAGCGGGGCTAGCGTGCATCGTCTGCGAGGGACTTCGCGAACTGGCGCGTGAGGTCGAAGCGGGCGCAGGGGTCGTCCTGCTGACCGAAGAAGCTCTAGTGGCCGCAGGAATCGACGAATTGCTCGGGACGCTGGCAAAACAACCCGACTGGTCCGACCTGCCCGTGGTATTGTTAATGCAAGGAGGCATTATATCTCCGGCTGCGAATCAGGCGCTCCGCTCGCTTCGCAACGTAACTCTTTTGGAACGCCCGGCGCCGACGCGTTCTGTCGTCAGCGCAGTGCAAGCGGCGATCCGTGGACGTGATCGACAGTACCAGATTCGAGATCAAATCGAGGCTCTACGCCGGGCCGAAGCAATATCCAGAGAACATCTTCTTTCAGCGAGGTCGCTGGCAGCGATTGTCGAGTCGTCCGACGATGCGATTATCAGCAAGTCATTGGACGGTATTATTCAAAGTTGGAATGCCGCCGCCGAACGAATTTTTGGTTACAGCGCCGAACAAGCGGTGGGGCGTCACATCTCGCTTGTGATCCCTGCGGAGCGCGCCGAAGAAGAAGAGCGGATCATCGCCGAACTCAGGGCGGCCAGGCGTGTCGAACATTTTGAAACAGTACGAACGCGCAGTAACGGACAGGCAGTCCAAGTATCCTTGACAATTTCGCCCATCAAAGATGAAACCGGCCGAGTGATTGGGGCTTCCAAGATTGCGAGGGATATCACCGGAAAACGGCAAGCCGAGGAGCGTGAACGGAGGCTATTGATCGAATCCGCATCTGCGAACGCAAAATTCCAAGCGTTTTTTGAGCAAAGTGCAGTCTTCGCGGGGATTATGGATGTGGACGGAACAATCATCGAGCCCAACCGTTTGTCGTGGGAAGGCTGTGGTTTTACGAAAGAGCAGATTACCGGCAAACCGTTCTGGGAAGGACCGTGGTGGGCGCCGTCGTCAACACTTGTGGAGCAAATCAAAGCTGGTTCAGCCCTAGCTGCGTCGGGTCAAATCTTTCGCGCAGAAATGCCGTACTACGTTGCAGATGGAAGTGAACGAATTGCCGATGTCACGATCCTGCCAATCAAGGACGAAGCGGGAAAGGTTCTGTTTCTCGCCCCGACTGGCGCCGACATCACTGACCGGAAGCGAGCGGAGGAAGATCGACGGAGTTTTGTAACTCTGATTGAGAACAGCACCGATTTCATCGGAATGTGCGACCCCAATGGTACTCCTTTTTTCATCAATACGGCTGGCTTGAAAATGGTCGGGCTGCAAAACATTGACGAGGCCCGCCAGTATGCCGTTCGGGACTTTTTCTTTCCTGAAGATCAGGGCATGATCCAAAATGAATTCTTTCCATCTGTTCTGGAAAAGGGCCATGGTGAAATCGAGGTACGGCTTCGACATTTCAAGACGGGCGACGCCCTGTGGATGGCTTATAAAGTTTTGACTTTGACGCGTGACGACGGTCAAACGATCGGTTTTGCGACGGTGAGCCAAGAGATAACAGCGCGCCGACAATTGGAGGAGCACTTGCGGAAAATGGCAACAGACCTGTCGGACGTAAACCATCGCAAAGACGAATTCCTGGCGACATTGGCGCACGAACTGAGAAATCCGCTCGCGCCGATCCGAAATTCGCTCCACCTGCTTCGCCTCTCGGGCGAACTTAGCCCGTCATTGGATCCGGTCCGCGAAATTATGGAACGGCAGGTGAATCAGATGGTTCGCTTGATCGATGATCTTTTGGATGTGTCGCGGATCTCTCACGGCAAGATCGAGTTGCAGAGAGAGCCAATCGAACTCGCCACGATAATCTCGACGGCTGTCGAAACAGTGCAGCCGCTGATCGATGCGGCTGGCCATCAGTTGGCACTTTCCTTACCAGCCGAACCAATTATCTTGGATGCCGATCCCGTCCGGCTCGCGCAAATCATCGGAAACCTGCTGAACAACGCAGCCAAGTACACCAAGCCCGGCGGACAAATCTGGCTTTCAGCACTCAACGAAGGGAACCAGGCCGTGATCTCGATCCGCGATACCGGTGTGGGAATTCCGGCCGTCATGCTTCCGCTGGTGTTCGAAATGTTCGCCCAAGTGGATCGCACACTCACGCAGGCACAAGGAGGCCTTGGGATCGGTTTAACCCTGGCCAAGACTTTTATCGAGATGCATGGCGGACGGATCGATGCCCACAGCGACGGCCTCGATCAGGGAAGTGAGTTCGTCGTTTATCTTCCGATGCTGCAAGACTTGCAGCTCCATTCCGCATCAATGTCATCGACCCAAATTGCCAGCACGTCTGTCTCACGCCGTCAAATCTTAATAGTGGACGATACAAGAGCTGCAGGATATGTGCTCGGCAAGTTGCTAGAGACGATGGGACAACAAGTTCGCACCGCAACTGACGCGCATGCAGCGTTGGAAAGCGTGCGGCGCGATCGCCCCGATTTAGTGATTTCGGACATTGGCATGCCGAACATAGACGGCTACGAACTGGCGCGTCGCCTGCGAAATGAGCCGGGCTTGAAAGGTCTTATACTCGTGGCATTGACCGGCTATGGTCAAGACAGAGATAAGCAACGTGCCCGGGAGGCCGGATTTGACTACCATTTAGTCAAGCCAGTGAGCCTGGAAGCTCTGCAGGACCTGCTCACGTCTTTACCTGCTTTGGGTGAGGACGTCGGTCCCCATCCAAATCAGTTGCGCCGCACCCCTCGTTGAATGAGGATTTGTCATGGCGCCGAGAACCCTCTGAATACTACCGACTGAAGCAATTTACTTCAGAAACGGTTTTCTGAAATCTTCGGCCACGTTCGAGTAGCCGCCGCAAGTCGCAATAATGTGTGAACGTTAGGCGACCACGTCGAATCGCAAACACGCACTCTCGCAACTCCACAGATCTAGCCCACCTTTTTGTCCTGGGGCTTTCGCTTTGCAAGGCGATTCGTTGAGGCTTACTACTCTCGGCACATGCTTTGCTACCTTCTTCCGTCTAGGAATGGAGACTCACTCCGCGTTTTATTCGAACCTCAAAGATGGAGTTCAAGTCATGGCAGGCAAAGGTGAAGAGATCAAGGGACGGGTAAAAGAAGCTGCTGGCGCGATCACAGACAACAACAAATTTCGCCGCGAAGGAAAAATTGAGCAAGCCGCTGGAAAAACGAAGCAAGTCGTCGGAAAAATGGTTGACAAAGCGAAGAACGTTGTAGAAGGAAAACGATAAGCTTTTATCAAGTTTGTAACAATCTCGTAAGCCTCGCTCGGCGAGTGAGTCATATTTTTGAAATCGGGAGCATACACATGAAACTTTCATCGCTTGAGGATTTATTTGTGGAGGAATTGAAGGACTTGTACAGCGCCGAAACGCAGTTGCTTAAGGCGCTTCCAAAAATGGCGGGAGCTGCCAGCAGCAAGGAACTGAAAATGGGTTTTCAGAAGCATTTGAAGCAGACCCAAGGACACGTCGCACGGCTAAAAAAAGTTTGCTCCGATCTTGATGTAACGCCGACCGGTAAAACCTGTCAGGCGATGCAAGGGCTGATCAAGGAAGGTCAAGAGACAATTGATGAAGACGCCGAGCCGGAAGTCAAAGACGCGGCGCTGATTGCCGCCGCTCAACGGGTCGAGCATTACGAGATTGCCGGTTATGGGTGCGTACGCACCTACGCGCACTTGTTGAAAAACAAGAAGGCGGTTCAACTGCTCCAGGAAACGCTCAACGAAGAAGGCGAAACGGATAAGACTCTCACCAAACTTGCCAAGAGCATCAATGTGGAAGCCGAGCATCCCTCGAAGAATGGATCATCGACGGCGCGCAAAGGCAGAATCAATTCGAAATCGTTCTCGAAGCGACTGCGGACAGCGGTAGGTCTCTAAAACACGGCACAAGTTGCCTTTGATGCTCCGAGGCTAATTGCGAGAGGTTTTTCGCGACGGAGAAAAAGGGTTTTTTTCAGCATCCATTTCTACATTCTCTATCTAGGCGGCGGCGGAGTCATGGCTACAGTAACCGAGATCGATGAAGTAAGAGTTAAAGAATCGTTGTGGTCGGTGCAAAGCCGAGTGAGTTGGGGGGCGCTAGTGGCCGGGGCAGTAGTGGGTATTGCTCTGTACATGCTGCTAACACTGTTGGGCATCGCTTTGGGCATGACTTTTAGCGAGCGCTATGACGCCGAACAATTAGGCACTGCCGCCGCTTATTGGACGTTCGCCAGTTTACTGGTATCCATGTTTTTCGGCGGCTGGGTTTCCACCCGTTGCACGGCCGGCGAGTTTCGGTCCGAAGCAGCCCTGTACGGAATTATTGTTTGGGCGCTTACTTCTGCGCTACTTATTCCCATGACCGCCTTGGGCGTGGGAACCGGCGTCGGCACAGTGCTGGCCGATCGTGGAATTGCCAAAACTAAAAACACAATTGTTCCGGCCGTGGTAAATGTCGAAAACAAAGTCACCCAAAAAGTCGACCAGGCCCGACGAAGTATGGAATCGACTTCGTCGCCGGGCAACTACGGGAGCGATGAAGGAAAATCCTCTTCCACTTCCTCCAGAGACAATTCCTCGTCCAGTAGCGACGAATCGGCGAAAGGAAGTAATTCCCGGAGCGATGATTCGAATAGCTCCAGTGCTTCCACTGCAACAGACCAAGACAGCTCTACACCAAGCCGTGACAGCGCTCGGAGCGAAACGGGGCAGAACGTACGCCAACTAGGCCACGAGGCGAAAGAAAAGCTGATGGTTGCCTCCTGGTGGACCTTTGGCGGAACATTTGTGTCGCTGCTTTCTTGTATTTTGGGCGCTTTGGTGGGACCGACGATTGTTGTGGTCCGTCATAAGTACCCCGCGCACAGATCCACGATTCCCGTCACGACCACGCCTATGGTGCCCGTAGCGCGGTAATTCATTGCTGTTTGTTAGCAAAGCTTGTGTCATGGCGACTCGAACTGCGATTATCAGGCCTCGGGCTGCGGGGGGGAACGCTAAGCAGGATGTTCCTCCACGCCCCGCGGTCGAAAACATCCGTTTCTTGGAACGTCTGGCGTATTGGCTTGATAACGCTTTCCGAATTCCTGGATTGGGTTGGCGGTTTGGTGTCGACGCACTTTTGGATTTGATTCCAGGCATCGGCGATGCACTTGGAACACTGGCATCGCTAGTTATTTTTCAGGCCGCTCGCAGATACGGGGTTCCCCGAATAGCCATAGTGCGCATGGCTCTGAACATTGGCATCGATTTCATCGGAGGCCTACTTCCGTTGGCTGGGCCGCTGTTTGATGCCTATTGGAAGGCCAACATCTGGAACGTGGAGTTGCTCAAGCGTCATTTAGCAGCCACACCAGTTGAAGCCCAACGAGCCCGGCGCAGCGACACACTATTTGTGGTGGTCGTAATAACCCTTTTAATTACTTTTATGGCCGGAGCGGCAGCGGTGGCATATGTGGTGCTAGCCGCACTCATAAAGTTATTGTTCCATGCCGGCTAGCGTTGTTTGTCGATCGCCTCTTTGAGGACTTCTATCTGTCTGCGCGCTTGATCCCGGGCCCATTCAGTTTGCTCAATCTGAGCGTCAAGCGATTTCGCTAAGTTTTCTAGGTCATCAATCTGCTGCTCAATCGTTCGTTGATCGAGTGTCATAATGTAGTTCTCCTAGTTCCGCGAAAAACCAACTGCGATATTCATGCCACTTAATTCGGCACACCGATCGCAATTGTATTTTTGCATTACTCGTTCCGTTGTGTTTTGGCTGCCCTAATATTGTGGTCTCACGAGAGCTGGCATGATTGTGGTGAGATAGTTTGGCCGCAAAATTGAGCTATTCAGGGATGTCCAGCCCGGCGTAATAAAACGCGCGATGCCGCCCGTCACGCGTCCAGCAGTTGCCGGCCTTGCGCCTCGACGGTTTTAATCAATTGCTCAATATCTAGGGGCTTGGCCAGATAAGCATTCATACCCGCCTCGATGCACCGCTGACGGTCGCCGGGCATGGCATGGGCCGTTAAAGCAATAATGGGAACTCGCGAGCAGGCTGGCAGGGCTCGAATCGCCGCGGTTGCCTGAAAACCGTCGAGATGGGGCATTTGTACGTCCATCAGAATGACATCGTACGTCCCTGTGGCGGCCCGACCGACTGCCTCGCGGCCATCGGCCGCAACATCGACGTGATGCCCGCGCTGCCTCAGCGCGTACATCACCAACATTTGATTGGCCCGCATATCTTCTGCCAACAGCACATGGAGTTTTCCGGGCGCGCTATCTGTGCGGTGGTTTACTGTTGATCCATTATCGACCGGTTCGGTCGAGCTAGGCGATAACTGGACGCTTGGTTGTTTTGTCTGCCGTGAAGTTTGAAGTAGTGAAATAGTGAAATAAAATGTACTTCCCTGCCCCGCTTCGCTTTGCACCGCCAGTTGCCCACCCATTGCCCGAATCAGATCCGATGCAATCGCCAGCCCTAATCCCACACCCCCGTGCCGGCGCGTGCTTGACGCATCGACCTGGGCAAAGGGAGCGAAAATTCGCTCCTGATCTTCTCGCGAGATGCCGATTCCGCTATCGACCACAGAAAACCGCAGCGCCGTTTCACGCTCACCCTCCGCAGCCAATGCCACTTGAATGGCGATCCGCCCGCGATCGGTGAACTTAAGCGCGTTGGTTACCAAATTGCTAATCACTTGCCGTAGCCGTAGCGGATCTCCCAAAAAATCGCTCGGTACATTCTCGTCCACCCTACTGACCAATTCCAAGCTCTTATCGTCGGCCCGAAAACGATGAGCACGCGCTAAATCGTCGATCAATTCGCGAAGGTCGAAAGGTACGCTTTGCAGCGTGAACTTTCCGGCTTCCATTTTCGACAAGTCAAGAATCTCGTTCAGCAATTCCAACAGGACATGAGAACTGGATCGCACGGTCGTAAGATGTTCCCGGACAATCGGAGATAACTGCTCGCGGAGCGATAAATCCGTCATACCGATTATGGCATTCATCGGCGTTCGCAATTCATGGCTTACATTGGCCAGAAACTCGTTCTTGGCACGATTGGCCTGCTCTGCCGCAACGCGGGCGACGTGCTCCTGGGCCAAGGCCACGCGTTCTTCGGCCTGACGCTTTACCTGCTGCGTCATCCGGAACAGGTCGACAAAAACTGCTACTTTGGTGCGCAATACCACCGGCACCACCGGCGTAAGAATATAATCCACGGCACCTAGCGAATACCCGCGGGTAGCATAGGTGTCGTCGGGAAACGCCGTCAGGAAAATGATCGGTGTATGCTCGGATCGCTTTCGCTGGCGAATCATCGCCGCCGTCTCAAAACCATCCATGTCGGGCATGTTCACATCGAGCAAGATGACGGCGAAATCTTCGTTAAGCAACTGCCGTAGGGCTTCCGAGCCGGAGCCCACGGACACTATTTTTTGCCCTAACTCCTGCAACACTACTTCCACGGAAAGCCGTTTTTCCGGCACATCGTCGACGATCAAAATCTTAACTTGCTCTTCGGTTCCCATTAGCCGACCGTTAACCAGGCGCGCAGTACGCTGAGCATTTGCTCAGGATCGACAGGTTTGGAAAGATAATCCCACGCTCCCGCGTCAATACACTTCTCGCGATCGCCTTTCATGGCTTTGGCTGTTACTGCGACAATTGGCAAGTCTCTAAACTTCGATATCTGCCGAATGGCCCGTGTCGTATCTAGGCCGTCCATCTCGGGCATCATAATATCCATCAGTACGATATCCACATCCTCTGCGGCCTGCAACAGATTGATTGCATCGCGTCCGGTTTCCGCCGACACGGTTACCATGTCGTAGCGTTCCAGAATGCTGGTTAGTGCAAAAATGTTGCGAATGTCGTCATCCACGATCAGGACTTTTTTGCCTGTCAAAACCGTTGCCGGTTCATGACCTTCAAACAACATTTTCTGAGCGGGTTCGGAAAGCTTGGATACCGGGATGCTTAACGCGCGGACTAATTGCTGAATCAATCGAGCGGGCGAATCGCTGACCGCCAGATTGAAATCGCGCGCCAAGCGCTGCCAGCGGGTAATTTGATCGGGTTCCGCGTCGGCGGCCAATTGGAGCACGATCGGCCAGCCTTCCATTTCCGACAGCGATGTAATCTGCTCGGCCAACGTCGCCAGAGACATATCGTTGACTTCGGGAGTCAAAATAACTGCATCCGCCGGACATCGCTTGATGGCCTCCAGCACGGCAGCGCCGGTAGCGACCGATTCGATTTCCACCCCCGAATTGACCAAGAATTCGGCAAGTTGTGCGCGCCGTTGCTCGTCGGGCGCAAGCTGGACAATACGCCGTTTGGTTCGCCCCACGTCGTTGTATACTTTTGTTAAAAACTCCTCCAGCACCTCCCCGGTCTGGATTGGTTTAGGCAGAATGGCACGTGCGCCCCGCTTAAATCCGCGCTCCAATTGATCGGCGGTGGAAACAATGTAGACCGGAATGTGCTGCAAAGAAAAATCATTTTTCAATCGTTCTAGAACATGCCAGCCGTCAATATCGGGAAGCGAAATATCCAGCAATACCGCCTGAGGCTGGTACTCGGCGGCCAGGGCAATCGCCGCTGCGCCGGACGGTGTGGTAATCCCTTTGAATCCGACTTTGTGCGCCGTTTCCAATACGAAACGGGCAAAATCGACATCATTATCGACTATTAGCACGGCTCGATCGCTCGCCTGGATATCGTTGCGATCATCCGGCGCCTCGGCGACGAAATTAAACGAAACGTCGGTGGACGTATGGTCCGCGACTTCCAAAGCCGACGATTCAGTAATCACCGGTGACGCTTTTGGCTTCGATACTATCGACCGCCGCACAATTTTTTGCGGCACGAATGTTTGAGGCAGGTACAGGGTGAACGAACTGCCTACGCCAGGCTGACTGATTAGGCCAATCTCGCCGCCAAGCAATCGGGCAATCTCACGGCTGATGGCCAAACCCAACCCGGTGCCGCCGTATTTGCGGCTGGTGCTTCCGTCTGCTTGCTGAAAGGCTTCGAAAATGATGTGCTGTTTTTCCAGCGGAATGCCAATGCCGGTATCCGAAACGGTTATTGCCAACACGCAATCGCTGTTGCTGAGAGATTCGATTTCCGGATGCCAACCGCCATGTGCCAAATCAATTTTCAAGTTCACTTGCCCGTCGTGGGTGAACTTAAATGCATTGGACAGCAAGTTCTTGATCACTTGCTGCAAGCGTTTGCTGTCGGTGGTTAGCGTGCGAGGCAGATTCGGGTCGAGCCCAACGTTGAAATCCACGCCCTTGGCTTCGGCGACGTGCCGGAACGTGCGTTCCACGTAATTGTGCAGGTCGACAAACCGCAATTCGCCGATATCCAAAACCACCGTGCCCGATTCAATCTTCGACAGATCGAGAATGTCATTGATCAACATCAACAAGTCGTTGCCGGACGAATGGATGGTTTTAGCATATTCGGTTTGCTTGGCGGACAGATTTCCGTCGGGATTTTTGGAAAGCTGGTCCGATAGAATCAGCAAACTGTTAAGCGGCGTGCGTAACTCGTGCGACATATTGGCCAAAAATTCCGATTTGTATTTCGACGTGAGCGCCAATTGCTCGGCCTTTTCTTCCAAGGCCTGTCGAGCTTGTTCCACTTCACGATTTTTGCGCTCTACCTCGACATTCTGGTGCGCGAGCAGTCGGGCCTTTTCCTGCAATTCTTGGTTCGTCTGCTGCAATTCTTCCTGCCGGCTTTGGAGCTCTTGGGCCAGCGATTGCGATTGCTTGAGCAAATCCTCCGTACGCATGTTGGCTTCGATCGTATTGAGCACGATGCCGATGCTCTCGGTCAATTGATCCAGGAACGCCTGGTGCGTCGGATTGAAACGCTCGAACGACGCCAGTTCTAGAACCGCCTTCACCTGGCCTTCGAAGACAATCGGCAGCACAATCATGCTGGCAGCCGGCGCCGAGCCCAAGCCGGACGAAATTCGGATGTAATCGGACGGCACATTCGTAATCATGATCTTCTGCTTTTCTAAGGCACATTGACCGACCAGGCCTTGGCCTAATTCCAACCGTCTTCCCTTCTCTTCTGGCTGTTCGTATGCATAACTGGCCAGCATCTTCAGCGAAGGTCGGTCTTCCGAATTGTCGTACGTATATACGACGGCATGTTGCGCCGAAACCAGCGGCGCCAACTCAGACAGAATGAGCCGGCCCACCGTGATCATGTCTTTTTGACCTTGCAACATGCGGCTGAACTTGGCCAGATTGGTTTTCAGCCAATCTTGCTCGGAGTTCTTTAGCGTCGTGTCCTTCAGGTTTACGATCATCTCGTTGATGTTGTCTTTGAGCGCCGCCACTTCCCCTTGTGCTTCCACTTTGATGGATCGCGTCAGGTCGCCCTTGGTCACAGCCGTGGCCACTTCAGCAATCGCACGCACTTGGGTGGTAAGATTGGCAGCCAGCTGATTCACATTATCGGTAAGCCCTTTCCACGTTCCTGCTGCGCCCGGCACACTGGCCTGACCGCCGAGTTTTCCTTCGACACCGACTTCGCGGGCTACGTTCGTCACTTGTGCCGCAAATGTGGCCAAGGTGTCGATCATCCCGTTGATCGTGTCTGCCAAAGCGGCGATTTCGCCCTTCGCTTCTACCGTTAATTTTTGCTTCAAGTCGCCGTTGGCTACGGCGGTGACCACGCGGGCAATGCCGCGCACCTGACCGGTCAAGTTGCCGGCCATGAAGTTCACGTTGTCGGTCAAGTCCTTCCAAGTGCCCGACACCCCTTTCACTTGGGCCTGCCCGCCAAGTTTCCCTTCGGTACCCACTTCTCGGGCCACACGAGTTACTTCTGCGGCGAATGAACTCAGCTGGTCCACCATCGTATTGACGGTGTTCTTCACTTCCAGAATTTCGCCTTTCACGTTGACCGTAATTTTCTTCGACAAGTCGCCGCTGGCCACGGCCTTGGTCACTTCGGCAATGTTACGCACCTGGCTCGTGAGGTTGCCGGCCATGAAGTTCACACTATCTGTCAAGTCTTTCCAGGTGCCGGCCACGTCGCGCACGTCGGCCTGTCCACCGAGTTTTCCTTCGGTACCCACTTCACGCGCCACACGCGTCACTTCCGAAGCGAAAGAACGAAGCTGATCCACCATCGTGTTGATGGTATCTTTCAATTCCAGAATCTCGCCGCGCACATCGACCGTGATTTTCTTCGACAAGTCGCCGCTGGCCACGGCTTTGGTTACCGCCGCGATGTTACGCACCTGGCTCGTGAGGTTGCCGGCCATGAAGTTCACATTGTCGGTCAAATCTTTCCACGTACCTGCCACGCCTTTCACTTCTGCTTGTCCGCCAAGTTTCCCTTCGGTTCCCACTTCGCGAGCCACACGAGTTACTTCGGAAGCGAACGAACGTAACTGATCCACCATCGTGTTGATGGTATTTTTCAACTCCAGGATTTCGCCGCGCACATCGACGGTGATTTTCTTGGAAAGTTCGCCGTTCGCCACCGCCGTGGTCACTTCGGCGATGTTACGCACTTGGCCGGTCAAGTTTCCGGCCATCGAGTTCACACTGTCTGTCAGATCGCGCCACGTTCCTTCCACGCCGCGCACGTCGGCTTGACCGCCAAGTTTTCCTTCGGTACCCACTTCACGGGCCACACGCGTCACTTCTGCCGCAAACGAACGGAGCTGATCCACCATCGTGTTAATGGTATTTTTCAATTCCAGAATTTCGCCGCGCACGTCGACGGTGATTTTTTTCGACAAGTCGCCGCGGGCCACGGCCGTGGTCACGTCGGCAATGTTGCGCACCTGGCCCGTAAGGTTACTGGCCATGAAATTCACACTGTCCGTGAGGTCTTTCCACGTGCCTGCCACGTCTTTTACATCGGCTTGCCCGCCAAGCTTTCCTTCGGTACCCACTTCACGCGCCACGCGGGTCACTTCCGCGGCGAACGAACTGAGCTGATCAACCATCGTATTGATGGTGTTTTTCAATTCCAGAATTTCGCCTTTCACATCCACCGTGATTTTCTTCGACAAGTCGCCGCTGGCCACGGCTTTGGTCACGTCGGCAATGTTACGAACCTGGCCGGTCAAATTGCTGGCCATGAAATTCACACTATCAGTCAAGTCTTTCCACGTGCCGGCTACGTCGCGCACGTCGGCCTGTCCACCAAGTTTCCCTTCGGTGCCCACCTCACGTGCCACACGGGTCACTTCCGATGCAAATGCACGCAACTGATCCACCATCGTATTAATAGTGTTTTTCAGTTCCAATATTTCGCCGCGTACGTCGACTTCAATCTTCTTCGACAAGTCGCCATTGGCCACGGCCGTCGTTACATCGGCAATATTGCGCACCTGAGCCGTCAGGTTGCTGGCCATAAAGTTCACGCTGTCGGTCAAATCTTTCCACGTACCGGCCACGCCTTTCACATCGGCCTGTCCGCCGAGTTTTCCTTCAGTACCCACTTCGCGAGCCACACGAGTCACTTCCGCGGCGAACGAGCTGAGCTGATCGACCATCGTATTGATGGTGTTTTTCAATTCGGAGATTTCGCCTTTCACGTCCACCGTGATTTTTTTCGACAAGTCGCCGGTTGCCACAGCCGTCGTCACGGCCGCGATGTTACGCACCTGGGCCGTCAAGTTGCTGGCCATGAAATTCACGCTGTCGGTCAAATCTTTCCACGTACCGGCGACCCCTTTCACGTCCGCCTGCCCACCAAGCTTTCCTTCAGTACCCACTTCACGGGCCACACGAGTCACTTCCGCGGCGAACGAGCTGAGCTGATCCACCATCGTATTGATAGTGTTTTTCAATTCGAGAATTTCACCTTTCACGTCCACCGTAATCTTTTTCGACAAGTCGCCGGTTGCCACAGCCGTCGTCACGGCCGCGATGTTTCGCACCTGGGCCGTCAGGTTGCCGGCCATAAAGTTCACACTGTCGGTTAAATCTTTCCACGTTCCCGACACGCCTTCCACCCGTGCTTGACCGCCGAGTTTCCCTTCAGTACCCACTTCGCGGGCTACGCGGGTCACTTCGGACGCAAACGACCGTAACTGATCTACCATCGTGTTGATGGTGTCTTTCAATTCCAAGAATTCGCCGCGCACGTCGACCGCGATTTTCTTCGACAAGTCGCCGTTGGCCACAGCCGTCGTTACTTCGGCGATGTTGCGCACCTGGGCCGTTAAATTACCGGCCATCGAGTTCACGCTGTCGGTCAAATCTTTCCAGGTACCGGCTACCCCTTTCACTTCCGCTTGACCGCCCAATTTGCCATCGGTGCCTACTTCGCGCGCCACACGTGTCACTTCCGATGCGAACGAGCCAAGCTGATCAACCATGCGGTTCACGGTTTTCGCCGTCCGCAAGAATTCTCCTTCCAGCGGCCGGCCATCAATGTCCAGCGCCATCGATTTAGAAAGATCTCCCTTGGCCACGGCCCCGATCACGCGAGCCATTTCGCTAGTCGGATGCACCAGATCGCTAACCAGCGCATTGACCGAATCAATCGTGCCGGCCCAAGATCCTGTCAGACCGCCCGAAGTGGCCCGTTGTTTGATTTTCCCCTCTTTACCGACCACGCGGCTAATGCGATCGACCTCGCTGGTCATGCCTTCCAGCTGGTCCATAACATCGTTGAAAGTGTCGGCTACTTTCCCGCCCAGGCCGCCCCATACCCGCGGCAAACGGACGGTGAAATCTCCTTTTCGCAGCGCAGCCAGCGCCCCGATCAGTGACTGCAAATCGACTTCTAACTCGCTCCCATTTCCCGATTCGTTTTGAAATGTCGCTCCATCTCCATTGACTGTTTTATTTCCTTTGGCGATCGGGTCTTCAACGATGGACATAGACATCCTCTTTCCTTTGGGAGGGGGTGCGGGGTTCGCTAATAGGGCTTAGGCCGAACGGCGCACCAAAAAATGCTTTGGTGCCATTAAGCGGGGTTTCATGATTGACACAATCGATAGCGGGTCTGCTTCGAGTGCTGCCATGTTGGTCAATTACAGACCAATACTGGTCGCGCACCAATCAGGGATTACCTCCACAACTTTGGAAAGCTTGCGGTGGGAACGTTGGGGCGATTTCTGAAAATACCCGCGGTTATGGAGACATTTGCCCAACCGTGGATGGCGGTAAGCGGCGTCACATAACGGCGGAAAGTTGCGACTCTGCAAACCCCATTCCCTCTGGCTTATGAAGCTGTGACGCCAGCAACAGGTGATCTAGTGGGCTACCCCCGAAGTGCACCTGAGATGCCCCCCGGGATGATACCAAGGGTTACGTTAGGGTTGGAATTGTTTGGGATCTGGCCGTGTTCGTGAGCGGAGGCGTAGCCGGAGCGAACGAACACGGCCAACGCGCTTCCGGCGCCGGGGGTCGGTACCCCAACGCACTGTGCGGACGAACGGTGTTGTACTCCCGGCGCCAACGTTCGATCAAGACCTTGGCCTCCAGCAAGGTATCAAAGATTTCTCGGTTCAACAGTTCGTCGCGCAACTTGCCGTTGAAGCTCTCCACGTAGCCGTTCTCCCAGGGACTGCCAGGCTCAATGAACAACGTCTGCACGCCCACCTTGGTTAGCCACCGACGCACGCGCCGCGCCGTGAACTCCGGACCATTGTCACTACGCAAGTAGGCCGGCACACCACGACAAATAAACAGGTCGCTCAAACGCTCCAAAACATCCTCACTGGTGAGCCGGCGGGCCACGTCGATGGCTAAACACTCCCGGGTATACTCATCCATCACCGTCAACAGGCGAAACGACCGACCATCGTGGGTCCGAGACTGCACGAAGTCGTAGCTCCAGACGTGGTTCCGATAGGCTGGGCGCAGCCGGATGCAGGAACCATCGTTGAGCCACAGCCTCCTGCGAGGCGGCTGTTTGAGCGGCACTTTCAGCCCTTCCCGACGCCATAACCGTTCGATTCGTTTGTGATTCACTGTCCACCCCTGGTGGTGTAGTAGAGCCGTAATTCTGCGATAGCCATAGCGACCATACTGCGTGGCCAATTCCGTCATCTCTTGCACTAGCCGTGGTTCATCGTGGGGCACCTGCCTATGCCGACGCTGCGTGCAACGCGGTTGACCAAGTACCCGACACGCGCGCCGCTCGGACACCGCTTCCTGTCCCAGGGTGTCTCGAACGTGCTTGACCGCCGCCCGGCGTTTGGCCGGGCTTAGAAGTTTCCCGAGGCGGCCTCCTTTAAAATCGCCTTGTCCAATTCCGCATCCGCTAGCAATCGCTTCAGTCGCTGGTTCTCCTTCTCCAGCTCCTTGAGCCGCTTGGCCTGGTCGGTCCGCAGGCCACCATATTCTTTCCGCCAGCGGTAAAAAACTAGCGCCGGGCTTACCACGAAGCCGGCCATGCGGTCCTGGCGCCGCTGCATCGCACACGTCCGCAGGACGCGCTAAATTCTTGTGGCCAATTCTGCGCGGCACGACTCCACGCCAGCTACGGGCGGATGGCCCAGCTTCGACTGACTGCCTATTCGGCCAATGACGGAGCGTACAGTCCGCAGAACTGCTAAATAATCGCTGCTTTTGCGTAATAAGACTTGGCCTGG
>Ga0182024_10010545_pt1 | contig 18810 bp, 15 predicted proteins | sample P32metaG_FD_120480 | JGI IMG/M metagenome (GOLD analysis project Ga0182024, IMG submission 120480) | Permafrost microbial communities from Stordalen Mire, Sweden - P3-2 metaG (Illumina Assembly) | ecosystem: Environmental > Terrestrial > Soil > Wetlands > Permafrost | place: Sweden: Stordalen... | reverse complement strand
GTCAACAACTTTGCCAACCTGGCGCCGACCGTCACCGGCCATCGCCACGTTCGCATCTTCATCAAATTCAGCTTCTAACCGCAGCCCGTTCTTGGTTTCCGGGAGCAAAGGTTCGCTCCCGGAAACCAAAAACGGATCGTAAAGACAATCCCAGACGGCGCCTAAACCGAAATTCTATGCGAGCGCGCACCTAAACTCGGACCCATGGGGCGACCCTTGGCAAAACGTGTCTAAGAAGTCCATCCGGCATATTAGACCCTTCGCATCAAATGGTCTTTTAAACTATTTGCGCCAAACCCTAAGGACTATGGCCTGTCATCTAATTCCCAGCGCGCAGCCCCGAGAATTGAATGACAGGCCCTAGCTCTTGCTTTCAGTCTGGCCAGAGACTTTTGGCTCGAGTGCAGGTGGGCCTTTTCCGGCAGAATTCGGCGCCTGCCGTGTAACCCACAGGCAGTTCTCGCGTCTCATTGAAGAGTAGTCGTAGGAGGATTGAATGGATAAGTTTGCAATTTTGGCGTTGCTCGAAGCCCGCCCGGGGAAAGAGCAAGAGGTCGAGCATTTCTTGAAATCGGCACAACCCTTGGCGGCGCAGGAAGCTGCAACGACCACTTGGTATGCAGTCAAGCTGGGGCCGACGAAATTCGGCATTTTCGATACCTTCCAAACGGAAGAAGGGAGGACAGCTCATGTGACCGGCGAAATTGCCAAGGCGTTGTTTGCCAGAGCGGAGGAGTTGTTCGCGACCACTCCGCAGGTGGAAATGCTGGAAATCCTGGCGGCAAAGGCTCCGCAGGCATAGCTACCGCCAGGCATTGCAACAGACCGTTTGGCAATTGGACGATTCTCCACAACGATGCCCTCGAAACGAGCGCAGACTGACCATGAATATTGAGCCGCATGCAAGTGCCTCTGCTTCGATTCCTTCGCTGCGCAATTTGCTAGTCGCGTCTGCAGCCTCGCGCTCCGTGCGCGCGCTGACAATAACCCTCACGCCTTGCTGGCCCAACTGTCGTGCCGTCTCGAAGCCGATTCCGCGATTGGAACCGGTGACTAAAGCTACCTTTTTTTCGTTTGCCATGTTCGTGGCCTCCTGACGAGTAGATACAAGAAGGCATGCGAACAATTCGTCAATTTCCGACCAGTCGGAATATTCTCTTGAGAATCGAGCCCTTAAGGAATGAAGACGTGGTGTAAATAAATCCGACCGGTCGACAGACTCCGAGATCGCTCGGGGCAACCCAACGCTGTGGGGCGCGGCGAATAGCGCCAAAAAGAAGGCTTAGAATCGTCGGTCACCGATAAAATAGTTGTAGCCACAGAAGGAGGCTATTGAAGCTGCGCAAGACGCTATTGTTTTTTGCACTTGCCCTCGCGACTGTTTCCGCAGGATCAGTCTTCACCGCTCCCTCTTCTCACCGAGAGCCCCTGGATGCCGCAACCTTGAATACGGTCAGGTCACGGTTCAGCACGCTTATGGAGCTCGCCAATCGGCACGATCTCAAAGCCCTGCATGAGATGTTCTGGCAATCACCTTCGACCCTTTTGGTCGCGAAGAGCGATATCCCGTCTGAAGGCAATTGGGCTGGTTTCTGGGTCAACGAGGCAATCGATCAGAAGCTGCACGATATCGCCACATCTGGGCCGGTCAAGCTTCAGCCGGACTTTTCGAAGCTCAAGGTTGTCGGCCTGACTCATGACCTTGCGGAATCCTAGCTCCGACTCACAAGGCGAGCAATCACCTCACGCAGTGGCGTTGTCCCATTCACATGCTCGGTACCAGTTACGCCGAAGTGAATCCACTCCGAATTGAAACCATCGACCATCTCAGCTCGTGGAGCAGTGCGTCCTTCGGGCATCCCTTGAGAGACCCAGAGTGTCTCCCATTGGTCTCGCGGCACGGCAACAGCCTCCACTGGGCGTCCCAGAACATCCGCAAAGGCCTTTGCTATTTCTATGGGGCTGGTGCCCTCTGGCCCCCCGACCTCGATGTGACGAGTTCCCTTCCAGCTCTGCCTCAATGTCTCCGCGCCGGCCTTGCCGATGTCGGCGGTTGCCACCAGGGAGAACTTCCGATCCAGGGGATAGAGCTGGAATTGAATCCGGCCTTCGTCACGGGCGCTCGCGACGTCACCCGCCGAGTTCTCGAAGAACCAACCTGCGCGAAGAAAGGCCTGCGGGAACGGCAGATCACCCAACGTCTGCTCGAGAAGATGCGAGCTGGTGATGAGACCCAGTCCGCTCGTCTGTTCAGCTCCGATCGACGAGAGATAAACCGCCTTTGGCGGCCGGGCGTTCGAAAGAGTCTTATGAAGGACTTCGAGAGTCGCCTTGGTCTCCGCATACCCCGGCGCTGGGGCGAAGTTGGGAGGCACCATTACAAAGACGCCATCAACGCCGCTTAACGCCGCAGTCAGCGCTTCCGCATCGTCATAGTCAGCCTTGAACAGTTCCACTCCCTGCTTTAGCCACTCTGCGGCTTTCTCAGGGTTCCGCACGATACCACGAACCTTTTCGCCTCGTGCGACGAGAGACCTTGCAACCGCACCGCCTACATTTCCTGTGATTCCCATGACTGCATACATATGATTCGCTCCTTGTTTCTCCTCGTTGTTAGGGGTGGCCACAGTGAACGGAAGAGTGCAGCCACCGGAAAACCTCTATCCTTGTTTGTCACTCAGGAAGCGCGATGCCACTGAGCCGCTCGCAGATTGCCAACAGTTGATCCTGCTTCGCTACGTCCCGAGCCGCAGGATGCGTTCCCTTCCGCCGGAGGTGATAGAAGTATTCTCCCGTCACCAATACCTCAGGATCATCGCTCGCCGCAAGCCAGACCTGGGTGCGGTGCGCCTGGTCCAGATCGTCTGTTGCCTCGGTACCGCCCATCTTCGTCTGAACCCAACCCGGTTCGAGTGCATTCGAGAGGACACCGGGCCAGCGTCGTGCAATCCCGAAGGCGAGAAGCACATCGTGCAGCTTCGAGTCCGAGTAGGCTTGCTCTCCGTCCCAGACACGATACTGCCATGTCAAATCCTCCAGGGTCGGATCGCCATTCTGGTGAAGCATAGAGCTTAGATAAATGAGCCGCTTCGGCTTCGAGATCAGTGCGGTCAGGACGTAAGGCGCGAGCGTGTTCACTGCGAATACATGCGACAGGCCATCGACCGTCGCGACACTTTGAGGCTCCCTATAACCCACAGCCGCATTGTGGATGATCGCATCGAACGTGCCAAGCGCATTTACCTGCTCGGCAATACCTCGCGATTGAGCGATGCTGCTCAGATCTCCGACCACCACTGCTTGCGCCCGAGGGACGTTCCTCTTAGTCTCCTCGGCCCGAGCCTTGCTGCGAGCGTGCAAGACCACCCTATGCCCTTGCTCGATGAGCAACTCCGCTGCCATTTTTCCGAGGCCGTCCGCCGATCCGGTAACGAATACGCGTGCCATGGTCCTGTTCCTCCATCCTTGGAACTGCTGTGGTGCGAATCTCAGTGCCTCTCTGAACGTTCCTTTAAGGTCGTCAGCCAAAGCTGGGGGCCCTCGTGCATCGCGCTGGGCTGCTCTTCGCGGAACTGGATGGCGCCCGGCCCTTTGACGACCTCTTCCGTGATAACGTAGCAGCCTTCAGATGTCTTCTCCAAAAAGAACGTGTGATAGGCGTGCACTCCGTTGCTATCACCGAACCAGCCGATCCGGCTGTCGGGCTCGAACTCATGCACCCGGCTCTCGATGTGGAATCCAAATGTCTCCCAGGACAATCGTGCATTCTTTCGCAGCTTGTGGTCCGGCGTGTTGAGCACCTTCACATCCTTGGAGTTCGAATACCACGATGGCCAGGACTCCGCATCGGTCAAATTGCCGAAGATCGCGCCACATTCTGCGTGCACAACGATCTCGTTGTGGGCGAAAAGATCAGCCCCCTTCGGATCGAATCCCTTTGGCCAGTGGATCTTGTCCGATCGCATCGCGCCATCGTGGTTGAAAGTAAGTCCCAGATGCGCTGGCGTTTGGGCGTTGCCGGACATGGACATCGCCGATCCCGCCAGGAGCACGCTGATAGTTGTTCTGCGAATACTTTTTAGTGTCATCTTTTCCTCCCACCGTTCAGTGCATCCGTATATGTGACTCACCGGGATTGATTCGGAACTAATGATTGTTGCATTTCACTTATAACCAGATAGCATAGGTCTATGAACCTTGACGACCGCCTACTGAATGGAGTCAGCGCGCTTGCCGCAGTTGTTAGATCGGGCGGTTTTGCAGCCGCGGCGCGATCGCTCAACGTCTCTCAACCGGGTGTCAGCCGCGCAGTTGCCCGCTTGGAGGCTCGAGTTGGAGTGCGGCTATTAGAGAGGACAACCCGTTCCGTCTCTCTGACCGATGAGGGGAGACGCTTCTACGAAACCATCGGACCGGTCCTAGCCGCGCTCGAAGATGCGGCATCGTCCCTGGCGGAAGGAAAGGTCACGGTTCGCGGGCGATTGCGCGTGAATATCGATCCCTATTTTTCTCAGCTCATTCTTGGACCCCAGTTGAGCGGATTCATGAGGGAGTACCCGGAGTTGAAAGTGGACCTGATCACTCGAGAGAGCCTAGGGGACCTGGTCGCAGATGGATATGATCTCGGAATTCGGTTTGGTGACCCTCGTCCATCGAGCCTCGTTGGGCGAAAACTTCTGGACTCAGGAGTTCGAACGGTGGCGTCGCCAGGCTACCTCAAGAAGCATGGCCATCCATTCCATCCCCATGAACTCACAGCCAATAAACACCGGATGATCGACTTCCGTGACCCGGAGACTGGCCGGGCATTTGAGTGGGTCTTTCGCAAGGGGCGAAAGGAGATCAAGATTGAGACGAAGAGCCAGCTTCTGTTGACTGACGTCGCAACGATGCATGCGGTCTGTCTGGCTGGTCATGGAATAGCTCAGGTCCTCGAGTTGGGAGTTGAAGCACATCTTGCGAGCGGCAGACTGGTGCCGCTATTCCCGGATTGGCAAGATGAACGCTTTCCCCTGTATGCCTTTTATCCCTCGCGGCAGTACCTGCCGCCGAAGACGCGAGCGTTCCTCGAATTTCTATCCGGCACAGTACTGGCATCGCACCGCAACACGCTATGAGCGCCGCAACTCTCGCCGACTGTAACCAAAACGCGGTGGCGACTGGAGGAAGCTTCGCGACCACTCGATGAAAGACATCAGCTCTCCCTCTCGGAGTCCGGCCTATACGCTGGTCCGCATCCACGCAATTCGTGGTTTACGCCAACAGGGCATCGCGCTCAACCAGCCCCGTGTCCGTCTGCCGTCACCTGAGCAGACAGTCCTGCCGCCGCAAAGCAGCAATCTTCCGCCACGACGATCACGCACTTATCGTCTGACCGATTCTCCTGATCTCGCTCCGAAGCCATGCGTGCGCGGCATCAGTGTTCACTCTTGGATGCCAGATCATCAGATACTTGAAACCGGTCAACTCACCAGGCGCCTTCAAAACTTTGATTTTGCGATTTTCTGCCTCGACTCTTGCAAATCGCTGCGGTGCAGTGAGAATCAATTTTGTTCCAGGAATGCACCGCGAAGCTGCCCCGAAATATGGCAGCGTAATGGTGATCCCGCGGTCAAATGCTCTCGTTCTCTCAGCAAGGCCTCGGGCTGTTGAGCTGTTGTGACATTTGCGGAGTGCTGCCAAGAAACGCGCGAAGTCAGACCGGATTGGCTCGATGCATATCGCATCGTGAATGTGGTCACCGCAATCCTTCTCCTTGAAAGACATGCTCGCTCTAACTCAAGAAAGGCCATTGCATATCGATATCGAGCGGCTTGCAATAGCCTTCAAAGAGGGCGGAATCGCATTCATTAAAGTCCTGAACAGCGATCCAGCGAAGTTTCAACTCGCCGATTCACGTTCGCGGCATTTTCTAAGATGGGCGAAGCTTGTTTCGTAGTTCATTGAATTGTAGGCATCGAAGTCAGCGATGATAATTCGGATAAGCCGGCCGCTCCGGCTGCGGGACGGGGTGTTGCACGAGATCTTCGAGAGCAAGAGAGACGGCCTTCTCCAGTTGCGGATCGTGCCCTTCGCTCACTGCCTTGGGGTCCTGCTCGACGACGACATCGGGGTCTACGCCGTGGTTTTCCACGTCCCATTCGCCCTTCGGTGAAAAGAAGGCAACACTCGGCGAGGTGACGTGTCCGCCGTCCATCAGTACAGGAATTGCACCAATGCCGACCAGGCCGCCCCAGGTTCGTTTGCCCACCAGTGTGCCAAGCTTCGCCTGTTTGAAAAGCCATGGAAGCGCATCGCCGCCTGAACCTGAATACTCGTTGGCGATCATCACCTTGGGCCCGTAGATGGCCGCGTTGGGCGTGTGTTCAATGTTGCCGTAGCGAGGCGACCAGTACGATTCAATGTGCCGGCCCAGCACTTCGACAAAATAATCGGCCACCTGTCCGCCGCCGTTGAATCGCTCGTCGATAATGGCGCCTTGCTTCTGCGTTTGCGCAAAGTAGTAGCGATTGAAGTTGGTGAAGCCGCCCTCGCCGGTGTCCGGAAGATAGACGTAGGCTAGCTTTCCTCCGGAGAGTTGATCCACCTTGCGCTGGTTGCCTTCAATCCAGTCGATATTGCGAAGTCCGGCCTCGCTTGCCACGGGAGTAACGGAGATGTCGCGTGGGTTTTTGCCGTCGGCGGAGGCCACGCGGAGACTGATCACTTGTCCGGAAGTACCTTCAAGCGGCTTCTGAATGTCCATCGATGCATCCAGGTCGAGGCCATTGATGGCGAGAATGCAATCGCCCGCGGCAACGTTCAGGCCGGGCTGAGCCAATGGAGCTTTTGCCGTCGGATTGAATTTTCCACCGGTGTAGATTTTCGCCAGGCAATAGCGGTTGTTGTTGATGGAGTAATCGGCGCCGAGAAGTCCGCCAGGCACGTGCTTGGCAGTGGGAATCGCGCCGCCTGTTCCGCGCAGATGTCCGACGGAGAAAGCACCGAGCATCTCCTGAAAGATGTAATTCAAATCGGCGCGCGAGGCAATCGAAGCGACATAGGGCTCGAAGCGGCGCTCGTCGGCCGCGGTGTCTGTTCCATGGTAATGAGGATCGTAGAAGTAAGCTCGCTCGATGCGCCACACATCGTGATACATCTGCATCCACTCCGCCGCCGGATCGACGTGCGCCTGCAGGTCGGCGAAGGAGAGCGCACCTTCGCCGGGTTTTGCAGCCGCATTGGCGGGCACGATGACCCAGGTGGGTGGAGTGCCGCCGCCCGGCGGTGCATCTGCCGCGTCCGGCTTGCGGTTGGACATGGCAAGCAGCATTTTTTCGCCGTCGGCGGAGATCTCGAAGCTGTCTACCCGTTCGGCGAGCTTTTCCGTCTTCCGGTCTTCCAGCAGCCATCGGCTCAGTGTTGGAGCGCCTCCTGAGATGCCCACCGGATCGGTATTCTGCAGGAAATAAATGCTGCCCTTTTTCCCGGCCGCAAGGGCTACGTACTCGGCTGTGGGCAGAGGCAAAGCGACGATGCGATTCTCAATTCCCGCCAGGTCAACCTTGATCGGCTTCACCGGCTTTGAAGCGGCATCCGGCTGGGGCTTTTCGTCGCCGGATTTGGCTGCGTCCTTCTTCTTTGCGGCATCGGCGTCTGAAGAATTGTCAGCGTCCTTCTTGGCTTCGTCTTTCTTCTCGGCCGGAGTCTTTTCATCGTCCAGTTCGGGAGCGATGGGCGAAGCCTGATCGGCGGCCAACACGGCTGCATAGATGTGCGATGAGACATCGTAGAGGTCACTCGTCATATCCAGCCCGTCCGAAGTAGCGCCGGAGTTGGTGCTGGCAATGAAGTAAAGAAACTTGCCTTCACGATCGAAGGCCGGTAAGCGGGAGTCGGCGATCTCGTCGGTCACCTGCGTCGACTTGCCCGTGTCCACGGAATAGAGGAAAAGCGCATGCAGGTGGTTGGGCAGCGAGCGCGGATAGGCGATCCATTTGGAGTCGGGCGACCAGTCGAGATTGTAGCTTTCATTGGAAAAACCGCCAAATACATTCTTGTCGCCAATGGTCGAAAGCTTGCCCGTGGTCGTGTCCAGCAGATAGAGGTTCAGGCGGTTGTCATGAAATGCGATGCGCTTGGAATCCGGCGACCACTTCGGATCGAAGTAGTAGGCGGGTTCGCTGGCCAGCGGGAACTTCTTCACTTGAGCTGCGCCGGCCTGGGCAGTCCCTGTTTGCGGAGCAACGTGCAGCGCATAGAGGCCCGACTCGTCGGAGAAGTAGGCGATCGACTGGCCATCCGGAGACCAGGCAGGAGAACGTTCCATCACGGCGGGGGTGTTGGTGATGTCGCGCGTTGGCCCGTGTTTCACAGCAACAGTGAATATTTCGCCGTGAGCTTCAATGGCTGCGCGCAGGCCGGTGGGCGAAATGGATGCGTGGTCGATTTGATCGCCGACATTTTCGATCCGTGGGCGCACCTCTGGCAGGTCGGCGTCGATCTCGATGGGCACCAGCTTGCTCGTGCTTGTTGCCGTGTCGAACAGATAAATGTCGCCCAACTGGTCATAGACCAGGCTGTCTCCCTGGCCGCACAGGGTGCGGATGTCCGGGCCATCGTTGTGCAGCGCTTCAACCACGGTCTTGGCCGAAGGGTCGTAGCGGAAGATGCCGATGTGTCCCTTGCGCCCGGAGAGGAAATATATCTGCCCACCGGCGTAGACAGGGGAAAAATCGGAAGCCGCTTCATGCGGAATCTCGACGGACTCCAGGCCCGGAAGCGACGTGACCCAGATGACGCCTGCGCGGCCGCCGCGATAGTTTCCCCAGGAGACAAAGGATGTGTAATCGAATCCAAACGCGGGCGGCAACGGATTGTACGCGATGTGCGACCCGTCAGGCGAAAACTGTCCCTGATAAGCCATCGGCAACGGCAGCGGGGTGGCAATGCCGCCCTTGGCCGCCACGGAATAAAGCTGGGTATACCGGCTCGTCGACTGGCGATTGGAGCGGAACAGAATCTGCTTTCCATCCGGAGTCCAGCCCACGGCAAAATCGGCCGCCGGATGATAAGTAACGCGGTAGGGGACGCCTCCCGCAGCGGGAATCGTGAAAACATCGGTATTCCCGTCGTATTCGCCGGTAAAGGCCAGCCTGCTGCCATCCGGTGAGAACACTGGTGCAGTCTCAATGCCCACCCCCGTGGTGAGCCGGGTAGCGCGTCCGCCCGCGCGAGGCACAGTCCATAAATCGCCCGCGTAGCCAAAGGCGATCAAGTCGCGACTCAGCGCAGGACGCTGGAAGATATGCGGCTTGGCTGCGGCATGGCCTGCCGACGGGTTCAATGCGAAGAGGGAAAGCAGAAAAGCAGCGGCTGGCAAAGCAGAAACAGGGCGCACTGGAGCCTCCGGAATTGGCGTCAAACGGACGAGTCCATATTATGCGACATCGGGCGTACTTCGCTCCCGAAAATAACCGGCCTGGGAGAACGGGCCCCCGATACTGCCCGATTGGGGCTACCAGTACCACTAAAGTCATATTGGGCTTTGCGCCGAACGAAGGTAACGTAAGCCTGAACGTATGTCGATTCGGACATCTTCAAGTTCCAGGCGGGGCCGATAAGGTGGACGTCGGAGGAAGACGTGCCCCGGCGTCGAGAACGACTTTGAGATTGCTTCATGGCGCTTCGCATCAGAGTTCTTGTGTGCCTGGCCGTAGTTGGCGGAATCGCCAGCCTGTGGTCGATCCTCGGCCACCCGGCGCAGCATTGGGTTCACTTCGCCGTCTACCTTGCGGCCATCCTTCTCAGTTCAGGAATGAAGGTAGGGCTGCCCAAGAGCGAAGGCACCATGTCGCTCAACTTCCCTTTCATTCTGCTGGGCATCCTGTTGCTTTCGCCGCTTCAGGCAGCTTGCCTGGCGGTGTGCAGCGTTGTCGCACAATGTCGCATTCGGGTGATCAGGCCTTTCACTCTTGTTCAAATTCTCTTTAACGTTGCCAATGTAGTCACCGCCACAGCGCTCGCCTGGCACGGCTTCACCGCATTGCTGCACCTGCACTGCGAGATGGCGCCGGCGCTCGCCATCGCGGCCACTATCTACTTTTTCTCCAACACCATCCCTGTGGCGATGATTATTGCATGGGACCAGGAGACAGACGCATTTGCCCTGTGGCGTCGGGATTTTCTATGGTTCCTTCCTTTTTATGTCGTTGGCGCAATCCTCGCCATAACCGCCTATCTGATTGGCCTTGCGCTTGGATGGATGACCTCGTTGCTGCTCATTCCCATGGTCTACACCGTCTATCGCACATACTCCGCGCAGATGGCTTTTGTGCGCGAGCGGGAACAGCACGCAATCGACACCGAGGCCCTGCACCTGCGCACCATCGAAGGTCTGGCCATGGCCATCGAAGCCAAGGACGAGGGCACTCACCGCCACCTGTTGCGGGTGCGCGTCTATGTAGCGGAACTGGGAAAGCTGATGGGTCTCGATCAGGCCCTGATGCAGGCGCTGTTGATCGCATCCTTTCTGCACGACATCGGCAAGCTGGCCGTGCCGGAATACATCATCAACAAGCCGGGCAAGCTCACGCGCGAAGAGTTCGAAAAGATGAAGATTCATCCCGTGGTGGGCGCCGATATCCTGGAGCGGGTCCGCTTCCCCTACCCCGTGGTGCCCATCGTGCGGTCGCACCACGAGTCCTGGGACGGCAGCGGATACCCCGACGGCCTCAAGGGTGAGGACATACCGATTGGAGCGCGCTTGCTTACGGCGGTAGACTGCTTCGATGCGCTTGCTTCTGAGCGCCCTTACCGGAAAGCGTTGCCGCTCGACGAGGCGATGGCCTTCGTCCAGAGCCGCGCAGGAATCCAGTTCGACCCGCAGATTGCCGCGCTGCTGGCTGAGCATTATCAGGGGCTGGAGGAAAAAGCGCGTCAACAGATTGAAGAGATCGAGCCGCTGAAGACCGATCTCACCATCTTTCGCGGCGCGGCCCCCGGCGCGGGCTTCGAACCGGAGATCAGCGCTCCTGAATTGTCGGACAAAACGGGCCGTGCCCCGGCCTTCGCGATCGTCGCGGGCCAGAACCGACCGGACTCCGGATCGCCGGACCTGGTTGCCGCAGCGAGCCAGGCCGTTACAACCATATTCGCATTGGGCCAGATTGCAGGCAGAGCTCTGAACACGCGCGAAATCTGTTACGCGGTGTCCATCAGTCTGCGTTCGCTCGTTCCCTTCGATTGCATTGCCATCTATCTCAAATCCGGTAAATTGCTCTTGCCGCATTTTCTTGACTGCCCCTCCGGGCTGACCTTGTCGATGCAAGGAATTCCGATCGGCGCCGGCCTCTCCGGCTGGGTCGCTGAGAACGCGCGGTCCATCGTCAACGGAAACCCTACGGTCGAGCCAAACTATCTTCCTGACTCCAGCGTGCTTACCGCGGCAAGCTCCGCGCTCTCGATCCCGTTAATCGATAAAAATGGCGCTGTTTTTGGAGTGCTCACTCTCTATGCTGCCGCGGGCGCGGCATTCTCGAAAAATCATCTCACGATTCTTCAGGCCATTGAGCCTGAGTTTTCCAGTGCATTGCAAGACGCTCTCCGCTTCAAAGACGCAGACACGGACGCCAAGACCCCTGCCCTTGAAAGTCTGGCCGCACTATGAAGCCAGCTGTTTTTTTGCTCCAGCGGCTCACACGCACGATCGCCATTATTCTTCTGGTAGTCGTCGGCTCTGCCGTCTTGATTCGATTCGCACCGGGATACCTCAGCGATGCGCGCGAGATGGATTCGCGCTATGGCGACGCGGCGCGGGCGGAACTATCCGCGGAAGCCGCGAGGAGCAATTCGCTGGGCCAGATACTCTCCACTGAGACTGCTGGATGGATGCGTGGAGAACTCGGGATTTCGCGGCAGTACGATGTCCCGGTTCTTGAACTGATCTTGCCTCGGCTCGCCGTCACGGGTGGGCTCCTGCTGCGTGCCATAGTATTTGCCTGGACGCTTGCCCTTTGCGCTTCTCTGATCGCGAGCGTACGCCGCAACCCATCGTTGCTTTGGCAAACGCCCGCCACGCTTTTGCTCGCCGTGCCAACCGCCGCCATGGCAACCATCTGCCTGCTTGCCGGCGGCGGCGGCCCGGTGCTGGTGATGACGCTGCTCGTTGCGTCGCGAGACTTCAAGTTTCTTGACCGGATCCTTCGCAAGGCTTGGCGCGATCCGCACCTGTTGCAGGCGCGGGCTCAAGGCATCACCACGCTCCGGCTCGTGCAGGCACATATCCTTCCGGGCATAGCCTCGCAACTGCTTGCATTGGCCACGCTTTCGATCGTTACCGCGCTCAGCGCACTGGTGCCCGTGGAAGTAATCTTCAGCGTGCCTGGTCTGGGCCAGTTGGCGTGGAGCGCGGCCATGAACCGAGATCTTCCCGTGCTGCTTGCGGTGACTATGATCATGGCGGTCGCCGTTACGTTCGCCGGGATGGCCTCAGACCGTACGGGCGAATGGCAGGGCGCATGAATACGAAGGTTCTGGCATCGTGGCTGCTGGCGGGACTCGTCCTCATCGCCATTGCGATTGTCGTCGCGCCCCGCAACAGCTACTCGAATCAGGATCGCGAACAGCTCCTCGCGGGCTCATCCCCGCACCATCCTGCCGGGACTGACGCACTTGGCCGCGACCGCATGGTGCGCGTATGTGCTGCCTTCCTGCTCAGCGTGGCAGGCGCCATTGTGGCCTCCGCGGCCACCACCCTGGCTGCCGCCGCAGTTGGCACGCTCGCTGCATTCAGTCCCGCATTCCTCGGCAGCGTCGCCATGCTGGTGTGCGATGTCTTTCTCGCTCTGCCGTGGTTGTTCCTGCTCATGATGGTTCGTTCCGCACTTCCATTGACAACCTCGCCCGCACACTCGGCGGCCCTTACATTCCTCGTTCTTGCCGCGTTGGGATGGCCGGCGTGTGCACGCGCCGTGTATCGCGGAGCGCTAGACCTGCGTAACGCCGAATGGATGCTGCAGGCTCGCGCTGGCGGCCTGCGCGGCAAGCAGATCGCCCGTCACGTTTTGCCCAATCTGATGCCGTTGCTGATCCCGCAGTTCCTTATCTGCATCCCCGCCTTTGTCATCGCCGAAGCGAATCTTGGCGCGCTTGGCCTGGGCATTGGCGAACCTCTTCCTTCATGGGGTGGCATGCTGCTGGAGCTGGATAACTCCGCCATGCTGCTTCAAACCCGTTGGGTCTATCTCCCCATCGGTCTTCTCGTTCTTGTTCTTCTCTTGCTCGAAACAGTCGCGGTTGAGGTTTGACAATGCGGATCCATTCGTCTTTCATTCAACGCGTTTCGGCTGTCCTGGCCGCCACATTCGCCATTGCGTGCGCAGGCCAGAACGCGCCCCGGCTTCCCGGCGAGTTGGCATGGACCATCGGATACGATCCGAAGACCTTCGATCCGGCAAAGGTCGATGACCAGGAATCGGAATTGGTTCGCTATCTCACCGCCGGCGTCCTGCTTCGCTTCAATCGCTCGACGCAAAAGGTCGAACCACAACTTGCGGAAAGCTGGACTCTCTCGGCGGATGGCAAAACGCTCGTATTCAAACTTCGCGAAGGCCTGCAGTTCTCCGATGGCAGCAGCCTGACTGCAAAGGACGCAGCCTGGTCCATCCGGCGCGTTTTGCTGCCGGACACGGGCGCACCCGTCGCCGAAGAGTTCCTCTCGCCGGTTCATGTGACCGTCGAAACGCCCGATCAACGCACCGTGATCGTCCATCTTCCCAAGCGAGTCATCGGCATCGGCAAAGTCTTCGACGAGATTGCAATCGAACCTGCGGAGCGCCCCGGCGAAGGCCGCATTACCGCCGGTCCCTTCGTGGTTGTCGATTATCGCCTCTCGCAGTTTGTTCGTCTACGCCGCAACCCCCACTACCCGGGACGCGATAGCAACGGCGTCGCCCTCCCCTACGCCACAGGAGTGCGGCTCGATGTTCTGGACAACCACGAGCAGGAGATCAAGCTCTTCGAGCGTGGTGAGTACGACGTCATCGACAGCCTTCCTCCCGATTATTTCGGACTCCTTAAGCAGACGGCTCCCAACGCTGTGCGTGATCTTGGGCCGTCGCTCAACACCGAGCAGATGTGGTTCAACCAGACCCCGGACGCACCTCTTCCCGCATGGGAGAAGACCTGGTTCCAGAGCCAGGTCTTTCGCGTTGCGGTCTCGCGCGCTATCCATCGCGCCGATCTGGCGCGCATTGCTTACGAAGGCCATGCGACGCCCGCGTACAGCTTCATCTCGCCCGCAAATGGCGCCTGGTACGACCGCACTCTCTCCGTTCCCCATGAAGATCTAGCCGCTGCCAACGCCGCGCTGGCACAAGCCGGCTTCCGCTTGAACGACGCCGTTCTCGAAGACGCGACCGGCCATCCGGTGAAGTTTTCCATCCTCACCAATGCAGGCAACGCCGCCCGGCTGAAGATGGCGACTCTGATCCAGGAAGATCTCAAGGCGCTGGGAATGCAGGTGACTGTTGTTGCTCTTGACTTCCCCGCCCTCATCGAACGCCTTATGCACACTCAAAACTACGAGGCATGCCTGCTGGGCCTGGAGAACGTCGACCCTGATCCCAACGCAATGATGAACGTCTGGCTCAGCTCTTCGCCGAATCACCAGTGGAACCCGTCGGAGAAGACCCCCGCCACTGCGTGGGAGGCGGAGATCGATCGCGCCATGAACCTACAGGCAAGCAGCTTGAAGGATGCCGAGCGAAAGCAGGCAGTCGATCGCGTACAACAGATCGTCGCCGACCAGCAGCCATTCATCTACCTGGTTTATCCCAATACCTTGTACGCAGTTTCGCCGCGCCTGCAGGGCGTGCGGCCCGCAGTGCTTGAGCCTGGGCTGGTTTGGAATGTCGAGAGCCTTCGCCTGGAGGGTGCGCGATGAACGGCGAGGTTCTCCTTCAGGTCGCGTTGCAGGCTGGATACGCCGGCAAGCCGGTCCTTCACGACGTTCGCTTCGAATTGCACCGCGGCGAAGTGCTCGGCCTGGTGGGCACCAGCGGAGCCGGCAAGAGCACGCTGGTTCAATCTCTGCTCGGCCTGTTGCCCTGGCGCGGTGGACGCGTCAGCGGCGAAGTCATGTTCGCCGGGCAAAATCTTTTGACCCTTGCCGACCGAGAATTTCGCAAGCTTCGTGGCCGTGAGATCGCGCTGATTCCGCAGAGCCCCATGACCGCTCTCAACGCCGCAATCAGCCTGCAGACTCACTTCAACGAGGCCTGGAGGGCGCACCAGCAATGCGGGCGCACGGCGCTGGCGCGCAGACTTCAAACGCTGCTTGCCGAAGTGCAATTGCCCTCCGACCCGGAATTCCTGCGCCGGCGCCCCTCGCAGATCAGCGTCGGCCAGGCGCAGCGCGTGCTCATCGCGCTCGCCCTGCTACACCGGCCCGCGCTCATCGTTGCTGACGAGCCCACCAGCGCCCTGGACCCGGTAACGCAGACTCAGATCGTCGATCTGTTGAAGAAGCTAAATCGTCAGCATGGCACGAGCCTCCTCTACATCTCTCATGACCTGATTTCCGTGCTCCAGTTGAGCGACCGCATCGCGGTCCTCCATGCAGGAACCATCGTGGAAACTCTGCCCGTGAAGGAGATCGGCCATGCCCGGCACGCCTCAACCCTCGCTCTGCTCAACGCACTCCCAGTGCCGGCGGAAGTCCTCTTGAGCTATCGCGACCAGTCCGCCATGGAAGTGCGCGTACCCGCTCTGCGTGCATGTTAGCTGCCAAATGCAGCTCTGCGGCCCGCCGAAATCATTACTACCGGAACGTTACGACTTAGGGTTACCACTTAGGGAGGATGCTCTCCAACTCTTGTGTCAGTGTTTACAACTTGAGAGTCATGGTACCCAAGTTGTCACACATCTAAAGTTCAGATTGTAGAAAGCCTCCGCCGCGGAAGAAATCCTTGCGAGGTCGACCGCAGCTGGCAAGATCGGCACACAGCGTTAAAGTCACGTTTCAAAATTCTGGAGCCTCATATGTCTCGCTTTCGTCTGCCCCTGGTGCTTGGCCTGATTGCCACAACCGCAACCTCCGTCTTTGCAGCTTCGACGGCCACGAGCAGCAAGATCTCGCCTGACGCGGCGGCCGCCCCGGCCTCGTCAAGTCTTCAGGTGATCATCCAATACAAACAAGCCCCGTCAGGACTTGAGGCCTTGCTCATCTCTCTGCTAGGCGGCTTGGTAAAAACGACCCTGGGTACGATCGACGCTCTGGTTGCTGTCGTTCCCCAGACCGGACTTACTCAGATCGCGGCAGACTCCAACGTGACCTATATCTCATTGGATCGCGCAGTAGGCGCGCGCCAGGACGTGAGTATAACTGCCGCTGAGTACACAACCCAGCCAATCAATGCTCCAGCAGTCTGGCAAAAGGGTTATGTCGGCACGAACATCGGTGTCGCACTCATCGACAGCGGCGCGACTCCTGTGCCTGACCTGAGCACCAACTCATTGTCTCTTCTCCCGCTTGGCCAACCGCTGGTGTTGCAGCTTCTGTCGCTGCCCAACGAGGTCGAACCATGGATGAACGGGCGAATCGTCTACAGCCAGAATTTTGTTCCCGGCCAAAACGATGCCTTGGATCACTACGGGCACGGCACGCACGTCGCCGGACTCATTGCCGGAAACGGCGCACTCTCCACCGGCCCTGTGGACTTTAGGACGTTTTACGGCGCAGCTCCGAATGCCAACATCATTAACCTGCGTGTTCTCGATGAGAACGGTGCAGGCACGGATTCGAGCGTAATCGCCGCGATTGAAGAGGCGATCTCTCTCAAGAACACCTATAACGTCCGCATCATCAACCTCTCGCTCGGCCGTCCTATCTACGAAAGCTACAAGCTGGACCCGCTCTGCCAGGTAGTCGAAAAAGCCTGGAAGGCAGGCATCGTCGTCGTTGTGGCTGCGGGCAACGATGGCCGCGACCTCAATCTTAATCCTGAAGGCTACGGTACCATCGATTCGCCGGGCAACGATCCCTATGTAATTACTGTAGGCGCCATGAATACCATGGAGACTGCGCCCATCAATGACGACATTGTCGCCAGTTATAGCTCGAAGGGCCCGTCTTTTATCGACGATGTTATCAAGCCGGACATTGTTGCTCCCGGAAACCTGGTCACGAGCCTGGAATTTTCCGACGACCCGCTTGCGGTGGACAACCCATCCTTCTACACGCTGTATTCGTTCTACCAGACCAACGGCGCGCAGACTCCGTCAAGCGACTACTTCCCTCTCAGCGGCACCAGCATGGCAACTGGAGTAACTAGCGGAGCCGTTGCGGACCTCCTGCAGGGTGCGCCTTCCCTGACCCCCGACGAAGTAAAAGCTCTGCTCATGGTCAACGGCGATCGAAGCTATTTCCCGCAAACCAGCAGCGTCACGGCCGATGGAGTTGTCTACAACGCTAACTACGATGTCTTTACCATCGGCGCCGGCTACCTTGACATACTCAAAACTGTCAATGCTGCAGTGGTGAAGAACGGCTCGGTCCCATCCGGCACAGCCATGTCCCCCATCGCAAGTTATAACGCGACCACCGGCGATACAACCGCCGTGATCGACCAGACCGCACTTTGGGGGAAAACCGGGCCCTGGTCGGCATCCGGTGTTTACGGCAACAACGCATTCATCGGCTCCGACAGCAGCACAACCGCACTGTGGAGCACCACAGCGCTCTGGGGCAAGAGCGACCCCGACGGCTACACCGCACTGTGGGGCAAGACTGCACTGTGGGGCAAGGGCACGCCGGAAGCAGAAACTGCGTTGTGGGGTAAATCCGGGACTTCGGCGTCCTCCGTGCCGCTTGAGCACTGAGAAGAGGCCAGCGCAGGCAGCAGGCATCCCTTGTCAGGATTCCCTCTGGCCGGAAGGTGCCTCGCTATCGACATGAGCGGCGCGCGAATCCAGCCGAGGTCTTCCTCGAGTAGATATTGAGCCATCTTTCTTCCCTGGGAAGAGACATTTGGTACGCCTTTGCAATTCGTGTTGGGTAGGTTCTTTGCACGCCTCAGGATTCTACACTGACGCTCCCGGCGCGGGGCCCCAATTCTTGCCGGACACGATTGCACGCAACCGAATCGGCTCGTGCCCGCTCCTCGCGAAAAGCTCCTCGGCCCGCCTCGCGAGCGCGAAGGAACTCGACCTGTCCCGGCCGCTGTAACTCAATCGGTTTTCGACCGCTTCTATGCCAGCGCAACCTTCAGCGTGACGCCGATATCGGAGATCTTCTGCGCCGGCATTTCAACTCGCAATGAGGATTCGTCCTGTTTCCACTTGAGCTCGCCTTTGTATCCGAGCAGTTCCACGCTGCGAATCCGCCCCGGAGCCTGATCGCTCGAGAGTCCGAGCGCCTTCACCACCGCGGCCTTTTCCGGCCAGCCCATCACGAATGCATAGAGCGTGCTGTCTTTGGTTGTGAAGCGAATGTCCTCTGCAGTCAGGTCCTTCTGCTTATCTTCGTTGAAATTGCCCGATTCGATTTTGACCGCGGTTGACGGGCCTTCCCCGTAGATCTTCCATGGCCGCGAACTGTAGATACCTTCGCTGTTCACCGCCATCCATGCGGTGATTCCTTCCAACACCATCATCTCTTCGAAGTCCAGCTCACCGGAGTTGGGCAGCGGGAAATTCAGCAATAGATTTCCGTTCTTGCTCACGATATCCGTGAGCAAATCAATCACTTTCTTCGGCGTCTTGTACTTTTCGCCGCGGTTGTAGTGCCACTGCCCGATGCAGGTGTCGGTTTGCCAGGGATTCTTCGCGATG
>Ga0182024_10010544_pt1 | contig 18811 bp, 22 predicted proteins | sample P32metaG_FD_120480 | JGI IMG/M metagenome (GOLD analysis project Ga0182024, IMG submission 120480) | Permafrost microbial communities from Stordalen Mire, Sweden - P3-2 metaG (Illumina Assembly) | ecosystem: Environmental > Terrestrial > Soil > Wetlands > Permafrost | place: Sweden: Stordalen... | reverse complement strand
GATTGCCACCCTGGCGGTCGATCTGACCGCCGAAGACGCGCCGAGCCGGATCGTCGGAAGGGCGCTGGATGCATTCGGCGCTTTCGACATCCTTTTCAACAACGCCGGCGTGGGCGCCGCCGCGCCGGCGCGCGAGATGACCGACGATGCCTGGGACGCGGTCCAGGCGGTGAACCTGCGCGCCGTCTTCCGCCTGAGCCGCGAAGCCATTCCCCATCTGGTCTCCTCCGGCCGCGGGCGGATCATCAACACCGCCAGCGTCATGGCCAACGGAACCGACTACGGACTTTCGGCCTATTGCGCCTCGAAGGCCGGCGTGGTGGGCCTGACGCGCACGCTAGCGCTGGAGCTCGGCCGCGAACGCGTCACCGTGAACGCCCTGCTGCCCGGCGCCATCCTCACCGGCATGACCGCCGGAAGTTTCGCCAACCCCTCCATCGCCGACGTCTGGGCGCACAAATCGGTCCTTAAACGCCTTGGCGAGCCGATCGACATCGCCCGCGTGGCCCTGTTCCTCGCCTCCGACGATGCCGCATTCGTGACCGGTCAGGCGATCGCCGTCGATGGTGGCCTCACCTTGAGAGTCTGACCAGGCCGGAGAGAAGAACCACAATCGGAATCGGCCACACTCTGGTCCCCGGAGCGGCGCGGCCATGCCCGGCGCGGGGACCGCACTGACCGTTCGCCGCCTGGCCTTGCCAATGGCAAAATCACAATACAATCCATTGTTTAACCCGAATTGTATCGACAAGGACATCGACTAGTCCAGGCGACATCCCGAAGTATATAGGCTATGGCGCGAGTGACGGGACTTGAACCCGCGACCTCCGGCGTGACAGGCCGGCGCTCTAACCAACTGAGCTACACCCGCATCTGCCGCGCGCCGCCTCTCGAGCGCCGCGGCGCAGGGGCGTCCTGATAGGTCCAGGGGCGCCGGGCGTCAACCGACGGGAAAAGTGGTTGCCCTGGGCCCAGAAAAGCGGCCGAACCGCCGTTTGAACCGCCCCGGTCCTTGGTCTAGAAGGGCGCCCATCGCTTCCCCCTAAAAGGCAGATATGAACGCCTTCCTGTTGGGCTACCTGCCCATCGTCATCTTCCTTGGCATCTCGGCGGCCCTGGGCGCGGCTTTCATCTTGGCCGCCTGGGTCATCGCGCCTCGGGCGCCGGACGCCGAGAAGCTGTCCTCATATGAGTGCGGTTTCAACGCCTTCGACGATGCCCGAATGAAGTTCGACGTCAGGTTCTATCTGGTCTCGATCCTCTTCATCATTTTCGATCTCGAAGTGGCGTTCCTGTTTCCCTGGGCGGTCGCCCTGATGAAGCTGCCGCACGCGGCGGGCCAATTCGCCTTCTGGAGCATGATGGCCTTCCTCTTCATTCTGACGGTGGGGTTCGTCTACGAGTGGAAGAAGGGAGCGCTCGAATGGGAATAGCGGCCCCCGGGCGCCCGGCGACGCCGGCGGCGGGTCGCGCGGCAACGCCCGGATACGATTCCAAGCTTCACGATCCATACTTCGACGGGGTCTCCGGCGAGCTTGCCGACAAAGGCTTCCTCGTCGCCGCCGCCGATGACCTCATCACCTGGGCGCGCACCGGTTCGCTGATGTGGATGACCTTCGGCCTGGCGTGCTGCGCCATCGAGATGATGCAGGCCTCGATGCCCAGATATGATCTCGAGCGCTTCGGTTTCGCCCCGCGCGGCAGCCCCCGACAGTCGGACGTGATGATCGTCGCGGGCACGCTGTGCAACAAGATGGCCCCGGCCCTGCGCAAGGTCTACGACCAGATGCCAGAGCCGCGCTACGTGATCTCCATGGGCAGCTGCGCCAACGGCGGCGGCTACTACTACTTCAGCTATTCGGTGGTGCGGGGCTGCGACCGAATCGTGCCGGTGGACATCTACGTTCCCGGCTGTCCGCCTACCGCCGAGGCCCTCGTCTACGGGGTCCTCCAGCTGCAGAAAAAGATCCGTCGAATCGGGACGATCGAGCGATGAGCTGGCGCGTCTCCGACGCCGAGCTTGCGGCGCTGGGCGAGCGAATGGTCGCCGATTCCATCGGGGCGCTCAGCTCCCCCAGCGTCGCGTTCGGCGAGTTGACCCTGACCTGCGTCTCTGATCGGATCGTGGAGGCGCTGAGTCTGCTGCGCGACAGCGCCGCTTTCGAGTTCCAGCAGCTCATCGACATCTGCGCCGCCGATTACCCGCAGCGGACGCTGAGATTCGATGTCGTCTACCACCTGCTGTCGATGACCACGAACCGGCGGGTGCGGATCAAGCTGGAGACCGACGAGGCGACCGCCGTGCCCTCGGCCACGAGCGTCCATCCGGCCGCCGACTGGTTCGAACGCGAAGCCTTCGATCTTTTCGGCATCTCCTTTTCCGGTCATCCCGATCTTCGCCGCATCCTCACTGACTACGGCTTTCAGGGTCATCCCCTGCGCAAGGACTTCCCCATGACGGGCCACGTCGAGGTCCGCTACGACGATGAGCTCAAGCGCGTCGTCTACGAGCCGGTAACGGCGGTGGAGTTCCGCAGCTGGGACTTTCTTTCGCCATGGGAAGGCGCCGACTACGGCAAACCCGGACAGGGATATCCCTACGGGCTGCCGGGAGATGAAAAGGCCACGAAGGACTCATGACCGGCGACAACGCCCCCGCCGCCTTCACCGATCTGCTCGGCGGCGACCCGACCGAGAACCGCAAGTTCACCATCAACTTCGGGCCGCAACACCCTGCCGCTCATGGAGTTCTGCGCCTGGTGCTGGAGCTTGACGGGGAGCTCGTGGAGAGAGTCGATCCGCACATCGGCCTGCTGCACCGGGGCACCGAGAAGCTCATCGAAGCGCGGCCCTATACCCAGAACACCGGCTATTTCGATCGCCTCGATTATGTCGCGCCGATGAACCAGGAGCACGCCTTCGTGCTCGCCATCGAGCGCCTGACGGGCCTCCAAGTCCCAAGGCGCGGCCAGATCATCCGCGTCCTCTATTGCGAGATCGGCCGCATCCTCAACCACCTGCTCAATGTCACCACCCAGGCCATGGACGTCGGCGCCCTTACGCCTCCCCTCTGGGGGTTCGAGGAGCGCGAGAAGCTGATGGTCTTCTACGAGCGGGCTTCGGGCGCGCGCATGCACGCCAACTATTTCAGGCCGGGCGGCGTGCGCCAGGATCTGCCGCCGGCGCTCATCGAGGATATCGATCTCTGGGCCGCCGCCTTTCCCAAAATCCTGGACGAGATCGAGGTCCTGATCACCGGCAACCGCATCTTCAAGCAACGTAACGTCGATGTCGGCGTGGTGAGTCGCGAGCAGGCGTTCGCCTGGGGCTTTACCGGCCCGATGCTGCGCGGATCGGGGGTTGCCTGGGACCTGCGGCGCAGCCAGCCTTACGAATGCTACGACGAGATGGAGTTCGACATTCCCCTCGGCGTCCACGGCGACTGCTACGACCGCTACCTGATCAGGATCGAGGAGATGCGGCAGTCCACCCGCATCATCCGTCAGTGCGTCGAGATGCTGAGGAAAACGCCCGGTCTGGTGCTGGCCGACGATCACAAGATCACCCCGCCCCGACGCGGCGAGATGAAGAGGTCGATGGAGGCCCTCATCCATTTCTTCAAGCTCTACAGCGAAGGCTTTCATGTGCCGCAGGGAGAGGTTTACGCGGCCGTCGAGGCGCCCAAGGGCGAGTTCGGGGTCTATCTCGTCGCCAACGGCACCAACACGCCCTACCGCTGCAAGATTCGCGCGCCGAGCTTCGCCCATCTTCAGGCCATGGACTGGATGACCCGCGGGCACATGCTCGCCGACGTCAGCGCCGTGCTCGGCTCGATCGACATCGTCTTTGGGGAAGTCGATCGATGAGCGTGCGGCGTCTGGCCAAGGAGCAGCCGGCTTCCTTCGCCTTCACCGAAGAGTCGCTCGAAAGGGCCCGCTGGTGGATCGCCAAGTTTCCCCCGGGGCGCCAGCAATCGGCCTGCGTCCCCCTGCTATGGCTCGCCCAGAAGCAGGAAGGCTGGGTCAGCGAACCGGCCGTCCGCGTCGTCGCCGAGATGCTGGCCATGCCGGTGATCAGGGTTCTGGAGAACGTCACCTTCTACACCATGTTTCATCTCGCCCCGGTCGGCGGCGTCGCGGTGGTGAGCGTCTGTGGCACCCCGCCGTGCATGTTGCGCGGATCGGAAGACCTCGAGGCCTACCTGGAAAGGCGGATCGGGCCGCGCGAGCATCTCTCGGCCGATGGCCGATTCTCCTGGGAAGAGGTCGAGTGCATGGGCGCCTGCGCCAACGCCCCCATGGTCTCGATCAACGACCGCTACTACGAGGATCTCGACCCCGAGAGCCTCGCGCGCATCATCGACGAGTTCGACGCGGGTCGCCCGCCGCCGCCGGGTTCGGCGATAGGCCGCCAGGGCGCGGCCCCCGAAGGCGGTCCGCTGACGCTCCTGGATGCCGCGCTCTACGACGGCTCCCGCGCCAGGCCGATCGAAACCCTCCCCAACGCTCCGGCCAGGGAGCCGGCCGCGTGACCGACGAAGCGCGACAGCTCGAGCGGCGTTGCGACTACATCGACACCGTCCGCGGCCTCTACCGCAGAGAGCGCAATGCCGGCTTCGTCGCCTCTCTGCTGGGCGTCCTGATGCTGGTATGGGCGCGCTTCAGCGTCGGAGTTTCCCCAGCCGTCCTCTGGGCGGGCCTGGCGGTGATCGCGGTGGGCTGGGCGCTCTTCGCCCATTCGATCTTCAAGCGCCTCGCCTGGGTTCGCGCTCACCCCATGGACGCGGGAGACTAGCGCCCATGCCTGGCATACTCGCCGACAAGGATCGCATCTTCACCAATCTCTACGGTCTCCACGACTGGAGCCTCGAGGGGGCCATGGCGCGCGGCGTCTGGAACGCGATCCCCGAAATGCTGTCGATGAGCCCGGAGTGGATCTGCGAGCAGATCAAGGCCTCGGGTCTGCGGGGGCGCGGCGGGGCCGGGTTTGCAACTGGCCTCAAGTGGACCTTCATGCCCAAGCAGGAGAGCGAGCGTCCGCACTACCTTGTCGTCAACGCCGACGAATCCGAACCGGGCACGTGCAAGGACCGCGAGATCATGCGGTTCGACCCGCACCGCCTGATCGAAGGCTGTCTGCTCGCCAGCTACGCCATCCGCGCCCACGACTGCTTCATCTATATCCGCGGGGAGTACGTTCTCGAGCGCGAGCGCCTCGAGGCGGCGATCATCGAGGCGACGCAGGCGCGCCTAATCGGGGCCGATCCCAGCCACGGCTGGCGCTGCGATATCCGCGTCACCCACGGCGGGGGCGCCTACATCTGCGGCGACGAGATGGGCCTGCTCGAGGGCCTGGAAGGCAAGAAGGGCCAGCCTCGGCTGAAGCCCCCTTTTCCGGCCGGCTCCGGCGTCTACGGCTGCCCGACGACCGTCAACAACGTCGAATCGATCGCCGTCACCCCGGAGATTCTTCGGCGCGGAGCGGAGTGGTTCGCGAGCTTCGGCGGCAAGAACAACACCGGAACCAAGCTGATGAGCGCCTCGGGCGACGTCAATCGGCCGTGCGTCGTCGAGGAAGTGATGTCGATACCGGTCCGCGAGCTCATCGAGGACCACTTCGGTGGCGTGCGGGGCGGGTGGGGCAATCTGAAGGCGGTCATTCCGGGCGGCTGTTCAACCGCCCTCATCCCGGCCGCCGAGGCCGAGACCGCGCTGATGGAGTTCGATCAGCTCAAGACCCTGAAGTCGGGCCTCGGCACCGCGGCGATGATCGTGATGGACAAAGACTGCGACGTGGTCCGCACCATCGCCCGCTTCGCCTACTTCTACATGCACGAGAGCTGCGGCCAGTGCACGCCGTGCCGGGAAGGGACCGGCTGGATGTGGCGGATCATGGAGCGGATGGTCACCGGCGAAGCGGACCCCAAGGAGATCGACATGCTTCTCGATGTCGCCAGCCAGGTCGAGAACCACACCATCTGCGGCCTGGGCGATGCGTCCGCCTGGCCGATTCAGGGCCTCTTCCGCCACTTCCGGCCGGAGGTCGAGGCCAGGATCGCCGCCTACCGATCGCGCCGCCCGCACGTCCAGGGCGCCAGCTTGATCGCGGCGGAGTAGGGGGTTAGGCCCGGTGGCATGGCGAAGGAGCCCGACAATCTCGTCCTTGAGATCCTTCGCCGGCTCGACGCCAACGTCGCCGCGCTACGGGAAGACGTGCGAGAGCTGAAGGTCCGGATGACCAACGTCGAAGAACGATTGGCGGCTGTGGAAATGAGCATCGCCGGCGTGAACCGACGCATTGATCGCGTGGAACTGCGGCTGGACCGGATCGAACGGCGCCTGGAGCTCACCGAGGCGCCCTTCTAGGCCATGCCCACAGCCAAGGTGAACGGGGTCGAGATCGAGTTCGAAAACGGCATGACCGTGCTTCAGGTCGCCGAACTCGCCGGCGAGGAGATTCCCCGCTTCTGCTACCACGAGCGCCTCTCCATCGCCGGCAACTGCCGCATGTGCCTGGTGGAGGTGAAGCCGGGACCGCCCAAGCCGCAGGCCTCGTGCGCTCTCCCCGCCGCCCAGGACCAGGAGATCATCACCAATTCGGAGATGGTGAAGAAGGCCCGCCAGGGGGTGATGGAGTTCCTGCTCATCAACCACCCCCTGGACTGTCCGATCTGCGATCAGGGAGGCGAATGCGACCTCCAGGACCAGTCGATGGGCTATGGCCGTGACGGCACGCGCTACGATCAGAACAAGCGGGCCGTCGAAGAGAAATTCATGGGGCCGCTGATCAAGACCGTGATGACCCGGTGCATCCAGTGCACCCGCTGCGTGCGCTTCATCTCCGAGGTCGCCGGCGTCTCCGAGATCGGCCTCATCGGGCGCAGCGAGGACGTGGAGATCACGACCTATCTCGACCAGGCGGTGGTAAGCGAGCTGTCGGCCAACATCATCGATCTCTGCCCGGTGGGCGCTCTGACCTCCAAGCCGTACGCCTTCAACGCCCGCTCGTGGGAGCTGCGCAAGACGCCCAGCGTCGATGTGATGGACGCCCTCGGCAGCGCCATCCGGGTTGATTCCCGAGGTCCGGCGGTGCTCCGGGTCCTGCCCAGGACCAAGGAGGACGTCAACGAGGAGTGGATCTCCGACAAGACCCGCTACGCCTGCGACGGTCTTTCGCGCCAGCGGCTCGACCGGCCGATGATCCGCTCCAGCGGCGTATTGCGGCCGGCGACGTGGGACGAAGCCCTCGAGGCCGCGGCCCGGGCGATCAAGGCCGCGCCGCCAGACCGCGTCGGGGTGATCGCCGGCGATCTTCAGGACTCCGAATCCATGAAGGGGGCGCTCGATCTCTTCCGAAGCCTTGGGGTGATGTCCCTGGACTGCCGTCAGGATGGCCTCGTGCTGGGCGAAGGTCCGCGCGAGTCCTGGCTCTTCAACTCGACCATCGCACGCATAGAGCGGGCCGACGCCATCCTGCTGGTCGGAACCAATCCACGGCTCGAGGCGCCGGTGCTCAACGCCAGGCTGCGCAAGGTCTGGCTCGGCGGCAAGACCGCGTTTGGTCTGGTCGGCGAAGCGGCGGACCTCACCTACGGCTACGAGCACCTCGGCCGCCAGGGCGGGAACCTCGCCAACCTCGCGGACGGCGCCTTCGCCAAGGCGTTCCGCGGCGCCGAGCGACCGGCGGTCATCATCGGCCAGGCCGCTCTGGCAAGGGCCGACGGCTCGGGGGTGCTGAAGGCAGCGGCGGCCCTGGCCGCCGAGTTCGGCCTCGTCCGCGAGGGTTGGAACGGCTGGAACGTGCTCCACACCGCCGCCGCCCGGGTCGGCGGCCTCGATCTCGGTTTCATCCCCAGCCAGGGCGGCAAGAACGCGCTCCGGATGGTCGAAAAGGACGCCGTCGACGTCCTATTCCTCCTGGGGGCCGACGAGGTCGATCTCTCACGGACCGACGCCCTCGTCATCTATCTGGGAACCCACGGCGATACTGGCGCCCACCGCGCCGACATCGTCCTTCCCGGCGCCGCCTACACCGAGAAAAGCGGCCTTTACGTCAACACCGAGGGCCGCGTGCAGCGAGGCGAGCGGGCCGTCTTTCCCAAGGGAGAGGCCAAGGAAGACTGGGCGATCCTGCGGGCGCTTTCGGGGCGCCTTGGGGCTGCCTTGCCTTACGATACGCTCGATGCGCTGCGCGATCGGCTGTTCGCCGACCATCCGACGTTCGGCCGGATCGATCATGCCCCGGGCGCCATCCCGACGCCCCTCGATCTTGCCAGCCTGGGCTCGGCCGGGGAGATCGGCGAGGCGCCGTTGGCGAGCCCGATCGGGGCCTTCCACCTCACCAATCCGATCGCGCGGGCGAGCGTCACCATGGCGGAATGCGCGGCCCTGGCGGCGGGCGTGCGACTGGCGGCGGAATAGATGGCGGGCGCCCAATTCTGGGCCTCGCCGGTCGGCTGGACGGTGCTGACCGTCCTTCAGATACTGGCCATCCTCATCTGGCTGTTGCTTTCGCTCGCTTTCCTGCTGCTCGCCGACCGCAAAATCTGGGCCGGCGTCCAGATGCGCAAGGGCCCCAACGTGGTCGGTCCCTTCGGCCTGTTCCAATCGTTCGCCGACCTGATCAAGTTCGTGCTCAAGGAGGTCGTGATCCCCGACGGCGCCAACAAGGCCGTCTTCCTGCTGGCGCCTATCACCACATTCACCCTGGCGTTCGGCGCCTGGGCGGTGATGCCGCTGGCGCCGGGGTGGGTCGTCTCCAACATCAACGTCGGCGTGCTCTATCTCTTCGCCATCTCCTCGCTCGGCGTCTACGGCATCATCATGGGGGGCTGGGCGTCAAACTCGAAATACCCCTTTCTCGGCAGCCTGCGCTCGGCCGCCCAGATGGTCAGCTACGAGGTCTCGATCGGTTTTGTGATCATCACCGTCATCCTGCTTTCCGGGTCGCTGAATCTCCAGACCATCGTCGAGCGCCAAGCCGGGGGCTTCTGGAACTGGAATGTCCTGGGGGGAGGGGGTTTTCGCCAGCTTCCGGCCGCCCTGGTGATGATCCCCATGGCCGTGGTGTTCTTCGTTTCCGCCCTGGCCGAGACCAACCGGCCGCCGTTCGATCTTCCCGATGCCGAATCCGAGCTCGTCGCCGGCTATCAGGTCGAATATTCCTCGACCCCCTATCTGCTGTTCATGATCGGCGAATACGCCAACATCGTCTTGATGTGCGGCCTGATGACGGTGCTGTTCTTCGGCGGCTGGCAGGCCCCGTTTCCCACCCCGTTCACCGCCGCCTGGAGCCCGACCGCCGCCAGCTTCTTCGGCTTCATGTGGTTTTTCATGAAGGTCATCTTCTGTTTCTTCATGGTGGCGATGGCCAAGGCGATCGTGCCGCGCTACCGCTACGACCAACTGATGCGCCTGGGCTGGAAGGTCTTCCTGCCGCTGTCGATCGCCGCCGTGGTGCTGGTCGCCGGCTGGCGCGAGTTCGGACCGTCCGTTTGACGCGCCTGGCCCCCATCGCCCTGGCGGCCGCTCTTGTCGTGGGCGGGTGCGCCCAGCGGTCCTACGTGCTGGGCCAGGGCGACGCCAACTACGATGCGCTCGCCCAGGCGACCAAGGAATGTCAGTCCAAGGGTGGTGAGATTCGCCTCAGGCCGGGCTACGACAACCATGAGCTTTCCGGCTATCAATGCCTGCTCGGCAATGCGAGGTGAGGATGGTCTTCCATCGCGTTAGCCAGGCTATCCGGGGCGCGGTCCTGATGGACTTCGCCGGCGCCTTCGCCATGGGCATGAAGTACATGCTGCGGCCCAAGGCCACCGTTCTCTACCCCAATGAGCGCAATCCCCAGTCGCCGCGCTTCCGTGGCGAGCACGCCCTTCGCCGATACCCGAGCGGCGAGGAGCGGTGCATCGCCTGCAAGCTCTGTGAAGCGATCTGCCCGGCCCAGGCGATCACCATCGAGGCCGAGCCCCGGGAAGACGGCTCGCGCCGGGCGACGCGGTACGACATCGACATGGTCAAGTGCATCTACTGCGGCCTCTGCCAGGAGGCCTGCCCGGTGGACGCCATCGTCGAGGGCCCCAATATCGAGTTCGCCGTCGAGACCCGCGAAGAGCTCTACTATGACAAGGAGCGGCTGCTGGCCAACGGCGATCGGTGGGAGCGCGAGATCGCGAAGAATCTGGAACTGGACGCGCCGTATCGTTAAGAACCGCGCCACCGGCGGCGGAGCAGAGGCCCGCCGCGCCGGTGCGGCCCTGGCGTCATGAGAACGGAGTTCGACTAGCCGCCATGGTCATGCAGGCCGTCGCCTTTTATCTTCTCGCCGCCACGACCCTGATCGCCGGCCTGCTCGTGGTCCTGGCGAGAAATCCGGTCCATTCGGTCCTCTTCCTCATCGCCGCCTTCTTCTCCGCCGCCGGGCTGTTCGTGCTGCTGGGGGCCGAGTTCCTGGCGATGATCCTTATCGTCGTCTACGTCGGCGCCGTCGCGGTGCTGTTCCTTTTCGTGGTGATGATGCTCGATGTCGATTTCTCCGCCCTGCGCGCCGGCTTTTCCCGCTACCTGCCGCTGGGAGGCGCGGTCGCCGCCGTCCTCACTGTCGAGATGGTCATCGTCGCCGCCAATGTCGCCAGTGGTGGCGCGGCTGGTCATTCGGGGGCTGTCACCGGGCCGCTCTTCGGCATCAGCAACACCGAGGCGATCGGCCGGGTTCTCTACACACGCTATGTCTACCTGTTCCAGGCCGCCGGGATGGTCCTGCTGGTGGCGATGATCGGCGCCATCGTGCTCACCCTCAAGCACCGGCCCGGCGTCCGCCGTCAGAACATCGCCGATCAAGTCGCGCGCACTCCGGCCACCGGCATGCGCATCGTCCAGATCGCCTCGGGCCAGGGGATCGAGCGCCCATGATCGGGCTCACCCACTATCTGGCGGTCGCCGCCATCCTCTTCACCATCGGGGTGTTCGGGATCTTCGTGAACCGCAAGAACGTGATCGTCATCCTGATGTCGATCGAGCTCATCCTGCTGGCGGTGAACATCAACCTCGTCGCCTTCTCGGCCTTCCTGCATGACGTCGTGGGCCAGGTGTTCGCCCTTTTCGTCCTCACCGTGGCCGCGGCCGAGGCGGCCGTGGGCCTGGCGATCCTCGTCACCTTCTTCCGCAACCGCGGCGACATCGCCGTCGACGACGCCTCGGTCATGAGGGGCTGAGGGGGTGGTTGCCGCCGCCGGCTTCTTTGCTAGTCCCCGCGCAGCGCTTGCGGATTCATGCAGCTTCGAAAGGCGTCCTCAAAACACCTCTCCCAGAGGGAGAGGGAGGGGCCCATCGACGTTGCGCAGCAAGGGCGAGGGGAGGGTGAGGGGTTACGGTCTTGCCATCCAAAGCGCTGGACCTGTCTCAGCCGATCCGCCCTATGAGGGCCCTTGCCGATCCACCGTAACCCCTCACCCTCCCACCGCTCCGGACTTCGCCGGACCGGAGGGCCCCTCCCTCTCCCTCTGGGAGAGGTGGTCCGCCCCCCGCATCTCAAAGATGTGTGAAACCGCAGGCCCTCGACGGGCGCCCGCCGGATGACACCGCAGCTCGTCGTCATCCTGATCGTGCTGCTGCCGCTCGCGGGCGCATCGATCGCCGGGCTGCTGGGCCGCCGGATCGGCGATGTCGCGTCCATGGCCGTGACCACGGGCCTGCTCTTCGTCTGTTGCGCCCTGGGCTGGCTCACATTCGTCCAGGTTATCTGGGGATCGTGGCCGCACCAGTTCACGGTCGAGATCGCCCCGTTCATAGATGTCGGCAAGTTTCGCTCCGACTGGGCCGTGCGCATCGATTCGCTATCGGCGGTGATGCTGGTGGTGGTGACGACGGTCTCGGCTCTCGTCCACCTCTACAGCTGGGGCTACATGGCCGACGATCCGCATCGGCCGCGGTTCTTCGCCTTTCTCTCCTATTTCACCTTCGCCATGCTGGCGCTGGTCACCGCCGCCGACTTCATGCAGCTGTTCTTCGGCTGGGAAGGGGTCGGGCTGGCGAGCTATCTGCTGATCGGCTTCTGGTACGAGCGGCCGACCGCCAACGCCGCGGCGATCAAGGCCTTCGTCGTCAACCGGATCGGCGACTTCGGCTTCGCCCTGGGGATCATGACCGTGTTCTGGTCCTTCGGCACGCTGAAGTTCGCGCAGGTCTTTCCCCAGGTCGCCGCCCACGCCCACACGACCTGGATATTCGCCGGCCATACCTGGCCGCTCATGGATCTGGTCTGCGTGCTGCTCTTCATCGGGGCCATGGGCAAGTCGGCCCAGTTCCTCCTGCACACCTGGCTTCCCGACGCCATGGAGGGCCCGACGCCGGTCTCGGCCCTGATCCATGCGGCAACCATGGTCACCGCCGGCGTCTACATGGTCTGCCTGCTCTCGCCGATGTTCGAGTACGCGCCGATCGCCAAGGACGTGGTCACCGTCATCGGCGCGATCACCGCCCTTTTCGCCGCCACCGTCGGGCTGGCTCAGAACGACATCAAGCGGGTGGTCGCCTACTCGACGTGTTCGCAGCTCGGCTACATGTTCATCGCCGCCGGCGTCGGCGCCTACCAGGGCGCCATGTTCCACCTCTTCACTCACGCCTTCTTCAAGGCGCTACTGTTCCTGGCCGCCGGATCGGTGATCACCGCCATGCACCACGAGCAGGACATGCGGAAGATGGGCGGGCTGTGGAAGCTGATGCCGGTGACCTACGGGGTGATGCTCATCGGCACCCTGTCGATCACCGGCGTGGGGATTCCGGGCCTCGATCTGGGCTTTTCCGGCTTCTACTCCAAGGACGCGATCATCGACGCCGCCTGGCTCGCCAAAGGGGGCGTGTCACGGTTCGGCTTCATCGTCGCCGTCATCGCCGCCGGCCTGACCTCATTCTACTCCTGGCGGCTGATCTTCATGACCTTCCACGGCCCGGCGCACTGGCGGGCGGGCGATCAGGCCGGCCATCCCGACGACCACGCCAGCGGGGTCCACCCCGAGAGCCATGACGAGCCCCTGGCGCACGAGGCGCACGAGCATGGAGATCATGCGGAACCCCACGAGAGTTCGGCCTCGATGCTGGTCCCCTTAGGCCTGCTGGCGCTGGGCGCCCTGGCGGCCGGGGGGGCGTTCGCGGCTTTCTTCATCGGCGAGAAGAGCGCCGCCTTCTGGCGAGCCTCGATCTTCAGCCTGAGACCGGGTCTACTGGCGGGGCTGGACAGCCTGCCCGCGTGGGTCGTCTGGTCCCCCCTGACCGTGACCGCGCTCGGATTTTTCTGCGCCTGGTACGCCTACATCCTCCACGAAGGCATGGCGGCGCGGATCGCGGCCCAGCGGGGCCCGATCTGGACGTTCCTCTACAACAAGTGGTTCTTCGACGAAGTCTATGATTTCATTTTCGTTCGCGGTGCCGAAAAACTCGGCGACCTGTTCTGGAAGGGGGGCGACCAGAAGATCATCGACGGCCTGGGTCCCGACGGCGTCTCGGCCGTTTCCTACGCCGTCGGACGAGCTGCCGGCCGGCTCCAGACAGGCTACGTCTATCATTACGCCTTCGTCATTCTCCTGGGGATCGCCGGCCTGCTTTCCTACGCCCTATGGGCGTTCTCGCGATGACCGGCATCCTCTCGCTCGCCACCTTCACGCCGCTCACCGGCGTCGTCGCCATCCTGGCGCTGAAGCTCTTCGCCAGAGCGGATGAGCCGCGGACGGCTTCGGCGGTGAAATGGATCACCCTGGCGGCCACCCTCGCCACCCTGGCGCTATCGGTCCTGGCCGTCGCCAGGTTCGATCCGGCGCGGGCCGGCTTCCAGCTCACCGAGGACGTCGTCTGGTTCGCCGGCCTCCATTACCGAATGGGCATCGATGGGATCTCGATCCTGTTCGTCCTGCTCACGGCCTTCCTCATGCCGCTGTGCATCATTGCCAGCTGGCGATCGATCCAGAGCCGGATCATGGAATACATGATCGCCTTTCTCGTCCTCGAGACGCTCATGGTCGGGGTCTTCTGCGCCCTCGATCTCATTCTTTTCTATCTCTTTTTCGAAGGCCAGCTGATCCCGATGTTTCTCATCATCGGCATCTGGGGCGGTCAGCGCCGGGTCTACGCCGCCTTCAAGTTCTTCCTCTACACCCTGCTGGGGTCGGTCCTGATGCTGGCGGCGATCCTGGCCATGATCGGCATCGCCCATACCTCGAGCATCCCGGCCCTGATGGCCTACCACTTCGCGCCGGGCGTGCAGACCTGGCTGTGGCTGGCGTTCCTGGCCTCGTTCGCGGTCAAGACGCCCATGTGGCCGGTGCACACCTGGCTGCCCGACGCCCACGTCGAGGCGCCAACGGCCGGCTCGGTGATCCTGGCCGGGATCCTCCTGAAGATGGGCGGCTACGGCTTCATGCGGTTCTCGCTGCCGATGTTCCCGGACGCCAGCGCGGCATTCACGCCGCTGATCTTCACCCTTTCGGTCATCGCCATCGTCTACACCTCGCTCGTCGCCTTCCGGCAGACCGACTTCAAGAAGCTCATCGCCTACTCCTCGGTCGCCCACATGGGTTTCGTGACCCTCGGGATCTTCTCGGGCAACCTCCAGGGCGAGCAGGGCGCGCTGTTCCTGATGCTGAGCCACGGGCTCATTTCCGCCGCCCTCTTCCTCTGCGTGGGCGTCGTCTACGATCGCATGCACACCCGTGAGATCGCCTTCTACGGCGGGCTTGTGACTCCCATGCCCATCTACGCGGCGGTGTTCATGCTCTTCACCATGGGCAATGTCGGGCTCCCCGGCACCAGCGGCTTCGTCGGCGAGATCCTCAGCCTCACCGGCGCCTATGGCGCCTCGACCTGGTCGGCGATCATCGCCACCACCGGCGTCATCCTCTCCGCCGTCTACGCCCTGACGCTCTATCGGCGGGTGATCTTCGGGACCCTCACCAACCCCGCGTTGGCCGGGATCACCGACCTGGAGAGCCGCGAAGTGCTGGTCTTTTTGCCCCTCGTGGTTTCGGTGCTGATCCTGGGGCTGCAACCCTCCCTGGTCTTCCATTTCACCGACGCCACGGTCGCCCGCCTGGTGGCGAACTTCCATCCCGCGAGCCTGATGTGAGCCTGCCCCCGGGCCTGGTATCGACGGCGGCGATCGCCGCGCCGGAGATCATCCTGGCGGTCCTGGCGCTCGTGCTCCTGGCCTGGGGAGCGTTCCAGTCAAGGACCGGCCTCACCTTCACCCTCGCGGCCATGGCCGGCCTTTCCGCCGCCGCCCTCGCCGCCGCCTTCGGCCCCTTGGGGCGCCTGTTCGCCGATGGCCTGATCGCCGATCAGGGAGCGGTGTTCGCCAAGGTCTTCATCTACGGCGCCAGCGCCCTGGCGATCCCGGTCGGCGAACAATGGTTCGCGCGCAAGGGGATCAAGGGATTCGAATATCCGGTCCTGGTGGTGATCGCCGCCCTGGGCATGGGGATGATGGTCTCGGCCGGCGATCTCATTTCGCTGTTCATCGCCGTCGAGCTGCAGTCGCTGGCCCTCTACATTCTGGCCGCCTATTCCCGGGGCGACCCCAAGGGCTCGGAGGCCGGCCTGAAGTATTTCGTGCTGGGGGCCCTTTCCACCGGCCTGCTGCTCTACGGCTCATCCCTGATCTATGGCTTCGCCGGCTCGACCCGCTTTTCGGCGATCGCCGCCAGCGTCCATGCCGGAGCCGGAACCGGCGTCCTCTTCGGCCTGGTGTTCCTGATCTGCGGCATCGGCTTCAAGGTTTCGGCCGCGCCCTTCCACATGTGGACGCCGGATGTCTACGAGGGCGCGCCGACCCCGGTCGTGGGATTCTTCGCCGGCGCTCCCAAGCTCGCCGGCATGGTCCTGCTGGCCCGCGTCCTCACAGAGGCCTTCGGCGGGGCGGTCGATCAGTGGCGGCAGATCCTCATCGTGATGGCGCTGCTCTCGGTCGGCGTCGGCGCCTTCGCCGGTCTTGCCCAGAAGAACCTCAAGCGCCTGTGGGCCTATTCGTCGATCGCCAATGTCGGCTATGCCCTGGTGGGCTTGGCCGCCGGCGGAGCGGCGGGCATCCAGTCCATGCTGATCTTCATGGTCCTCTACACCGTCGATGTGACCGGCTTCTTCGCCTGCCTGGCGGCGCTCTCGAAGGACGGCCGCGCGATGGAGAACTTCGATGACTTCGCCGGCCTGATGCGCGAGCGCCCGGGGCTCGCCGTCGCCATGACCGTGTTTTCGCTCTCGGCCCTGGGCCTGCCGCCGTTCAGCGGCTTTTGGGCCAAGTTCTTCGTCTTCAAGGCGGCCATCGGCGCGGGCCTCGCCCCCTTCGCCGTCATCGCCCTGGTCGGCAGCGTGGTCGCCGCCTTCTACTATCTGAGGCTGATCAAGGTGATGTGGCTCGATCCTGGCGTTGGAACGACGGATTCGCCGCCACGCGTGGCCACGGCCGTGACCTATGCCACCGCCTTCTTCGCCTTCCCGGCGGTGATGATCGCCCTCATCGCGCTGGACCCCTTCGCCCACACCGCCGCCGCCGCCCTGGCGCTGCGCTAGGGTGCGGGCGGCGAGAAGTCACATCGAGGCCGCCTGCGCGAGCCGGCGGTCCAGGGTGATCAACTCCGCGCCGGTCTCCCGCGCGAGCCAAAGATAGCTCGCATCGTAGGCGGTCAGATCGGTGGCGGCGGCGAGTTGCAGGACGCCCTCATGATCGACAGCGATCTGCTCCATCGCCAGTCGGTCGCGCAAGCCGAACGCCGCAGTCAGGGTCGACGCCTGATCGGGTCTGCGTCGGCGCTTGACGAGGCAAACATTGGCCAATTCGAACGCAAGCAGAGCCGGCGCGATGAGTCGTGCGTCGCCGAGTCTTTGGGCGATGTCCTCCGCTTGCGGCTCCCCTAACAGGAGGGCGGCGATGGCCGAGGCATCGACGACCTTAGCGTCCATCGCGGTCGCCGCGGATCAGGGCGGCTGACTCGCTGGGTGATCTGAGGCCGAGGCGGCGCACCTCTGCAACGATGTCGGCTGGCGTTGAGAGCCGGTCCAGTTGCACGGCCTCCTCGATGATGGCGAGGAGTTCGCCCTGCAGTGACCGGCGTCGCCGCGCCGCCCGATCACGCAACCGCTTCACGACAGCGTCGGGGACGTTCTTGATGGAGAGACTAGCCATTGGTTCCAATCTGGCGCCATAACAGATCTACACTTGATCCTTTGCATCTGTCGAGCCTCCCAGACAGGATCTAGCGGTCAAAATCTGACGCTTACTACCGGCTAGGCCAGGGAGCCCGTCACCGGTGGCGCGCACGGACGTCGGAGCGAAGCCACGGGCCGGCGTCGACCCTCGGGAGCCGTGACCGCAGAGTCGATTTTGGCGACGCCGGCCCAACGATTTTCGTGGGCGGCGGCGCGGGCCGGTTCGAGCTCTTGACCAAAGATCCCGCGCGCTACGGCCCTACCGCGTGAAGGCGAGCTGGCGATAGATTTCCGTGCCCAGGATTTTGCGCCAGGTCTCCCGTTGCATCGCCATATCGTGAGCCTTGTCGAGCGAGCCGTACTGCGCCGCCGCCGACTTCTCGGCGTCGGCCAGCGGTCGGTCGTACGCCGCCAGGTTCTTGAACACGACGACGAGAACGAGGTTGCCCTCGCCCGGCCTCGGATCGAGGGGCTGTTCGATGCTGTAGCTCAAGATCGCGCCCGCGCGCTTGCCCTCTTCCATGGAGGCTCGCCAGCCGCTTGCGAGGTCGTGCATGTAGGCGTTGAACTGGCCGGGCTTGACCTCGATCTGGGTCACCTGGGTCACCGTCCCGTAATCGTAATTCCGTGGCGCGACCTGGGCCGAAGCGCCCATTGCGCTTAGGCTCAGCAAGCCGATCGCGGCGGCGGTCGTGGCTAGGCGATGGTTCATGGAGTGCCCCTAAAGTGATTGTTCGCAATTGAACGTCGGCACTGACGCACAGCCAAGCTGCAGAAGCAAGCCAGCGGCGGCGGACCGCGGGTATGAGGGGCTCGCGCGGTCGGAGCTGCCCCTGGACACGGTCGAGCTCGCCCGTTGCCTGATCGGCAAGATCGTGGTGCGGTCGACGTCCGAGGGCGTCCTCAGCGGACGTGTCGTCGAGACCGAGGCATATCCGGTCGGCGATGCCGCCGGTCACGCCTATCGCGGCGAGACGGCCCGCAATCACGCCCTCTTCCTCTGCCCGGGCCACGCCTATGTCTATCTCGCCTATGGCGTCGCCTACATGCTCAACGTCTCGAGCGAAGCCGCGGGCGTCGGCGCCGGAGTGCTGATCAGGGCGCTCGAACCGCTCGAAGGCATCGCCACGATGCAGCGAAATCGACGCGTCGAGAACCTTCGCGATCTGGCGCGGGGACCGGGGCGTCTTGCCGCCGCCCTCGACGTCGATCGCCGCCTGGACGGCGCCGACCTGTGCCGCCTGGGGCCCTTGTGGATCGCCCGCGATCCTCGCGAGGCCCCCGAAATCGGAACGAGCACCCGCATCGGCCTCTCGCGGGAAGCCGACCGCCGACTGCGTTTCTACATCCGGGGGAATCGCTTCGTCAGCGGTCCCAAGGCGCTCAACAGTTGAGCGGGAACGGATTTCGACGCCAAAGAAGAGGCTAGGCCGGATCGAGCGCGCTGATGGTGACATAATATCCGTCAGGATCTCGGAGCGAAAACTCCGTGGCGCCAGTGCTGGGATTCACATGTGGCTCTTCCTCCAGCCGGCTGACGAGCACGCGCGCCCTCAGCAAAGCCACGTCGGAGTTGTCGACAAGGAAGAACAACAGGAGGCCGTTGCCAGGCTTGGCGTGGT
>Ga0182024_10010543_pt1 | contig 18811 bp, 17 predicted proteins | sample P32metaG_FD_120480 | JGI IMG/M metagenome (GOLD analysis project Ga0182024, IMG submission 120480) | Permafrost microbial communities from Stordalen Mire, Sweden - P3-2 metaG (Illumina Assembly) | ecosystem: Environmental > Terrestrial > Soil > Wetlands > Permafrost | place: Sweden: Stordalen... | reverse complement strand
TATGGCCAGGGGTGGAATTGAACCACCGACACGCGGATTTTCAGTCCGCTGCTCTACCAACTGAGCTACCTGGCCGTCGCGGGGGAAGATCGCTATTAGACCCGGCTGCCGCGTGAGGCGTCAAGCAAGGGACGCGCCAAATCATTGATTCTCTTAATGCGATGCCGAGCAGTTCTTCGGGCAAGCGCCGAATATCAGGATTAGAAGTTACGCCTCAGTGGCGGGCTCTTTACGCCAATTACGGCCGTATCGGCTGGCCGATTGACCCTTTGCGACGCCGGCCTTCGGCAGTCCAACGTTGATGGCAGGCAAAATGCATATGCACCACACGGGTCACGCCGTCCGGAGCGAGTTCAACCTGGTACTCAATATCAGGTGGATGGATTCGGCCGTTGCAAAGATCACAGGTTGTGCCCGTGCCGCGGCTCGCCCAGGTCCGCAGGGGCTTCTGATACGGCAGCAGCTGCGCGCCGCTATCGGAAGTTGCGATACTCTCACCGTGCGTTTGCATGAAGCACCTCTTGTTTGTGCCTAAGAAACCGAACGCAGCCAACTGTCGTTCCGATGACACGCAAAGCTATCAGCTCACTGGCGGTTTAAAGCCCTCCGGCGCCTTGGAGCCCGAGCCGAAGAAGAATTTTTCCATCTCTGACTCCAAGAATTTGCGCGCTTTTGGTTCGACAGGAGTCAGCCGGTATTCGTTCATAAGCATCGTCTGATGAGTAATCCAGCGGCTCCAGGCCTCCTTGGAGACCTGCTCATAGATTCTCTGCCCGAGCTCCCCGGGATAAGGCGCGCGATCGAGCCCGGGCGCTTCGCGCTTCAACAACACACATTGCACGAGGCGAGACACGCTTAATTCTCCAGTCGGCCCGTCGCGGGTGCATCGAACAGCGTGCGATCTGTCAGTCGATCGAGCAGGGTTTTGATCGGCGCAGGCATGCCGATGCGCGCAGGCTCGCGAGTGTTATACCAGAGGCTCTGACTCTCATCCATGACGCCGGCGGGACCGCTGCAGCGCGTCAATAGCGGTGCAATGACGAGGTCGAAATGCGTGAAGCTGTGCTGTACTAAACTGAGCGCCTGTGGCTCTTCGTGCGTACGCTGCAGCGATTGATCGGCAAAAATCCTCGCGGCTGAAAGGGTGTCGAACTCGGGCAGGCACCACAATCCGCCCCAGACACCGCTTTGCGGCCGGCGCTCGAGGAGCACTGCCTGATCCTCGCGCACAGCGACAAGCATGACGACCTCTCGGCTGCGGCGGACACGCGGCAGTCGCGGCGCCGGTATCTCGTGCTGGCGTCCGGTACGGCGTGCGACACATCCGTCGCTCAGCGGACAGACGGCGCAGAGCGGCTTGCGCCGCACGCACACTGTCGCTCCCAGGTCCATAATCGCCTGCGTATACACCGCGACGTCGTCCTGTGGCGTGCAGCGTTCGGCGAGCTGCCAGAGGCGCTTGACTGTTGCGGCGTCGGCCGAAAGACCAGACACTCCGAAGAAGCGTGCAAGCACGCGCTTGGCGTTGCCGTCGAGAATAGGGAATGGTTCACCGCAGCTCAACGCGAGGATGGCGCCCGCCGTGGATCGGCCGATTCCAGGCAGTGTCACGAGCTTGGCGAAGCCGCGCGGAAAATTGCCGCCAAATTCATCGCAGATGCGCCGCGCTGCCTGATGCAGATGGCGCGCCCGGGCGTAATAGCCAAGTCCGGTCCATAAATGCAGTACATCGTCGATCGCAGCTTCGGCCAGTGTCGCGACATCGGGAAAGCGCGTGATGAAGCGCTCGTAGTAAGGAATGACCGTGGCCACTTGCGTCTGCTGCAGCATGATCTCCGAGACCCAGACACGATACGGCGAGCGCTCCTTCTGCCAAGGCAGATCGTGGCGCCCGCGCCATGCATGCCACTCGATGAGGGCGGAAGTTAATCGCGTGCAAGAGCTATCCACCACGCGAATTCTACCAACGGCCGAGCGCCAAAGACGCCCTTGCCGCAAGTTCGCAGGCCGTAGCGGCCGCAGCGAGACGTCATGCTGGAAAGGCCTGAAAAAAAGACGCCGCCGGATCGCGCTCGAGAGGGGGTCACGGGCATCGAACCGGCGGCGTGCCTGGTCTACCTTGGTAGGTGGACACACGTCGTGGACGTTGAGGCGACATCCACGAGCTATACAATGCAACCCGTATGCCAGCAGCGGGTGGCGGAGCCTTTTCCGAGGTTCGTCAATAGCCTAGCGCCATAAGCATCGGCGCCACGCAAAGAAGGCTCGCCGCGACGTGAACCGCAGTGGAGCGCTGCCGGGCGCGGACGCACGGACTTTGTGCAAGGCGGGCAAAAGTATCGTCTGACACGTTCGGAAAGACGATAAATCCGTGCTCTCGCCGTTTACCACCTGACCAAGGGCGGCAAGCTCATGAGGTAGGCCTCGGGATCCGCGTCAGTGCCAAACCCGAACTGGGTACCGCGGTCATAAACCAAGTTGAATTCTACGTAGCGGCCACGTTTCACGAGCAGCTGATCGCGGGCATGCGCATCGAATGCCGCGTCCTTGCGGCGCGCGACGATCTTTGGAAACACGCCGAGGAACGCCTCCCCCACGGCGCGCACGAATGCGAAGTCTGCAAGCGGATCGGCACTCGCCAGCTGATCGAAGAAGATTCCACCGACTCCGCGCGGCTCCTCCCGATGCGGCAGATAAAAGTACCGGTCGCATGCTTCCTTGAATTCGCGATACGCGTCCGCGCGGTAGGAATCGCAGGCGCCGCGCAGGGCATCGTGAAAGCTTGCCGTGTCCTCAGCGTTGGGGAAAGTGGGAGTCAGGTCGGAGCCGCCACCGAACCAGGCATGACTCGTGCGCAGGTAGCGCAGATTCATGTGCACAGTGGGCACGTACGGGTTGAACATGTGGGCTACGAGTGAAATGCCGCAGGCCTGAAAGTTTCCCTGCGATTCTTCGGCGCCGGGTATCTGCGTCTTGAATTGTGGCTGCAGAGTGCCCCACACATGACTGACATTCACGCCTACTTTTTCAAACACCTGGCCGCGCATCAACCGCATCTCACCGCCGCCTTGCAGGCGATGTCCCTCGGGCCTGCTCCAGGTGCGATGAGTGAATGTGCCCTTGTCCTCGAGTGTCTCAAATGAGCTGCAGATGCGTCCTTGCAGGTCGCGAAAATAGGCGGCGGCATCGCTCGCAAGATTCTGATCATTCACGCGTGCTGTGCTCATGGACGTGGTCAATCAGTCGCGCCACGGCATCCGGATCGGTATCCGGCCAGATGCCGTGGCCCAGATTGAATATATGGCCAGGAGCGCTTCCTGCGTCCGCGAGCACTGCATCAACCTGCACGCGCAGCTCCTGGGGCGATGCAAAGAGCGCAGCCGGATCAAGATTGCCCTGAATGGCTTTCGACGCGCCCAATATCTCGCGAGTCGCGCCGAGTGGGCTCCTCCAAACCACTCCGACGACATCAACGTCGAGTTCGGCCACGGCCTGCATCAGCGCCGAACCCTGATTGGCGTAGTAAATGATCGGAACACCGAGATCGCGCAGGCCAGCCACCGTGCGCTGCACCGCCCGCAGGGCGAAGCGCCGGAACTCCTTGATCGCCAAAAGCCCCGCCCAGGATTCAAATAGCATGAGGGCCTGCGCCCCGGCCTCGGCCTGGGCGCGCAGGTAGGCCGCCATCGCGTCAGCGAGATGAGTAAGCAGGCGTTCGCTCGCTTCAGCATGTGCATACAAATAAGCACGCGCCGCGGCAAACTCCTTCGAGGGTCTGCCGCAGACGAGATAGCAGAAGAGCGTGAAAGGCGCTCCGGCGAAGCCGATGAGCGGCACGCCGCGCGGCGCGTTGGCGCGCACCAAGCGCACGGCCTCGAGCACAAACGGCACGTCGCGTTCCGGCACCAGCGCCGGCAATGCATCGATCTGGGCATCGGTGCGGATTGGATCCTTTACGATGGGCCCGGGATCAAACTCGAGTTCGATGCCCATGCCCTGCAGCGGCGTCATGATGTCGCTGAAGAGGATGCCGGCGTCGAGCTCGAAGCGCCGCAGCGGCTGCAGAGTGGCTTCCGCCGCAAATTCCGGCGTGCGCGTCAGTTTGACGAAATCGACCTGGGAGCGAAGTTTGCGATATTCAGGCAGGTAGCGACCTGCCTGACGCATGATCCAGATCGGCGTGTAGGCCGTCGGCCTGGCGCGGCAGGCGTCAAGAAATGCGCTCATGCGGCAAGCCAGCGGCAAACATCCGGTGCGTAGTAGGTAATGATGAGGTCGGCACCGGCGCGCAGGATACCGGTCAGACTTTCGAAGACTGCGGCTCGCTCGTCGATCCAGCCGCGTTCGCTCGCGGCCTTGATGAGGCTGTACTCCCCTGACACGTGATACGCCACCACCGGCACGTGCACGGCATCGCGAACCCGCGCGATGACATCAAGATACGGGCCTGCCGGCTTCACCATGACAAGGTCCGCGCCTTCCTCGATGTCGAGCATGACTTCGTGCAGCGCTTCGCGACTATTCGCAGGATCCAGCTGATACGCGCGCCGGTCGCCGAATGCCGGTGCGGACTGCGCCGCTTCTCGGAACGGTCCGTAATAAGCAGAAGCGTACTTCGCGGCGTACGCGACAATAGGAGTGTTGGCGTACCCGGCGCCGTCGAGCTTCTGTCGGATCGCAAGCACGCGACCGTCCATCATGTCCGAGGGCGCGACGGCATCAGCGCCGGCGCGTGCGTAATTGAGCGCAACATTTGCAAGTGTTGCGACGGAGGAGTCGTTATCGATCTCGCCTGAGGGCAGCACGTGTCCGCAGTGTCCGTGATCGGTGGCACCGCAGAGGCACACGTCGGTCCAGACCAGAAGCGCCGGGCAGGCCTTTTTGATCGCAACAATCGCTTGCGGCACGAGGCCCTGCGGATCGAGCGCCGCACTCGCCGCGGCATCTTTTTCCGTCGGAGCCGCAAACAGGATGATCGCAAGGACGCCCGCCTCCATCGCCATCTGCGCCTCCTTCACCGCTTCATCCACCGAGAGCTGGCAGATACCCGGCATGCTGACCACAGCTCGACGCACTGCGCGTCCGGGCACGATAAAGAGCGGATAGATGAGCGCATCACCCGTCAGGCGCGTCTCGCGCACCATGCGCCGCCAAACTTCCGACTGGCGCAGGCGCCGCAGTCTATGCAGTGGGTATCCCATCGCTATGGCCTCGTTTGCAGCAATCGTAGTGTTGTATTGGCAAGCCCGGACAGAGTGGCTGACTCGGCAAGCACGGCAGTGCGGCCGCGCTCGGCGAGCGCACGCGCCGTCGTCGGGCCGATGGCGACGACTGCCGCCTGCGCGAGAAGACGCGTGAAGTGGGGCAGCCCCAGCGCACGTTCCAGTTCAATCACCGCCGAGGGACTTGCGAAAGTTACCGCGCCGATCACCTCGCGGTCGATCCAAGCGCGGCAATCATCGGCGTCAAGAGGCGCCGCCTCGGTGCGATAGGCCTCGACCTGGCGCACTTCGGCGCCGAGCTGCGTCAATCCCTGCGTGATCGTCGGCAGCGCGCGCGAGCTCGCGGGGTAGAGGATTTTTGCGCCGGCGCAGCCCACCGCAGCGAAGGCGTCGACGAGCGCCGCAGCATTGGCTTCGTTCGGCATAAGATCCACGGTAAAGCCGCGGCGCTGCAACACTTGCGCGGTCGCTCGACCGATGGCGGCCACGCGCACGCCCTGCGGCAAGCGCGGCAGCCAGCGGATGACGGCCGTGACAGCCTGCCGGCTTGCAAACACGATCCAGTCGAAATCTTGAACGCGCGCAAGCGCCCGCTCGAGCGAATTCCCGGCTGCCGGCGCCGTGCGCACCGCTGGCCACAGCAGTACGTTGAGTCCGAGACTGCGCAACTCCGTGCTCAACGGGCCATCGTGCGCCTCCGCGCGTGTGACCACAACGGCCAGCTCAGGGGCTTCGGTCGTCACGGCGCGGCCACTGGGCTATCGACGTCGCGCACTGCGGCAATGAGCCGCTGCGCACCCTTCGCCAGAAGTTCATGCGCCAGGCGCTTGCCCAGGCTCGCGGCGTGGGCAGGCAGCGCGGCGTCGGCGCCCTCGACCGTCAGCATGGATGAACCGTCAAGTGCGCAGACACAGACGTGCAGATGCAGTTCCTCACCGACGAGTGTTGCCAGCGCACCCAAGGGGACCTGACAGCCGGCCTCGACGCTGGCGAGGAGTGCGCGCTCCGCCGTGGTCGTCAGGCGCGCGGCGCGGTCATCAAGCGCGGCGACCCAGCGCTGTGCGTGCTCATCGTCGGCGCGCACACACACGCCTATGGCTCCCTGCGAGACTGCCGGCGGAAACTCCTTGACGGGCAGATGGCAGGTGATGTGTTCCTCAAGTCCCAATCGCTTAAGGCCAGCGGTTGCGAGGATGATCGCGTCATAGGCGCCGGTTTTCAGGCGCTCGATGCGCGTCGGGACATTGCCGCGCAATTCGAGGACTTTGAGGTCGGGACGCGCGTGCGCGAGAAACGCCCGGCGCCGCAGACTGCTCGATCCGACATGCGCCCCCGGCGGCAATTCATGCAAGAGCTCGCCAGCGCGGCTGACGAGCGCGTCGCGCGGATCCTCACGGGCCAGCACGGCCGCAAGAGCGGTGCCCGGCTCGAGCTGCGTCGCGAGGTCCTTGAGACTGTGCACCGCAACGTCGATTTCGCGCGCAAGCAGTGCGCGATCAATTTCCTTGGTGAAGAACGCCTTGCCGCCCACCGCCCACAGCGGCACGTCATTGCGCACGTCTCCCTCCGTGCTGATGTGCACGAGTTCAATGGGCGGCGCATCGCACTGCCCGGCAATGGCAGAGGCCACATGGCGCGCCTGCCACAGCGCCAGTGCGGAAGCGCGCGTGCCGATACGAAGCGTGGCCGGACGCGTCATGTTGCGTCCTCAATCAGAAAGCGATACCCCACGCCCCAGACGGTCAGGAAGTGACGTGGATTCGCCGGATCACGCTCGAAGCGCTTGCGCAGACGCAGGATGAAATTGTCGACGGTTCGGGTAGAAGGAAAGACGTCATATCCCCAGACGCGCTCGAGTAAATCTTCGCGCGAGACGATTTCTCCCGGCCGCTCGGCCAATACTTTGAGAATCATCGCCTCCTTTTCGGTGAGTTCCTGCGCGGCGCCGTTCCACGAGCGCGCGCGAAACGCGCGGAAATCGACTTCATTGCCGCCGAAGCGCAGTACGGCACTTTGCGGAGTCGCGGAGGCCTTCCGATACCATTCCCAGCGACGCAGGATGGCGCGCACTCTCAGGAGAAACTCATCAAGATGAAAGGGCTTGGCCAGATAGTCGTCGCCGCCAGCCTCGAGGCCGAGCACGCGATCCTGCGGATCTCCGCGCGCGGTGAGAAACAGGACCGGCGTGTTGTTGCCCTCTTCACGCAGCGTGCGGCACAGCGTGAAGCCGTCCATGTGCGGCAGCATCACGTCGAGCACGACGAGCTCGCAGGAGTTTTCACGCAGCCATGCGAGAGCGACTCGTCCATCCGGCGCTGTATCCACGGCATAGCCTTCTGCGCGCAGATTCTCGGCAAGTCCAGCAGCCAGATGCGGATCGTCCTCCACGACGAGGGTGCGTGCGGCGGACGTTTGCGCTGTACTCACACCGGCTGCCTCGGCGCCGCCGGCCATGAGATGACAAAGAGCGCGCCCTGCCCCACCCCGACGCTATGCGCGCTCACGCGGCCGCCCGTCAACTGCATGAGACGCCGTACGATGAAGAGCCCAAGCCCCGTGCCGTTGTGGCTGCCGCCGCCGCCCGGATGCAGCCGTGAAAACTTCTTGAAGAGCTGCGCGCTGTCATTCGCGCCAAAGCCCACGCCGCTGTCGCGCACCGAGAGCTCGACTTCGCCATTCGCGGCGCGCGCTGCAAATGTCACCGTGCCGCCGCTCACGGCCGCGACCGCCGCGAGCGCATTTTCCAAAAGGTTGCGCACCACGACATCCACGGCCAGCGGATCGGCGAGGACAGTGAGGTCACGCGGCACATCCGTCGTCAATGCAATGCGTTCCTGACGCGCGCGCTCCTCGAACTGGCTGACGACGCGTCCCACCGCAGCGGCGAGTTCCACCGGTTCGCTTTTGAGATCCACGCGCCCGCGCTCGAGGCGCACGCTGTCGAGAATGCGCGACACCATCGTCTCCATGCGCGTCAGATCCACGAGCATGCGTTCAATCAACGTGCGCGCCTGCTCGACCGACAGCTGCCGCTTTGCCATGGTCTCAAGCGAGAGCTGCAGACTCGCAAGCGGTGTCTTGAATTGATGGGAGACCAGAGCAAGGAAGCTGTCCTGCTCCTGCAGCACTTTCGTCTCGGCGCGCAATGCGCGCCAGATTACCCCGACGCAAAGCGCGAGCGCGAGGAGAAAAAAGCCGCTCTCCCACGCGTATTGATTGATGCGCCTGTGGCGCTCTTGTACAAATGCCGCATCGACGGCGTCGGACCGCGCTGCGCGGCCGTCCGTGACGGTCACATCCGGCAGGATTGCATGCACGCGCTCCGCGGTCGCGCCTGCTGCGAGCAGCGCCTGCGCCGCCGCCACCTCGCGGGCGTACGCGATGCGCGCATCGCGCAGCTTCTGCGTGCTGTAGTCATGCTGATCGTAGACCCACCAGCCGACTTGGATCACCGAAACGATGACCAGCAACAGCGCCGTCATCTGGAAAACTTTAGTGGTCTTCACGGTGCCTTCGCTGCGACGAGAAGCGACTGCCTGAGCGCGTCTGCGAAGAACTTAATGTCTTGATCGCCAAAGCTCGCCGACAGGAAACACACTTCATACGCGGACGGCGGCAAGTAGACGCCACGTGCCAGCATGGCGTGAAAGAGCACCGCAAAGCGTTGCAGAGCTTTGCTGTCGAGTGTAGCCGCCCGGCGCGGCGCCGCGCCTTCATGCAAGGACAGCCAAAAAAGAGAGCCGGCGCGCACGAGGCTCACTGGAAACGGCGCCCCCGCCAAGATCGGGGCAAGCGCGTCTTCTAACTTCGCACCCAACGTCTCAAGATGCTGCCAGACAGAGCCTTCGGTCAGGAGATTCAGTGTCGTCAATCCCGCCGCCATGGCCACTGGATTACCCGACAGAGTCCCCGCCTGATAGGCATCGCCATCCGGCGCCAGGTGCGCCATCACGCGGCGCGAGCCGCCAAAGGCGCCGACCGGCATCCCGCCGCCAATGACTTTGCCGAAGGTCGCCATATCGGGCGTTATACCCGTGAGTTCCGCAACCCCACCGCGCGCCAGGCGGAATCCCGAGATCACTTCGTCAAAGATCAGCAGCGCCCCGTGATGAGCTGTCGTCTGCGCAAGTGTCTGAAGGAACGCGCGCCGCAGCAGCAACAACCCATGGTTCGCAGGCATGGGTTCAATGATCACCGCGGCAATGCGCGCTCCTTCTGCTGCAAAAAGCTCCTGTAGCGCCTCTTGGTTGTCGAGCGGCAGCACGCGCGTGGCCGCAACAAAGGCCGCCGGCACGCCGGCTGAGGAGGGGCGCCCAAAGGTGGCAAGACCCGAACCCGCCGCGACGAGCAGATGATCGGCGTGGCCGTGATAGCAGCCGGAGAATTTGACGATGAGGTCGCGACCGCTCGCCGCTCGCGCCACGCGAATCGCGCTCATGACCGCTTCGGTGCCGGAAGAGACAAAGCGCACCTGCTCGAGGCCTGGATAAGAGGCCGTGATCCGCTCGGCCAATTCCACCTCAGCCGGACACGGCGCGCCGAACGTTGTGCCGTTGCGACACGCCTGCGCCATCGCCTCGACGACCTTCGGATGTGCGTGCCCCAATATGAGTGCGCCCCATGAATTGACGAGATCGAGATAGCGCCGTCCATCGACATCGTAGAGATACTGGCCCGCGCCGCGCTCGATGAAGAGCGGCGTGCCGCCCACTGCCCGAAACGCCCGTACGGGCGAGCTCACGCCGCCGGGAATGACCCGGCATGCGCGTTGATAGAGTTGCGCCGAGCGCGCTCCCGTCGATGCGGCGGCTGCATTCTCATCGTTCATGAATTGTTTTTTCCACTGTCGAGATCGTGAGCGCGCGGAGTCCGCTGCAGGCGTGCCGCGCGAAAGAAAGCATCCACTGTATCCGCGCTCGCATGCGCCGCGGCTGCCCGGATTCCCGCCAGCGGCAGATGCGCAAGACGCCGTGCGAGCGTGGTCGCGAAGCGCCGCAGCAGTTGTCGCTCGTCATCGTCGAGGCCGCGCAAATCATCCGCGAGCAGCTGATCCATCTGCGCCGCAGCAATGCCTTCAAATGAGTCTCTGAGATCAGCGAGCCTGCGTCCGATGGCACGCGTCGCAAGCTCGGTGCGCAGCCGTGCGAGCCGCTCATCGATGGCAGCGCGCACTGGCGCCAGGCGCAGAAGCTGAGCCAGACGCTGCTCGCGCGTGGCTGCAATGAGCTCGTCCATGCCGATGCGCACAAGCCCGACCGCTTGCGCCGCTGCAGGCTCGATGTTGGGGGGCAGGCCAAAATCAATAATGAGGGGTGAACTTGCGGCCGCACTCTTGAGTGCGCGCAGCGCCGCCTCATCGAGAATTGCCCCGGGCCCGCCGGCGGCAACGACCACTGCCGCAATGTCGGGCGGAAATGAGCGGAACTCATCCAGTGGCACGCACTGCGCACCCAGTGACTGCGCCCACTCCTCGGCCACCTCGGCCGTGCGGTTGACGATGACGAGCGGCAAACCGGCGTCGCGCAGAAATTGTCCGCAGCGCCGCGTCATCGGCGAGACGCCCACGAGTGCCACGGGATCGCGGCGTTGCCCGCAGTAGGCGAGGACTCGCTCTACGGCAAGATCCGCAAGCGACGGCGGGCGCGCTGCGGCGCTCAGGCGGTGGACGCGGCTCGCCATGGACAGCGCCTCGTTCATGATGCGATTGAGCGTCGGACCGCATACCTTGGCCGCGCGCGCCATGTCCCACGCCCCGCGCAACTGGGCGGTAATCTCATGCTCGCCAGCCTGCGCGGAATTAAGTCCGCAAGCCAGGAGAAATATATGTTCGACCGCCGCCTCGCCCGTCCAGGCGCGCAGTGCCTCGGCGGCCTCACCCAGTTCCGGATCCCGGCCGCGCAGCGCGCGAAAAACGGCGCCGCGTAAGTCCCCCGCCGCCGAAGCGTCGCCCGTTGCGAAGATGACTTCGACGCGATTGCAGGTGGCGAGGAACACGACTTCTGCGCCGAGAGCGGCGCGCAACTCGGGCAGTCGCGCTTCGATGTCCGCCTTGGGGATGGCAAAGCGCGCGACCTCCTCGGCGCTTGCGTGGCGATATGACAGACCGACGACGCCAATATGGTCCATGGGGGTCAAGGAGACCATGGGGGCCGAAGGCGGAGTGTCACCGAACGGTCATGGCGCGCTAGAAGCGCCTCCCATTAGCACTAATCCGGTGGATTATGCGCGCGCAGGAAGGCGACGGAGGCCTGCAACATCTGCAGGCGGGTCTCGCTGCGGGAGAGCCAGTGATCCTCGTGCTGCAGGGTGACCAACTCGACGTCCTTCTTTTCGCGCCGCAGGGCGTCGAACATGACGCTGCTCTGCTCGAAGGGCACGACCGTATCGTCGCGCCCATGGATCAGGAGCACGGGCACATTCACGGCAGCCAGATGTTTAATCGGCGAAATCGCGTCGAGGAGCGGATCACCCGGGCCGCTGACGCCCATGAAGCGGTCCCAGTAGCGCTGACTCACGTTGTGGCTCTGGAGGTTCTTGGTATTGACCCAATCGAGCCAGCGCTTCAGGTCGGAAATACCGGCGACAGCGATAGCGCACCGGTAGACACCCGGATCCAGAGTCACGCCGGCAAGCGCCGCGTAGCCTCCATAACTTGCACCGACGATGCAGACACGGGCCGGATCTACAATGCCCTCTTTCGCGAGATAACGCACACCGTCGGAGAGATCGGTCTGCATCTTGCGCCCCCACTCGCCGAAGCCTGCGGCGAGAAAGCGCCGATCAAGATCCGAGCCGCGATAATTCGGCCGCAGAACCGCATAGTTCTGATCCGCCAGAGCCTGTGCCCACCAGTCGAAATCGGCCGTATCGCGCGCCGCGGGGCCGCCATGCGTCAGCACGATGAGGGCCAGATTTCTGGCGGCGGCGGCCCGCGGCAAGGTGAGGTAGGCAGGAATCTGCATTCCATCCGCCGCTGCATAGGTAATGCGGCGCACTTCGAGCGGCGCCGCGCCGCCTGAGTACACCTCGCCAGGGAACTTGCCGTGTGCGTGTCGAGATCAACGAGCTCATACAGAAAGCCGTCCTTCAGACCATCGACGCGCACGACGAACTTCTTGAAGCCATTGGCCGCAGAAACCAGGCGTACGCGCTCTCCCTCGAAGGCACGGGTCACGGCATCCCAGCGCGCCTGCATCCTGGGGTCGAAAAACACATAACGTGAATCATCTACGACACGCACTCCACCGATCATGCGCGTGGAGCGATCTTCGATCGGCGTGTTGAGGTCCCGTCTTTCCGCCATCGGCGGACCGAGCGTGCCATCTTTGAGCGACAGTAGGCGCCACACCGGCTCATCGCTTTCGACCGCCTGCATGAGCAGAGTGTCTTCGGTGGGTCCAAATCCAAGTATGCGTGGAGAATCGATCGGATCGTGGCCGGAAATGCTGTCTTGCAAACGCCCGTCGCGACGGATCTTCAGTTTCCACTCCTGGTTGCGTTCGTCATAGTCCTGCTCCGCGATGACCTTCCCGGTTGCATCCACAAGCCAACTCTGTGTCGCTGCCGATCCCTGGGCGATCAACTTTTCATATCCCGTGTCGATATCAAAGCTGATCAGCACCGGCAGCGTTTGCCTCTCGACATAGATACCAGGGACAAATAGCACCGAGTGTCCGCCGAGATCCCGCACCATCACCCGGCCCGCGACGACGTTCATCATTCGGACATTGTCTATCGCGAGCGTATTTGGAACCGAAACCGACTTGTGACTGCGGACATCGTAAATCTGCAGCAGCTGCCACTCATTCTCATTGCCCATGAGGCCCCACGGCAACGCGGTCGCGGATGTCACGATCATGAGATGGTTGTCATCCGCCCATTCGATCCTGCGCAGCTTCTGCTCCCTGACACGCAACGCGCCCAGAACCTTGTTATCCGCGAGCGACACAACGGCGATCATCCGAGCATCCTGCGTAGTGCGCACGAAGGCGATGCGCGAGCCGTCCGGCGAGAGAGCTATATCCTCGAGTGAGGGCAGACGGCCATAGACCTCGAGCGGCAGGGAAGCTGCGGGTGCGGGCGCGGTTGCGCTCGTCAACCAGATCCATGTGAGAGCGTAAAGAAGCGACCCGCGCATGCCCCTCATCCTGTGGTTGACGCTGCGACCGCCAGTAGCATAGGCCTCGGTTTGGTCGCAACCAAGCGGCCCGGACTGCGCGCCTGGGCGGCAAGGACTTGCCGCTCGTGCGGAAGATTCTTGCCGCCCACGCTGCCGCATGGCCGCACGAGTGGCGCTGCCGTTGAGATGTTTCCGACGCGAATTAAGACGCGTGTCGCAGATTTTGGTCGTCTGCGGCAGATTTGGGATGTCGGTTCACATCCTATTGACGTGGCATGGTCTGTGCACACTTGAGAAGCAGAATGACTTAAAGGCGGAGCTTGGGCATGGCAATCAGCGGTATTTTCAGCAGCAGCGCGGCACGCGGCACCTCTTCACTCAGCAAGAAGAGCACGCTGCAACAGCACAGCACGGACTTCAGTAATCTTGCTAACGCTCTCAGCTCCAACAATCTGTCGTCCGCGCTGAGCGCGTTTGCCGCGCTGAAGCAGGACGCGCAAAGCATTCCTACCACGCAAGGCAGCTCCCAAGCCAATGCACAGAGCCTGCAGAAGTTAAAGAGTGATGCGCAGGCACTCGCAACTACCCTCGCTTCCGGCAATCTCGGCGCGGCACAGAAAGCGTTTGCGTCGCTGAAGCAAGATTCCACAAGCGCGCGCATGCATTTTCATCACCGCGGTGGCGCGGGAGGCTCAAGCGTGCCGGCCACTGCCGCTTCAAGCGAATTGATTGCAACTTAAGCGATCGGCTCGGTGGGCAGCACACTTAACGTCACCGCCTAGCCTTAAGACGCAGGCTTAAGCTACCGCGCCGTAGAAGATGCTCGCCCCTTCTTATAGGGAGCGAGCAGCACTACATCCCAGGAAAGCCCCGGCGATGCCTTCGGCTCATTTGCATGAGCGCCAGCCGGCCTTTGGCGTGAGCCTTTGAGGCTCGCTTGTCTGGCGAACCGTATCAGCTGCTGGTTGACGCTACGGATCTCTGAGTCGATCCTGCCAGACGCGTCATAAATCACAAGCTCTAAGCTCTTGGCTCATCCGCGCGCGAGAGGTGGTTCACATGGAAAAGCGGATGCTCCGTCCGCGCTTTGCGAAGATCATCGGACGGTACGGTGAAAAATGATCCTGCACCGTGCGCCAATACCGCATCCAAAAAGCGGTTAAACTTTGTGAAGGGCTGGCCGATTGTCGGCTGATCGCCAACATGATTCCGGACGATTCTTCAGGAGTGTTCGTTGTTCTACAGACCGCGAAACCTGCGGGCGCTGAGGGCGCGGTAGCTCATGGCGATTCTCAATGTCCATCACCGTACCTGCTATCGTTATTCGCAGGCCGTCGAATTTGGTGAGCACCGACTCATGTCCCGGCCGCGCGACAGCCACGATTTGCGGCTCATCGACACCACCATCCACATCGATCCGGCGCCAAGCGCGCTGCGTTGGATTCACGATGTGTTCGGCAACTCTATCGCCATAGCGAACTTCGATGAGCGCTCGGACACGCTCACGTTCGAATCTGCGTTTCGCGCGCAGCATTATCCGTCAATCTCCGAGGCCATCGTCGTTGAGCCCTACGCCGCGCGCTTTCCGTTCAGTTACTCAGCCGAGGATGCATTGGACTTGGGACAGACGAAGGAGCGCCATTATTTCGATCCTGAGCACAGGCTCGAGCAGTGGGCGGAAAACGTCCTGGATGGCGCGCACGGCGGAACATTTGAGACGCTGGTTGCCATGACCTCTGCGATCACAGAGCAGTTTCAGTATCTCGCCCGGGAGCGCGAAGGCGTCCAGTCGCCTCTCGAAACCCTTGAGCTTCGCAGTGGCAGCTGTCGGGATTTCGCGGTCTTTATGATGGAGGCAGCGCGCGGTCTCGGTCTCGGGGCGCGCTTTGTATCAGGTTACCTCTACGACGAGCACTTGGTCGGCGCAGCGGGCGGCATGGTTGGCACCGGCGCAACCCACGCGTGGCTGCAGGTTTTTCTGCCCGGCGCGGGATGGGTGGAATTTGATCCGACCAATGCTTTGGTGGGCGGACGCAATCTCATTCGAGTCGCAGTGGCGCGCGAAGCGGTGCAGGCGGTGCCGGTGGTAGGGAGCTTCAAGGGACCGCCGGGATCTTTTCTGTCGCTGTCGGTAGATGTGACCGTGACTACCGAATGATCGGCTCCACGTCCACGGACACGGACAGTTCGTGCGTTGCTCCGCCAAGGATGACTCCGTGCAGCGGTGACACATCGCCGAAATCTCGTCCCCAGGCGACGGCGACATGGCCGGTGCCAACCCAGACATTATTGGTCGGATCGAATTCGAGCCAGCCGAAGGGTGGCGTGTAGACCGCGACCCACGCGTGGGAAGCGCCGGCACCGATTGCAGGGGAAGAGACGGCAGCGGCGCTGCGCATCGGGCCGGCGCGCAGATAACCACTGACGTAGCGCGCCGCGAGGCCGCGCGATCGCAGGCACGCGATCATAAGATGAGAGAAGTCCTGGCACACACCGCGGCGCTTCTTCAGGATCTCCCGCAAGGGCGTGCGCACGGTCGTCTCGCCCGGCGCGTAATTCAGATCGCGGTGTAGCTTCAGCATCAATGCATCCGCGCAGGCCACGATCGGACGGCCCTGCGCAAAGCACTCCTCGGAATAGTCCGAGAATTCCTGCTTCACGCGCACGTACGGCGATTCGTGACGGAATCGGCAGGCCTCGAGATTCTCGCGCGTGGGACAGATTCCGCGATAGGAAAGATCGGCCGTGAGCTGCTCCCATGGCGTGCTGTGTTCGGGAAATACCTTCGGCCGCGGATATACATCCACCTCCATGCGAGCGACCACTTCGAGCTGCGTGTGCCGATGCTCAAATTCGATGCGTGTCAGCGCGTTGCCGAAGGCATCGATCTCGTCGCGCCGCCGATACGCCGTGGGCTCAATCTGGATGGTGTGTTCGAGGCACTGCTGAAACGGCGCCGGACGCGGCACGAGGTGCAGCAGGTGATGTGCATGCAGTACTTCGCTTGCGTACTCGTACGCCGTCCGGTGATGAATGCGATAGCGCATCAAAGCTTCACGTCCACACCGACTGCGCATTGCCGGTGTGCGAGAAATGCCGCATGGAGAGTCGGTCCGACAGAGCGGCGGCCGCGGCCTGCAGTGCCAGGAGTTTCACTGCCAGAGCCCGCCTCGCATCCTGTGCGACAGGGCGGTCACTCTCAAGTGTCAGCAGATCGGCATCGGTAAACTCAGGGATCGAGGTCTCCATTCCCGGGTCGCGACTGATCTGCAATGAAGAAGCGAGCTCGTCAAGATCGCGGGCAATGGAGTTGCACTGAAACGCGAGCGCCACCGGATGATGAGCATCGCGCACCAATAGATCGAGCGCCGAACCCAGTTGCGGCGCCACAAAATAACGCGATCGATAGATGCTGATGCTGTGGCAGACATCAAGCAGCCATTCGACCTGGCCCTGGCGCGTGGCGCCCGTGGCCACCAGATGCTGCGCGAGGAGCCCCGCCATGAACTGCAGTCGTTCGACACGGCGCCCGATGCGCAGGAGCCGCCAGCCTTCATCGTGCGTCATGTCCTCGGCGGCGTATCCACCCAGGGCGGCCAACGACAGTGCGAGCCGCTCCAGCACTTCGCGTGGCTGTTCGCTTGAGACTGCCGCCTCCTGGACCTGACGCTGCAGCCCGACCACTGCGCGCCAATAACGTTGCGAGAGACGGCTGCGCACCTGCGATGCGCACCAGGCGATGCGCTTGACGTCTGCCGCTATGCCATAGGGGTCGGATGCGTCGCGCAAGCCCTCACCCGGCTGCGAGTCCTTCGCGATCACGCCGAGCGCGCGGCAGATGCGCACCGCATGAATCCAGACGCCGCGCTCGACGCGCACCCGCACGGTGCTGCGCAGAAGACGTGCATTGTCGGCACAACGCACCGTGTAGCGCCCGAGCCAATAGAGATTCTCGACCATCCGCGAAGGCACGTCATCGGGTCGCGTGGAAACCTGCAGGCGGTGTCGTCCGGTTGAGGCCACTTCATCCTCGCCATCCGACAGCACCCAGATATCCTTGCTGCTGCCACCCCGCTGCGTCGATACCACATCTGCGGCGCTGTCCGTTGCGACGCGCGCAAGTCCGCCCGGCAGGACGCGAAAGCCGTCTTGGGTTGCAATCGCGTAGACGCGGATGGTGAAGGCGCGCGCTGCGAAATTCGGTGTGCCGTTCGACCGCCACACCGGCGCCTGCGAGAGTCGAATGTGCTCCTGCGCAACGTAGGCGTAGGGCCGTTTCTGCAGACGTCGGATCAGTGCGTGGCGGTCCTCGCCAATGATGTCGCTGCCGAACACCGGCTCGAAGTGCTGATTGGGATAGGTGGGCTTTATGACGAGGCGATCAAGATTGCCGAGCACATAGTCGAGCGCCGGCTTCTCGCCGCACCACCAAGTGGCGACTGACGGTAGCAGCAGCGACTCGCCGAGGAGACTTTCCGCGATGCCCGGCAGAAAGCCAAGCCACGCCGCGGATTCGAGCACGCCGCTACCGAGCGCGTTACTGACCACGACGTTCCGTGCGCGAATCGCGCTGATGAGGCCCGGCACACCCAAAGCAGAAGTGCCACGCAGCTCCACCGGGTCACAGAAGTCGTCATCGAGACGCCGCAGGATCGTATGCACGCGCTTCAAACCACCGAGCGTCTTCAAATAGACGACATCGTCGCGCACCGTAAGATCGACTCCCTCCACGAGCGGCAGGCCCAACTGGCGCGCCATATACGCATGCTCGAAGTACGTTTCGTTGAAGGGACCCGGTGTGAGAATCACTACCAGCGGATTGGCGCTGTCGTCGTAGAGGCTGCGCAGACGTTCGCGCATTTCGCCGAAGAACGCGCGTACCCGGCGCACGCCGAGATCGCGTATGGCCTCGGGCAGCACCTGCTCGACGATGTCGCGATTCTCGAGCGCATAGCCTGCGCCCGAGGGCGACTGCGTGCGGTCCGCAAGCAGCCACCAGCGTCCATCCGGCGCGCGCGCGATGTCGGCGGCGTAGACATGCAGCCAGCTTCCGCCGCGCGGCACCAAACCATGGCAGGGCCAAAGAAAATTCGGGTGCCCGAACGGCAACTCCGGCGCCGCGAGCCCCTCTGCGAGCAGGCGCTGCGGTCCGTAGAGGTCGCGCAGCAGAGCATCCAGCACCCGCGCCCGCTGCACGACACCTTTCTCAATCTCGCGCCATTCGTCCTGCGAGATGACGAGCGGCAACGGATCCAGTGCCCAAGGCCGATCGGCACCCTGCGGATCCGAGTAGACGTTATAGGCGACTCCGTTCTCTACAATCAGGCGACGTGTGAGCTCGAGCGCCCGGCGCGCGGCATCGTGCGGCTTATGGGCTGTCAGCCGCTCAACGAGCGCCCGCCAGTGCGGCCGCACGGCGCCCGCGGCATCGAGCAGCTCATCGTAGCGGCGCGGATCAGGCCCATAGGAC
>Ga0182024_10010542_pt1 | contig 18813 bp, 24 predicted proteins | sample P32metaG_FD_120480 | JGI IMG/M metagenome (GOLD analysis project Ga0182024, IMG submission 120480) | Permafrost microbial communities from Stordalen Mire, Sweden - P3-2 metaG (Illumina Assembly) | ecosystem: Environmental > Terrestrial > Soil > Wetlands > Permafrost | place: Sweden: Stordalen... | reverse complement strand
GCATTTGGCAAGGGTGAAAAGGTGGGGTAAGAGCCCACCGCCCGGATGGCAACATCCGGGGCACGGAAAACCCCGCGTGGAGCAAGGCCAAATAGGAGGGGAGGGCTGGCCCAGCCCGTATGCGACGAGCTCGAAGGAGCAAATTGCTGCGACCCTCGGGTAGGCTGCTCGAGTCCCGGAGCGATCCGGGACCTAGAGGAATGATCATCGCGCCGCGCCATCGAAAAATCTCGACGCAAGTCGCGATCACGATAGCCCAGCGCACAGAATCCGGCTTACAGGCTCACCCGCCAATTTTTATTTTGTTTTCAATAGGTTACGGTTTGCGTCACTTCGATTGTGACGCCGGTGTGACGCTCACGTCGAAGTCCTCTGGCTGATTTTTCAAAGACTTGCGGGAAATAGGTTTGAGTGCACTTAACGCTTAGGCAGAAATCCGTCTCTTCTTCACGGAATTCCGCCTAATTGGGCTTCTTTGACGTGATTTGGAGGCGTTCTGCGGTCTTCTGAGCAAGTTCTTCAAGTCCAACCCCGGTTTCGAGGATATTGCGGACGCGGTCGCGCAGTTCCTTCACGAAGGGTGTGTAGTGCTTCTCCACAGTCTCGATAGTGTCGCCTAACATCTTGGCGACATCATAGGGGCTGGCTCCCCGAGTCAGCATGTCCACAGCTAACGTGTCCCGGAAGCGGTGGGGCCGTGCTGTCGGGACACCCGCTCGTCGTCCCATAGACTGAATGCGCTGGTAGAGCCGGGGTCGTGTCATTGATTTTCCGGTGGTTGGATTCAGCAGCACGCGGTCAGTTGGTTTTGGATTCCGCCGGTCGTGCTCCAGTTCGAGGGCGAAGAGCAACTCGGTGTGAATTGGGAGGATGACCTTCTTGTGGCGCTTTTGCGTTACTCGCTCGATTTCCTTTCTGTCTAGATAAACCTCCCCCCATGTGAGCTTGACCGCATCCGAACCACGCAGTCCTGTCCAGCGCAGCAATAGAAATGAAAGCAGGTCAGGCCCTGCGTGCTTGCGAAGCAGGGACAATTCGTCGGCAGAAAACGGCTCTGCACCACCCGCGGGATTTTCGCCGGGTCGTCCTTCGAGTCGGACGGGGTTCTTTTCAATCATCTCGTTTTCGATGGCGAATGAGAATGCACAATGAATGATTGCGGCATCCAAAGGGAGGCTGGTTCCGTTCCGTGAGTGCTTTCTACTCTTGATTCGCTCTATCCTCCAGACCTTGAAGGACTCGACAAGTGGTTTTCCGATGTCCCGCAGAAAACTGATTCTTTGCTCTGCTAGAAAAAGCTCGAATTCGTTGAGTGTGTGGTTGTATCGGTCAACCGAATTTTGGGAGAATTTCCCGAGCTTGACTCGTTGAGTCATGTGGGCCTTGTATGTTTCGACCAAGTCCTTCCACGTCGGCAGTTGTTTCACGGTCGCGCCAACAAGGCTGGCAAATCTAAGGAACGTACCACGCGGCAGCAATTTGCTGAGTTCGAGCCAGTGTGAAGAGTTTGGTCCTTCAGAGAGGGCAGTTTCCAAGCGATGAGTTAGGCGTCGCGCAGCATCTTCATTATGGGTTCCGAGCGAACCTCGGGCAGAATGCTCTTTACCCTTAACGAAGTCGGCGTGGTACGTCTTGCGGCGTTTGCGAATGAAAATCATGCCAGCTTCTTCATTTTCTTAGATTCAATCTGCAATACAGCGTCGGCGGAGACGACCTTCTTGCCCTTCCTTCCGGGTGCTGAAAAGTCTAACACCTTGGCACCGGTCGAGCGAAGCCGGTTGTAGACGGTTCCTCTTGAGCAGCGCCAACGGTTTGCTAGCTCGCCAATCGAGAAAAAATCTTGACGAATAGGAGCGCGGCGTCGTTCCAGCATCTCCAACACGGCTTCCTCTGCCAGACCGAACAGTGAAGCCACGTCAGAGATGGGTACCACGCCATCCGCTTTCTGGGTCGCCGAATTTTGCAGACTCGCCATTTTGAAAGTCAACCTCGTTCTTCGTGCTGCCCTTCTTCTAACTTCAAAGCATCTTCCTCGCTCTCTGAGTACATACTGGTTCTCTTCTACGCCGCATCGTACTTCTGTTTGCCGGTCGCGTTATCTGCCGCTGCCCGTCGTTGCTCCTCAGCATCCATGATGCGAAGGGTGAGCCAAACATCGTGATAGTCTTTATCCGAGACTTCCCAATCGTGCATGACTGAAACCGAGACAATCTTCTCGTGCCAGCCTTCCCGCCCATTTGGATGCAGGTCGTAATAACGGACGAGGTACAGACTCGAACTGATGCGGGACATGATGCGACCCGCGAAGCAGTCTCCGTTCGCATCCTGAGCAAGCCAGAAGTACCGGCCCACAAGCGGGTCAGGTGCGACTGCCTTGCTTGGTCGAGGACAGCCGCAAGTTTTGCAATCGGCGCGGAACAGCTTCACCTTCCCGCACTGCGGACACTGACGCTTAATTGGTTTGCTCATTTGCTCGTCGCGCCGCCAGTTCCTTTGCGTACTCAGCTTGAGTGGCATCTTCAGGCCCGTAGCTAACGTCCTGTTGGTGAGCAATGGCTACACTCAGTTTGTCAGCCGCTTCGCTGGTATCGAATTGGAGCGACGTACTGCCCGGTGCGCCGAACCGGAAAGCTATATAGCCCTATGCATCTGTCACCAAGCGGATGTCAGCGGAGAATCGCTTGGTGGCCACGCCTCGGGGGAGCCAAGTAATCTCACCCGACTCGGTTAACTCTTGAATTGCTTCCAACAACTTCTCTCGTGCCGCTGATGTTTTTGCGATGTTTACGCCTTCCATGTTGGTTCTCCTCATTCGCATCTCGGCGGGTACTGACCCTGCCCCTTGGGGGGCAGGGCTTACCACCGACCTTCTTCTCGCACCATGGAACGAGCTTCTTTACTGTCGTAGCCGTGTGCTTGCCGGTCATACCGCCGCTGGTCGTAATCCGAATGAGCATGACGGATGTGGGCATTGACGGCCAGTTCCGCAGCCTTCTCAACGGAGATAGTTTTCCAGAAGACACCTACAGGGAGAGTGGATTGCTCCAACGGGTGGATTTCCTCACCACATTGGGCGCAGCTTGTTTTGATTTGCTGCCGGATTTCCTCGAATCGTTTGAGCGTTTCTGCTTTGTCCATTCGCTTGGCGCAGGCAGCGCAGCAACCGAGAGGCTGGCGGTCGAGGTATTGTTCTGTGCTGGTGTGCCCGCAGTGAGCGGTGAGAAAAGTTGGGCGGCTCATTGTAGTAGCAACAGTCCTTTCATTGCTTCGACTGGGTCGCTCGTTGGCTGCTCTGCTTCCGCAATCGCTTGCTTGAACACCAGCGTGCGGCGAATTGCCGCGTCCAATTGCTTCAACAGTTTCTCGGCTTCACGACCATCGAGCATGTCAACTACGGCTCGGAGCCGTTCGACGAATGCGTCCAATTCTCTTGTCTTGTCCTTAGCTTTCATCTCTTCTTTCTCCTAATCCGCCGACCGTCGCTTTGCTCTTGCTGCGACTGTGGCCCTTGTATCGCCCTGCGGTAGCCAAAATGAATAGCAGGAGTGATACAATACAAGTGAGTCTAGCAGATAAGTCTGCAGGAGCACCAGAGTGCATGAAACTCTAGCAGAGCAGAGGGCGGCAAATATCTAGCAAAAGCCCCTCAATTGAAGGAAGACTATGGAAGGAAGACTATGAAGAGCAGAAAGACTCTAGCAACGGACAAATCAGACCAAGAACTGAGGGGTTTTCTTCTTGATGTCGTGAACGCAGAAGACCAACTGACGGATGGCACTGCCGACTACTTCTTCTCTCGATACCCATCGTTTTTCCCTGCAAAAGAGACTGACATCAAGGCGCTTCTCCCGTTCTTGGGAAGAAGGATGACCTCACCCGAGGGACTGCTCTTAGAGGGCAGGCAAATCCTGTACCGTGCCATCATAGGCGAGATGCGAGAGTGGCTCCGGGCAATATGGGATGCCGAAGACGATTACACAAGAGAATGGCGGCTCTTCAACTTGCAACTCCACTTGCATCGGGTCACGGATTTAAACAAAAATCCGGGGAAGGGCAAGTACCTACAGCCCCCACCGCTCCAAGCACCGATAAACCAAGCGTTGCGCTATCTCAACCGAAATTTTAGCAGGCTGAAGAAGTGTGGCAACAAAGACTGCAAGACCACACCATATTTCATCGCAGACAAAGGGAAGCAGGTCTACTGCTCAGCCGAATGTTCTGGCGTAGCTCAAAAGATTTGCAAGCGTCGGTGGTGGAGGAAAGAAGGTCCCGAATGGAGAAAGTCAAGGCGAACGAAGGAAAAACCTAACAAACCCGCGCCGCGAAAGGCCCCAATTTCACGCTGCTACAAGAAACCAGTCTGACATCTGAAGCAACGCCAGCTACACATTGAAAGATTTCAATAAATGAACTACGGCACTCTCTTTTTGAGAGGGCATATGCGACGAAGTCTGAATGAACTGGCACCAACGACTATCGCGGCGTACCGAGGCCGGGCGCGGAAGCTGCACTTGAAGATTCATGCTGGTGAGGCAAGCGTCGCCGACCCGCTGGAGCTAGCCGAACTGGAGGCCTTGCTTGGGGTGCGCGGCAGCGAAATCCCGCCCCCCGGACGCCCCCGGAAGTGGGCACCCCGATGAGCCCCCCTGTGGCGGCGCCGTTTACGGTTTACTGCGAAGAGTATGTCCAAGAACTTATCGGTCAGTTGGATGGCGAAGTAATTCAAGCATAGGGCAGAGCCATACCCGTCAGCAGCTTCATGAACGACGTTTGGCAGTCGGCGAAGCGGGAGGGCTACATCGAGGGTCACGTACAGGCTCAGAGCGACCTCTACGGTGACGTGCACGGACACGAGCCGCCTGCGAGCATGGTTGGCGACTGGAGAAAGCAGGCTGCCAGAAAGGCGATGTGCAGCAAGGATGATGATTCATTCGGGGAGGGAGCGGAAAACTGAGTATTATAGTGGACAAGTCCGAACTGGATTTTGTAGGGAGCGGGGCTTTCGCCGGGTGAATCCGCTCCCTAAACCCCTCTCAAAGGGGTAAAGCCCGGGGGTTATCGCCTTACCCGGCGTTCCCGAACCTGACAGCCTTGACGATTTAATGCCGACAGAGACGCGGTCTGCTCGACGTGTGCCTGAATCGCTCGAAGAAGTTTTGGAGCATAAAAATGATTGAGGAATGGTTTCAACAGGTGCCCCGCCTGCTCACGCGGACAGACGAAGTGTATGCGGAGTTAGTCAAGATGGGGAAGCCCGACAAGTTGACCGCGACCACACGAAAGATATACGAGCAACGCCGATGGGAGCCTTCGAAGCGCCTGATAGAGGCGAACCTCCAAGCCACCATTGCGAGCCTCAACATGTTCTATTGTCCGAAGGCCCTCATTCCCGGTCCTGCGTTTGTTTTCCCAATGCGCGACCTATACGGACACTGGCAGTGGGCGCAAACGAGACCGATGCCGGGCAGCGTCCTGCATGACGAAGAGCAACGGTATCGGTTCATCGGCATCGGGTACAGCTTTGTCGGACCCAAGTGGTTCGGCAATGACCATGCCACGCTACAGCGCATTATCGAAACACGGAAAGTCATTCTGGTCGAAGGACCGTTCGACTTGCTCGCCTGCAAGGCGCTCGTGCCCGATGCGCCTGTGCTGTCGAGCGGAACAAAAAGCATAGGTGGCGACCACCAAGACTACCTGCAAATCCTCGGCGTGCGCCATATCACGGTCTTGTATGACAACGAACGGAGCGAGCAGGGGGACAAGGGCGCTCGGAAAATCGAGCGGGTTGCCAAGTTCGCCAAAGTGGAAGTACTCGCCTGCCCGGCGAATGACCCAAGCGAGGCGCTCTGCACGCGGTTTTGCGCGGAGCGGCTCCGCGACATCTTGAAGGCGGAACTCCCATGATTACCGAAGACCTCGCCATCGCGTTACTAAGCAGCAACCAGCATCCTGTGGTTGCCAAGCACCGTCCTGAAATCCAGTGGGCGCTGCGTACATATTGGGCCTACGGTCCCGACTACGACGAGTCTGACGGCGAAATCATCGCGGCAATCATGCTTTTCGATGAAAGATATGGTCGCACGCCAACACGAAAGGAATTGTCTGATTTCACAATCACCGAGGGTCACGACCCGCACATTTATGGTAAGAGCAAAGATGTAGTAGACAAGCTGAAAGAACTCCCGGACTCGTCCGAACTAACCGAAATCGAACCCCTGATAAGCAGTTTCATCGAGACGGCACGGCGCATCCACTTGCGTGCTGCCTGTAGTCATGGAAACCACTTGGCAACGTCTGGAGCCACAATAATGACGCGGGAAGGCAAGCGACGGCTTGCCACGATCGAAGACGCAAAGGCTTCAATCATGAAAGCCATCGCCAACGACCTTCCGAGTGCAGCCCCGGAACCGGAAGGCATGGTCCATCTGAACACCGAAATTCTACGTCAAGACTTGAAGGATGCGCTCCGACCCAAGACCAAGGACCGCATGAACCTGCCGTGGCCCCACGTCAACCAGTGCGTGGCAATCGGGCACAAATACAACCGCAACATCGGTATCGCCGCTTACACGGGGCACTACAAGACCAGCGCGGCGATGAGCATCACATACGAACTCGCCAAGCAGGGTTTCAATGGTCTCTACGTGACGCTGGAGGTTGCCCCTCGTGTGATGTGGAGACGGTTCGCGTGGCTGTGGCTCTGCGACATGTGGAAGCGGAACGGCAACACTGGCTACCCGCCATCTGAGCACGACTGGATGATGACGCCGGAGCAAATCACTGCCGAGTATGAAGCTGAAATGGATGCAGCGATTGACGAAGTTCAGCAACGAAAGTTCGGGTTTGGCAAGGCAGACTTCCGAAACTTCGCCACTTACGAAGAGGCTATCCAATACTTGAAAAGCACGCACGCCGAAGAAAAGTGGGATTTCCTAGTGCTGGACTATCCCGACCTGTTCGACCAGCCGCTCTCCGGGAAGAACTTTCCGAACGAACACCAGAACGCCGTAAATGGGGTCTTCCGCAAAATCCTGACACTTTGCAACAGCTTCGACGACAACCGAGGCCTTGTGGTCTTTTCCCGCCTGCAAATCAAGATGACCGGCGCTGGCTTGGAATCAGCCAAGAAGAGAAAAAAGAAGAGAATTGACGACGCCGACCCTCGCCGGTACGACGGGGTGGACTGCATCGAATGGTACACGGCAGCCGCCAAGGCGATGCACTTCTGCTTCGCCCTGTATAAGGAAGAAGACGGCAACGGTCGGCGCGTTTGGTACGACACATTGAAGGTGCGCGACGGCGCGGAACCGCGCAGCCGGTGGCTGGATATAGACCCACGCTCACGGCGCATATACGACCACGCCGATGAGTGGCGCGGAGACCTTGCCGCGCAGGACCGTGTGATGTCCTCGTGGGACGAGTTCGTGAGCGTCCTCGACGTTTCCGCAAGCGAGGACAACAATGCCGCCTAAAATGCCAAGCGGACGGATGCTCCGCGAAAGTATTGTTGACTCAAAAAAGTTGGCGGTTGTAACGGACTCCGCCGCGCACCTTTGGTTCAAGCTGCTGGTTGTCGTGGACGACTATGGGAACTTCCTCGCTGACCCCGCAAAAATCAAAGCCGCCTGCTACCTCCGCAAGCCTCATACAAAGCCGTCGAGAATCAAGCAACTGAGAGATGAATTGCTGGAGATTGGGCTTCTGACCCGATACGAAGTGGACGGTGAGGAGTTCATCCATTTCGAGCGGTTCGAGGATTTTCAGGTACTCAGATGGCGAGAAGCCCGGTTCCCACAGCCGGGAAGTGGAGCATCCGCAAGCAGCGGCTCCAGTAATGGACGGGAAGGCGAGCAAACGCCACCAGCGGCTCCACTTTCTGACAGCAAGTCGAGCAAGTCAGACGTAAGCCCCAATGCTGACAACAAAACAGGGGATGAAGTAAAGAAGAAGAGAAGTAAGGTGGAAGGTAAGACAGAACCGTCAATCCTTTCTTCTTCAAATCAAGTTCAAGACCCAAGCCCGAAATTTGAGTGGGAATCTTGGCTGAGCAAGCCGAAACAAATCGGTCGCGTCCCTGCTTTGGAAGTGCAGCGGGTCGTCTACTTCCACTGGACCTTCAACCCGAAGAAATACTGGCGCGAGAAAATCCTGACCGAGGCTGACCTGTTCACCAATTTTGAGAAGATGCGAGCCGAGTGCCCTCCATTCAGCATGGAGAACGTGTATCACATTAAGTTCTGTCCCGGACTGCCCTTCGGCGAGATTGTTGTGGCTGGTGAGGAACGGAAGCGGGCCAAGGGCGAGTTGGACGGGGCAAATGCCTGATGCAGGTATCATTGCCGTCTCCCTTGTTCCCGCCTTTCGGCGTGCTAGGGTTTGTCGTAAACGTCACAAAGCACCGCAAAACTGCCCAAAGCTATGAAGATACTCAACATCCAGAGATATGCAGCGAAAAGCGAAGTCCGTGCTACGAGTATGCTGCTTAAGGTCCATAGCTTCCGAATTTGCTCTTCTTCAAAACCCATGGTTTCCAACATTTCCCAATCGCTTTTTCCAGAGAATTCCTTCTCCGCAAACTCAGTGCGATGAAATCCCACACTCACCGCGACTCCCTTATTCTCGGTTGGAATCCACAATTCGCGGACAGCCAGTTGTACGGCAATGAAGTAGGCGAGGATTCCTAATCCTGCGAACGCGCCAACCAGAATGAAGGCTTTCACCCGTCTGTCGTGTTGAGCAACGTAAGATGAGCCTCGCGCAAAGTAATAAATGAGCAAGATAATTGCCGCCGCTACAGCCACCGAAAGAACTATCCAAAAAAGTTGATACGTCCCAAGTGGCGGAAACGCATAGTCGCCAGCCTTGCCCGGAAGCACTTCCGAGAGCAATGGCAACACTGCGAGCGCACCAGTAAGAGCGCCGATGACGCTCTTGAAACGTTCTAGATATTTCTTGAGGTCCACAATGCCGCCAACTACTTCACGAGCGTGAAGTGCATCAAATGGTTTCGTTCACGGAAAGGGTCATGTCGCTTTTCTTGTGGCTGGTACCCACTCTTCACCACTCGGATAATCCACACAGCATAAGCCAGATTCTGAATGGTCGTGTTGGTTTGGTTGGGATGCGGAGTGTATGACCCGGCTGTTCTCTTACAGGAGACATCAGCGTCCTGCGGGTCGCTATCCACTTCCAAGTCAAATGTGAGGAAACCTGAGTTAGCAACGGCTTTGAACACAGAAGAGGTACCGTTCAAGGCAGCGACCGTTGTGTCTTTTGCGACGGAAAACTTGTCCATGCCGTACTGGTTCGTGAAGTCGTCTGCGTATTTGAGGTTCTTCTCGATGTTGTCAAAAAAAATGTCCGCAGCGGCACGTTGGTCGCTGGAATCCCGCTTGTCCCCTCGTTCCTCAAAGTCTCGCTTCAATGACTCCACAGCGGACGTTGCACGAGTTACGCCCCCATGCAGAGTGTATGTCGCTTCATTAAGGTTTGACTTACTCGCCCAATCGGTGGCTTTGGTTCCCGTGTTTGCCGCAAGGCTTTCAAAAGCTCCGGCACGCTCATTTAGCAGTTCAGCTTGCGCTGTACTGATGCCAACCGGAGCCGCAAATCTTCCTGACCCCGAGCCATCGAACTGGGGTATCGCACGAATCATGGTCCCGCAGACAAGAAATGCGGAAAGGATGACAATTCGTGCCTGTTTCACAGTCTCTCTCCCTCTAATGGAAAACTCGGTCAATCTGATTCTGTAAAAGTTCCTCCACCGTAGCTGAAAAGCGCCTTGTCCACCACACGCAAATCTTTCGCGGCACAAAGAGCCGCTATCTCCGAGAACAACGGGCAGTACGACTCCAGATACCAAGGAACCGCATTCGGAACATGAGAGCTAAGAAGTCGAGCCATTGCCTTCCTAACCCTTAAGTCGAAAATAGGAAAACGTCCTCCGCTGATGAAATGGAGAAGTGTGGTTGCGCGAGACAATCCAAATCGTTTCTCCACCCGTCTTGTTCCGAACTCGTCCGTGTACTTTCTCCCGGACCAATCTTCCAAGAAGTCAGCCATTCGGTCATCCTTTGGGCATACCGGCACTTCGGAGGCCGCCTGCATCCAGATTTCGTAAGCTACCGACGCAACGTTCGGCTTCCATTTGACCGCTGTTCTCGCATTGTCCTTCCACCTACCAATGCGCTCAATGTCCGCGTGTGAAAATGATTCGTGTCGTGCCATCAGTTCCTCGTATCCCGCATGGTCTTGCGACGGGTACAAGTCGGCCCACATGTGCAACCACTCTTTTGGCGCGACATTCTTGCCATCCAAACTGAGGAATCTAAACTGGCTCAATGCGCCGGTTAGCATGGCGGCAAGCTAAAGTGCACGCCAAGGCAGTAAGGCCAGAGCACAATAGCAAGCACTCCTTTCCAAAAACCGAGATGTAGAAACCCGATGGTGAGGAGCCATGCTGCGCACCAGAGGGTGCCCATGAAAGTGTGCTGCTCGATTCTTACCTTCTCCATATTGTCCCCAGGCTTCGGACGCTGCCGAGCCTACCAATGACCGAGGCTCATCGGCCACGGCCGCGGGATGGCGACCGTCATCAGCACAAAACCGAGCAGTCCCATGTTCTTCATGAAATTGACCATCTCCATCATCTTGGCTTGCGGCTCCTGAACCGCCCAGAAATTGTGCATGGAGAACGAAACGCCCAGAAGGAAAATCACCAGCAGGATTGCGCCGACCGTTGGGTGGTAGCCGAGGAGCAGGCTCGCGCCGCCCAGCACGAGCAGCACGCCTGTGCCGCCGACTGCGAGTCCGGGCATCGGCGTGCCTTTGCTCTTGGCGTACCCGGACATCATGCCGAATTTGGCAAAGTGATTGAAGCCGTTCCCGAGGAAAAAGCCGGCCGCAAGGATGCGGCCGATTAGGAACACGATGTCGAAGATGTGGCCTGCGTTATTCATCTTGCCCTCCTCGGATTCATGCAGTCTGGAATTCGATTTTGGCTTCTCGCCGGACCTGAATATACACCTGAAGGCGCTGCCCGGCGCGGGTCATTCGGAGGCTTCGGCGCTGTCGACTGAATTTCCGAAAAGGTTCCAGATTGGGGCGAGGTTCGCAGCAGCGCCCGTATCAACGAAGGACAAAAAGGACGGCAAAGAATGAGGAAATCGTGCGGGGGGCACCTTCGTGCGTCGGCTTATTTCACGAAGCCACTGGCGGGGCATTTCTGCGAAAGGCAGCCGGAACGCAGCTTCCGATGTAAACTTCTTGCATCCAAGGCGACCGGAAAAAGTCGCCATGAGGGAGGTTCATTTTATGCCCTCTCGTATCTGCTGCCCGGCCAACCATTCAACGAAAGGAATCCCGATTCACGAGGCCGCCATCGCCGTCTCCGAGCGACAGTCAATCGGCGTCTGCAAGAGATGCGGCAAGGAACTCCAATACCGCATCGACCACGTCTACGCGAACGACCCGAACAGTAAGCAATACAGCTTTGCCGTCAAGCGAGCAGTTCGATTGAGAACCCGGCTGACGGACGACGAGAATTATGACCCTTTCCTCTTGGTGCTACGCGAAATCGAAACTGGCAAAGAACAGATTCTCCCCACGTTTTGGGCTTACGGTCAAAGCAACACTCAGCCGGGCGGTCAGTTCCCTCCGCTCCTGAGTCCTGAGGAATGGAAGGCGCTGTTCCGCGAGTTGGATGCTGGCTTCTACGAATTGCAAGAAAGAATCCGGGCTAGGGCGTACGAGCTTTACGAGCAGTGCGGAAAACGTGACGGCCATGCCTGAGATGATTGGCTACAGGCGGAGGCGGAGTTGACCGAGCGGAAAAGCCTCCGCGTTGCTGCGTAGCCGACCGGCGCGAAAGCTGCGCTACAAACCCGAGGTCGAAAATACCTAACTCGGCAGCGAGGCGAGCTTCTTCTTAGCCAGCGGTACCGCATACGCAGCGGCTGGATTATGCGCGATTGCCGTCGAGGCCTTGCGGTAGAACTCGATAGCTTTGGCCTTGTCGCCCTGCTTTTCGTAAGTTTGGCCAATCATGTATTGGATGAATGGGTCGTTCTGGCTCGCCTTTTGCAGTTCCTCAAGGGCCGTCTTGTAATCTCCACCGTAGAACGCGACATACCCTTGCAGGTAGGGAAGGAATTGCGCCTGCTCGGGATTGGTTCCCTTGTCGAGGATGTTCTTCGCCACAGCGACGTGCTTCTGCGCTTCGGCTTGATTCCCACGTCGGGCAGCGATGCGGGCCTGCGCGTGCTCCCAACGAAACTCCCAAATGTCTTGGCGAGCCGGTTTGATGTCGGGTTCCTTCATTCCAGTGTCATGGCCTACCTGATACCAGTGGGAGGCGGTGTCCAAATCGCCTGAATCAATGCAAACGCGAGCGGCCTCGTCGGCAATCTCACCCTGCTGAAAAAAGTTCTTCACGCTCCCGTAGTAATCGAAGACCTGCTGTTCATACTCGACGGTTTTCTTGCAATTCCCCTCAAAGGCATACGACATCGCCATCGCCCTTTGCGCTGCCGCTTTGTGTTCAGGAGTGTCCGCAACTTGGATTGCCTTCTTAAGATACTCGCGGGCCTCCTCGCCCTGACCCGTGAGGTCGAGGACACTCCCCGCCGCGATGTTGGCGGGAACGGAATTCGGCGAGACTTGGAGAGTCTTGCGATACAGCGCCAGCGCGTCATCCAACTTTCCCTCGCGCATCAATTGCTGACCTTGCTTGATGAACTCGGGTTGTTGCTGCTGGCCGTCGGGCGTCTGCGCCAGTAAAGGCGCGAGAGAAACCGAAAGGACGAGAAAGGCTCGGCAAATTACGGCGACAGTCGCTTTCATGGGCGGGATTATCTCACAGAACTGCTGGCTGGACGTTTCCGAACCGGTGGTCGCAGGGACGCTCGACCGGCGGGGATTGACCTGCGGGCGCAGGCTGGTGGTTTGGGGGCTTCTCAAAGCGCTGCTTGATCACGACGGGAGGTTGTTCCCGATTCGGATCCCGATGTCGTAAATCGAAAATAGTTCGCGGACGATTATGCAGGAGTCAGTATTATTCATTCATGAAGTCGAGAAACTTGAGCACGGAAGGACAAAAATCAATGAGCAACGAACCAAAAGATGTGCAATTCGGAGACCCTGAGTTGATGCGATATGACAAGTCTGAATGGGTTCCGCTCCGGCCGGAAGAGCAGGGAGTAAACGTGGTGTGCGACCACTACACGATGCTTGATCGCTACTTGCTCCCATCCGGCAATACGGTTGAGTTTTGGAGCAACCGCTACAATTATGCTTTTGAGATTGTCGGGTCCAATGCAGGGACGGACGGCATCTGTACGCCAGTGCCGGGTAAACTCGTTCGCATCAAAGGCAAGGCGTTTGGAGGGTGCGGACGTTTGGCAAAGTACAGCGACGGCGATGCGGTGAAGTGCGGCCCTTGCTGCGGTCAGGAACCGCTTCCACCCGGAACCACGATGCTGACTATCGAGGGTTTGGAGGCATCAGTGGGGTCAAACGAAAAAACATGGTTGGAGTGGGAAGAGCGCTTCTTTCCACAAGGCGCATCCTCCGACTTGGATAGTCCCGAAGAAATCGCAACTATTGATGAAATCTCCAAACCGACCATCTGTCCAGGTTGCGGCGTGAAACTAGACGAGGATTGCTGCAGCATCGTGGACGGCACGTATCACTTCGGCGAAGGCGGCTGTGCGGACCAAGCAGGGGAACCGGACAAGGAATTCTTCCCGATTGAATTTGAATTGGCAGGCAAAGAAGGAAAGCGGCTTGGAGTTTGCCAAGGTAGAGACCCGCAAGACGCAATCCGCAATTTCCTGCAAGAGTATCCGCCCACGCAGGGAAGCATCGTGTCAATCCGGGTGCCGCAGGTGGCCGTATGAGCCTAGTCGTCGAGACCTGCGCCTTCGAGGGTTGCAACGAGCCCGTCTTTGACTACGAAACCGTGCCAGACTACAGCGGCAACCTCGCCGGGGTGTGCGTAAAGCACTATGTGCTCGACACGTTCTATTACAACTACCTCACCCGCAAGTACACGACGACGAAGGGGAACGGTACCGAGAATATGTATGCGCCCCCGCGTCCGCTTCCCGAGGATGATTAAACGAGGCTGTCTCCTGAAGGATTGCTCCCCGCAATTTCGCCGGGACTTAAGCACCCCGGGGGCAGCGTCATGCGGTCCTGCTACCGCAACCCGCCTCCGCTGGTTCGAAGCCTTCTGAAGCCTTTTTGACCACCTCCACGTGCTATCTGACGGAGAGGCGGGGACTGGCCGGGCGCAACTTATTTGCAGGGTTTCTAAGGCCCGCTGATTGAGTGGAGGGGGCGAAGCAGCAAACTTGGAGCTTAGGGGCATTCGGTTAACAGCCGGGTCGGCAATTACGCGCTGAGATGGACGGGCACCAGCTTGCTCGAAGCGGAGAAGAAGTTCCGTCGAGTGGAAGGCTATCGGGAATTGGAACTTTTGCATCGCCGAATGAACTCGTCGTTGACTCAACAGGCGCAGGTCGCGTAACGTCCAGAAAGTCGAGAGCCGCCACTTCCAACTAAACCGGGACAATGTCTTTTGAACTCCTACGCTGCGGTATCCCACACGGCACTTAACGCGGGTTGATCCGAGCAAGAAGTTGGCATCATTGTTGGGAATGGTGTTATGAACAAGATAACTGATCGCAGAGATGATCTTTCGGAGTTTCTCAAGGGCTATCAATATCAGCCAGGGCTTACCAAATATCTCGATGGCCTTGACGCGCAACCTTTTGGCCAGGGCATCGTAAACGAGATCGTGTTGTGGGAGGTGAACCGCTATGCCCCCCTCGGGCGCGCCGCCCTCGAAGCACTAAACAGTGTTGTCGATCTTGAGTCCGGTTCGCACAGATCCACATTTAATGTGATAGCTGCGCTCTTGCTAGAACAAGGGGTTGATTTGCCCATGGCCTCGACTTTTCTCCGTTTTCGTAACCCACGGGTCTTTCAGATCATTGATCGTCACGCATATCGGGCGATATCCGGGAATGATTATCCTCTCTACCCTGGGTCCAAGGATGGGGAGAAGATTGAGCTGTATTTACGTTATCTCGACGACCTCGTCGATCTCGCTCGCAGCAAGAACCTTGAGTTTCGAACGCTAGATCGTTTGCTGTACATGTTTGATAAGAAGACGAACGGCAAGCTCTAATCCAACAGACACGGAGTTAGGCGTAGCTTGTCGGTAGAGATTCCGCAACCCAATCCGTTTTTCCTTTCACTAATTTCGAAGGCGGACCATCGTGGGGAAATAGGGTTACAACATGAATGCCGCAGTGCCTGAACACAAATCCATGACCGAGGAAATCTCCGGTCTGATCGAGCGCGTCACCTTCCACAACGACGAAAGCGGATTTTGCGTCCTTCGCGTGAGGGCAGGGGGGCACCGAGACGAGACAACGGTCGTCGGCTCGCTGCCTTCGGTCACCGCGGGAGAATGGCTTGTCGCGGAGGGCTGGTGGGTCAGGGACAAAGAACACGGGCTGCAATTCAAGGCGGCGATGATGAAGACGGTGCCGCCGACCACGGCCGAAGGGATTGAGCGGTACCTCGGCAGCGGCTTGGTCAAGGGCATCGGGCCGATTCTCGCGAAGAAGCTGGTCGGCCGGTTCGGAACCGAGGTTCTAGCCGTGATCGAGGACCGAGCCGCCGAACTGCAATCGGTTGACGGGATCGGCCCCAAACGCCGGGGGCGGATCGCCCACGCATGGCAGGAGGCAAAGCAAGTTCGGGAGATCATGCTGTTCCTGCACAGCCACGGCGTGAGCACCAGCCGTGCGGTGCGAATCTTCAAGGCTTACGGCGAGCAGGCGATCGAGAGGGTGCAGAACAATCCGTACATACTTGCGAAAGACATCTACGGGATCGGCTTTGCGACCGCCGACCAGATCGCCCAAAGGGTTGGAATACCGCGAGACTCGCTCAACCGAGCCAGAGCGGGTATCGACCACGTCTTGCTGGAAGCGACCTCGGACGGCCACTGCGCCCTGCCTTTGGCGAGGCTGAAGCCCGCGGCGCTGAAGCTACTGGAGGTGCCGGAAGCAACGGTCGAGCAGGCTTTGTCGCAAATGCTCACAAGCGGCGCTCTGTTGCTGGAGGAGATAGACGGCGAGTCCCTGATTTTTATGCCGCATCTCAGGAGAGCAGAGCAAGGCATCGCCACAAAAATCAAGGGGCTGGCAGGAATGGCGACAGTCTACCCTCAGATCGATTTCGAGAAGGCTGTCGCGTGGTGCGAGCGCCGGACGGGCAAGACGCTCGCCCCCAGTCAGCACGAGGCGCTGAAAACAATTCTCGCCAACCGCGTCGTGATCATCACCGGGGGACCGGGCGTGGGCAAAACCACGCTCGTGAACTCGATCCTGATTATCCTACGAGCCAAGGGTGTGAAGTGCCTGCTTTGCGCTCCGACGGGACGGGCGGCGAAGCGGCTCGCGGACACCACAGAGTTAGAAGCCAAGACGATCCACCGCTTACTGGAGGTTGACCCCAGAACGGGGCGTTTCAGCAGGGACGAGTCGAACCCGCTCGCCTGCGACCTTCTGGTCGTGGACGAGACCTCGATGGTGGACGTGCTGCTGATGCACTCCCTTGTGCGTGCTCTTCCGAACCGTGCGGGACTGATTCTGGTCGGCGACGTAGACCAGCTTCCTTCGGTCGGGCCGGGCACAGTGCTGCAGCACTTGATCGCGAGCGGCGTCGTCCCGGTCGTGCGCCTCACCGAGGTGTTCCGGCAGGCGGCTGGCAGCCAGATCATCGCAAGCGCGCACCGGATTCGCCGGGGTCAGATGCCGGAGATACGCAGGCCAGACCCGAGTTCCGACTTCCATTTCATCGAACGGGATGATCCGGAGAAGATCGCGGCAACGCTGGTCAAGCTGGTGCAGAAGAGGATTCCCGAACGATTCGGTCTGGACGCGATCCGCGACATTCAGGTTCTTTGCCCGATGAACCGGGGATCACTCGGCGTGCGAGAACTGAACACCGCCCTACAGCGGGTTCTGAATCCGGATCGCACCGGGGAGCCCAGCGTCGAGCGGTTCGGGTGGCGATTCCAGATACGCGACAAAGTTATCCAGACTGAGAACGACTACGACAAGGAGGTCTTCAACGGGGACATCGGAATCGTCGAGCGCATCGATCCAGTTGAGCATGAGGTTACAATCCGCTTTGATGGTCGGCTGGTGAAATACGACTTTGGGGAATTGGACGAGATCGCGTTGGCCTACGCGATCACGATTCACAAGTCGCAGGGTTCGGAGTTCCTGGCAGTTGTGATTCCGCTGGCCACGCAGCACTACATGCTGCTGCAACGAAACCTGATCTACACGGGAATCACGCGGGGCAAGCGGCTGCTCGTCCTGATCGGGCAGAAGAAGGCGCTGGCCATCGCGGTACGGAACGACCGTCCACAAACGCGCTATTCCGGGCTCCTCGCTAGCCTGAGGGGTGACAGCCGGGCAGGATCGGTCTGAGGAAGTGTCTCCGAATGTGAAACCAGCTCATCGAGAATGGTATCGTGAGCGGATGCCGGAGCTCTTGAAGATGCCGACGCGAATCTTTGGCCGGAACGAGCCGCTGACCGACGCGGAGTTCGACCTGTCCCTCGCCAAAACTCTGAGCGACCGTAGAATCAGTAACTTGCAGCGGCATTTAGAAACACCAACTGCTATAACTCCGGTCCATGTTTAACTTTTTCGCTCTCGGGCTGGGAGTCCACGTTCGCCTCTTTCGGAGCCGTGGGGAGCTTGCTCTGGAAAATCTCACGCTTCGTCAACAACTCGCCGTCCTAAAACGTTGGCATCCGAGGCCAAGGCTGACCGTGGAAGAGGTGCCAGATCGGATCGACCGAAAGCTAGGTTTTGTGGAACTGCGCGTCATCGAAGTCTGCAGTTGGAGTTTTTGGTAGGGACACCGGTTCAAATCCTGTTTGAAGGCTGCGATCACACGAGAATAATTCCACTCCTGCATAATTCCAGCGACCGCGAGTGTTTTCTGTGTCACCCGGAACTGCGCAATGTTCTGGCATCTAGTAAATGCCCAGAGTATGAGTGCAGCGGCCGATGCGGTAGAATCCCATTGAAACACTGTGAATCGCCCTAAACCAGTCACGGCTTGTACCAACTGCGGAGCACCCGGCTACTCCATTGAACTAGCCAACGGAAAGTGCGGGCGCAGTCTGTCTGGGACTAAGAGATGCAAGGGAACGAGACAAAGCGCAATCGGGGAAAATGATTGGACCGAGTGTTCATCATGTGGGGCTTCTGGATACGTGGGTGCTGCGCAGTGTGGCTATTGCAACGGCGGTTCGGGTTGGGTGTTTCATCGCTGAGGCCCCGAACTAGAGCGTCCTAACGCGATTGAAGTGGAGATCGACCGCCAAGCGGCGAATTCTAAAAGGATAAAGATTCAGGCAAGTGGATGATGCGGCCGCCGTTCTGATTTATTGAAAGCACAACGATAATGCACAAAGAAAGATTCTGCTAAGGAACGTCGAACAGCGTTCCCGCTGCAAGTTTCATTGGCAACTGAACGCGCGGATTCTAGCACGTGTCGTCTTGGGCGAGACAGGTAGTTGGTGAACTCGCGCCGGACGCGTTATAGAATCAGGCATGGAAAAGTCCAAAATTCCTGTTTACTGCCAACATTGCAAACAGAAACAGATTGTTCATGTCTTTGTACGAACGGGGCGAAGTCCGATGAACAACCAGACCGTCAACTGCATAAAGTGCAAGAAGGAATTTGAAGTGCTGGTTTCCGACCCGATTATCG
>Ga0182024_10010541_pt1 | contig 18816 bp, 19 predicted proteins | sample P32metaG_FD_120480 | JGI IMG/M metagenome (GOLD analysis project Ga0182024, IMG submission 120480) | Permafrost microbial communities from Stordalen Mire, Sweden - P3-2 metaG (Illumina Assembly) | ecosystem: Environmental > Terrestrial > Soil > Wetlands > Permafrost | place: Sweden: Stordalen... | reverse complement strand
GCGCAGTTGACGCGCGGCAGCCGCATGGTCGAGATCCTCAAGCAGGGCCAGTATTCGCCGGTGCCGGTGGAAAAACAGGTGCTGATCATTTACACCGGAACCCAGGGTTTCCTCGACGATCTCGCGGTGGAAGATTGCCGCGCGTTTGAAGAGGGGCTTTACCGCTTCGTCGAAAACGCGCACCCGGCCATGCTTCCGGCCATCAAGGAAAAGAAGAACCTCGACGACGACCTCAAAGCGCAAATGTCGGCGGCGATCAAGGAATATAAGGCGCGCTTTGTCCAGGAGCACAAAGCCGCCGCCGCGGCGGTCAAGTAAATGCCCAGCCTGATTGACATGCGCCGGCGCATCAAATCGGTGCGCAATACCGAGCAGATCACCAAGGCGCTGAAAATGATTTCGGCGGCGAAGCTGCGCAAGGCGCAGGAGCGCGCGATCGCGGCGCGCCCCTACGCGGCGATGCTCCAGCAGATTCTGGCGAATTGCGCGGAGGCGGCGGGCCAGAGTCCCGACGCGGGCGACAACCCGCTGCTCGCGGTTCGCCCGGAAAATCGAATTTTGCTGGTGGTGATCACGGCCGACATGGGCAAGGCCGGCGGCTTCAACGCCAATCTGCTCCGCTTCGCGCAGGCCTTCGTCAGCGAACGCCGCGGGAAGGAATTGAGCTTCGATCTGATCGGGAAAAAAGGCCGCGATTATTTTCGCAAGCGCGGAGCCCGGATCGGCGGCGAATACATCGATCTGTTTCGCAACGTGCGCTTTGAAGACGCCGAGCGCATCGCGAACTTCATCATCGAGCGCTATGAGAAGGCGGAAATCGACGCCGTGTACCTGTTCGTCAATGAATTCAAGAGCGTGATGGCATCCAGGCTTTTTTCGACGCGGCTGCTGCCGATTGAAGTTCCCAAGTCGACGTCGACCGCGGATTACATTTACGAACAGCCGCCGGGGGAAATCCTGGCGTCGCTGCTTCCTCGCTACATCAAGGCGAACATTTTTCGCGCGCTGCTCGAGTCCTCGGCGGCCGAACACGCCGCGCGCATGACCGCGATGGACGCTGCAAGCACCAATGCCGGCGAGGTGATCGACAAGCTGACTCTGACCATGAATCGCGTCCGGCAGGCGAGCATCACCAAGGAAATTATCGAAGTGGTCAGCGGCGCGGCAGCGTTGGACTAACGCGCCAATAAAGGATCTTATGACGACTGCAACCCCAGTTGGAAAAGTAGTTGGAAAAGTAGTCGGGAAAGTGATTCAGGTGGCCGGCCCGGCCGTGGACATCGCATTTCCGGAAGGACAGATTCCGGTCATCCATACGGCGATTCGCATCACCAGCAGCGGTTTCGACGTGCCGGAGCCGATCAACATCATCTGCGAAGTGGCGCAGCACATCGGCGAGAGCCGCGTGCGCACCATCGCGCTCCAGCCGACCGACGGCCTGGTTCGCGGCATGCCGGCCGAAAGCCTGGGCGAGCCCGTTACGGTTCCGGTCGGCAAGCAGACACTCGGCCGCGTGCTCAACGTCATCGGCGAGCCGGTGGACAAGATGGGACCGGTGCTCACCGAGAAGCGCTACCCGATTCACCGCCGCGCGCCGGCCTTCGATGAACAATCGACCGAGTTGCAGATGTTTGAAACCGGCATCAAGGTGATCGATCTTCTCGAGCCCTATTTGAAAGGTGGAAAGATCGGATTGTTCGGCGGCGCTGGCGTCGGCAAGACCGTCATCATTCAGGAGCTGATCTCGAATCTCGCCACCAAGCACGGCGGCGTGTCGGTGTTCGCCGGCGTCGGTGAGCGCACGCGCGAGGGCAACGATCTGTGGCTCGAGTTCCAGGAATCGCACGTCATCGATCCGCACGACTGGCGGAAATCGAAGTGCGCGCTGATCTACGGACAGATGACCGAGCCGCCCGGAGCGCGTCTGCGCGTCGCGCTCACCGCGCTGACCGTCGCCGAATATTTTCGCGATGAAGAAAATCAGGACGTGCTGCTGTTCATCGACAATATTTTCCGTTTCACGCAGGCGGGCTCGGAAGTATCGGCGCTGCTCGGCCGCATGCCGAGCGCGGTCGGCTATCAGCCGAATCTGGCGAGCGAAATGGGCGATCTTCAGGAGCGCATCACCTCCACCAAATCCGGTTCGATTACTTCGGTGCAGGCGATCTACGTACCCGCCGACGATTACACCGATCCCGCGCCCGCGACCGCGTTTGCGCATCTGGACGCCACCACCAATCTTTCCCGATCGATCTCGGAATTGGGAATTTATCCCGCCGTCGATCCGCTGGCCTCCACCTCGCGCATTCTCGACCCGCGCATTATCGGCGAGGAGCACTATAACGTCGCGCAGCAGGTAAAATTGTCGCTCCAGCGCTACAAGGATCTCCAGGACATCATCGCGATTCTGGGCATCGACGAGCTCTCCGATGAAGACAAGCTGACCGTCGCGCGCGCGCGAAAGCTCCAGAAATTCCTTTCGCAGCCGTTTACGGTCGCCGAGGCGTTCACCGGACGCAAAGGCAAGTACGTGAAGGTCGCCGACACCGTTCGCAGCTTCAAGGAAGTCGTCGAAGGCAAGCACGACGAAATTTCCGAGCAGGCCTTCTACATGCAGGGCTCGATCGACGATGTGCTCGAGACCTGGGAGGCGATGAAAAAGGCGCAATAGAACCGAATGGCCAACACCTTCCAAATCGAAATCGCGGTCCCGGCTAAGCTGATCGTGCGCCGGGAGGCGGAAACCGCGCAGATCCCCGGCAAGGACGGCTACATGGGCATTCTGCCCGGCCACGCCGCATTGCTCAGCGAGCTTGGCGACGGCACACTTTCCATCACCTCCGGCGGCAGGACCGAAGACTTCCACGTCATCGGCGGATATGTCGAGGTTCGAGACGATCATGTGCGCGTGGCCGCCGATCGCGTCGAATGAATCCGCGTGGAATCGCCAAATTAACGGCATTCCTTTTGCTCGCGGCCGCTTCCTTCGGCGCTGACGACGAAGGCCAGCCCTAATCAGCGCGCACTTTTCCTGAAAGGATTCCCCGCTCCGCGGCATTCCCGCATCGAACGCCGGTACCCAACTCACAATCGGCGGGATGAAGGAGATCGGGCATGAAAACCATCGCGATCCGTATCTGCGCGTGCGCCGTCATGGTGGCCGCGCTATTCGCCGGCGGCGATTCCGCCAAACCAAACACCAACGAACCGAGCGAGATTGCCGTCGAAAAGGGCGCCAAATGGCTCGCCTCCGTGCAAGGGCGCGATGGCGGCTGGGGCCAGGACGGCGGCGAAACCTCGTATGTCCGCCAAGGCGAGCGTCTCGAATCGAACGGCAACGACGTCGCCAACACAGCCGTCGCGGCGTTGGCGCTGCGTCGCGCGGGCAGGCAGTATCAGCCCCAGATCGAGCGCGCGACCGATTTCATCATGCGCAACGTCGAAACAAGTCCTCAGGAGGGCCTCTCGGTAACGCGCGCGACCGGCACGCAGATTCAGCGGAAGCTGGGACCGTTCATCGACACGTTCCTCACTTCGATGTTGCTTTCGGAAATGGATGGAACCATGCCGACCACTACTGAAAATCTGCGCGTGCGCAAGGCGCTCGAAAAATGCGTCGCCAAAATCGAGAAGAACCAGCAGGGCGACGGAAGCTGGAACATCGCGGGCGGATGGGCCCCGATTCTGGGCACCTCGATGGCGTCGCGCAGTCTGTTTGTCGCCCAGCAGAAGGGCGTCAAGGTGGAAGATAAGGTGATGGCGCAGGCGAACAACTATACGCTCGACAGCTTGAAAACGCCGGCTGGAGGTGGTAGTGCAACCGCGGTCACAGGTCGTGCGATCGGTGGCTCGGGCGGAGGCGGCGGGTACGACGCAAGATCGACGCCCACCGCAACCTCGGCCGCGGCGGGCGTGCCGCTATATCAGAGCGCGCAAGCGCTCGAACAATTGAGCCGCACCGAGAAAGATCGCAAGGCGAACGCGCCGCAAATCGCCGCGATCCGGGCCCAGCTTTCGAACACTCAGTTCGTCAACGGCTTCGGCTCCATCGGAGGAGAGGAATTTTTCTCCTATCTCAACATCAGCGACAGCCTGCGTCGCACCGGAGGCGATGAGTGGAACCGCTGGCACGCGCGGATCACCAAAAAAATCCTGAGGCTGCAAAACCAGGACGGCACCTGGGCCGGGAGTCACTGCATCACCGGCCGCGTCGCAACCACCAGCGCGGCGATTCTGAACCTGGCCGCCGATCGCGATCCGCTGCCGGCTTCCACCAATGCAACCAATGGCATTCGTAAGTAGACGATCGTTCCTCGCCGCGGCACTGGGAGTCGCGGCGGGATGCACTCAGCGTGACCCGCGGCTTCGAAAAGCCGCGCGATATCTGTGGGCGCAGCAGGCCGAGGACGGCGGATGGCATAGCCAGACGTACGGCTTGCTCCGCTCCGGGCAATCGTTGACGCCTTTCGTTCTCGATGCCTTGCTCGATATGCCGCAAAACGTCGGCGCAACTCCGGCGGGTGCGATCGATCGCGCGATCGCATTCATCCGGCGCAACGTCAATAAAGACGGCTTGCTCGGTTTGATGGATTCGACTGCGGTCGATTACCCCAACTACGCGACCGGTCTCGCGGTTCGCGCGCTGTGCCGCGCGAAGGCGTCGGGCTGGGACCCGATGCTCCCCGCTCTTCGTCTTCAGCAATTCACGGAACAGAATGGCTGGCATCGTGACGATCCTCCGTATGGCGCGTGGGGCATGGGCGGACAAATTCGGACCCCGCCCGATGCCGGCCACGTCGATCTCGCGATGACTCGCTACGTGCTCGAAGGATTCGCCTCGGCAGGAGTGCGTCCGCCCGATGGCGCGCTCAGCGGTGCGCTCGTGTATCTGGATCGCTGCCAGAATCCGGACGGCGGATTTTTCTTCTCGACCGTTGAGGCCGATATCAATAAAGCCGGCGAGGACGGAGGAAAATTTCGCAGTTACGGATCGACCACCGCGGATGGCGTCCTCGCGCTGCGCGCCGCGGGGGTCCCGGCGGATGATCCGCGGATGGTTCGTGCGAAAAAATGGCTGAGCGACCACCATCGCTTCGATCGCGTGCCGGGATTTGAAGGCACCGCCCGGGAGACGTGGTCGGAAGGATTGCGTTTCTACTACGCTGGCGCAGTTTCGTCCGCGATGCCCGAACTCTCCGTACTGCTCCCGCTCCAGCGCGCCGATGGAAGCTGGGCCAACACCAACAATATCGTCAAGGAAGACGATCCGCTCATCGCAACCGCGTTCGCCATACGAGTCTTGTGTAAACATAATGGTGGATGAAGACCATCATCGAGCCGTTCCGCATCAAGAGCGTGGAACCGTTGCGGTTCACCACGCGCCAGGAACGCGAATCGCTGCTGAAGCAAGCCGGCTACAATCTGTTTGAGCTCCGCGCCGCCGACGTGCTGATCGATCTGCTTACCGATTCGGGCACCAGCGCGATGTCGACCAATCAATGGGCTGCTTTGATGCGCGGCGACGAATCCTACGCCGGCAGCGAGAGTTTTTTCCGGCTCAAAGCCGTGGTCGACGACCTCACCGGATTCAAACACGTCATCCCCGTGCATCAGGGCCGCGCTGCGGAGCGCATTTTGTTCGGCGTCGCATGTAAACCCGGCGATATCGTGCCGAACAACACTCATTTCGACACCACGCGCGCGAATATCGAACACGCCGGCGCCCGCGCCGTGGATTTGCCGCTGCCGGCCGCGGCCGATACGCAGGCTCGCATTCGGTTCAAGGGCGATATGGACGTCTCCGCGCTCGATCGCCTGATCGCGGAGGAAGGTCCCGCGAAAATTCCACTGGTGATGTTAACCGTGACCAACAACTCCGGAGGCGGCCAGCCCGTTTCCATGGCGAACGTCCTGGCCGTTCGTGAAATCACCGCGCGCCACGGAATCCCGCTCTATCTCGACGCGTGCCGTTTCGCCGAAAACTCATATTTTATTCAGCAGCAGGAGCCGGGATTCGGTTCGTTCACTCCGAAACAGATCGCGCAACAAACGTTCTCGCTTGCCGACGGCTGCACGTTCTCGGCGAAGAAGGACGCTTTCGCGAACATCGGCGGCTTCCTGTGCACCAACAATGACGACATCGCCTCGCGTGGCCGCGATTTGTTGATATTGACCGAAGGCTTTCCCACTTACGGCGGGCTCGCCGGGCGCGATCTCGAAGCCATCGCCGTCGGTCTTGAAGAAGTGCTCCATCCCGACTATCTCGAATATCGTATCGCCTCCACGCGCTACCTCGGCCGCCACATCGCCGACCACGGAGTGCCCATCGTCGAGCCTCCCGGCGGTCACGCGATCTACATCGACGCCGGACGAATGCTGCCCCACATCCCGCGGCATGAATTTCCCGCGCAGTCGCTGGCGGTCGAGCTGTATCTCCACGCGGGCGTGCGTTCGGTCGAAATCGGCTCCGTGATGTTCGGCGAGCACGCGCAGCACGAGTTGCTGCGTCTCGCGATTCCGCGCCGCGTCTACACCCAGAGCCATATCGATTACCTGGTCGAGGCGATTCTCGAAGTGAACGCGCACAAAGATTCGCTGCGCGGATTCCGCATCGTCAGCCAGCCGGAATTTCTGCGCCATTTCACAGCCAGATTCGAACCGGTACAATAGTCCATCCATGGCCATAGACTGGTTTCCGCTGTGGCTGAGCCTCCGCGTGGCCGTGCTGTCGACGATCATCTCGCTCGCCGCGGGTCTTTGGATCGCCTACATCCTGGCGAACCGTAATTTTCGCGGGAAAGAGGTGCTCGACGCCGCGGTGACTCTGCCGTTGGTGCTGCCGCCGACCGTGCTTGGATACTATCTGTTGGTGGTGATCGGGCACGACAGCCCTATCGGCCAACTATGGAAATGGATCTTCCGATCGCCGCTGGTGTTCACATGGAAGGCGGCCGTGATCGCGGCGATTCTGCATTCGTTTCCGCTATTGGTGAAGTCGGCGCGGGCCGCATTTGAAAGCGTGGATCGCAGCTATGAGCGCGCCGCCAGAACGCTAGGCGCGTCGGAATGGAAATTGTTCTGGCGCGTCACGCTGCCGCTCGCGCGGCGGTCGATTTTCGCTGCGGCCGCGCTCGCGTTCGCGCGATCGCTGGGCGATTTCGGCGTTACGCTGATGGTCGCCGGGAACATTCCGGGACGCACGCAGACCGCCGCCGTTGCGATTTACGACGCCTACGAATCCGGCAACGATACCGTCGCACTCACTCTGGTTCTGGTGCTTTCGGGCGTCGCGCTCCTGATTTTGACCGTCGCCAACCGGGTCGCCTTGCCGCAACCGCGCTGATCCAGATGCTGAACGCCCGGCTTCGTAAAACATTTCCGGCGCGATCCGATTCGGCGGGATTCTCGCTCGATCTCGAGTTCCGGGCCGCCGCCGGCGTCACCGTGCTGTTCGGCCCCAGCGGATCGGGCAAGACGCTGACGCTCGATTCGATCGCGGGCTTTGTGCGGCCCGATGAAGGCCGCGTTCTGGTCGACGACAATCTCCTCTATGACGGGGCGGCCAAAGTTCATCTGCCGGCCCAGGCGCGCAACTGCGGCTACGTTTTTCAAAACTACGCGCTGTTTCCCCACATGACGCTGCGCGAAAATCTGGCGTTCGCGGCGGAGCGCAGGCCGCGTCTTGAGCGCCATCGCCGCGTAAACGAGATGCTCGATCGATTTCATCTGGCCGATGCGGCGGGCCGGCGCCCCCACGAGGTTTCGGGCGGTCAACGCCAGCGCTGTTCGATTGCGCGCGCGCTGATCGGCGCGCCCAGGCTGTTGCTGCTCGACGAGCCCGCGCAGGGTCTGGACGCGCCGCTGCGGGCCGAATTCTACGAAGTGCTGAGAAGCGTTCGCGCGGATTTTAAGACTCCCGTGCTGCTGGTCTCGCACGATCTCGACGAGTGTTTCGAACTCGGAGAGGAAATGCTGATTCTTAGCGCCGGGCGTATCGTGCAGAGCGGAACGCCCGCGCAAATTCTGGAGCAGCCCGCGACGCTCGATGTCGCGCGCCTGCTCGGACGATTCAATCTGCTCGCCGGCGAAATTCGCGCCCTCGACCCTGGCCGCAACATCAGCCGCGTGCAGGTGGGCGCGTTCGAACTCGAGGGCCCCTACTTCCCCGGCCGATTGAAAGGGGATCAAGTGACCGTATGCGTTCGCCCGGATCAGCTTCGCGCGGTGGCGCGCAACGGGAAACCGGGCCCGAATCAGATTCCCGCCGGCCTGACGCGCGCGGTCGAACGCTCGCAATCGATGCGCCTCGAATTTGAAGGTGGAATCACCGTCGATTTATCGCGCGGAGAATACGAACGCCAGCGCGACAATCAGCAATGGGTGATCGAATTTCCAGCCGGTCGGCTGCGCGTGTTGTGAACGGCCGCCGCTTCTTCGTTGAACTTCTTCCTCCAAGACCCTCGGCGTGGATGGACTCAGCTTCGAAGCCATTACTACCTTCGGACGCATGGATCCGGCTCGATGTAGTCCTACAATGCTGTGGTCGGCACGCACGTAGGCGCAGCATGCGGGCAGAGACTCCGCGCAATCGCTAGACTGGTCACTTGCGTTGCTTGTACATGTGACGCGTACATGAAGAAAAGCGCGGATGTAGTCATCATCGGAGGCGGCATCGTCGGCGCGAGCATCGCCTATCACCTCACCCAAGGCGGATGCCGCGATGTCGTAGTGCTCGAACGCGAAAGCCATCAGGGCAAAGGCTCGACCGGCAAGAGCATGGGCGGCGTGCGCGCCCAGTTCTCCACCGAATCGAGCATCCGCATGTCGCTATTCTCCATTCGGTTTTTTCGCGACTTCGAAGAGATCATGGGACATCCCTCCGGCTATCGCGCCCAAGGTTACCTTCTGCTTGCCACCACCGAGCGCCACCTGAGTTATCTGCGCGCGAATGTTCAAATTCAGACCGCGGCGGGTCTCGATACGGTGCGGCTTCTGACAACCGACGATATCGTTAAAATCGTGCCGCAATTGCGCTCGGACGACATCATCGGCGGCACGTTCTGCTCGACCGACGGATTCGTCGACCCTTACAGCGTGATGACCGGATTCACTCTGCGCGCGGCCGATCAGGGCGCGCAGGTGATTCGCGACGCGGAGGTGACCGCGATTGATTGCGATTCGCAAGGTGTCGCGACAGTGCATTCGACGCAAGCATCGTTTGCGACCCGCATCGTAGTGAACGCGTCCGGCCCATGGGCCGCCCAGATCGCGAAAATGGTGAACCTCGATCTACCGGTCGAACCGTTGCGCCGCATGCTGGTACCCACCGAGCCGTTCGAAAAGATCTCGCACGGCGCGCCCATGACCATCGATCTCTCCACGGGTTTTCATTTTCGGCCCGAGGGTCTGGGGCTGCTTATGGCGTGGGCCGATCCGGCGGAAAAACCGAGTTTCAATACTAATTTCGATCGCTCGTTCGTCGAACGCGTGCTTACGCTCGGCGTGAGCCGGGTACCGGTGCTCGAGGAAGTTGCAGTCAATCCGTCGCGCGCGTGGGCGGGATTATACGAGATGTCGCCAGATCATCATCCGGTTCTCGGCGCAGCGCCGGGCATTGGCGGATTCTTTCTCGCGAATGGATTCAGCGGGCACGGCGTGATGCATTCGCCCGCAACCGGCCGAATTCTCGCCGACCTGATTCTTACCGGTTCCACCGATTTGATCGACGCGAAGCTGCTCGACTACAGCCGCTTCGCCGAAGGCCGAATGATTCAAGAAACTGCGGTATTTTAACGATGTTTTCACGGAGAAATTAGCGTGTTTAGCGGTGTTTTTACCGTACTTCCGACGCCTTTTCACAGGGACGATGCGCTCGATCTCGACAGTCTGCGGCGCGTGATCGATCTGTTCATCAATTGCGGAGTAAATGGATTGACCGCGCTGGGCGTCACCAGCGAAGTCGCGAGACTGACGGACCGCGAGCGCAAGATCGTTCTCGAAACCGTGATCACGCACGTGAACGGGCGCGTTCCGGTGGTGGTCGGAACCACCGCGGAAGGTACGCACACGTGTCTCGATTACAGTCTCGACGCGAAGCAAGCCGGCGCGTCGGCTGTGATGATCAGTCCGCCGCGAATGGCGAAGCTCAATTCTGAAGCGGTGGTGCGCCACTACGCGGCGGTTGCGGCGACGGTAAATATCGAGATAGTGGTGCAGGATTTCCCGCCGATTTCCGGATTCACCATGGAGCCGGCATTGCTGGCGCGGATCGCACGCGAAATTCCGCGGGCCCGCACCATTAAACTCGAAGATCCGCCTACTCCGTTCAAGACGTCGCGCATTTTGGAAGCGTCGAAGGACGTGCCCGTGCGAGTTTTCGGCGGACTCGGCGGCGTGTTCCTGCTTGAAGAGTTGATGGCCGGCGCGGCCGGCGCGATGACCGGGTTCGCCTATCCTGAAATGTTGGTAGAAATCGTGAAGGCGTTTCGCGCGGGCGATCTCGATCGTGCGGCGGACTTCTTCTATCGCAGCGTGCCGCTGATGCGCTTCGAATTCCAGGAGGGGATTGGCATGGCGATCCGCAAGGAAGTCCTTCGGCGCCGTGGCGCTTTGTCGAGTGCGGCCATTCGATCGCCGGGCACGAAGCTGGATGCGACGACGGTCGCGGCGCTGGATCGAGTGTTGGAGTGGACGGGCAAGAAATCGGAGTAAATCGATGGACTTAGGGTTGAGGAACAAAGTCGCGATGGTGGCCGGCGCGAGCCGCGGCTTGGGCTACGCTGTCGCGCGGACGCTGGCCGCCGAAGGGGCGCTGGTCTCGATGTCCTCGCGCGATGCGGACTCAATTTCCGCCGCCGCGCAACGCATTCAGCGCGAGACCGGGGGCACCGTGCTGGCCGTCGCGGCCGACGTGCAATCGCCAGGCGAAATCGCGCATTGGCATCAGATCACGCTCGATCGTTTTGAAGGCATCGATCTGCTCTACACCAACTCCGGCGGGCCGCCGCCCGGGTCGGCGCTGAGTTTCGACGACGCGGCGTGGCAGCGCGCTTTCGAACTGCTGCTGATGAGCGCGGTCCGCCTGATCCGGCTGGCCGCGCCGTCGATGAACATGCGCGGCGGCGGCGGCATTGTATTGCCGACCTCGTCGTCGATCAAAGAGCCGATCCCGAACCTCGCGCTGTCGAACATTCTTCGCGCCGCAGTCTCGTCGCTCGCCAAAACCCTGGCGATCGAGCTTGCGCCCAAGCACATCCGGGTGAATCAGCTCATCCCCGGCCGCATCGTGACGGATCGCCTGCGCGAGCTCGATGAAGCCACCAGCAAGCGTTTGGGAATCCCGGTCGAGGAACAGAAGCAGCGAATGGAAAGCTCGATTCCGCTGGGCCGCTACGGCGATCCGCAGGAATTCGCCAACGCAGCCGCGTTCCTGCTTTCCGATGCCGCGTCCTACATCACCGGCGCGACGCTGCAAGTCGATGGCGGGCTCCTTCGCGGGGTGATTTAGCCTTTACCGAGCGCGCACTCTTCGTGCACCGCGCGAACGGCTCTATCGAGGCCCTCGCGATGCACCACGATCGCGATGGTCAGCTCGCTCGATCCCTGCGCGATTGCGATGATATTGATGTTGTGGCGCGAAATCGCCGTGAAAATGCGGCCCGCAAGACCCGGCGTCCCACGCATCCCTTCGCCCACCACGGCGAGCAGTCCCACGTTCTTGTCCACCTCGATCGGCTTCAGATATCCGTGCGCGAACTCGAGCGCCAGGCACTCCTCCAGATACTCGACCACGCGATTCAGCTCGGAGTGCCGGACTAAGAAGCAGAAATTCTGGCGATAGCTCGAGCTGGTGATCGCCAGCAGCTCGACGCCCGCACGATCCAGCGCGTCGAGCGAACGCGCCATGATTCTGGTGCCGCTCATCGCGGAATTGGCGGGCTCGATCGCGACCAGCGCGACGTCGGACATGGAGGTCACTGCGTGCGGGCCCCGCGCGGCGTCGATGTGCGAGACGATACGGGTTCCCGGCTTTTCAGGTGCGAAGCTGTTCTTGCTCCATACCGGAATCTGCCGCTCCACCAGCGGCGCGAGCGTGCGCGGATGCAGCACCTTCGCGCCGTTGTAGGCTAGCTCCGCGGCTTCGTTGTAAGTCACCGCGGGCAGCACGCGCGCGTCGGAAACCAGGCGCGGATCTCCGGTCATGATGCCGTCGACGTCGGTCCATATCCACAACTCCCCGGCATCGAGCGCCGCCGCGAGAATCGACGCCGAAAAATCCGATCCGCCGCGGCCGAGCGTGGTGGGGCGGCCGTCGAGCGTCGCTCCATTGAACCCCGTCACCACCGGCAGCGTGCGCGCGCCGAGCAGCGGACCGAGCACCGCGGCGGCGCGATCGCGGGTCGGCTGCATCAGCGGCGTCGCGTTTCCGAAGACGGCGTCGGTGACGATGACCTCCGCCCCGTTCACCGCCCGCGCGCGAACTCCCTCCGATTCGAGATACTCCGCCATGAGAAACGCCGAGAGCCGCTCGCCGATCGCGACCGCTTCATCAATCGAGCGCGGCGGCCGCTCGCCCAGCATCATCACGCCTTTGGCGATCCGCGAAAACTCCGAGATGAGGCCGTGAATGCCAGCGAGCGCGGCCTCGTGGCGCGATGCCGGAAGCAACTCGCGGCAGGTGTCGAAGTGGCGGCGATTCAGGATCGTGAGATTCGCGTCGAGATCCTCCTGATCGCCTGCTTCGGCCGTGCGCAGGCACGTAAACAGCAGATCGGTGATTTTCGCCATCGCCGAAACCACCGCGATCACGGGACGATTCGCATGATATTCCGCGGCGATGTGGCCGGCGACCTTGATGCGCTCCGCCGAGCCCATGCTGGTGCCCCCGAATTTCATTACAAGGAGATCGTTTTTGCTAGCCACGAATGCACACGAATGAACACGAATCATTCAATTGGATGTCCGCCGACGGATAATTCTTAGGATCGCATCCTCCACTTGCTCCGGCGTCAGTCCGCTCGAATCGAGATACTCGGCGTCGGGCGCCTGCGTCAGCGGAGCTTCACGACGCGACCGGTCGCGCTGATCTCGCTCCGCAATCGCGCGAGCCACTTGCGCCACCGCCGCGCCGGTTTCCGTGGCGCGGCGACTTGCGCGAACCTCCGGATCCGCGTCCAAAAAAATCTTAACCTGTGCGTCCGGAAAAACCACGGTCCCGATGTCGCGGCCTTCCATTACCACCGAGCTCGCGCTGCCGATGCGGCGTTGCTCATCGCGCATGGCGTGGCGCACGCCCGGTGCGACCGCGACCTTCGACGCGGCGTCGGTCACCTCGGGCTCGCGAATCGCCGCGGTCACATCCTCCCCGTTCAGCCGCACGGCGTCGCCCGAGAACTCGATATTCGCGGCGCGCGCAAGCTGCTCCAGGCGGTGCAAATCCTCGAGATCGATCGACGCCCGCAGCGCCCACAGCGCGATTGCGCGATACATCGCCCCGGTATCGATGTAAGTGAACCCGAGCCGTCGCGCGAGCGATCGCGCGATCGTGCTCTTCCCGGCCCCGGAGGGTCCGTCGATGGCAATGATGATGTGCTTGATCGTTGCGTCCTGCTAATGCACCGGCGGAAAGGAGCTCCGCATAAAATACCAAGATAGAGCAAAACGTCCCCCGGGTTCAAATGGCCCCCCGATTCCGCGGGAGATCACTGTCCTGCCACGCCGCTGGAAAGAGACACCCTGCGCCGCGAATCTGCCGGACACGCCTTCCAGGCCACCGGACTGGTGAACGAGCTCTACCTGCGCCTTGCACCGGGCAAGACCGTTAAGCTGACCTACCGCCGGCCTTTCTTCGCCCTCGCGCAGCTGATGCGAATGATCCTCATCGATTACGCCCGCCAAGCCCGGATGTCCAGACTCATCAATCGACTGGTCAACTCGATCCGGAAACCGGGAGGAACTCAGGGTGCCCGTGCTGCGGCGGTAAGCGGACTGATGATCGATCTAAGTTTCCGCTAAAGTGGACTCGTCACGAAATCTTCACGATTGCCCGAACAAGTACGCCAATAACCGCGGCACAGATCGCTAGTAAGACCCAGTTGACCGATCTCTGACGGTCCGCGTTGGCCTTCGTGTCGAACGTAGAATAAGGCTTGAGAATTGGAGCCAAGAATGGAACGATGATGACTCCGCCTGAGAGAACAAATAGGGTTTGATCCTGTGTATGAACGGCCGCAGACATCCCCAAGCCTGCTATCAAGGATGTCATCAGCGCAAACCGACCACTATTAAAGACGTGATTCCTGTTCTGGAAGGCTCCATCAGGAGCAGGGTCTCGTCCTTGATTCGTAAGGCCCTCTCGCGAGCGTCCTGACCTCGAAGCGCCACTTTCAGCGTCGCGTAACTCTTTTCAAAGCCGACCGACGCGCCAACTATCCATGAGTCTTGGCGCCCAATAACAACGGATTTGGTGCCTCTTGGCAGATGACGGCGTGGATAGTCGGCGAGCGATTCGACCATTAGCGTTCCAACTTTGTCGGTAATCTTAACCTCAAAGGAATTTTCGAGGATGCCACTGTGGGTTTCTACCTGCAATAAGTAGCGCTCTAGTTCGCGCAGTAAATCCACGGAGACGATACACGACGGGAGCATGTACTTAAGCGAGTACTTTGGCGTCTTACCCGACGCATCTTGCGGCATTGGTGTCAAGGGCGAATCCGTAAAATTTCGCCGCTTCCTGGTATCGCCCTGTCATAAGTGAAGGAGCACCAATAGGAGGCCGATTGCTTCAGCTTGCCTTTCGCATCGCGATAGGTCGGTCGATAGATTGACGTCGGTTTTTGAAAAACCCGCAACCTGAAAGCCTACCTCTGAAGTTTCCGCTAAAGTGGGGCGTATTCCTGGCTTGATTCGTTTCGCCGGGTAGTGCTGAACTCCACGCCAACTTGGCATTTAGGTGGTGGGCCCGAGAGAACTCGAATCTCTGACCTCCTGCGTGTCAAGCAGGCGCTCTAACCAACTGAGCTACGGGCCCGCGGGCGATCTCCAATATAACATGGCCCTCTGAAGCTATTTCTTCGAGGGATTGGGAGCGGCCCCGGAAATTATGGGCGACGTGCCGCCCTCCGGAGTCTGACGATCGCCGAGATCCACGGATTGCAGGCGTTGGTGGGGTCATCGGGTTTCTTTGAGACGTTGATCCGCGAACCGCGAATTTCGACAACCTGGTTCGGCCGCGGACCGCCGACTTCCATGTTCCGGCGCGCCGAGTTGGCTCGATCCGCCGACAATTCCCAGTTGGAACAGCTTGCGCTGAGGCAAACCGACGCGCGTCGGTGTGGCCCTCGGTTCCGCGATCCGACCTACATCGTCTCCGAGTTCGCGGCGCAAAACGTCAAAGTGGTTCTCACCGGCGACGGCCGCGGCGGCGTTACTTGGCCGAATGGAAGCCGTCAACTAAACACAGCGTCTTAAGTAATTGCGCATAGTCGGCGCAGTGCATCGTTGGGTTTGGTCCACTCAGCGAACTGATCCTCGACGGCGGCGACCACACCATCCAGTAAGCCGAAGTAGCGATTGTGGAGACACAGTCGGCGCGTGAGTTTCCAGACCCGTTCAATGGGATTCAGGTCAGGGCTGTAAGGTGGCAGGAAGTCCAGACCAAATCGAGGAGCGTGGTAATCGCGCCATTCCAGGTGGAGCTTGGATCGATGGTACTGTGCGTTGTCGCTGATCGCCATGACTCGTCGGCCAGGAGCGACGCTGACTTCGCGGAACACTTTCAGGAACTCCCAGAAGGTCTCGCCATTGAATCTTCCGGTCTCTCGGCGAAAGAGGAACTTGCCGTCCCGCAGCCGCACGGCGGCAAAAGAGCCGACACTCTTGCGTGTTGGATGATGATACACGACAGGGTCTTTCAGCTCTGGCGGAATCCACATGCGACAGCGCGATCCTTGCTGCTGAAAGTGCACTTCGTCCAGCGCCTATAGGTCCCCGGCGCATTGCCCATCAGCTTTCGAAGTTTTTTTTATGTGTCTTCTGCCGCGCTGGATCGGCTCGGGCCAAAACCGGACGAGGCCTGGGGAGACGGAACTCGAACTGCCGGAACAACCGCTGGCATTGGCGCACGCCCAGTTGGACTCAATAGGTTTTGTCGATCCACGCTGACAGCGTCTTGCCATCCCATAGATTCACCCGGATTCCCGCGTCGCTCGGCTTGGCCCGTAACACGCGTTTGATCTCTCTCACTTGCTTTTCGTCTAGCCGGGTGGGACGACCGGATCGCTCTCCTTCCGTCAGGCCGGCCAGTCCCCGTTGGTCGAAGCGGTGCACCCAGTTCTCGACCGAACGAGGCGCGTCGCCTAGAAGGCGAGCCACTTCCGGGCACGTCATGCCCTGCGCCACCAACAGCAGACCGTGCAACCGATGGTCGTAGCGCGACTCCTCCGACCGCTGAATCTCTTGCTGCAAACCCAATACAGAGGTGGTGTCGGATATCAGGAGTGGTCTCATGGTTCCAGGAGACCACGTTCCGCCATGATACGCAATTACTTATGACGCTGTGTGTTTTATAAACGTGCGATCAAAATCGACGACCGCCTTCTCGCCACACAACATGTTTCGGATAGCGTTGACTCTTGCGCATGCCTCTGGTGTAATGAGGGGGTCATCGCGCTTGCTCCTCAGTAGCTCAATGGTAGAGCATTCGGCTGTTAACCGAAGGGTTGTAGGTTCGAGTCCTACCTGAGGAGCCAATACAAGTCCTTTATTTCCAACGCAACCGTTTGACCACACGCCACTTCCCGAGTCGGGCTTCGCTCGGCCCGCAAATGTAAATTTACCCGTCCTTACCCGAATTTCCTTATCCTTGACCCTTGGGGTACCCCCAGTTTCCCCCCAGTTCGGCGCGAGAGGATCGCCGAAACGCCATTACCGCTCCGCTAAATAACCGACAAGGAGATGCGCGAAAAGCGCGGTAAGCGCGGTAAGCAAACCGGTAATCCTGCACAACGTTCTGCAATTCAGCTTTCTCAGACTCTCGGCCAAGGGCCGCACTTTGGTTGACTGCCGTCTCGGGGCAGACTGTTCAAGGGTGCCTTCGGTTGCGAGCAAATGCAGGACGCCGACTGATTGGTAGGCCGAAGGCGACCAGCGCCTCGATGGACGCTATGCTCGCGCAGACAAAGCCCTAGTCAACTGTCAGACCAAGGAGACGACTATGCACAAATATCTGATCTACGCGGCTTACGGCTGGTTGACTCATGCCGCCCTGCGTTGGGCTGGTGCTGGGATTGTTGCCATCGAAACTATAGCCCTCTTCGAGACGCAGGCGTGCGTGGTCTCGGATGGGCGGGACGCGCGACGGCGCGGCCGAACATCGGCTGCGTAGACTGCCTGCCCCCGTGCGCCTCGACCATTCTGTGGGAGATGAAAGTGACAATACCGCCAGCACTACGGCATTCGCCAAAATCCTGGACGAATTGAAGCCACCGGGTCTTGACTATCGCTTCACCGTCTATCGAGGTGAAAACCATAACTCAGTTCGTTGGTTTCATCCCAGGCCGGACTTTACTGGGCGTATCGTCCCGCCAAGTAGGGGAGAACTCGATTCCAGCGAATAGTGGACGGATCACGGCGTACTCGTCCCCTAGTTTTTCAAATTCGCAGCTTGCCGCTGATTCGGGCGATCAAAAAAGTAATCGAAAGTTGTCCGACCATACATCCGCTATCCGCGGCCATGCCGTGATCCGAGGTCCGCGACGATGAGTGAGGGCACTTTGACCGGATTTGAAAACGTCCTGCCGGCACTGGAACCGCCGCTGGGGTTGCCTCATCCCAACAGCCAGTGATAAGCTTCGTCTGACGCCGTGGGCCCAACGCCAACCATCACGATCCATGTCCCGGGTCCGTTGCGCGCGTACTGTGCGGGCGCAGCGCAGCTCTCGATCTCGGCCAACACCGTGCGCGCGGCACTCCGGGACCTCGAGCGGAGCCAGTCCGCTTTGTATCGCAATATCTGTGATGAAACGGGCAGGGTGCGCCGCCACCTTAACGTGTTCGTGAACTCAGACAATGTCCGCGACCTCGACGGGATCGACACGACGCTGACGCCGGGTGACGTGGTCACGATCCTGCCGGCGGTTTCAGGAGGTTGAAGATGACGGATCGAGTCATTCTTACGATCGGCACCAGGAAGGGTGTGTTTGTCGCCGAGGCCGCGAAGCCGCGGCGGAGCTTCGCGCTGCGCGGGCCATTCGGTCCCGGCATTCCCGTGTACTCGACGCTGATCGACGCGCGCGGCACACCGCGCCTGTATGCCTCGAGCTGCAATCCGTTCTTCGGCATGAAGGTGTTGCGTTCGACGGACCTGGGGAAGAGCTTCACGGAGACCAAGTCGGCGCCGGCATTCCCCAAGGAGGACGGGCGCGCGCTCGCCAACATGTGGTCACTCGAAGCCGGCGGCGGCAGGAAGGAACTGTGGTGCGGCGTCGAGCCGGCGGCCTTGTTCAAGAGCGATGACGGCGGCGATTCGTGGCACATGGTACCCGGCATCAGCAACCACGAGCACGCGCGCAAGTGGCAGCCCGGCGCTGGCGGGCTCTGCATGCACACGATCATTCGCGACGGGAATCGCGTGCACCTCGGCATCTCGACCGGCGGCCATTATCTGAGCGAGGACGGTGGCGAAACGTTCAGGGCGTCCAATCAAGGCGTCGGCGCCGGCTTCGCGCCCGATCCCTATCCCGAGTTCGGTCAGTGCGTGCACAAGATCGCGCGGCACGACGACGCGCCCGGCCGGCTCTACATGCAGAACCACGGCGG
>Ga0182024_10010540_pt1 | contig 18817 bp, 13 predicted proteins | sample P32metaG_FD_120480 | JGI IMG/M metagenome (GOLD analysis project Ga0182024, IMG submission 120480) | Permafrost microbial communities from Stordalen Mire, Sweden - P3-2 metaG (Illumina Assembly) | ecosystem: Environmental > Terrestrial > Soil > Wetlands > Permafrost | place: Sweden: Stordalen... | reverse complement strand
GGCGGAAGGCTACAGGCTTGAGGCTACAGGCTACAGGGGCGCAGTCAGGACATAGGTGGCGCTTTTGGTTCAGGACATAGGTGGCGCGCCGCAGGCGCCGGCCCGTGGACTGGCATTCCTCCGTCGTCTTGCCTGTAGTCTGTAGCCTGTGGCCTCTAGCCTTCCTCCGCTGCTTGCCCTGTCAAGAACTAATGGGTAAACTCTCGTCTTCTCGGTAAATCGCCTGCCTCTAGGGCGGGGGAATTCTCGGGGCAAGTCGTCTGTTTTTGGCTGCTGTTGGACGTGCCGTTTGGCTCTTTGGGGGCTGGCGAGCAGGTTCTGGGGGCCGCGTGGGCGGGCATTTCTCTTCTACCCGGTGTTTCGGGCCGAGCGCGTCGGTTTTGTTTCCTCCTGCGGAAAGTTCACGAACCTCGCGTCCACCCAGTCGAATAGGGCCGGCATAGCATTCATGGGCCGGCCGCCGGTTCCGCTCGCCGGTCCAATCAAAAACCCAATCTCCCGAAACTCCAAACCTGCGAGGTGAAGCATGAGGCGCGCTGTCGTTCCGGTTTTGGCTCTGTTGGCACTCCTGACCTTGGGAGCCGCCGGTTGGCTGCAAATCCAGCCGAATGTACTCGTCGGGCAGCCAGGCGAGCCCCAGCAGCGCCAGACGACAGAGGAGCTCGAATCGCGAGAGACGCTCGTGGCCGACGAGCCGGCCAGTGCTGCCGCGCCGCACCATAAGCAGATTGAACTCTTCGCTCCACTCCGGAGCGGCGGCCACTATCAAACCTATGAAAAGGTGGCGCTGATCGCCAACGTGTTCGTCGCCTTGGCCGGCTTGCTCTACGCGCTGATGCTCGTCAAGCAGGTCAAGAATGCGCCGCAGGGGACCAAGCGGATGCAGGAGATCGCCCTGGCAATCCGTGAGGGGGCCAACGCCTATCTCACCCGCCAGTTCCGCGTCGTGGGCGTGCTCATCATCCTGATCACCTTCCTCTTGTACTTTGCCGCCGACTATGCCCAATTGCCGAAGTCGATCTCCATCGGCCGGGCGATCGCCTTTTTCGTCGGCGCGTTTTTCTCCGCCATGGTCGGATTTATCGGCATGCGGCTGGCCACGATCGGCAACTTGCGCGTGGCCGCGGCCGCGCAGCACAGCTTCGGCCAGGCACTCCAACTCGGCTATCGCACCGGCACCATCACCGGCATGTTGACCGACGGCCTGGGGCTGCTGGGCGGCTCGATCATCTTTCTGATCTACGGCGAATCGGCCTACGAAGCGCTGCTGGGCTTCGGTTTCGGCGGCACGCTGCTGGCCCTGTTCATGCGCGTCGGCGGCGGCATCTACACCAAGGCGGCCGACGTCGGCGCCGACCTGGTCGGCAAGCTGGAAGCCGGCATTCCCGAAGACGATCCCCGCAACGCGGCCACGATTGCCGACAACGTCGGCGACAACGTCGGCGATTGTGCCGGCATGGCGGCCGACATTTTCGAGAGCTACGAAGTCACGATCGTCGCGGCCATGATCCTGGGCATCGCCAGCTTCGGCCACAAGGGAGTCATCTTCCCGCTGTTGGTCCGGGCGATCGGCGTCGTGGCCAGCATCATCAGCACCTACAGCGTCCGCGCCGGCGACAAGGGAACCGCCGGCGAAGCCATGAAGAGCGTCAACCGGGGCTTCGTCATCGGTTCGATCCTCAGCATTCTCGGCTTCTTTCTGTTGGGCTTTGGCTATCTGCGGTTCGACCAGGACTATCTCGACACGTACCCACAGGCCGTGGCCGGCTTTCCCGGCCATACCGAGGCCAACGTCACGGCCGGCCTGCCTCAGTGGGTTACCTTCGGAGTCCCGGGCCTCGACATGCGGGCCGCCTGGACCTGTTTTATCGGCATCGTTCTGGCCGTGGTGCTGAACAAGTGCACCGAGTACTACACCGGCACCGAGTATGCCCCGGTGAAAAGCCTGGCCAAAAACTGTAGTACCGGCCACGCCACCAACATCATCCAAGGTTTTGCCGTCGGCTACGAAAGTACCGTGGCCGCGGCATTGATCATATCGGCGGCGATCATCGCCAGCGTGCTGGTCTATTCCGGCACCACGGCCACCTTCGTCGCCTTCGGCGTGGCGATGTGCGGCATCGGCATGCTGACGCTCACCGGCAACACGATTTCGATGGACGTCTTCGGTCCGGTGGCCGACAACGCCAACGGCATCGGCGAGATGGGCTACGACAAAGCCGAAATGGGCGAAGCCCAGTACAAAATCGCCCGGCAAACGCTGGCCGATCTCGACGCCGTCGGCAATACGACCAAGGCCATCACCAAGGGAATCGCCATCGGCTCGGCCGTCATCGCCGCCGTGTCGCTGTTCAACAGCTTCATCGTGTCGGTCGGTTCGGGAGGCAAAGGCGAAAATGAATTCATCAGCCCCGCGGTCTACGAGGCCGTATCGTCGATGTTGACGATCTCGAATCCGATGTTGTTCGTTGGCGTGCTGCTCGGCGGCTCGGTCCCATTTCTGTTCAGTTCGATGACGATTCGCGCCGTCGGACGGGCAGCCTTTTTGATCGTCAAAGAGTGCCGCATTCAGTTCCGCGACAAGGAAATCTGGGCCGGCACCAAAAAACCCGACTACGGCCGCGTGGTCGATATCTGCACCACCAGTGCTCAAAAAGAATTGATCGGCCCGGGCCTGTTGGCCATGTTGGTCCCGGTCCTGGTCGGATATGGCTTGGGCATCACGGCCCTGGCCGGCTTTCTGGCCGGCATGATCGTGAGCGGCCAATTGCTGGCCGTCTTCATGGCCAACGCCGGCGGCGCTTGGGATAACGCCAAGAAACTCGTGGAAGACGAACCCCGCGATCTGGTGGCCAACACCGGCAAGGGGAGCGAAAAGCACAAAGCCGCCATCACCGGCGACACCGTCGGCGACCCGCTCAAAGATACCGCCGGTCCAGCCATCAATCCGCTGATCAAGGTGATGAACATGGTCAGCCTGTTGATCATCAGCCTGATTCTGCCTTACGATGCTCACGTCGTGAAGATGCTCGACGGCTTGGGTGTTCCAGACATGGTCGTCAGGCCGGTCGATCAATTCTATTGGATCGCCATCGCCATCTGCGTCGTCGGACTTTTGTGGGCCGTCTGGCAGTCGAAGCGCGAAGGCGGCTCGATGGCCGACTAGGCCGCGGAGTAAAACGGTGGGAGTAAGACGGTGTCAGGACCGTTTCGGCTCCAAAGAAAAAGATTGTTTCACCGCAGAGGCGCAGAGAACGCAGAGAATACAAAACAATTCAGAGAATTCAGCTGCGGTTATCCACCACTCTTTGCATTCTCTGCGTTCTCTGCGCCTCTGCGGTGAATCCTCTTAGGCGTCACTCTGCGGTCCGAATTCTTAGGGGGTTCCGCGGTGATTTGATTTAGATAGCGCTGCTGACGCGCTCTCCGCCCGTTATAGTCGCAACATGGAAGTGGCCGGTCGGCGGATTACCGTGATGGGTTTGGGCCGGCACGGCGGCGGCGTGGCGGCCGCGCGCTGGCTCGCCCAGCACGGCGCCCGGGTCACGGTGACCGATCTGGCCGATGCACAGGCGCTTGGCCCTTCGATCGAGGCCCTGACGGACGTCGCGATTGCCCATTGGCATTTGGGCGGCCACGCGGCGAGCGATTTTTCGTCGGCCGACGCCGTGGTGGTCAATCCGGCGGTGCGGCCCGATCATCCCCTGCTCGAAGTCGCACGAACCGGCGGCGCGGCGCTCACGTCCGAGATCGAGCTGTTTCTAGGGTGTTGCCCGGCGGCCGTGATCGGCGTCACCGGCTCGAACGGCAAGTCGAGCACAGCCTCGATGTTGGCTGCCATGTTTCAGTCCGCCGGCCGGCCCGTCTGGCTGGGAGGCAACATCGGCACCAGTCTGCTGCCGTCGCTCGATGCGATCGGCCCGCCCGACATCGTGGTGCTGGAGCTGAGCAGTTTTCAGCTTGCCCATTTGAGTCCGCAGGCACGCTTTCCGTCGGCGGCCGTGGTGACCAATTGCACGCCCAACCATCTCGATTGGCACGGCACGCTGCCGGCCTACGTGGCCGCAAAACGCCGGTTGCTTGAGAATCTTCCCGCCGGCGGACTGGCAGTCTTCAACCCGCACGATCGTGAGTTGTCGTCTTGGCCGATTCCGGCCGGGGCACGGCGGATTGCCCCTTGGCGGCTCGATCGTGTCGGGCGGCTTGCGGTGGCCGGCGACCATCAGCGGGCCAACGCGGCCTTGGCCGCGGCAATGGCCGAAGCCTTCGGCGTGCCAGCCGGCGCCATCGGCGAGGCACTGGCCGCGTTTCACACGTTGCCGCATCGGCAGGAAGCGGCCGGAACGATTGCCGGTCGGCATTTCATCGACGACTCGAAGTCGACGACGCCGGAGGCCACGCTGTCGGCCCTGGCCGCCTGTGCCGGGCCGACGTGGGTGCTTGTCGGCGGACAAGACAAAGGAGTCGCGCTCGAACCGCTTTGTCGCCAGTTGGCCCAGCGCGCCGCGGGCATCGCCTGTTACGGAGCGCTCGGCGCCAAGCTGGGCGAAACTTTGGCCGCGGTCGGCGCCCGGCAACCGGTGGCGGTCGTCGATCACTTAATAGAAGCGCTCGATTGGTGCTGGGAGCGATCGCGGCCCGGCGACACGATCCTGCTTTCGCCGGCGGCGGCCAGTCTCGATCAGTTCCGCGATTTTTGCCACCGCGCCGACGTGTTTCGTGCCTGGATCGCCGAGCGGGCGACAGAATAGCGTGCGTCGTCTGGGTCGCAACACTAACCCGAAGCGCAAGCGAGGGAAGCGCGACCAGCGGCCCTCGCTCGCGCATCGGCTTGGTGTGGATGCTTCGAGTCGAAAGAGCATCAACCGTCGCCTGGCAATTCGTAGCCTTTGCGTCGCGCGCGTGTCACCAGCCCATCGGCCTGGGCGTCGTCAACGAAATGTTCGGTCGCCGGATTCCAGCGCAGGCGTCGGCCCATTTGGCGGGTGATGTTCGCCAGGTGGCAAACGCTGATCGAACGATGCCCAATCTCGACGTCGGCCACGGGGCGCTCGCGGCTGCGAATGCAATCGAGCCAATTCTGCAAGTGCCAGCGGGCCTGCCACAGGGCGAGGTTGTCGCTCCATTTGCGCTCTTCTTCGCTGACGTCGATTTGCCGCAGCAACTCGGCCGCGATCTCCGGCGGATTGGAGGTGACCTTGTTGCGATTGATTTCGAGCTTTCCTTTTTCGCCGATGAAGATTCCCCCGCCGCTGGGCCCCTTGTCCAACACGAAATGCACCTCGACTCCGCCGGGATAGCGCATGCCAACCTGACCATTCGAGCCCGGGGTGATCGGCCACATCTCCTCCGGCCCGCTCCCATCCATTCCGAGGGCCCACTGGATTTGATCGACGCCGTGCGCGCCCCAATTGGTGATTTCGCCGCCGGCAAAGTCGCGCCACCGCATCCACCCCATCCAGTCGGAGTTGAACGGGCGCTCGGCGGCCTGATTCAGCCACCTGTCCCAGTCGAGCCCCGCGGGGACCGGCTGCTCCGCAAACGGGGTGGCGGGGCTATCGGTCGGGCCAGGATAGTTGACCGCGCGGACTTCCAGCAGCTTCCCCAGGCCCCCGCTGCGAACCAGCTCACAGGCGATTCGGTTGATTGCCATCGAACGCTGCTGCGAGCCAACCTGCAACACGCGGCCGTGCCGGCGGACCGCATCGACCAGGGCCCGGCCCTCTTGGATGTACAGCGTCAACGGCTTCTCGGCATAAACGTCCTTGCCGGCCTGGCAAGCCTGGATGCAAGGAAGTACGCGCTGAAACTCGCCGGTCGCCACGATCACCGCATCGATATCCTTCCGGTCGAGCAGCTTGCGATAATCCTGATAGACGGGCCAATCTCCCTGTTTTTTGGCTTTGAAGGCCTCGGCCCGCGGCAGGTTGCAATCGCACAACGCGACCAACTGCGCTTCGTCCGGCAATTGTTCCAGCAACAGCGAAGCTCGATTTCCCACGCCGATCGCGCCGACCCGGATCCGATCGTTCGGCCCGGGCTGCGCAGCCCAAACTCGCCGCGGCAGCCAGGCCGGCAGGCTGAGGGCAGCAGCCGATTGCAGAAAACGGCGGCGGTGGAGACTCGGTTTTTTCATCTTTTTCATTTCGCTGGCTTTGCCTTCTCGTCGACCGGAACGAATATCTCTCGAAACAGCAGCCGCCCCTCGGGCGGAAGGACCAGGGCCGCCTTGGGCGTCGTGAAGTCGATCGTCAGATCGTCCCCGCTGCGGAAAATATCGACCCCCGGAATCTTCGCCAGGTCGATATAAACTTTCCGTTGGATATCGGTAAAGTAGCGAGCGACGTCACTTTTCTTGGCGCCCTGGACAATGATCCGCACGCGCTGAAAATCGCGACCCGTCAGATCGAGGTCGATCGAGAACCGCTCCCCCTTCGGCTTGAGCACGAGCGTCAGTTCCCGATCGTCGGCCGACTTCCGTTGGCTGACGATTTCGACCTGCTTGGCCTGATCGACGTCGACGCGAGCGATTTCGACGGCCAGCGGATCCTTGGCCGCCGCCCAAGCTCGCGCCCCGCCAACCGGTGCGCAGCACAAAAGCGTCGCTAGCGCCAATCGAAGCACGCGAACCTCATTTCCAAGCGCATCCGCGGGAAAACAGCCGTTTCACTCCCCGCATCCGCCGCGCTATTCCGGAAACAGCCCCTTATTCGGGAAACAGCTTGGTCGACAGGTAACGTTCGCCCAGGTCGGGCAGGATCGTCACGATCAGTTTGCCGGCATTCTCGGGCCGCCGGGCCAGATCGAGGGCTGCCCAGGCCGCGGCGCCGCAGCTAATGCCGCACATGAAGCCCTCTTGCTTGGCCAACTGACGGGCGGTCTCCATCGCGTCTTCGTCCTGCACCAGCACCACGTCGTCGATCACGTCGACATTCAACACGTCGGGAATGAACCCGGCGCCGATCCCCTGGATCGTGTGCCGACCCGGTTTGAGCGGCTGGCCGGACCGGCGCTGCGTGATCACTGGACTATTGAAGGGCTCGACCGCCACGATCTTCACGCCCGGCTTGCGCGACTTCAGCACTTCGCCCACGCCGGTGATCGTTCCCCCCGTGCCGACGCCCGACACGAAAATGTCGACCTGCCCGTCGGTGTCGCGCCAAATTTCTTCGGCCGTCGTTTTGCGATGGATCTCGGGGTTGGCCGGATTCTTGAACTGCTGGGGCATGAACCAATTCTTGTTCTGAGCCACCAGCTCGTCCGCCTTCCGCACCGCACCCGGCATTCCCTCGGCCGCCGGCGTCAGAATGATTTCGACGCCAAACGCCTTGAGCAGCCGACGACGTTCGAGGCTCATGCTCTCGGGCATGGTCACCTTCAGGGTGTAACCACGCGCGGCGCAAACGTAGGCCAGGGCAATGCCCGTGTTGCCGCTCGTCGGCTCGATGATCACCGTCTGGTCGGTGATTTTGCCGTCGCGTTCGGCGGCGTCGATCATCGCCCGGCCGATGCGGTCTTTGACGCTCCACAGCGGGTTGAAGTTTTCCAGCTTCGCCACCACCGTGGCGACGCAGCCTTCTGCCAGCCGATTCATTTTGATCAGCGGCGTGTTGCCGATGCAGCGAGTAATATCCTGCCGAACACCCTTCGGCAAAGCAGCAGTAGCCATGACAATCCCCTCGGATTCTAAAGCGACTGGCCAGGCGCAAGAGCCGCGCTGGCAGGTGGTTGAAACAATCCGGCAACGGGCGCCGATTATAGCGGGCTCCGTGCGCGCCGGTCAACGCCGCCGATGATTGGGTGCCGATTCCTGAGTGCCGATGATCGAACGCCGGCTGCCGGGTGCCGCGTTACTTCGCCACCGGCGTCGCTTTAACCTGCGCGAACATCCAAGGCAACACCGAGTCGGGACCGGTATAGGCCGGGGTCCAACTGTCGTGTCCCACCCCTTTCAGCTCGCTGTACCGAGGCGATCCACCGGCTGCCGTGATCGCCGCGATCATCCGCCGCGACCGCTCGACCGGAACCGCCTGGTCTTCGTCCCCGTGCCAGGCCCAAATCGGCAGGCCCACCAGCCGGCGGGCGCGGGCTTCATCGCCGCCGCCGCAAATCGGCACCAAGGCCGCAAATCGTTCGGGCATCCGCACGGCCAAATCCCAACTTCCGTATCCACCCATCGACAATCCGGTCAGATAGATCCGCGCCGGATCGATCGGGTTGTGCCCGACCAGGTTGTCGAGCAGGGCGATCACGGCCCGCGTCGGCTCGGTCATTTCGCCCAGCGGCTGCGACGTCGAATCGCTCAGGGCGCCGCTTGACCATTGTTGATCCGCTGGACATTGCGGCGCGATCACAAAACAGGGATACGTCCGCCGGTTTTCGTCGCTGGCCAGCCAGGTGGGCAAATACTTCAATTGCTTCCCGTTGTCGGTGCCGCGCTCGCCGGCGCCATGCAGAAACAGCACCAACGGATAGAGTTTGTTTGGCTCGATCCTGGCCGGCTTGAGCAGCCGGTAGGGGAGGCTCAGCGTCTGGCTTTCGGCCACATTCGACGCGTCGAAGATCGTCGAGTTAAACCGCTTGGCCTCGTAAAGTTTCGTGATCTCGTGACTCGAACCCATAACGAAAGACTCCAGTCGCACCCGCAGGGATAAAACAGATCGCATGGCAGTTTCGACCCCACCGCATCCGTGCGGCCGTCCGGTCCTCGTCGAAATTGGCAATGCGAAGCGTCCAGCATGGAGCATCGCCGCCGCCGAGGCAAGGCTCGCGGCGTCGCCGAGGCGTCTGCCGAGACCCCATTTGCTCCGGCCGCCCGGCAAGGAAATCGCGCCCGGACACGCCCCCGCGGCGATCGAGTCGCAACGATTGTGCGAGCCGCACCGCCGCCACCAGCGATCCCACGCGTTTCCCCACCTCCCCTTGGCAAAGGGGGCCAACCCTCCCACCCCGGCAACCTAGACTTTGCCGGGGCCGGGCAACATTGGCCGCGGCCCGAGACTGGCCAGCCCGTTACCAAAACACCAGGCATCGCCCCTTCGCCGGCAACGCTCATGACTGACTACACTTATACTTCGCGCGACTGGCTGGTCGTCTTCGGCACGGCGGTGCTGCTGCTTTCTTGGTGGCTCTCGTTTCGGATCGTGCGCGACCGCGACCCGACCGCCGATTTTGGGCCGCGCCCGCCAAGCTAGCGCGCCGCCCCTGGGGCCGGGCCAATCGTTTTGCTCAAGATCACGCTCCGGTAAACCTTGCCGGGCCATTGCAGCGTGCAAATCCAGCGGTATTCACGCCGTGTGTAAAACGCGATCAGGTGGGTCGCCTGCTCGGCCGTATCGAGCGCCAGTTCCGTGAAGCTCATCTCCCGCGCCCAACTCTCTGCAAAGAGCAGCAGCGCCGAACCAATTCCCTGGCCTTGCAGTTCGGGGGCTACCGCGAATCGGTTCGCCACCGAGACATGCGGCTCTCCATACCACGAGCATTCCGGGTAGGGCTTCGGCAGCCGCACGCTGATCGTGCCGACCATTTTATCGCCGGCGACCGCGACGAAGCACGCCCCGTCGCGCGCCTGGCTTTCGGTCTTTTCCACCGACTGATCGACCGCCGTGTAATTTAGCCCCATATTGCCCAGCCGCGCGTAGGCCCGATGCAACAGTGCGGTGAGCGCCACCAGCGAATCGGTCTCCGCCAACGGCCGGATTTCCAGGTTCGGGTGGCTCATGATTGGCGCGGCGTCAGACTTGCAACCGCCGTTTGCGCACTCCGCAGGCCGCCAGCGCCGCGGCACCGATCGCCAGCAGGATCCACGTCGCCGGCTCGGGCGCCAATACGGCGATGCCATACAGACCCCCCCTGACCGAGACGAGCGACGCGTTGACGGTCGCTCCTGCCGTGGTGTATTCGCCGATCCCTGCTCCGGTGGCGACAAATAGATCGTCACCAGAAACCGTGATCCCGAAAGGGACCGCTCCATCAAGCCCGGCGGGCCCGACCAGCGCGCCGTTAATGAGCGCTCCGGTAGTGGCGTTGTACTCGGCGATCACGCCTGTTAATTCCGTTACGAACAGGTCGTTTCCTGACACCGCGATGTCGAGGGCGGGATGGGTCATTCCGTAGGCGAGCGTGGCGTTGACGAGCGTTCCGGAGGTCGTGTATTCCGCAATCACTGTGGTGTCTTGCGACACAAACACGTCGCCTCCGGACACCGCGATGGGACCCGGATAGCTGAGTCCCGTGATGAACGAGGCGTTGATCGCCGCGCCGGTGGTGGCGTCATATTCGCCCACCGTGTTATTGCCCGCGGTCGTGACAAATAGCTGGTTTCCCGACACCGCAAGACCGTCGGCCGCGCCGAGTCCGGTGACCAGCGAAGCATTGACCACTCCTCCCGAGAGGGTGTATTGGCCAACCGTGCCGGTGCTGAAATTCGCCACATACAGGTAGCCGCCCGAGACAGCGACGCCGAAAGGTTCGCCCAGTCCCGTAACGAGCGAAGCGTTGACCGTCGCGCCGCTGGTGGTGTATTCGCTGATCTTGTTACCGTTGGTGACGAAGATTTCCGCGGCGACCACGGGAACGGAGCAGGGCGCCGTTACGGCGAGCAATGCAAATCCGAGGGCGAGGAGGAATCTGGACTTCATTAGCTCTGCTCCAACATCAAGCCTGAACGCCGTCGTCGGCCGCCGCACACCGCAATCGCGGCGGCGCCAATCGCCAGCATGATCCACGTCGCCGGCTCGGGAGCCATGAAGACGATCCCTTGGGGATCTTGGAAGCCGGTGATCAGCGAGGCGTTGATCGTCGCCCCGGTCGACGCGTTGTACTCGCCGACCAAGCCCGCGTAATTCGGGAATCCCGGCTGGCCAGGCACATCCGGATTGCTGGTCACGTAAAGGTCGTTTCCAGCGACCGCCGTCGCCACCGGCTGAGTCAGTCCCGTGACGAGCGAAGCATTGATCGGCGCCCCGGTCGTGGCGTTATATTCGCCAATCGAACCGTTGGTGTTCGGTTGCATCGTGTCGTTGGCATTATTAACGACGTACAAGTTGTTGCCCACGATCGTCAGCCCTTCGGGCACGCTCAGCCCGGTGATGAAGTTGGCGTTCAGTAGGGCGCCCGTCGTAGCGTCGTACTCGGCGACGCTTCCTTGGCCCGCCTTGTTGGTTCCGATGTCGGAGACGAAGAGATCGTTTCCTAGCACCGCGACTCCCCATGGCAGGTAGCCGACAGTGTCACTGAACGCCGGCCCCGCAGGCGTGTAGCCGTTTACGTAAACGAACCCCACCACGTAATCATTCGACCCGGAGAACGCGATTCCATTGGACTCGTGAGGCTCAGTCTGGAATGCGGCGTTGATCGTCTGCCCAGTCGTGGCGTTGTACTGGCCAACCGCGCCGTTGTTCGACGTGGTATATAAATCTCCGCCCGAAAGCTTGAGATCGCGGGGCTCATTGGTAATCCCCGAGATGAACGAACTGTTGATCGCCGCTCCGGTCGTTGCGTCGAACTGGCCGACAGTTTCGGCGTTCTCGTCGGCGACGAACAGCTCGCCGGCGCGTGCCGCTTCGGAACTCGCGACGATCGCCGTGATCAGGACCGTGAATGCGATACTGAATTGCATTAGACTCGCACCGTGGGATTGGATTTCAGGTCAAACCGGCCCATCGCAGGAGCGCCAAATCGATCCCGTCGCCGCCAGCCACGAAGAGGGCGTCGCCATTCGCCACAGAAACGACAGGAAAGTTTCTTGACTCAGTCTATCCCCCCCGGCCGATCGGCGTCAAATTTGCCCTTGGCCAAGACCGCAATTCCGCTTGCGATTCGATCAAATCACCGGGCGTTTCCGACCAATTGACAACCGCCCGCTAAAAATCCGCGCTCCCCGGCGTGCGGGCAAACGGAATCACGTCGCGGATGTTGGCCATGCCGGTGACGAATTGAATGGCTCGCTCCAGACCCAGGCCGAAGCCCGAGTGGGGAACCGTGCCGTAGCGGCGCAGATCGAGATGCCACCAGTAACTGGCCGGATCGAGCTTTTGCTCGCGCATCCGCTCTTCGATCACGTCGAGCCGCTCCTCGCGCTGGCTGCCGCCGATGATCTCGCCGACCCCCGGCACCAGGATATCCATCGCCCGCACGGTTTTTCCGTCGTCGTTCACGCGCATGTAAAACGGTTTGATCGAGCGCGGATAGTCGAACAAGATGACGGGCCGCTGGAAATGCGTTTCGGTCAAATAACGCTCGTGCTCGGCCTGCAGGTCGGCGCCCCACTCCACCGGATAATCGAACGTCTTGCCCGACTTCTTCAAAATCTCGACCGCTTCGGTGTAAGGCAGTTGCACGAACTCGCCGACCAACAGTTTTTCCAGACCGGCGATCAAATCGGTCTGAATGTGGGTGTTGAACAGTTGCATGTCGTCGGCACACTGCGACAACACGTCGCCGACGATCCGTTTCAAAAACGCCTCGGCCAGTTGCATGTTGTCGGCCAGCTCGAAGAAGGCCATTTCCGGCTCGACCATCCAGAACTCGGCCAGGTGGCGCGAGGTGTTCGAGTTTTCGGCCCGGAAGGTCGGTCCAAAGGTGTAGATTTTGCCCAGCGCGCAGGCGAAGATTTCGCCCTGCAACTGGCCGCTGACGGTGAGATACGCTGGCTTGGAGAAAAAGTCCTTTTGATAGTCGACCCCCGACTCGCCGCGCGGCACCTTGGCCAGATCGAGCGTCGTCACCTTGAACATCTCGCCGGCCCCCTCGCAGTCGCTGGCGGTGATGATCGGCGTGTGAACGTAGAGAAATCCCTGCTCCTGGAAAAAATTGTGGATCGAACGGCTGACGCAGTTGCGCACTCGGGCAATCGCCCCAAAAGTATTCGTCCGCGGCCGCAGATGGGCCAGCGTGCGCAAAAACTCGAAAGAATGCCGCTTCTTCTGCAAGGGATAATGGGCCGGATCGGCCCAGCCATGGACCGTAATCGCCTGGGCCTGCACCTCGGTCGCTTGCCCACCTCCCGGCGATGCCCTGAGCGTTCCATCGACGGTTACCGAACAACCGGCCGAGAGGTGTTTGATCTCCGACTCATAGTTCGGCAGCGCCGCGTCGGCCAGCACTTGGATGTTGGCCTGGCACGAACCGTCGTTGACGTCGAGAAAGCTGAAACCGCCCTTGGAGTCGCGGCGACTGCGCACCCAGCCTTGCAGCCGGACCTCTTGTCCGGCGCTCTCGGGCAGCCGAGCCTCGCGCACACTCATCGTCGTGGTGGCCATAAGTCACTCCATTGTCGGATGGCACGCGACGGGCGAAGAGATTTTCACCGCAGAGGACGCAGAGGATCGCAGAGAGGGAACGGGAAAAAAGATGCTTCGGGAAAAGTTCGCAGTGCACTGCACCCGTCGAATTTTTTTGATTTCTCTGCGTTCCTCTGCGTCCTCTGCGGTGCAATATTCTTATTCAGCGCTCGCCGCCGCGTTCGGGAATTGTGGTTTCTCTGTTTAGTGGCCGTGATGCGTCAACCAGCGCTCCGCATCGAGCGCCGACTGACAGCCCGAGCCGGCCGCCGTGATCGCCTGGCGATAATAGTCGTCGGCCACGTCGCCGGCGGCAAACACCCCGTCGACGCTGGTGTTGGTTCGAAAGGGGACGGTCCACTCGATGTAATTCTTCGGCGTCAGTTTCAACTGGCCCTTGAGAAAACTGGTGTTCGGCGTATGCCCGATGGCCAGAAAGATACCGGTCGCGTCGATCTGGCGCGTGGTTCCATCGACCGTATTGGTCAGTAGGGCACCGGTAACGCCGTCGCTTTCGGTCCCCACCACCTCGGTCAATTCATGGTTCCAGACCGGTTGGATTTTTCGGTTGGCGTGCATGCGCTCGGCCATGATTTTCGATGCCCGCAGTTGGTCGCGGCGATGGACCAGTTGCACCTTACTGGCGAACTTCGACAGGTAGGTCGCCTCTTCGACGGCCGAATCTCCGCCGCCGACGACGATCAGCGGTTTGCCCCGAAAGCGCGGCAGCGCGCCGTCGCACACCGCACACGCGCTGACGCCCCGATTCTTGAACGCGTCTTCCGACGCCAGGCCGAGATAATTCGCCCGCGCGCCGGTCGCCACGATCACCGCCTTGGCTTGGACCGTTTGCCCACCGAGTGTGTGAAGCCGAAATGGGTGCCGGCCGAACTCGACTGCGACAATATCGTCGGTCAGGATCCGCGTGCCAAAGTTGCGGGCTTGCTGCCGCATCAGCTCCATCAGCTCGGGCCCGCTCACGCCGTGCCGCGAATGGGGCGGCATCAACTCGCGCACCGGCCGGGGCATCGCGTGGTCGAGATACTGCTCCAAATCGCCGGCCGGAAAACCAGGATAATTTTCCACCTCGGTCGTCAGATTCAACTGACCCAAGGGCAACGTACCCGACATGCGGTTGGTTTCGGTGATCGCCCCTTCGAAGACCAAGGGCTGCAATTCCGCTCGCGCCGTGTAAATCGCGGCGGCCCAGCCGGCCGGTCCGCTACCGATGATGACTACTTTTTCGGTCGCCAAGCAGATGTCCTTTATGCAGATCCATTGAGGCAGAGTCGGCAGGCGCCTTGTGCCGCGCTAGCGAAGCACGAATTATAGAGAGCCTCGCCCAAGCGTCCATGCCCGCCGCCGCCCGGCCAATCAATCGGGCTCGACGCCGATCGAGCGAAACGCCTCGAGCAGCTTCACCCCGTCGGGGCTGCCCCAGCCGGTAAAGACGTTCCATCCGTGGCCATCCGACGACGGCTTGATGTTTCCCAAGCTGCTCTTTACGCCGGCAATGCTGTGCATCAAGCCCTTGGGCCCGATCGTGCCGTAGAGGATCGGGTTGATGTTCCCAAGATTGCGCCCGCAGCCCTGATTGAGCAGGGCCATTAACCCCGCCCACAGCGGAGTCGCCGCCGACGTCCCCCCCAGCACCACGCGGTTTCCATGAACAAAAAGACGGAAACCGGAACTCGGGCTGGCGTTGGCCGCGACATCCGGCACGCCGCGCCCCACAAGCTCGAAATCGGCCGATTCCTTGGCCGTCTGTTGCCAGTCGGGCGTCGGAAAAATACGGCTGACGCCTCCGCCCGTCGCTCCACGGTCGCCGTCATCCCAAACCGTTTCGGTGCCGATCGCCCCGCCCGACGCCGTGAGGTGTGTCCCGCCGCAGGCCAGCACCCAAGGGCTCGACGCCGGAAAATCGACATGCATGTGTCCGTCGGCCAGGCCGTCGGTCGCTCCCGAGTTGCCGACGGCACAGACGACCGTGATGTCGCGCGCGGCCGCCGACTGCAGGGCTTGATCCATTTGGTTCATGGCCGATTTCGACCAGTTTTTCTCCGGACTGCCCCACGAGATGAGCAGCACCGAGGGATGATTCTCCGCGTCATGCACCGCGGTCTTGACGGCTTCGATAAATCCGTCGGGATCGGCCGGCGCGAAATAGACGACGATGTGAGCACGCGGCGCGACGGCAGCCGCCACTTCGAGATTCATCGTCACCATTTCATCGACGTCGTTCGATCCGCTGCCCGGCATGTTCCGCGCCCCCAGCACCGAGACGGCGGTCACCTTGGGCCTGGGAAGCATCAGATCGGCGAAGTAGGCGTCGAGATCCGATTCTTGATATCCGCCGCCAAGCTCGATGATGCCGATCGTTTGTCCGCTGCCGTCGAGGTCGGGCGGAAAATTATAGAGCCTGGCAAGTTCCGGCACCGAAAAGCCCGCGGTCGGCTCGTTGACCGTGCCGCTCCGTTCCACGATCCGCGCGATGAAGACGGTCGCCTGTTGCTCTTTTTCAGAGATCGAGGCCACCAGGTTCTCCGCCTTGGTCAGCAAGTCCTGCGTTTTTTCCCGGTTGGCGTTGATCTCGCCGCTGGCCGCCAGCATCTTCTCTTTGGCGGACTGAATGTCCTCCTTGGTTCGATTCAATTCGACCTGGATTTTTCGCGCCTGATCGCTTGACTCGCGAACCTCCTTGGCGGCCTTCGTGACGTCGAAACCCCAGATGCAGACTCCGACCGTGATAAAAATGCCCAGGACCGCCGCCGCGAATTTCGCGAAACGAATCAAGTCGCGATCGACGATATAGACAATCTGTCCTGGACCCGCGCTCTCGGGCAGACCAGGTTTTTCCTGGCGGCCGGGCTGTTCCTGGAGGCTCGCCCTTTCGCTCGGATTCGGCCCCCGATCGTCAACCAACTCGGCCGAGAGTCGCGAGCAACAGTAGCGGCACTTCAGCGCCTCGTCATGGATTTGTTCGCGGCAAAACGGGCAGGTCTTCATGCGAAACGCTCCGCGCTCCGGCCCTCGCCGTACTGACGATGCTCGCGAGCAGTCGCAATTCTGCGGTCTGGCAGCCAGAAATGACAGGCCAGCGGCCCAAGAAAAAGCCTACCGCAATCGACTCGTCGGCCTGGAGAGCACAAACAATGTGCACCCGTCGCGGCGCGCGAGAACAGAACGCCGCCCTCGCGTCGGGCCGGCGGCTTATTTGCCGGGCGGCCGGGCGGGGGCCGGTTGCGGTTTGGGGACCGGAGCCGGCTGTGGCTTGCCCGCTTCCACTTTGGCGGCCGCCGGCTTGGCGGCTTCGGCCTTCGCCGGCTCGGGCTTCTGCGGTTCGACCACCACGGTGTCGGCAATCTCGATCGCTTTGCGCCCTTTGAACGCGCCGGGCTTGGCGTGGTATTTCACCACTCCCTCGACGCTGACCGAAATCGGGCTGTGAACGTCTTTTTCCGTCGTGATCACGTCCCCCACGCGCAGGCCGATCAAGTCGCCGGTCGTAATATGGGTATCGGCCAAATGCACCACCAGTTCGACGATCGACCCTTTCAGATTGCTGCTGATCTGCCGCGTCGACTCTTCCGAGGGGGGCCGCCGTCCGTAGGCGATCCAGCTATTGCTCGACAACTTGGTGCCGATGCGCTCGAGCGAGTTGAACGGAATGCAGAGGTTCATCATTCCGCGCAGATCGCCCAGCGTCAGCTCGAAACTGATCAGCACCACCACTTCGTTCGGCGGCACGATCTGTACCAGTTGCGGATTGCTCTCGACGCGCTCGACCGACAGATCGAGATCCAGCACGTTCGACCAGGCGTGCTTCAGCTCGGCCAGAAACAGCGTCGTGATCCGCGAAACCAGCCGCAGCTCGATCTCGGTCAAAGGCCGGCGGGCGAGCGGAGCGCTTTCGCGGCCGCCGCCCAGCAGGCGATCGATGATCGGATAGACGATCGATGGATTGATGTCGAGAATCAGGTTTCCTTCCAGCGGCGCGGCGCGCAGCAGGTTGAAACAGGTCGGATTCTCCAGGCTGAACACGAACTCGCTGTAGGTCAACTGATCGACGCTGGTCAGCTTGACTTCGACAATGCTCCGCAGCAGCGCCGACAAGGCCGCGCTGAAGTTGCGGCCAAAGCCCTCGTGCAGCGTCTGCAGCGCACGCATCTGCTCTTTGCCGACCCGCTCCGGACGCTTGAAGTCGTAGGGGCTGACCTTCTCGCGCGGCTTGGGAGGTGTGGTGGGCGCAGCACGCCGAGACGAGGGTGGGGGAGCAGCAGCGGCGGCGGCTGCCCCCGCCTGAGGCGCGGCCAATTCGCCGAGCGCGCCCGATTCCATCGCGCTCAGCAAGCTTTCGACTTCCGCTTGACTTAAAACATCTCCAGCCACGGCAACCTCCTTGTCGACCCGCACCGGCTCCGAAGCCCTGGAGCCCTACTTTCTACTCTCCACTCGCTACTCGCTACTCTCTAATCTGGCCATCGCCGTAAACGACGTACTTGTAGCTCGTCAATTCGTTGACGCCGCACGGCCCGCGGGCGTGAAATTTGTCGGTGCTGATGCCGATCTCGGCACCCAGTCCGATTTCTCCGCCGTCGTTGAAGCGCGTGCTGGTGTTGACCATCACCGCCGAGCTGTCGACGCACAGCACGAACTGCCGCGCCGACGCCAGGTCCGAAGTCACGATCGCGTCGGTATGCTGCGAACCGTACTGGTTGATGTGGTGGATTCCCTCGTCCAACGAATCGACCACCTTGACCGAAATCGTCGGTCCCAAGAATTCGGCATAAAAGTCGGCTTCGCTGGCCGGCACCGCCGTCGCCACATAATGGCGGCAGCGCGTGTCGCCGCGCACCTCGACTCCATGTTCGGCCAGCGAGCGGCAGACGCGGGGCAAAAACCGGGGTGCGATCTCGCTATGCACCACCAGCGACTCGGCGGCGTTGCAAACGCCCATCCGCTGGCACTTGGCGTTGATCGTGATCCGTTCAGCCATGTCCATGTCGGCCGACCGATCGACGTAGATGTGGCAATTGCCGGTATAGTGTTTGATGACCGGCATCTTGGCCTCGGCGGCCACCCGGCGGATCAGTCCCTCGCCGCCGCGTGGAATCGCCACGCTGATGTATTTGTCGAGCTTGAGAAAGTGGCCGACGGCGGCGCGATCGGTCGTATCGACCAGTTGGATCGCGTCTTCGGGAACGCCCGTCTCGCGCGCGGCGGCCGTCAGCAGAGCGGCGATGGCCCGATTCGACTCGGCCGCTTCTTTGCCCCCTCGCAAAATCACCGCGTTGCCGCTCTTGATGGCGACGGCCGCGGCGTCGGAGGTGACGTTCGGTCGCGATTCGTAAATAAAGAAGATCACTCCCAGCGGCACCCGCACCTTGAGCACTTCCAGCCCGTTGGGCCGCTGGCTCGACTCGATCACTTCGCCGATCGGCTCGGACTGGGCGGCCACCGCTTCCAGGGCCTTGGCCATCGACTCGATCGTTTTGGGCGTGAGCCGCAGGCGATCGACTTCGGCCGGCGTCAGG
>Ga0182024_10010539_pt1 | contig 18817 bp, 18 predicted proteins | sample P32metaG_FD_120480 | JGI IMG/M metagenome (GOLD analysis project Ga0182024, IMG submission 120480) | Permafrost microbial communities from Stordalen Mire, Sweden - P3-2 metaG (Illumina Assembly) | ecosystem: Environmental > Terrestrial > Soil > Wetlands > Permafrost | place: Sweden: Stordalen... | reverse complement strand
GCGAACCATCGGCGCCCTTTGGGACCGCATCGGCATCGTCCTCGACGCCTTCACCCAAGAGGAATGCGCCAACTATTTCCGTCACGACGGCTATGCGTCAACTTGACCGCCGAATGCTCTAGCATGGGAGCAACGCTCGACTGCGCGGCCTCGAGCGCGCATTGTCCCGCTTCAGAGAATTGCTGGGGCGACGAAGGCATGTCCGAAACTCGCGCCGAGCCGGGCCACGCCAGGGCGCGCCTGATCGGCGAGTTTTGCCTCTTCACGGCGGCGGGCGAGGCGGTGATCATCGCCAGCCGCCGGGCGCGCGCGCTGCTGGCCTACCTGGCGCTGGCCCCGGAACACGCGGCGACCCGGGCGCGGCTGCGCGGCCTGTTCTGGGCCGACCGGGGCGAGGCTCAGGCGCGGGCCAGCCTGCGCCAATGCCTTCTTCACCTGCGCCAGATCCTGGGCGGCGCCGGGTTGGACGTGCTGCAGGTGAGCCGCGAACGCGTGGCGCTGGGCCCGGCGCATCTGGCCTCGGACGTCGAAGACCTGCGGGCGGCGTTGGGCGGCGAAGAGGCGGGTCGTGTCACGCCGCTGCTGGAGGCCGCGGGAAGCGGACGGCTGCTCGAAGACCTGGAGATCGACGGCCCGTTTCGCGACTGGCTGGGTCAGGCCGCCGCCCGGCTCGACCAATCGCTGGCCGCCGGCGTGCTCGCCTTGCTGGAGAGACTGGAGGCCAAGGGGGACTGGCGCGGTGTTCGCGCCGTCGCCGAGGCCTGGCTGGCCAGGGATGCGCTGGATGAAGCGGTGGTCGCGGCGGCCATTCGCGCCGATGTGGCCCTCGGCGCCGTGTCGATCGCGCGGCGCCGCTTTTCCATCCTCAGGACGGGGTCGGCCGATGGATTGAGCGCGGCGCCGAGCGCCGCGGCGCGCCTGGCGCAATCGAGCGCCGAAGAGCCGCCGCATCCCTCGCCCTCTCCACCTGAGTTTGGCCGGGGCGAGGCCGCCGACCTGGCGGCGCCCATGGTGGTCGTGGCCGCTTTCGGCACCGACGATACCTCCGGCGCCGAGGACAGGCTCGCGGCCACCTTGCGTGACGAGGTTCTTTCCGGCCTGGCGCGCTTCCGCGACCTGAGGGTCATCACCGATTCGCGCAACCTGGACATGGTCGCCGCCGATCTTTCGGCCGAACGCGCCGGCGCCTATGCGCTGGGGGCGTCCTTGCGCGGCGGGGCCGAAGGACGGCGGCTGATCGTGCAACTGCTGCGCAGCGGCGAGCGCCACCTGATCTGGGCGCATCGCCTCGTCCTGCCCGATCTGGACATCATCGGGACCATCGACGAGATCATCGCCCCGGTGGTCGCCGCCGTGCTGCCCTCCATCCAGGCCGATCTCATGCGCCGCCCCGGCGACAACGGCGCCGAGCGCTCCTACACGCGCTACCTCCTGGCGCGGGGTCCCGACGCCAAGGCGCGCAACTTTCACGAGGCCAGGGCCGCGGCCGATTCCCTCGAGGCGATGATCGCGGCCAACCCCTCGTTCCTGCCGCCGTATCTGCCGCTGTCCTTCCTCTACAACACCGATTTCGACTACACCCGGGCCGAAAGCAGCGGCTCTCTGGAACGGGCCAGGGCGTTCGAACTGGCCAAAATGGCGCTGGCGCTGGATCGCGGCAATGTGCAGGCCTACACCACCATGGGCTGGTGCTATCTGAGACGGCGGCAATGGCGTTCGGCGCGGGACTACTTCGATCAGGCGCTGGCGCTGAACCCCTATCATGTGCGCCGGCTGATGGAGGTCGGCTACGGCCTTCTGTTCCTCGGCGATCTGGAGAGCGCCCGCGCCCTGCTCGATCGCTGTCTGCTGCTGAACCCCTCGCCCCAGGACGGTTTCTTCACCGATTTGGGCCTGCTCTCCATGGTTCGCGGCGATCACGAACGGGCGGCGAGCTATTTCGAGCTGACCGCCGACCCGGAAATCTGGGGAAGCCTCTACACGCTCATCAACGCCCAGATGGGCGCCCTTGGAACGGCCGGCAAGCGCGAGACGGCGGTCGCTTCGATCGCCTCCATCTGGCCGCAAGAATCATCCATGACGGCGGACGCCGTCGTCGCCTGGATCGCGCATCATCATCCGTTCCAGGACGGAGAGGTCGAACAGTGGTTTCTCAATGCCGCGCGGGAAGCCTTTCGCGGCCTATGACACCCCCGGACACCTGCTCGGCGAGTGCGACAGCGAACCGTGTCCTGGGCGGAGAAGACGGCCATGGGCGGGAAAGGCCGTCCACGGACAAGGCCGCCTCGAGGGCGGCCAGGGCGTCCCTCTGCTTGAGATTGATCCGCCCGGCGGGCAGCCAGGCCGCCAGGGCGCGCGCCTGCGCCGCCGCGCGCCCGCCCAGCGCCTCCATGTCGCCGATCAACCCTGGCCAGCCGCGTTCCTTGTAGAAGGTCGCCTTGGCCCTCGTCAGGATGAATCGGCCGGCGTAGTCCTTGATGACGCCGCGGCGCACGGCGCTGATCACGGTGGCGCGGACATTGACCATGGCTTCGGTCAAGACCGCCCAACCCATCTCCTTCGGACCGTGCATGACGGCGACTTCATCGTCGCCGACCAGCGCGCCTCGCTGGTAGGCCTGGAATATCCGCCCCACGCCGATCATGCCGAAGGCCGAGAGCTCGGCGGCGCGCAGCGCGCCCATGCTGGCGGCGCCGATGACGCGGACGCCTCGCGCCATCAGCTCGAGGAGCTCCTTGTGCCGAATGGCCGGCCAGGCGTCGAACAGTCCATCGATCAGCACCACCGCCCTGGGCCGCGCCTGGGCCAGGCGGTATCCGTCCCCCGCCACCGCCGGCGCCAGCCAGGTGAAGCGGGGATCGGCGGGTCGGACCTTGGGCGGCAGAGACGGGCCGGCGAAGACGGCGATCTGCCCGGCGAGGGTCCCGGCGACGGTCATGGCCGACCCGGGCCGCTCACCGGTCGGCGGCGACGCTGGAAAGCGCCCAGGCCCGGAACCACCGCCTTGACGACGACGGCGCCGCGGCCTGGCCGTGACAGGTCGACGATCGCGGCGTCCGGGTAGCCCGCCCGCGCCAATTGCTCGGCGAGCGCCGTGGACGAGCCGGCTCCGCGGGCCTCGAACATCTCCTGGATCTCGTCCCAGGCGATCGGCGCGATATGCGCGGGGACCGGAAGGGCGACGCCAAATCCGCCCCTCTCCGACCGGGCCTCGCGAGGATAGAGGATATCGTCTCTGACCCCTGAGATTGCCGTAAGGCGCGACTGCGCCGCTTCGACGACGCCGGCGATGAGCGCGGCCTCCGGCGAGGCGGCGCACCCGACGCCCATCGCCCGGCGCCTGAGGCACGCCCCGGCGCCCGCCTCGTGGATCTCGGCCAGAAACACCGGCGCGGCGATCACCGCGGGCAGGCGATAGAGGGAGAGCGTCAGACCGGCCCGGTCGAGACGTGCGCGCAGATCGCCGAACCATCGAAACGGGATGGAACGCGCTTCGATGAGATCGCGCGTCCGGCGCTGGATGGGCGCCGCGAACCAGGCCTGTTCGGCGTCCCGCTCGACAACCTCCAGCAAAGCCTTCATGACCGCGCCCTCGCGATCGAACCTGGCGCCCAATCCGTTGCTCGTCTGATCCAGGCGCGCCTCGCCGGGGCGGGTGAAGTCGAGGCGAACGCAGTCGAGGGGCGTCCAGAGCCGGCCTTCATCGCTCAACCGCCGAGCGGCGACCCACCCCAAAGTCTCCTCGCCGGTGGGCGCCCGGGCCCGGGAGGCGGCGAAGTCGCCGACCGACGCGGCGCGCTCCATTTTCGGCAGAGCGCTGAACGGACGCGCCAGGCGTTCGCCGTCGAAGGTCCGCGGGAAGGTCTCGGCGTGATCGGTCTCCACCGCCTCCATCAGCGCGCCGATCTTCGCGGCGTGGGCTTTGAGGCCCTTGCCTTGATGGACCGACAGGGTGCGGCCCCAGGGGCGCACGGCCTGAAATACGGCGACGCCGATGTTGTCCAGCCCCGTGACGTCCGCCAGGCGCGTGACCCCGCACAGCGCCGCCTCGCGGGCCGCCAGGGCCAATTGCGCGGACGCCTCCGCCCCGGCGCGGGACACGCCAAACGCCGCCGGCGTCCGAGCCCCGATTACGTCCGGGAGGCAGCCCGGTCGCCCTGATAACGGCGGACGCGGGGCGTCAATCGCGCTCCAAGCGTCGAATTGCGGACGCGATTCACGCCGAAGGTCGTTTCCCCTCGGGTGATCCTGATCCAGCAAGGGATTTATCCCAGAGACGTGAACGCCGCGACGGCCACGTGAGAGACCTTGGCGGCCGACTGAACCGGCTCGCCCTCGGCGTGCAGGCGCGGGATCTTGTCGAGCGCGGCCTTCTGTTCGTCCGACAGCCCATCACGCTTGGCGGGATCGAACTCCCACAGATCGTGGGTCAGGTAATACTTGTCGTTGTGCTTGACGATGAAATGAAACGGTTGCTCGTCCATGTTCAGCCCAGTCCCTCTCTGCTCTCTTCAGATCGCCTCAGATGATCGGCGCGATCGCGACGATCGCGATGCTCGCGCCCGATCTGGGCGTTGACCCCCAAGCCAATCCAATAGGCTCAACGCCCGGCGAATGAACCATGCCGCGCCGCGTGGGTCTATCGGTTCCGACGATTTGACGGGCGATTGACGGCTTATTGACGAGCCGCCTCCCCCCAGGCCCGCGGCGTTGGCGCGATAGTGGTTTGCGCCGATCGGCGCCCTAAAGGCGCGCGGCATTCGCAGGGGACCGGCAATCGTGGTGAAAGGCGGTCGCCTGGCGGCATGGGCGTTTGGCGCGGGCGCGGTCCTCATCGTCGGCCTTGGCGTCCTGTTGTTCCGCGTTCTGGACCCGGCGCCAGACAACGCCAGCCGGCTTTGCGCCATGGGGATCGGCGGCGTGGTCACGCTTTTCGCCGTGGCCGCGGTGTTACCCACGATCACGCGCCGGCCCGCCGGCGGCCGCGAGGATCGACAATTGACGTCCAAGCGCGCGAAGAGCGCCAACTCAGGGCAAGTTGGGCCAGCCTGAACAGCGGTGTCCACCGACTGCGGGGCGGCGGGGAAATGGGGGGCGCGGCCATTTCAACTGGGCGGCCAACGCCATGAACCTCGCCCTGATCGGCGCGGCCTGGGTCGTGACCGACCGGGCCGCCGGGTAGTGTCTCAGTTTGAAATCCCGCTCCGTTGACAAGCATGGCGTCCGGTCGGGCGAGCGCCTATCATACAGGCATGAATACGTTTCTGGAATCTCTCAAGGTTGAGCGGTCTCGGCTCCAAGCGCTTGTCGTCGAGATGGAAGACGGCAGGCTGGGAACGGGTCACCCGCTGACCACAACGGCCGACACCATCAATCACGCCAGAAAGCAAATTGCCGAACTGACCACGCTCATCGCGACGTATGAGGCTGATAATGCCTAAGGGGCCTGACGGTCAGCGGCGCCCCGGCGACGTGGTAGGCGCGGCCATCATGGTCGCCAAGATCGCCACGGGCGAGATCGAAGACAACGCCACGCCAGCCGACAAGGCGCACCACAGCGCGGGCGGGAAAAAGGGCGGCGCGGCTAGATCAGCCTCTCTGTCTCCACAGAAACGTCGGGAGATCGCTCAAAAAGCTGCAACTGCACGATGGGCGAAGAAAACGTCTCCGGATTAGTCAACAAAAGATCAGATATCGGCTGAACAACCATTTTCGCTGCGTGTGCGTCCAAGCACAGAAGCGCCCATTCGGCGCACAACGCCTGCCAAAGGGTGTCGCCGGCTAGTATCAGCCGCGACGCAGCCGCCTTCACCCACTCATGGTGATCGGCGAACGACATTACTTGCGCACACGCATCGGCAACGTCTGCATATGTTCGCCCGGTGCGTTCCGCAACTTTACCCCATGCCTTGGCGCGAAGATCACCAAAGACCACTCTTTCGGGTGCGTCACTACCGGGCATCAGGATGCATCCCGGCGCGTCAGCTTGGTCCCCGTCAAGAAACACGCACGAAGGTCGCGGGAAACGCCCTTGGCTGACCATCACGCCGAGCATTCTGCCAGCGCTCGCAGCGCCATACGGAATGATGCGACAGCGCTCGACCAGATTCCTTGCGTGAACGACAAGGATTTCCCTAAGCATAATCTGCGCTCGCTCGTCCTCTACATATACCTCACATTCTGGATGGGGGTATTCGTCCATCTTTGTCATAGCAAATTCGGGGCTTATTCCCGTTAGGACATTTCGACCACCTTGTCCTTGCGACAGATAAATTCGTGCCTCCAGAGGAAGCTCAGCCAACACGTAGGGGGAATGCGTCGATATGATAATCTGAAGGTCCCTTTCCCTGCATATTTCAGCTAGGTCCCTGATTAATCGGCGCTGCGCTCGCGGATGTAGAGAAGTCTCTACCTCATCAATCAATACAATTCCACATTGATCCGAATCCTTTTGGAGAAATTCCGCGATTGTCGTGAGACCACTACCAGAATGGTATCCAGAGTAAGTGGTGCCTTGTTGCAGAAAGACTGGAACTACACGCTTGGTGTCTGCGTCTGTGAGGGCCATCTTGGCCCCGTCAAACTGCCACCCCATGATTTGACCCAATCGCTCCAGATGCACCCTATCAAAATGGGCGGCAGAGACCTCCATTAGGGCATCCTTCGCTAATTTCGAGTAACCCACCCTAGCGGCAATCGGCTGTATTCGGCGAAGGTCAATGTAGCTTACGCTCCGAACTGGTCGGTGTGGATTGCCTCGCCACCGCTCTCCGGGCTTCCTGACGCTGAATAGGCGCTCGCGGTTCCCCTCACGGACGGAATATCGAAGCTCCGCGTTCTTGGATTCCTCCCATATCGTCTTGGGGTAGAAGTCAGAGGCGAACCAATTCTCGTTCTTCTTTCCGGGAGGGGCATAGGCGGCGGCGGCGCTTTGAAGCACCGTGCTCTTTCCGGTCCCGTTCTCCCCCACAACGGCCACGATCGGGAAGTTGAACGGCACACGCTGGCCGGTCCAGCCTCGCAGACCGTCAATCTCCACCCATTCCAGACGTTGGGGCCAACCCGTGTTTTGCTCCCACTTCGCCTTTAGGCGACGCATCTCGCGGCTGTTGCTCATCGCGGCTCTCCAGACCCTTGACGACCGCGACACCACGGCCTTGACGGGCCGTCACGACCGCCTGATTCTCCATAAACTTGCACCAAAATACGATTAATGCAAGGGTGATGCGGTCGCGACCCCTGGGTCACTGCCACATATATGAACTTAATGCTTGACATGGAGACCGATCCTTCGCTAATTTATCCCCTATGAACAAGCTCCCTCTCGCCAAGCGCGTCCAAATCCTCTCCATGCTCTGCGAGGGATCGTCGATGCGGTCTATCTCCTGCGTGAGCGACGTGTCGATCAACACCGTCACGAAGCTGCTGGTGGACGCTGGCGAGGCTTGCGCTGCGCTGCATGACCGCGAGGTTCAGGGCGTGAACGCCTCCCGCGTTCAGTGCGACGAAATCTGGTCCTTCTGCCACGCGAAGGCGAAGAACGTCGCCACCGCCAAGGCCGCCCCGGAAGGCGCTGGCGACGTGTGGACGTGGACGGCCATCGAAGCCCAATCGAAGCTGATTGTGTCCTGGTATTGCGGCGACCGCTCCGGCGAGTCCGCTATGACCTTGATGGACGATCTTCGGAGCCGCATCGCCAACCGCGTCCAGATCACCACGGACGGCCACAAGGCGTATCTGGAGGCCGTGGAGGGCGCGTTCGGCGGCGACGTTGACTATGCCCAGCTTGTGAAGCTCTACGGCCCCACGATCACCGCGCCCGGCCGTTACAGCCCGGCCGAGTGCATCGGCGCCCGCAAGATCACCGTGGAAGGCAAGCCGGACGAAGATCACATCTCGACCAGCTACGTCGAGCGCCAGAACCTCATCATGCGCATGTCGATGCGCCGGTTCACCCGCCTCACCAACGCCTTCTCAAAGAAGGTGGACAATCACATGCACGCCCTGGCGCTCTATTTCGCCTTCTACAATTTCGTGCGCATCCACAAGTCATTGAAGGTGACGCCGGCCATGCAGGCCGGGATCGCGGATCGGCTATGGTCGATGGAAGATATCGCCGCGCTGGCCGAACGCTCGGCGCCCGCGAAGCGCGGCCCTTACAAGCCCCGCAAGCCTTGATAGTCTCAGCCTCAAAGGGAGGCTAAGATGAACAACCAATCGATCATAATTTTGCTCGCTGCTGGCGCGCTCGTTGCCGGAAGTGTCGCTGTGGCAATGGCGCCGCGCGCCGCCGCCCAGAGCGCCGCACCGATGCCAACATGGACACTCGCGACGAATGCCAGCGGCTCATCGCCTCAGGCGTGGCGGCTAAACACGCGAACCGGCGAACTCGATCTTTGCACCATCAGCATTCAAGCGAGCGGATGGGTCTGTTTCAAAATGCCAGAGCCAAATTCAAACTGAGACACTACCGGGCCGCCGGGCGCAGGTGACGGGCCGCGCGGCGGCGTGGTAGTTCACGTCTTCTTGAAAACTCTCCGGGAGCTGGAAAGACGATGATCGATACGATGAAAGTGGCGGGCATGGCCGGCCGGCCGGGATTGCGGCGCGTGCTGATGGGCGCGGCCCTGGCCGGGACGCTTGCCGCCGGGCCGGCGTTTTCCGCCGCGCCGCCGGCGGTCCCCGCTCAGACGCCGCCGCAGGCCACGCCAAGTTCGGCCACGCCGCCCGCCGCCTCCACCCAGGCCGCCCCGCCGGCGAGCCGCCCCAGCGGGATCGCCGCCGTGGGCGACAAGGTCGACCAGACGCTGAGCAAGGTCGGCGCCACCGACGAGCAGAAGGCCAAGATCAAGTCGATCCTGATCACCGCCCTGGGGGGCCTCATGCCTCTACAGCCCAAGGCCAAGCAGCTACCCGGCCGACTGGAGGCGTTGCTGACCGCGCCGAAGATCGACCGCGCCGGCCTCGAACAGCTGCGAGCCGGGATCATCACCGACCTCGACCAGGCCAGCAAGACGCTGTTTCAGGCGCTGGCCGACGCCGCCGACACGCTGACACCAAATCAGCGCGCCAAACTCGCGGCCCAACTCGCCCCAAAACCGCGTCCGCATCCATGAGCGCGCCGCGGGGAAACCGAGCATCCGTGGAAGCGATCGCCTCATGAACCTGGCCCGTTTTCCCCGCCGCCGCTACACCCCGGCCGCCACGCCGCTGGAAGCCTTGCCGCATCTCGGCGCCCAGTTGGGCGGCCCTGAGATCTGGATCAAGCGGGACGATCTCACCGGCTTGGCGGGCGGCGGCAACAAGACCCGCAAGCTCGAGTTTCTGGTCGCCGACGCCTTGGCCAGCGGCTGCGACACCCTGATCACGGTGGGCGCGGTGCAGTCCAACCATTGCCGCCTGACCCTGGCCGCGGCCGCCAAGGAGGGGCTCAAGTGCCGCCTGGTGCTCGAGGAACGCGTGCCCGGAAGCTATGACAAGGGGGCCAGCGGCAACAACTTCCTGTTCGATCTGCTGGGCGCCGAGGCGGTCAGTGTTGTCGCGGCCGGCGCCGATCTCGACGCCGCCATGACGGCCGTCGCCGACGATGTCGCGGCCAAGGGGCGCAAGGGCTATGTAATCCCGGGCGGGGGCTCCAATCCGCTGGGCGCCCTGGGCTATGTCGCCTGCGCCCAGGAACTCATGGCCCAGACGTTCGAGGCGGGCCTCGTCATCGATCATCTTGTCTGCGCCAGCGGCAGCGCCGGCACTCACGCCGGACTGCTCGCCGGCCTCACCGCCCTCAACGCCGGGATTCCCGTCACCGGGATCAGCGTGCGGCGCCCGCGCGCCGAACAGGAGGCCAACGTCCATGCGCTCGGCGTGGCGACCGCCGAACTTCTCGGGACCCCGCCGCCGTCCCGCGCCTCGGTCACCGTCCTGGACGATTGGGTCGGCCCCGGCTACTCCCTGCCGAGCGCCGAAATGATAGCGGCCGTGCGCCTGACCGCCGCGCTCGAGGGGGTGCTGCTCGATCCGGTGTACACCGGCAAGACCATGGCCGGGCTCATCGCCCTGGCCCGCGGCGGGCGGTTCAAGGCCGGCGAAAGGGTCCTCTTCCTGCATACCGGCGGATCGCCCGCCCTCTACGCCTACCAAACCGTCCTGCAGGGCGGAGCATAGAAAGCGATGCGCACGGTCGGCGTGCTTGGCGGCATGGGCCCCGCGGCCACCCTGGACTTCATGGCCAAGGCCCTGAAAGCCGGCGAGGGGGCGAGCGAGCAGGACAATCTGCGCCTGATCGTCGATTGCAACCCCAAGGTGCTCGACCGCAACGCCGCCCTGGGGGGAGAAGGGCCCTCACCCGGCCCGGCGCTGGCCGCCATGGCCCGCGGACTCGAGGCGGCGGGGGCCGATTTCCTGGTCATGGCCTGCAACGCCGCGCACGCCTGGCAGGGCGAGATAGAAGCGGCGACGGCTCTGCCCTTCGTCAGCATAATCGAGGAGACCTGCCGATGGCTCGGCGAGCGGGAGCCGGCTGGGCGGCGCATCGGCCTGATGGCGGCCGACGCCGGTCTGAAGAGCCGCCTCTACCAGGACGCCCTGGCCCGCGCCGGCCTGGCGCCGGTGACGCCGCGACCTGAGGAGACGGCGAGGTTCATGGACGCCCTCTTCGCCTTCAAGACAGGGGACCTGGGCCCTGGGCCGCGCGCCGAGATGCGGGCGTGCGCGAAGGCGCTGATCGAGGCGGGCGCGCAGGTGATTTTGGCCGCCTGCACCGAGGTTCCGCTGCTCGTGGGGGCGGGAGATCTGACCGTGCCGTTCGTCGACGCCACCCAGATCCTCGCCCTTCGCACCGTGGCTTACGCGCGGGGCGAGCCGTTGCCGATCAGACCTCCGGAAGCTGAGCGGCTTCGGCGCGGGTGAGTCCAAAGCGCACCGCGCGGGCCGAGCGATAAGGTGAACCGCCAAGACGCCAAGACGCCAAGGAAGGTCGAATCGATTGACGCCGGAGGATCGGCTCTCGGCGAGGTAGCTCATTTATCTTGGCGTCTTGGCGTCTTGGCGGTTCCTCATTTCGATAAGGATTCTACGGCCCCGGCTTGCGAGGGAAGACGCCGTCGCCGTGGGGGTTGAGGTTTTCGACGGTGACGCCGCTGGCCTTGCCATCCGGGGCGAGGGTGAAGGTGACGCCGCTGGCGCCCACAGCGTTCTCGCCCTCGGTCTGATAGGTGAAGGTGTCGCGATCGTAGTGGATCAAGGGGAAGGTCTTCTTTTCCGGACCCTCGACAATGGCCAGGCGCCCGCCCTTCTCGATGACCTCGACCTCACCGTAGTAGTCGTTGGCGTAGGTCCCCAAATAGGCCCCGGCGGCCATGGCCGGCGATGGGGCGGCGGGTGGCTTGGAATAGTCCGCGCCTGGGAAGACGCCCAGGGAAGCCGGATCGGCGAACACCCTGGCCATCAGGACCGGCCAGTCCTGGGTCTGCCTGCCGTAGAGGGCGGCGTCGATGAAGGAGAAGGCCAGGGCCTCCGAAACCCCGACCGGGGCGGCGTTGGTGAGGACGATAACGCCCAGGTGCTCGGCGGGAACCAGATAGACAGTGGTCGAGGCGCCCAGGGCGAAGGCGCCCGAGTGGGATAGCCGCAGCCGTCCCTCCTGGTCATAGCTGACGTTCCATCCCAGGCCGTAGAACTGCGGCGCGCCGGTCAGGGGACTTGTGCCCGTGCGAACCTGCGGCAGATGGGTCTCGTTCAGCGCGGTGGCGTCGACCACTTGCCGGCCGTCGAACATGCCGTCGGCCAGCTGCAGTCGCACCCATTTGGCAAGATCGTTCACCGACGAGCTGGCGCCGCCGGCCGGCGACTCGGTATCCGGGTCGCGCTTGAACTTGGCGACCCACCGGCCGTTCACCTTGACGTGGCCGAGCGCCCGGTCGGGCCGCTCGAGGAAGTCGGCGTAGCGCGAACTCGTCGAAGTCATACCGAGGGGTGCGTAGAGTTTGGCCTGGGCGGCGTCCTCCCATTCGAGGCCGTAAGGTTTGACGGCGCCGACGGCGGCTTCGGTGAGGCCGAAATTGGTGTAGGCGTAGGAGGCGCGAAACGCCCCGCCCGATTTTTGATAGCGCAGGCGCCGCAGGGTCTCGGCGCGGGAAAACCCCAGATCCTCGAGAAGGTCGCCGGCGTGTTCGGGCAGGCCGCTGCGGTGGGAAAAGAGATCGGCGATGCGCACTTCGCGGGTCACCCACGGATCGGGCATCTGGAAGCCGGGATCGAGATCGCTGATCCTGGAATCCCAGCTGATTTTGCCCTCGCCCACCAGCTCGGCGACCACGGTCGAGGCCAGGGGCTTGGAGACCGAGGCCAGCTGGAAGACGGTGTCGGCGTCCACCGGCGTCGCGCCAGCGGTATCGCGGACGCCAAAGCCCCCCGACCAGACGAGCTTGTCGTCGAACACCACGGCGATGGCGATGCCCGGAACGGCGCCCGCTTCAATGGACTGTCGGGCCAGGGCCTGGATCTTCGCGACAGCGTCGCTCACCGCCTGGGCGGTGACCGTGACCTTGGCCGGCCCGGGACGCGGCGCCGCTCCGACCGCCAGGCAAGGCGGCGCGGCCAGCGCGGCGAGCATCGATGCGACAATGGCGATCTTCATGGCGGCGTTCCCCCTTCGTTGACGTTAGCCCGAGCGCACCCGGCCCTCAAGGCGCTGGAAATCGGGATCAGCGCGGAGAGAGTCGAACATGGAATCGGGCGCGAGGTCGGTGACCTCGGTCTCGCGTCGGTCGAAGGCCAGGCGCAGCCACGCCTTGGCCTGAGTCTTGTCGCCGATGAGGGCGTAGCCCCGGGCCACCGCATAGGCCGATCCGAGGCCGGCCTGGAGGCGGCGACCTCCTTCCACCACTCCAGCCGCCTCTTGCCAGGGTAGGAGGAAGTCGTGGCCGCTACCTCCGGTTTCGACGCGTAGACTCCAACCCCGATCATCTCTAACCTGACTCCGCTGGGCGCACCCGCGCGAAGGAGCGCGTCGGCCGGGCCGCAAACAACAAGGTCAAGGTCTTCCGTTTCGGAGCCAAGGTTTGTTCGACGAACGCGGCCAGGGCCGGCTTCTCGACCTCATCTACGGGGCCGCCGCGGAGCCGGGCCTGTGGGTTCCGGTCATGGAGCGCATGGCCGACGCCCTCGGCGGCAACAGCGCGTGGCTTTCCCAGATCAGCATGGTGGACGGCGCAGGCTCGGGTTTGCTCGCGCGCATCGACCCGGTCATGCCCGGGCGTTACGTCGAACACTATGCAAAGTTGAACCCCTTCGCGAACGTCGCCCGGCCGAGCGAATACGCCTCGCGTTGGACGCCGAGCATCCGGACCGACAGCGACTGGTATGAAAAAGACGATCTGACCAGGACCGAATACTACAACGATTTCATGCGCCCCCAAGAGGTGCACAGCGTCCTGATGATCGATCTGGACTTGCAGGGCCTGGAAACGGCGACCGTCAATATCAACCGCGCGCCATCGCGGGGGCCGTTCGCCCAGCCAGAGATCGATCTGGCCGCCCAGCTTCATCCCCACTTGATCCGCGCCTTCAAACTGAACCGCGAGTTCGCCGGACCCAGGGCCCTGGGCGAGGCGGCCGTGGCGGCGCTCGACCATTCCACCAAGGGCCTCTACATCCTCGACGGGGCGGGCCGGCTTCTCCACGCCAACCGCGCCGGCGAGCAGATCCTGGCGCGCCGCCTCGGCCTGGGGATTGTCGCCGGCCGTCTGGGGGCGCCCAACGGCGCCGCGTCCAGAGCGCTCGAAGCGCTCGTCTGCGCGGCGGGGTCGCCCGATCCGGCTGTTCGCGCCGGGGGGTCCATGGCCCTGGCGGCGGCCGACGGGCGCGCGCCGCTGTCCATCACCGTCGCCCCGCTTCAGGCCGAGCGATGGCCGATGTTCAGCAGCGGCCCCTTGGTGCTCGCCTGCGTGACCGACCTGGAGGCCGAGCTCGATGTCTCCGAGGCTAGGCTGCGCGACCTCTTCGCCTTCACCGCCGCCGAGGCCCGGGTCGCCCGCGGTCTCCTGCGCGGAGAGCGGCCCCGCCAACTGGCGGAGACATCCGGGGTCAGCGTCACCACGGTGCGCTCCCAATTAGCCAGCATTTTCGGCAAGACCGGCGCGGCCGACCAGGCCGAGTTGTCGCGCCTGCTGATGCGGGTGGGCGGGAGCGGCCTGGAGAAGATCGGCGAGGACGCGGGGCCATGCGCGCCCTCGCGAACGGCATCCTTCATCTGAAGGATGCGCCGCCCTCCGACGTTCCGATAGCGTCGGCAAAGTAACCAAGGTGGAGACGATCATGCGCTGACGGCTCCGACAACCATGTCGGCGCGGCGCCGGCGCCGCGACCTTCATGGAGAGACGAAGATGACCGACCATCACTGGACGAAACTCTCGGGCGGCGACTTCAATACCGGGACGAACTGGAGCGGCGCCCCCGGGGCGGAGTTTTCCGCCGGCCCGCGCCTTGATCTCCCGCTGGCCGCATCGCCCAGCGCATCGGCGGCGCCTGCCGACGATCCCGCTCACAAGGGCGCCGTCGCGAGTGGCGCGAACGGTGGGGTCATTCTGGCCAGTGCGGCGCAGTCGCAGGCCGCGCGTCCGGCGATACTGAACAGCGGAACCATCTACATTCCCGATCATACCTACCTTAAAATCTCCGGCGTAGTCGATAACAGCGGCGCCATCGTCCTGGAGGGCTCCCACTACGGCGCCAGTCTGATCGTCGAAGGAAGCGCGACCCTGACCGGCGGCGGGCAGGTCTACCTGCAAAAGAACCTTCACCCGAACAACTTCATCTACGGGGCCACGGCGTCGACCACCCTGACCAACGTCGACAACACCATCTCCGGCGCCGGCGAAATAGGCGCAACCTCGAGCGGCGTCGCTTCCCTGGTCTTGGTCAACGACGCCAAGGGCGTGATCAACGGCTCGGCCGGGCCCGACAACGGGGAAAATGCTACTTACCTGATCATCAACGCCACGAGCGTGATCAACCGCGGCCTGATCGAATCCAGCGGCACGTCGGGACAGACCGGCGTGGTCATCAAGGGATTGGTGGACGGCTCGGGCGGCGGGGTAATCCTGGCCACCGACGGCTCCACCCTGCGGATCGACGCCACCATCGCCGGTGGCACGCTCAGCACGACCGGCAGCGGCGTGATCGACATGTACTCCGGCACGCTGGACGGGCGGGCCTCGGGGGTTCACAACACCACCGATCTGATGCTGAACGGCAACCCCGGCGTCACCATTCTAGGCGCTATCGCCAACACCGGCACGATCACGGTCGATTCAGGCGTCGGCCTCTTCTCCTCCATCACCGTCGGGGCCGGAGGCGCCACCTTGACCGGCGGCGGGCAGGTCGATGTTACCGCCGGCGCGACCCTCGAGAGCGCGGCGGTCGGCGACGTCCTGACTAATTTCAACAACACCATCACCGGGACCGGCGTTGTTGGCGGCGTTGGCGGCGGCGGTTCGATATCCCTCATCAACGACGCCAAGGGCGTGATCGACGGCCAAGCCGGCTTGAGGCTGGGGGCCGGAACCGGAACCATCACCAATGACGGCCTGATCGAGGCCACCGGGACATTGGGCCTGACGCTTTCCACCGGCGTGATCGACGGTTCCGGCGGGGGGAAGATCCTGGCCACCGATGGGGCCACCGTCATCCTGGCGGGGGCGGATATCGTCGGCGGCACGTTCAGCACGTCCGGCTCGGGCGTCATCCGATCCAACTTCGGCACGCTCGATGGAACGAAGGCGCCCGTCCACAACACCGGCGCGCTGAACATCGACGCCCATTACAGCCTCGGCATTCAGGGGACGATCAACAATACCGGCACGATCGGCGTGCTCGGCGGCGGTTTCTATGGCGCCGTCTTAAGTATCGGCGCGCCGGGAGCGACCCTGACCGGGGGCGGGCAAGTCTATCTTGGCGGCCGTGGACTGATCCAGAGCGCGGCGGCCGGCGACACCCTGACCAACTTCGACAACACCATCTCCGGGTCCGGGTTGGTGGGCGCGCGAAGCGGCGGTTCGCTGACCCTGATCAACGGCGCCAAGGGCGTGATCGACGGCAATGCCGGCGCCGCCCTCAGCCTGAGTTCCCAGAGCGGGACCATCACCAACGACGGGTTGATCGAGGCCACGAGCGCGGCCGGCATCGTTCTTTCGAACGGGGTGGTCGACGGTTCCGGCGGCGGGACGATCCTCGCCGCCAACGGTGGTGTCGTCACCTTGACGTCGGGCGGCTACGTGGCCGGCGGCACACTGAGCACCGCCGGATCAGGGGTCGTCGTGTCTTTCAATGGTCGCCTCGACGGGACGCACGCGCCCGTCCATCTTACCGGCGCCCTCAATATCAGCAACCACGCTTCCCTCGCCATTCAAGGCGCGATCGACAATACCGGCACGATCACCCCGTTGGGCGGTGGCTTCTACGATTCCTTCCTCAGCGCCGTCGGAGCGGGCGCCACGCTCACCGGCGGCGGCCAAGTGGTCCTTGGATCCCGCTCCTACGTCTACGCCGCCGCCGGGGCCACACTCACCAACGACGGCAACACCATCTCCGGCAACGGCAATTTCATCTACGGCCCGGGCGGCGTGGTGAACATGTCGGGGACCATCGACGACAACGGACCCAGCGCGCTCACCCTGCCCACCGTCGGCGGGAGGTTCACCAACGGCGGAGTGCTGGAGGCCACCGGGACGGGTGGCCTGATCATCCAGAACGCCACCGTAAATCAATCCACGGGTGGCCAGGTCTTCGCGGGGACCGGCTCGACCGTCTCCTTGAGGAGCGTCGACGACATCGGCGGGGCGTTCAACACCGCCGGCACGGGGGTGATCGTGGCCGCCGACAGCGGCAGCGAGCTCGACGGCACGGCTTCGACGGTGAGCAACCGGGGGGCCTTCGATATCGCCAACGGCGACACCCTGACCGCGCGGGGCGCCATCGCCAATTCGGGGACGCTGTCCTTGGCGAGCACGGGGACGGCGACCGCTCTGGTCTTCGACAAGAACGCCACCCTCAGCGGCGCCGGGACGCTTTCACTCAGCGCCAATGCCTTGAACTACGTCGAGGGAACCAAGAGCGGCATCGTTCTGACCAATGTCGACAACACCATCACCGGTTCGGGCCAGCTCGGCGCCGGCAAGCTGAACCTAGTCAACGAGGCGGGCGGGACGATCGACGCCAAGGCTCCTCCCGCGCTGGTCATCAATACCGGGAAGAACACCATAACCAATGCCGGGCTCCTCGAGACAACGGCCAATGGGACGTGCACGATCAGAAGCGCCGTCGCCAACTCCGGCACGATCGAGGCCGACGGCGGGACCCTGACCCTGGATGCGGCGGTAAGCGGCTCGGGCGCCGTGACCATCGCGGCCGGGACCCTCGACATCGCCAACGCCAATGCTTCCGAGAACGTCGCCTTCACCGGCAAGAGCGGCAAGCTGAAACTGGCCCAGTCGCAAAGTTATGTCGGCAGCGTCTCCGGATTTTCCCTGACCGGCAAGACCACCCTCGACCTTGCCGATATCACCTACGACAACACCACGACCGAGAGCTACAGCGGCACGACGTCGTCGGGAACCCTCACCGTCACCCACGGCGCGGCGGTCGCCAACATCAAGCTGGTGGGCAACTACCTCGCCTCGACCTTCACCTTGAGCAGCGACGGGAACGGCGGGACAAAGGTGGTCGATCCGCCCGGGGCCGCGGCGAGCGTCGTCCCCGTCCAAGCCTTCATCGCCGCCATGGCGGGGCTGGGCGCCGGCGCGGGCATGTCGGTGCACACCGCCGAGCCCTGGCGCGCGACCGCGGCAATGCTTGCGGGGCCGAGGTTGAGCATGGCGTAGGCGGAGTTTCCGCGGGCTCTGCGGGATGACGGGCTGCGTGTCACATCACCAAGTGACTGACCTCTACCGCTTGACCACCACCGACAGCCCGTCCCCCACGGTGGCCAGGGTCATGTCCACGCGGTCGTCGGCGTGGATCTTGGCGGCCAGGGCGCGCAGGGCGACGGTGTCGGCCGAGGCGGCGCCGGGCTCGGCGACCGCGCCGCTCCACAGCATGTTGTCGATCAGCATCAGGCCGCCGGGACGAAGCAGGCGCAGTCCGAGCTCGTAGTAGGTGTCGTAGCCCGTCTTATCGGCGTCGATGAACATCAGGTCGAAAGCCCCCTCGCCGCCTTCGTCGATCAGGCCTTGCAGGCTCTCGGCGCCCGGACCGACGCGCGGGGTGATGACATCCTGAAGGCCGGCCTCGCGCCAGTAGCCGCGAGCGCGATGCACGAAATCCTCGGAGAGGTCGCAGGCGACGAACTCTGCGTCCGAGCCGTGGATCGCCTTCATGGCCAAGGCCACGGCGGTGGAGGAATAGCCGGTGAACACCCCCACTTCCAGGGCTCGGCGCACGCGCAGGGCCCTCACCAGCACCTGCATCAGGGCGCCCTGCTCGGGGCTGATCTGCATGACGGCTCTGGCGTCGGCGGCGGTGTCGGCGCGGCACCTGGCCAAGGCGGGATGCTCGCGCACCCCCCAGTGCTGGACGTAGGCCTTGACGTTATCGGACAGACCCATGGAGGCGGACATTGCGGGGGCGTTTCCTTTTCTCTCTAAGTCCGCGCTTCGATCCAGGCGGACATCAGGTCGGCGGCGGCGCGGCGGTGGTCGTCGCTGGCTTCGAAATAGTGGGCACCGGGGATCAATTCGAGGCTCTGGTCGGCCGAGCCTGCCCCGTCGAAGATCGCTCGCGCGTCGCTGGGAAAGACGCCCCTGTCGGCGAGGCTCTGGAGGAG